>JGI2924J29684_1078659_pt1 | contig 93312 bp, 90 predicted proteins | sample BenlonsequencITS_FD_29684 | JGI IMG/M metagenome (IMG submission 29684)
GAAAGATAGCGAAGAGGCTAAACGCGGCGGACTGTAAATCCGCTCCTTCGGGTTCGGGGGTTCGAATCCCTCTCTTTCCATCCTAAACGGGCATAGTTTAAAGGTAGAACTAAGGTCTCCAAAACCTTCAGTGTGGGTTCGATTCCTACTGCCCGTGTTAGAAATATGGCGGGTGTGGTGAAGTGGTTAACACATCAGATTGTGGCTCTGACATTCGTGGGTTCGATTCCCATCACTCGCCTATTTTATTGGGGTATAGCCAAGCGGTAAGGCAAGGGACTTTGACTCCCTCATGCGTTGGTTCGAATCCAGCTACCCCAGTTTAAATTTTATATTTAAAGCCGGCGTGGCGGAATTGGCAGACGCGCTGGACTCAAAATCCAGTGTCCGCAAGGACGTGCCGGTTCGACCCCGGCCGCCGGTATACTTGAAAAACAAGGTTTGTAAACCTTGTTTTTTGTTTTGATCTTAAGCTGTAGCTACGTAGTACAATCTCTTATATTACTGATAAGGTCTATTTAATGCGCAAGATTTGTGGTATGATGAATATGATTGAGTATTGATGCTTTATGGGATTACCGGTAAGGTTTTGAAAAAGGTTTGTCACTACTAGGTGCTTTTTTAACTATAGAAAGACAGTTATGGATTGATGTATTGTAACTAATGTTGGAGGTTAATGGTGGTTGAGTTTTGAGATATTTACACTGATAATCGGGTGGAAACTGGTCGGGTATCGGGTAATGGAGTGTGGTTCTTCGTTTAAGCAAGGAGATTATCGTTTGGTGGTTCATATTTGCTTGTTAAATGTTAGGGATGAGATGCTGAGTCAGCAAGGCCATGAAGATAAAGCTGACTGGCTAGAGCCTTGAGATGTGACGTTTGGTGGAAGTCCTTTTTGGTGAGATGGCACAGCATATAGTAATATTAGATCCTGAGGAAGAATTGGGACTTTCATTAGGCTTGACTGGGGTATGACCTCACTTTACAATTCATTTCGATGATGGGTTTGATGATACGTTTTTAGTTCAAGACTTTGTAGAGTTGGAGAATTTGGTTCTTTATGAAGAAGAAGTGCAGGTAATTCGTTGAGCCAGTCGTGAAGATATTTTAGGTATGATTGATGAAGGTTCGTTTATTCCTTATCTGAAGTATAAAATAAATTTGTGCTTTGAGATGGTTGGCCAATATAAAGTCCATCAATCTTAGAAGTAATAATTTTTGAATTTTTTCTGAGGTTTGTGTATATTTGATAGTGTACTGATGTAAGAAGTAAGGAGTACTATGATGGCAATCAATGAGAGAGCTTCTGTAAAAATCAAGTTAGGCCTTGATACTAAGAATAAGCGATGAGATGGTTACCACGATTTATCGATGGTCATGATGAGTATTGATCTGTGTGACTATGTGACGGTTGACCATATAGATGACAATAAGATTGTCTTTGCCTCAAACTGTCCGAAAATACCTATTAACTAAGATAATGATGTTTATAAGATAGTTCAGCTAATGAAACATCGATTTCAAGTTAAAAGAGGAGTTTCCGTTTACTTGGAAAAGCGGATTCCCATGTGTGCTGGTATGGGAGGAGGTTCTAGCGATGCTGTTACTATCAGAGCATTAAATCAGATGGCTCCTTACTCTTAGCCGAAAAGATATGATGGATATTGGTATACCGATTGGTAGTGATGTGCCTTATTGCTTGCTTTCAGGTTGTGCCCAAGTCACTGGTAAAGGTGAAGTGGTTTGTCGCATTTTGGGGCTGTTATCGTCTTGGGTGGTTTTGGTTAAACCAGATTTTGGTATCTCGACTTGAACATTTTTTCTAGATATTAATTGTAAAATCATTTCAAGAGTGTCTACTACTCATTTGGTTGCGGCGATTGAAGCGGGTAACTATAATGATGGGATATTGACTGAAATGAACAATTTGCTGGAAGATATTTTCATTGCCAAGCGACCCTTTATTCAAAAAATAAAAGAGAAAACACTGCAAGCTGGTGCTGCTAATGCTTTGATGACAGGAAGTGGACCGACTGTTTTTGCTTTGTGCCAAACCGAAAAACAAACTATAATAGTTTAAAAGGACTTTGCAAGGAAGTTTTTAAGGTGAGAATGTTGTAATATTTTGTTGGGATTGCTTCTTTGGAAGCTTCATGTTATAATTAACTGGTTAATGAAAGAGGAGATTTATGGGGATTTTAGAAAAAAAACTTGATAACTTAGTAAATACTATTTTATTAAAAGCAGAAAATCAGCATGAGTTATTATTTGGAGCTTGTCAAAGTGACGTTAAGCTTACTAATACGCAAGAACATATTTTAATGTTACTATCTCAGCAACGTCTCACTAATACAGATTTGGCTAAGGCATTAAATATTAGTCAGGCGGCAGTAACTAAGGCTATCAAGAGTTTGGTCAAACAAGACATGTTAGCAGGAACTAAGGATACGGTTGATGCTAGGGTGACTTATTTTGAATTAACCGAGTTAGCTAAGCCTATTGCGTCAGAACATACCCATCATCATGATGAAACCTTAAATGTTTACAACCGTTTATTACAAAAATTCTCCGCGAAAGAATTAGAGATTGTAGATAAGTTTGTAACAGTTTTTGCTGAGGAATTAGAAGGGTAATCCATGAGATACATATCAGTGAAAAATCTCTCCTTTCAATATGAAAGTGAGCCAGTTTTAGAAGGGATCACTTATCATTTAGATAGTGGAGAATTTGTCACCATGACCGGTGAAAATGGTGCTGCAAAGTCAACCTTAATAAAAGCAACCTTAGGAATTTTACAACCAAAGGCTGGACGAGTTACTATTGCTAAAAAAAATAAAGACGGTAAACAATTAAGAATTGCTTACTTGCCGCAGCAAGTAGCTAGCTTTAACGCTGGTTTTCCATCCACCGTTTACGAGTTTGTCAAATCAGGTCGCTACCCACGTAGTGGTTGGTTTAGACATTTGAACAAACACGATGAAGAGCATGTGCAAGCAAGCTTAGAAGCAGTCGGCATGTGGGAAAACCGTCATAAGAGAATTGGTAGTTTATCAGGTGGTCAAAAACAACGTGTGGTTATTGCCCGTATGTTTGCTTCTGACCCTGATATTTTTGTGCTAGACGAGCCAACAACGGGAATGGATAGCGGTACTACTGATACCTTTTATGAACTGATGCACCACAGTGCACATCAACATGGGAAATCCGTTCTGATGATTACCCATGACCCAGAAGAAGTGAAGGCTTATGCTGATCGGAACATTCATTTAGTCAGAAACCAAAAACTTCCTTGGCGTTGTTTCAACATTCATGAAGCTGAAACAGATGACGAAAAAGGAGGTCATGGTCATGCTTGATATTTTATTCTATGATTTCATGCAACGGGCGGTAATGGCGGTAGTTGCCATTAGTATTTTTGCTCCGATTTTAGGTATTTTCCTTATTTTACGTCGTCAAAGTTTGATGAGCGATACCCTTAGTCATGTTTCTTTGGCTGGGGTAGCGCTTGGGGTAGTCCTTGGTATTTCACCAACCATCACTACTATTATTGTTGTGGTTTTAGCTGCTATTTTGTTAGAATACCTGCGTGTAGTTTACAAACACTACATGGAGATTTCAACGGCGATTTTGATGTCACTTGGCTTGGCCCTATCTCTGATTATTATGAGTAAGTCGCATAGTTCATCAAGCATGAGTTTAGAACAATACCTTTTTGGATCGATCATCACGATTAGTATGGAACAAGTTGTCGCCTTGTTTGCTATTGCTGCGATTATTTTAATCTTGACCGTTCTCTTCATTAGACCGATGTACATTCTGACCTTTGATGAAGATACTGCTTTTGTAGATGGTTTGCCCGTTCGCTTGATGTCTGTTCTATTCAATATCGTCACTGGGGTTGCTATTGCTTTGACCATTCCAGCAGCAGGAGCACTTTTGGTTTCTACCATTATGGTCTTGCCAGCAAGTATCGCAATGAGATTGGGTAAAAACTTTAAAACAGTTATCTTACTGGGAATTGTCATCGGTTTTAGCGGTATGTTATCTGGTATTTTCTTATCTTATTTCTTTGAAACGCCAGCTAGTGCCACTATTACCATGATTTTCATTAGTATTTTCCTCTTAGTTAGTCTAGGTGGAATGCTTAAAAAACGGTTATTTTAATAAGAAAAATCCTCACATGTTTAACATGTGAGGATTTATTTATAAATGCTTTAAAAAGGGGGTAAGGTCCCAATTTTCTTGATTAATGGTGATGCCCTCCCAAAAGCTATCATTAGTTAAACGAGGAATCAAATGAAGGTGAAAATGAGTCCCCTCATCCATCAACTCCTTGTCATTGCTGACGCTAGTAACGCCTGAAATGGGAAGGTGCTGCTCTAGCTTAGCAACTAGAGCGGCTTGTAAGTCGATGAGATCATAGTGCCCTTCCTTTGGTAGTTGTGTCAGACTAGTGTAATGGTCTTTGGAAATCAGTAAAAGGTGCCCCTTTTGGATAGGATCAATATCAAAAACAACCTTGAAATATTGACTTTGAGTCAGTAGCTGATTTGCTTTGAGCTGATGGCAAAAGATACATTCTGTCATAGGTACATCTCCTTATGAAAAAACGAGCCAGAGCTCGTTTAATCGGTTATCTAGTAAGTGAGAACAGCGTATTTTTTCTTACCGCGGCGAATAACGGTTAATTGATCATCAATTTTATCATCATTACTTAATTGGTAATCTAAATCTTGAACGCGGTCTCCGTTAATGTAGATTGCTCCATTTTGCACGTCTTCACGCGCCTGGCGTTTTGATGGGGAAATCTTAGCAGCTACTAAAATCTCGACAATATTATGATTGTCTATTGATTGAACGTGATAATTTGGTACATTGCTCAATCCTTGTTTTAATTCATTGGCAGAAAGATTTTTGATGTTTCCAGCAAATAACTGCTCGGTAATGTTAAGAGCTTGTTTATAAGCTTCTTCGCCATGAACCAAGGTAACCACTTCGCGTGCCAAGGTTTTTTGAGCGAGACGCTCGTGACGAGCGGCATTAAATTGAGTTTCAATTTCTGCAATCTCATCTAGAGATAAGAAGGTGAAGATTTTCAAGAAACGCACTGCATCATCATCCATGACATTTAACCAGAATTGGTACATCTCGTAAGGAGACGTCTTATCGGCATCAAGCCAGACAGCATTACCTTCTGATTTACCGAATTTTTTCCCGGTTGAGTCAGTGATGAGTGGTACAGTCATGACGTGCCCAGTTTTATCAGCCTTTTTGCGGAGCAATTCAGTACCAGCTGTCATATTACCCCACTGGTCAGAGCCGCCAATTTGTAAGGTTACATTATGCTTGTCATTGAGTTCGTAGAAGTCGTAGCCCTGCATGATTTGGTAAGCAAACTCAGTGTAAGAAATGCCTGTTTCAATGCGTTTTTTAACAGAGTCTTTACTCATCATGTAGTTAACGGTGAAGTATTTACCGACATCACGGAGGAAGTCAATAAAGCTGATTTGCGAGAACCAGTCGTAGTTGTTGACAAGCTCTGCTTTATTATCACCATTTTCAAAATCAAGGAAAGTAGACAACTGCCCTTTAATCTTGTCACTCCACTCCAAAACTGTTTCTTTGGTTTGAAGGCTGCGCTCTGCATCTTTAAAGGAAGGATCACCAATTAAACCTGTGGCACCCCCCACAAGAGCGTAAGGTTTGTGCCCTGCTAGTTGCAAGCGACGAGATGTTAAGATAGCCACTAGATGGCCCAGATGAAGGCTGTCAGCGGTTGGATCATAACCGGTATAATAGGATACTTGCCCTTCTGTTAATGCTTTGACAAGGGCTTGTTCATCAGTCGTTTGAAAGACCAAGCCACGAGCTTTGAGTTCTTCAAAAATATTCATAGGCTTTCTCCATTTTCATTATAGTTTCGAATCATTATATCAAAAAACGCTACTGCTATGCAAGCTTTATCAAAGTTTGGTATAATGATAAATGAGGTATTTTATGGTGAAATGGAACACGAAACAAAAGCGTATAAGTCATCAAAGATTAGGTCTCTTGGATTTGGGGCCGGTGCTATTACGTACGTTGAGACTACTGTCTAACTTTTTTTATATTGTTATCTTCCTTTTTGGAATGATGGGATTTGGTATGGCATTTGGGTATTTGGCTAGTCAGATTGAATCTGTTAAGGTACCAAGTAAAGAAAGTTTAGTCAAACAAGTTGAATCATTAACGATGATTTCGCAAATGAACTATTCTGATAATAGTTTAATTTCTACTTTAGATACGGATTTACTTCGAACACCAGTAGCTAATGATGCGATTTCAGAGAATATCAAAAAAGCTATTGTATCAACAGAAGACGAACATTTTCAAGAACATAAAGGTATCGTGCCAAAAGCTGTTTTTCGGGCAACATTGGCTTCTGTATTGGGATTTGGAGAAGCTAGTGGAGGTTCGACCTTAACACAGCAATTAGTCAAGCAACAAGTTTTGGGAGACGATCCCACATTTAAGCGCAAGTCTAAGGAGATCGTTTACGCTCTTGCCTTAGAGCGTTATATGTCCAAAGACAATATCTTATGTGATTATCTTAATGTTTCACCTTTTGGCCGTAACAACAAGGGTCAAAATATTGCTGGTGTTGAAGAAGCTGCGCGTGGCATTTTTGGCGTTTCTGCCAAAGATTTAACGGTGCCACAGGCAGCATTTTTGGCGGGTCTTCCGCAGAGTCCTATTGTTTACTCTCCTTATTTGTCAACGGGACAACTGAAATCAGAAAAGGACATGGCTTATGGCATCAAGCGTCAGCAAAATGTTCTCTTTAACATGTACCGTACAGGTGTTCTGTCTAAAAAAGAATACGAGGACTATAAGGCTTATCCGATTCAAAAGGATTTTATTCAACCGGGAAGTGCAATAGTAAATAATCACGATTACCTTTATTACACGGTGTTAGCGGATGCTAAGAAAGCCATGTATAGCTATTTGATTAAGCGAGATAAGGTGTCTAGTCGTGACTTGAAAAATGACGAGACTAAGGCTGCTTATGAAGAGAGAGCCTTAACAGAATTGCAACAGGGTGGCTATACCATCACCACAACCATTAATAAGCCTATTTACAATGCGATGCAGACAGCGGCAGCTCAGTTTGGTGGCTTGTTAGATGATGGCACTGGTACAGTTCAAATGGGAAATGTCTTGACAGACAATGCGACTGGTGCTGTGTTAGGTTTTGTTGGTGGTAGAGATTATGCTCTGAATCAAAATAATCATGCTTTCAATACAGTTAGATCGCCAGGTTCTAGCATTAAACCGATAATCGCTTATGGTCCTGCTATTGATCAAGGTTTAATGGGGAGTGCTAGCGTTTTGTCTAATTACCCAACAACTTACTCGAGTGGCCAAAAAATCATGCATGCTGATAGTGAAGGAACAGCCATGATGCCACTTCAAGAGGCCCTAAATACTTCTTGGAACATCCCAGCTTTTTGGACACAGAAATTACTGCGTGAAAAAGGTGTCGATGTCGAAAATTATATGACAAAAATGGGTTATAAGATTGCAGACTACTCGATTGAAAGTTTACCTCTAGGGGGCGGTATTGAAGTCTCGGTTGCTCAACAAACCAATGCTTACCAAATGCTTTCAAACAATGGCTTATATCAAAAGCAATATATTGTAGATAAGATTACTGCTAGCGATGGTACAGTCGTTTACAAACATGAAAATAAGCCAATTCGTATTTTTTCTGCAGCAACAGCTACGATTTTACAAGAATTGTTGAGAGGTCCGATTACTTCAGGCGCTACGACTACTTTCAAGAACCGTTTGGCGGCTATTAATCCGTGGCTTGCTAATGCTGATTGGATTGGTAAGACCGGAACAACTGAGAATTATACGGATGTTTGGCTAGTCCTGTCTACTCCAAAAGTTACTTTAGGCGGTTGGGCAGGACATGATGACAATACCTCATTAGCGCCATTAACAGGATATAACAATAATTCTAATTATCTTGCCTATTTAGCTAATGCCATTAATCAGGCCGATCCCAATGTTATTGGAGTAGGGCAACGCTTCAACTTAGATCCAGGAGTCATTAAGGCGAATGTCTTGAAGTCAACAGGTTTACAACCAGGAACTGTTAATGTCAATGGACATACTTTTTCTGTTGGTGGAGAAATGACCACCAGTCTATGGTCCCAAAAAGGACCGGGGGCTATGACTTACCGATTTGCTATTGGTGGCACGGATGCCGATTATCAAAAAGCCTGGGGGAACTTCGGGTTCAGAAAAAATTAGGTTGCCATTTATCGATAAAAAGGGTATAATAGTAATAACTATTTGTCGTCCAATCTAGCTGAAATATTGTCCAGTTAGGAAGAACAGCAGTTAAATCACACTGATAAAGTCAGATTTAGCTGCTCTTTTTGTGTCTATTTTTAGAAAAGATAGGGTTTGTAACCTATATTTAAATATTCTAAAAATTAACATTTAGGGCAAATGATAACTTAGTTGCGATTTGCTGAAACAGCAAAGCTTAAATAGAAGAAGGAGCTAAAAACTTGGCAGGACATGAAGTTCGATACGGAAAACACCGTACACGTCGTAGCTTTTCAAGAATCAAAGAAGTTCTTGATTTACCAAATTTGATTGAAATTCAAACTGACTCATTCCAAGATTTCCTCGATTCAGGTTTGAAAGAAGTATTTGAAGATGTACTTCCTATTTCAAACTTTACGGATACTATGGAACTTGAATTTGTTGGTTACGAATTTAAAGAACCTAAATATACCCTTGAAGAAGCTCGTATCCACGATGCAAGTTATTCTGCACCAATCTTTGTTACCTTCCGTTTGGTCAATAAAGAAACTGGTGAGATTAAAACTCAAGAAGTCTTCTTTGGTGATTTCCCAATCATGACGGAAATGGGTACCTTTATTATCAATGGTGGTGAACGTATCATCGTTTCTCAGTTGGTGCGTTCTCCAGGTGTTTATTTCAACGATAAAGTTGATAAAAACGGTAAAGTTGGTTACGGATCAACAGTGATTCCTAACCGTGGGGCTTGGTTGGAATTAGAGACTGACTCAAAAGACATTGCCTACACTCGTATTGACCGTACCCGTAAGATTCCATTCACAACCTTGGTTCGTGCCCTTGGTTTCTCAGGTGATGATGAAATTGTTGATATCTTTGGTGAAAGCGACCTTGTTCGTAATACCATTGAAAAAGACATTCACAAAAATCCAAGTGATTCTCGTACAGACGAAGCCCTTAAAGAAATTTACGAGCGTCTTCGTCCAGGTGAGCCAAAAACTGCAGATAGCTCTCGTAGTCTTTTGATTGCGCGTTTCTTTGATGCACGTCGTTACGATTTGGCTGCGGTTGGTCGTTACAAAGTGAACAAAAAACTTAATATCAAGACTCGTCTTTTGAACCAAATCATTGCTGAAAACCTTGTGGATGCTGAAACTGGCGAAATTTTGGTAGAAGCTGGAACTGAGATGACTCGTAGCGTCATCGAATCCATCGAAGAACACCTTGACGGTGATTTGAACAAGTTTGTTTACACACCAAATGATTACGCTGTGGTTACTGAACCAGTTGTCCTTCAAAAGTTCAAGGTTGTGTCACCAATTGATCCTGATCGTGTAGTAACTATTGTTGGTAATGCCAATCCAGATGATAAGGTTCGTGCATTGACACCTGCTGATATTTTGGCAGAAATGTCTTACTTCTTGAACCTTGCTGAAGGTCTTGGAAAAGTTGACGATATTGACCACTTGGGTAACCGTCGTATCCGTGCCGTTGGTGAATTGCTTGCCAACCAATTCCGCATCGGTCTTGCTCGTATGGAGCGTAACGTGCGTGAGCGTATGTCTGTTCAAGACAACGATGTGTTAACACCACAACAAATCATCAATATCCGTCCTGTCACAGCAGCTGTCAAAGAATTCTTCGGTTCGTCTCAGTTGTCACAGTTCATGGACCAACACAACCCATTGTCAGAGTTGTCTCACAAACGTCGTTTATCTGCCTTAGGACCTGGTGGTTTGACACGTGACCGTGCTGGTTATGAGGTTCGTGACGTGCATTACACGCACTATGGCCGTATGTGTCCGATTGAAACACCTGAAGGACCAAACATTGGTTTGATTAATAACTTGTCTTCATTTGGACATCTTAATAAATATGGTTTCATCCAAACACCTTACCGTAAGGTTGACCGTGCGACTGGTACGGTAACTAACGAGATTGTTTGGTTGACTGCCGACGAAGAAGACGAATACACAGTTGCACAGGCCAATTCGAAACTAAACGAAGATGGCACTTTTGCTGAAGAAATCGTTATGGGTCGTCACCAAGGTAATAACCAAGAATTTTCTGCAAGTGTTGTTGATTTCGTTGACGTTTCCCCTAAACAGGTAGTTGCTGTTGCGACGGCATGTATTCCTTTCTTGGAAAACGATGACTCCAACCGTGCCCTCATGGGTGCCAACATGCAACGTCAGGCTGTGCCATTGATTGATCCAAAAGCACCATATGTTGGTACTGGTATGGAATATCAAGCTGCCCATGACTCAGGCGCTGCGGTGATTGCTCAGCAAAATGGTAAAGTTGTCTTTTCTGATGCTGAAAAAGTGGAAATCCGTCGTCAAGATGGCTCGCTTGATGTTTACCACATTACCAAATTCCGTCGTTCAAACTCAGGAACAGCCTATAACCAACGCACCCTTGTTAAAGTAGGAGACATTGTTGAAAAAGGTGATTTCATCGCTGATGGACCTTCTATGGAAAATGGTGAAATGGCTCTTGGACAAAACCCAGTCGTTGCTTACATGACTTGGGAAGGTTATAACTTTGAGGATGCCGTTATCATGAGTGAGCGCCTTGTGAAAGAAGATGTCTACACATCTGTTCACTTGGAAGAATTCGAATCTGAAACGCGTGATACAAAACTTGGCCCTGAAGAAATCACTCGGGAAATCCCAAATGTTGGTGAAGAAGCCCTCAAAGACCTTGACGAAATGGGCATTATCCGTATCGGTGCTGAGGTTAAAGAAGGCGACATCTTAGTAGGTAAAGTCACACCTAAAGGTGAAAAAGACCTTTCTGCTGAAGAACGTTTACTTCACGCCATCTTTGGGGATAAATCGCGTGAAGTGCGTGATACCTCACTTCGTGTCCCTCACGGTGGTGATGGTATCGTTCGTGATGTGAAAATCTTTACACGCGCTAACGGCGATGAATTGCAATCAGGTGTTAATATGCTTGTGCGTGTTTACATCGCTCAAAAACGTAAAATCAAGGTCGGAGATAAAATGGCCGGTCGTCACGGAAACAAGGGTGTCGTTTCACGTATTGTACCAGTTGAAGACATGCCATACCTTCCAGACGGAACACCAGTTGACATCATGTTGAACCCTCTTGGGGTGCCATCACGGATGAATATTGGTCAGGTTATGGAACTTCACCTTGGTATGGCTGCTCGTAATCTTGGTATTCACATTGCAACACCTGTCTTTGACGGGGCTTCATCAGAAGACCTTTGGGACACTGTTCGTGAAGCTGGTATGGATAGCGATGCTAAGACGGTCCTTTATGATGGTCGCACCGGTGAACCATTTGACAACCGTGTATCCGTTGGTGTCATGTATATGATCAAACTTCACCACATGGTTGATGATAAACTTCATGCCCGTTCTGTAGGACCATACTCACTTGTTACCCAACAGCCACTTGGTGGTAAAGCTCAATTTGGTGGACAACGTTTTGGTGAGATGGAGGTTTGGGCCCTTGAAGCTTATGGTGCATCAAATGTTCTTCAAGAAATCTTGACCTACAAGTCAGATGACGTCACAGGACGTTTGAAAGCCTATGAAGCGATTACTAAAGGTAAACCAATTCCAAAACCAGGTGTACCAGAATCCTTCCGTGTTCTTGTAAAAGAATTGCAATCGCTTGGTCTTGATATGCGTGTGCTTGACGAGGATGATAATGAAGTGGAACTTCGTGATCTTGATGAAGGTGAAGACGATGACATTATGCATGTTGACGATCTCGAGAAGGCACGTGAAAAACAAGCTCAAGAAACTCAAGAAGTTTCTGAAACAACTGACGAAAAATAAGCAATCAATTCTTATTAAATAATTATTTACTGGTCTGGGGCAAAGGCCCCAGGAACTGGTAAAGTCATCAAAGGCAGAAAGGTAAAACTAGTGGTTGACGTAAATCGTTTTAAAAGTATGCAAATCACATTAGCCTCACCAAGTAAGGTCCGTTCATGGTCTTATGGTGAAGTTAAAAAACCTGAAACAATCAACTACCGTACATTAAAACCAGAACGTGAAGGACTCTTTGACGAAGTCATCTTTGGTCCAACAAAAGACTGGGAATGTGCGTGTGGTAAGTACAAACGTATCCGTTATAAAGGGATCGTTTGTGATCGCTGTGGGGTTGAGGTAACTCGTGCTAAAGTACGTCGTGAACGTATGGGTCACATTGAGTTAAAAGCTCCTGTATCACATATCTGGTATTTCAAAGGGATTCCATCTCGTATGGGATTGACTCTTGATATGAGTCCTCGTGCCCTTGAAGAAGTGATCTATTTTGCGGCTTATGTGGTCATTGATCCAAAAGATACACCGCTTGAACCAAAATCATTATTAACAGAACGTGAATACCGTGAAAAACTACAAGAGTATGGTCATGGGTCATTTGTCGCTAAGATGGGTGCTGAAGCCATTCAAGATCTCTTGAAACGTGTGGACTTGGCAGCTGAAATCGCTGAATTAAAAGAAGAGTTGAAATCTGCTTCTGGTCAAAAACGGATTAAAGCAGTTCGTCGTTTAGACGTCCTTGATGCCTTTAACAAATCTGGAAATAAACCAGAATGGATGGTTCTTAACATCCTGCCGGTTATTCCACCAGATCTTCGTCCGATGGTTCAATTGGATGGTGGTCGTTTTGCGGCATCAGACTTGAATGACTTGTACCGTCGTGTGATTAACCGTAATAACCGTTTGGCACGTTTGTTAGAACTTAATGCCCCTGGCATCATTGTTCAAAATGAAAAACGAATGCTTCAAGAAGCCGTTGATGCTTTGATTGATAATGGTCGTCGTGGTCGTCCAATCACTGGACCAGGAAGTCGTCCATTGAAATCATTGAGCCACATGCTTAAAGGTAAACAAGGGCGTTTCCGTCAAAACTTGCTTGGTAAACGTGTAGACTTCTCTGGACGTTCCGTTATCGCTGTTGGTCCAACCCTTAAAATGTATCAATGTGGTGTCCCACGTGAAATGGCTATCGAGCTTTTTAAACCATTTGTAATGCGCGAAATTGTTGCCAAAGAATATGCTGGTAACGTTAAAGCCGCTAAACGTATGGTTGAACGTGGCGACGAACGCATCTGGGATATCTTAGAAGAAGTTATCAAAGAACACCCAGTCCTACTTAACCGCGCACCGACTCTTCACAGACTTGGTATTCAGGCTTTTGAACCCGTTCTTATTGACGGTAAGGCACTTCGTCTTCACCCACTTGTGTGTGAGGCCTACAATGCCGACTTCGATGGAGACCAAATGGCCATTCACGTGCCACTTTCAGAAGAAGCACAAGCTGAAGCTCGTCTTTTGATGCTTGCTGCAGAGCACATCTTGAACCCTAAAGATGGTAAACCAGTTGTTACTCCATCTCAGGATATGGTTCTTGGTAACTACTATCTTACGATGGAAGATGCTGGTCGCGAAGGCGAAGGTATGATTTTCAAGGATAAAGACGAAGCTGTGATGGCATATCGTAATGGTTATGCTCATCTTCATAGTCGTGTGGGTATCGCTGTTGACAGCATGCCAAACAAACCTTGGAAAGACAATCAAAGACATAAAATCATGGTGACAACTGTTGGTAAGATTCTCTTTAACGATATCATGCCAGAGGACCTTCCTTACCTCCAAGAGCCAAACAATGCCAACTTGACAGAAGGAACACCTGATAAATACTTCCTTGAACCTGGTCAAGACATCCAAGAAGTGATTGATCGCTTAGACATCAATGTGCCATTTAAGAAGAAAAACCTCGGTAACATCATTGCGGAAACCTTCAAACGTTTCCGTACAACAGAAACATCAGCCTTCCTTGACCGCTTGAAAGACCTTGGTTACTACCACTCAACCCTTGCTGGTTTGACAGTGGGTATCGCTGACATTCCTGTTATTGATAATAAAGCTGAAATCATTGATGCTGCTCACCATCGTGTTGAAGAAATTAACAAAGCCTTCCGTCGTGGTTTGATGACAGATGATGACCGTTATGTTGCCGTTACAACAACATGGCGTGAAGCTAAAGAAGCCCTTGAAAAACGTCTGATTGAAACACAAGATCCTAAGAACCCAATCGTTATGATGATGGACTCAGGAGCTCGTGGTAACATCTCAAACTTCTCACAGCTTGCTGGTATGCGTGGTTTGATGGCTGCTCCTAACGGACGCATCATGGAACTTCCTATCTTGTCAAACTTCCGTGAAGGTTTGAGCGTTTTGGAAATGTTCTTCTCAACCCACGGTGCACGTAAAGGGATGACCGATACGGCCCTTAAAACAGCCGACTCAGGTTACCTTACTCGTCGTTTGGTTGACGTTGCCCAAGATGTTATCATTCGTGAGGACGATTGTGGCACTGATCGTGGTCTTCTTATCCGTGCTATTACAGATGGTAAAGAAGTTACCGAAACGCTTGAAGAGCGTCTTCAAGGTCGTTACACACGTAAATCAGTCAAACACCCTGAAACTGGTGAAGTCTTGATTGGTGCTGACCAATTAATCACTGAAGACATGGCTCGTAAGATTGTTGATGCAGGTGTTGAAGAAGTGACCATTCGTTCTGTCTTTACCTGTGCGACTCGTCATGGTGTCTGCCGTCACTGTTATGGTATCAACTTGGCAACTGGTGATGCTGTTGAAGTGGGTGAAGCAGTTGGTACTATTGCTGCCCAATCTATCGGTGAGCCTGGTACTCAGCTTACCATGCGTACCTTCCACACGGGTGGTGTAGCCTCAAATACCGATATCACCCAGGGTCTTCCTCGTATTCAAGAGATCTTTGAAGCACGTAATCCTAAAGGGGAAGCGGTCATTACTGAAGTGAAAGGGAATGTCGTCGAGATTGAAGAAGATGCGTCAACTCGTACCAAGAAAGTCTACGTTCAAGGAAAAACTGGCATGGGCGAATATGTCATACCATTTACAGCACGTATGAAAGTTGAAGTTGGCGACGAAGTTAATCGCGGAGCTGCCCTTACAGAAGGGTCAATTCAACCGAAACGTCTCCTTGAAGTGCGTGATACCTTGTCAGTTGAAACGTACCTTCTTGCAGAAGTACAAAAAGTTTACCGTAGCCAAGGGGTAGAAATCGGAGACAAACACGTTGAGGTAATGGTTCGCCAAATGCTTCGTAAAGTTCGTGTCATGGATCCAGGTGATACAGACCTCCTTCCAGGTACACTTATGGATATTTCTGATTTCACAGATGCTAACAAAGATATTGTTATCTCTGGTGGTATTCCTGCGACATCTCGTCCTGTTCTTATGGGTATTACTAAGGCTTCCCTTGAAACCAATTCCTTCTTATCAGCTGCATCCTTCCAAGAAACAACTCGTGTTCTTACAGATGCTGCTATCCGTGGTAAAAAAGATCATCTTCTTGGTCTTAAAGAAAATGTTATCATTGGTAAAATCATCCCAGCTGGTACTGGTATGGCTCGTTACCGTAACATTGAACCACAAGCGATGAATGAGATTGAAGTGATTGATCATACAGAAGTCTCAGCAGAAGCCGTTTTTACAGCAGAAGCAGAATAATCTCATGAAAGGGTCCTTAGGGGCTCTTTTTTGTCTGAGTTTGTTGGCAGTAAAAAGCATTGACAATCAGTCTTAGTCCCAATGAGCAGATGTTTTTCAAAATACTTATGATTTAGCTATAATAATGCATAAGAGGAATGGGTAATGTGTTATGTATCAAGTAATTAAAATGTATGGTGATTGGGAGCCTTGGTGGTTCATCGATGGATGGCAAGACGATATTATAGATGAGCAACAATTTAGTGACTGGCAAGAAGCGCTTGATTATTTTAATCAAGAATGGCAGCGCATGAAAGCTATTTTTCCTAGTTATCATAGTCAAAAGAATTTGTTAGCTACTTTTTGGGAAAAAGAAGATAAAAGATGGTGCGAGGACTGTGACGAAGATTTGCAGCAGTTTCATTCTCTTTTACTCCTTAAAAATAAAGATATTGTACCAAGCAATAATTATATCCCTGAATTTGAACAACGAAATGATTCACCACAGGTAGCTTATCTTTGCAAGTTAAACCTTTAAGTGTTTGTTAAAAACAAAATAAGTTAAAAGAAAATATCACTTCTTCTGATATTTTCTTTTTTTGTTTACGAATAAATGAGTAAGGAGGAATTATGGTACAAGCATTAGCAAAAGCTATTCTAGCAAAAGCTGAACAGGTTCATGCACAAGATATTTATATTTTGCCAAGAGCAGATCAATATGATCTTTTTTTACGAATAGGAGATGAAAGGAGATTAGTTGATGTTTATCAGAGCGATCGGATGGCTCCTCTTATTAGTCACTTTAAATTCGTTGCAGGAATGATAGTTGGTGAAAAGAGACGTTGTCAGGTGGGTTCATGTGATTATAAGCTTAGTAAAGATAAGCAGTTATCTTTGCGCTTATCTAGCGTGGGTGATTATCGCGGGCAAGAAAGCTTAGTGATTCGTCTGCTTCATCATCAAAATAAAAGTGTACATTATTGGTTTGATGGATTGACAAAAGTAGCCAATCAGGTTGGCGGTAGAGGGTTGTATTTATTTGCAGGACCAGTTGGGTCTGGGAAGACAACCTTGATGTACCAGCTGATTTCGAATTATCATCAAGAAGCACAGGTTATTAGTATAGAAGATCCTGTAGAAATTAAAAATCACCAAATTTTACAATTACAAGTGAATGATGATATTGGTATGACTTATGACAATTTGATCAAACTGTCTTTACGCCATCGACCAGATATTTTAGTTATTGGTGAGATTCGAGATAGTCAAACAGCAAGAGCCGTTATTAGGGCTAGTCTAACAGGTGCCATGGTTTTTTCAACGGTTCACGCTAAAAGTATCTCGGGTGTTTATGCAAGATTGTTAGAACTTGGTGTAACGAAAGCAGAACTGTCTAATTGCTTAGCATTAATTGCTTACCAAAGGTTACTTAATGGAGGAGCATTGATTGACTCTACTCAAAACGAATTTGAATATTATTCCTCATCGAACTGGAATCAACAAATTGATCAGCTTCTTGAGGCAGGACATCTCAATCCCAAGCAAGCTAAGCTTGAAAAAATTATCTAGTAAACATCAGCATAAATTCATTCAATTACTAGCTAATCTTTTATCTACAGGATTTAGCTTCGCAGAGGTTATTGCTTTTTTAAAAAGAAGCCAGTTGCTTCAGCTAGATTATGTTCTTAAAATGGAAGAGTCTTTATTAAAAGGACAAGGCTTAGCAGATATGTTGTCGGGTTTAGGTTTTTCAGATGCTATTCTTACTCAAATTAGTTTAGCTGATAGACACGGTAATATTGAAACAACATTAGTAGCGATTCAACATTACTTGAACCAAATGGCAAGGATCAGACGAAAAACTGTTGAAGTTATCACCTATCCTCTTATTCTTTTACTTTTTCTTTTTGTGATGATGCTAGGGTTGAGACGCTATTTAGTCCCTCAATTAGAAACTCAAAATCAGATAACTTACTTTCTTAACCATTTTCCTGCCTTCTTTATAGGTTTTTGCTCAGGTCTTATTTTGTTGTTCGGGATGGTATGGCTACGATGGCGATCTCAAAGCCGCTTGAAACTCTATAGTCGGCTAAGCCGTTATCCTTTTTTAGGTAAACTGTTAAAACAATACTTAACTAGTTATTATGCTAGAGAATGGGGTACGTTAATAGGTCAAGGTCTTGATTTGATGACTATTTTAGACATTATGGCCATTGAGAAATCCTCACTAATGAAAGAATTAGCTGAGGACATCAGAATGAGTCTGCTTGAAGGGCAAGCCTTTCACATTAAAGTAGCTACCTACCCTTTTTTTAAAAAAGAATTAAGTTTAATGATTGAATACGGTGAAATCAAATCGAAACTGGGGGCTGAGTTGGAAATCTATGCCCAGGAAAGCTGGGAACAATTTTTTAGTCAGCTTTATCAAGTGACACAACTTATTCAACCAGCTATTTTTTTAGTAGTTGCTGTGACAATCGTCATGATTTATGCGGCAATCCTATTACCAATTTACCAAAATATGGGAGGTATTTTTTAAGATGATTAATCAATGGAACAACTTACGACACAAGAAGCTAAAAGGATTTACTCTTCTAGAAATGTTATTGGTGATTCTTGTCATCAGTGTTTTGATGCTATTATTTGTGCCTAATTTAAGCAAGCAAAAAGACAGGGTTACAGAAACAGGTAATGCCGCTGTTGTTAAATTAGTGGAGAATCAAGCAGAACTATATGAATTATCTCAAGGCTCAAAACCAAGTTTGAGCCAGTTAAAGGCAGATGGTAGTATCACTGAGAAACAAGAAAAAGCTTATCAAGACTATTATGACAAACATAAAAATGAAAAAGCCCGTCTTAGCAATTAAAGCTTTTACTTTGCTTGAAACTTTACTAAGTTTGTCAGTGATGAGTTTCATTATATTGGGATTGTCTGTACCAGTGACAAAAAGCTATCAAAAAGTAGAAGAGCATCTGTTTTTTAGCCATTTTGAACATTTGTATCGACATCAGCAAAAGTTAGCCATATTACAGCAAAAACAGCGCGTCTTGGATATTTCTTCAACAAAAATTGTTACAGAAGGTAATAGCCTAACAGTTCCTAAATCAATAACAGTGAATCATCCTTATCGGTTAGTTATTGATCAGATGGGAGGCAACCATTCCTTAGCTAAAATTATTTTTGACATGACTGATCGACGCTTTAAATACCAATTTTATCTAGGGAGTGGGAATTATCAAAAAACAAGTCAAAGCTTACATAGCCCTTGAAAGTATGATCGCAACAGGCATCCTCTTTAGTATTGTCATTCTCGTCTTAAGCAGTTTACAGCAGAGTCAGGCTGCTCTAACGTACTATCGAAAGCAGCAAGAAAAGCTTAATCTAGCCTTGATGGCAGTACAAACTAGAACTAAAGAGATGACATTGAATGGTTGTCATATTACTATTTTACGTACGGATAGATACATTAGTATTCACGATGACGAAGGAGAAGTGATGAAGATTGAGTAAACAATTAAGTAACATAAAAGCTTTTACCCTTCTAGAGGCGTTAATAGCCTTACTCGTGATATCAGGGTCTTTATTGGTTTATCAAGGTTTGACCCGAACCCTCCTTAAACATAGCCATTATCTAGCCCGTCATGATCAAGATAATTGGCTCTTATTTTCTCATCAATTGCGAGAGGAGTTAAGTGGAGCAAGGTTTTACAAAGTAGCTGATAATAAACTATACGTTGAAAAAGGAAAGAAAGTACTAGCTTTTGGCCAATTTAAAAGTCATGATTTTCGAAAATCAGCTAGTAATGGAAAAGGGTATCAACCCATGTTATTTGGAATATCACGTAGTCATATTCACATAGAGCAGTCACAGATTTGCATTACTTTAAAGTGGAAAAGTGGGTTAGAAAGGACTTTTTATTATGCCTTTCAAGACTAATCTCAAAGCAGGCATCCTTTTGTATGCTATGTTTATGGCTAGTATTTTTTTGCTGGTTTTACAGGTTTACCTTTCTCAAGTGACAGCTCTACACAAGGAATACCAAGCTCAAACTGACTATGTTAAAGCCCGACTGATAGCAGAAATAGTTTATCAAGATCATAGATATAAAGCTTCTAATCCTGTCTTTTTTAAAGGTGGTCAAGTCATTTGTCGAGAGCGAAAAGAGAGATGGATGTTAATTGTTAAGTTAGATCAGCAACGACAGTATCAGTTTGAATACCTTAAACCCAAACAATATAGTCAATAAATAGTATTGTTGTCATAAATCCTTAAAATGATCCAATATATAGTAATTAAAGGTGACACTTCTTTTCATTTCAAGTGTAATTTGGTATGATAAGGTTATGACTTTTGAAAAAATTGAAGAAGCTTATCAGCTGCTCTTAGAGAACTGTCAACTAATTGAAAATGATCTAAAAACACATATATACGATGCCATTGTTGAACAAAACTCCTTTTATTTAGGGGCTGAGGGAGCTAGTCCTCAAGTTGCTCAAAATAGTGATAAACTGAAAGCCTTGTGCCTGACAAAAGAAGAATGGCGTAAGGCCTACCAGTTTCTTTTTATTAAGGCAGCTCAGACTGAGCAACTCCAAGCCAACCATCAGTTCACACCAGATGCTATTGGCTTCATTCTGCTGTATCTTTTGGAACAATTGAGTGATAAAGATAGCTTAGAGGTACTTGAGATTGGAAGTGGAACAGGGAACCTAGCCCAAACCCTTCTCAACAACACGAGCAAGAGCCTTGATTATGTAGGGATTGAACTTGATGATCTCTTGATTGATCTGTCAGCCAGTATTGCTGAGATAATGGATTCTTCAGCTCATTTTATTCAAGAAGATGCGGTAAGGCCTCAATTACTAAAAGAAAGTGACATTGTCATCAGTGACTTACCAGTTGGTTATTATCCTAACGATGATATTGCCAAACGGTACAAGGTGGCTAGTTCAGATAAGCATACCTATGCCCATCATTTATTAATGGAACAGTCTTTAAAATACTTGAAAAAAGACGGTTTTGCGATTTTTCTGGCACCAGTCAATTTATTGACGAGCCCTCAGAGCCAGTTGTTGAAACAGTGGTTAAAAGATTATGCTCAGGTGGTGACCTTGATTACGCTACCAGATTCTATTTTTGGTCATCCCTCAAATGCCAAGTCCATTATTGTCTTACAAAAACAAACAGACCACCCAATGGAAACCTTTGTCTATCCAATTCGGGATTTGAAGCTTGCAGAGAATATTCATGATTTTATGGAAAATTTCAAAAAATGGAAACTGAGTAATGTCAATTAATTGATTTTTTGTTATAATAAAAAAGCATCACAGAAAACGATTTCAAGAGAGGTTAAAAATGTCAAAGACAATTGCAATTAATGCAGGTAGTTCTAGTTTAAAATGGCAACTTTATCAGATGCCAGAAGAAGCAGTGTTAGCACAAGGAATTATTGAGCGTATCGGTCTCAAGGATTCTATTTCAACAGTTAAGTACGATGGCAAAAAAGAAGAGCAAATTCTTGATATTCACGATCATACAGAAGCTGTTAAAATCTTATTGAACGATTTGATTCACTTTGGAATCATTGCAGCTTATGATGAAATTACAGGAGTTGGACACCGTGTTGTTGCTGGTGGTGAACTTTTCAAAGAATCCGTTGTGGTTAATGACAAAGTTCTTGAACAGATTGAAGAATTATCCGTTTTAGCTCCACTTCACAATCCTGGAGCGGCGGCAGGGATTCGTGCCTTCCGTGATATTTTGCCAGATATTACCAGTGTTTGTGTGTTTGACACGTCATTTCACACTAGCATGGCAAAGCATACTTACCTTTACCCAATTCCTCAAAAATATTATACGGACTACAAGGTTCGTAAATATGGGGCGCATGGGACAAGTCATAAATATGTAGCGCAAGAAGCTGCTAAAATGCTTGGTCGTCCATTAGAAGAATTAAAACTAATTACTGCTCATATTGGAAATGGTGTCTCAATTACAGCTAATTACCACGGTAAATCAGTTGATACCTCGATGGGCTTTACACCACTTGCTGGTCCTATGATGGGAACACGTTCTGGTGACATTGACCCAGCTATCATTCCTTATTTAATTGAGCAAGACCCAGAGTTAAAAGACGCTGCTGACGTTGTTAATATGTTAAACAAAAAATCAGGTCTTAGTGGGGTGTCAGGCATTTCTAGTGATATGCGTGATATCGAGGCTGGTTTACAAGAAGATAATCCAGATGCTGTTTTAGCTTACAATATCTTTATTGATCGCATTAAAAAATGCATTGGTCAATATTTTGCTGTTTTGAATGGAGCAGATGCTTTGGTCTTTACAGCTGGTATGGGTGAAAATGCACCATTGATGCGTCAAGATGTTATTGGTGGCTTAACATGGTTCGGAATGGACATTGATCCTGAGAAAAATGTTTTTGGATACCGTGGTGACATTTCAACTCCTGAGTCAAAAGTGAAGGTGCTTGTTATCTCAACAGACGAAGAATTGTGCATCGCGCGTGACGTTGAACGTTTAAAAAATACAAAATAAAAGAGACTAAGTCTCAATAGATTAACCAAGTAAGGTAACACTTTACTTGGTTTTTTATGAGGTTTATCTGTTGGTTATGGTGCCTAGGTATTAGTTCTGATCAGTCTCCTTGCTTTTTGTAATCTTGTGCTAGGCGATTTGGATGTCAGCCTTATTTAGAAGTTTTTAATTGCTTCAACGCTTTTCTTGTATGTGTTTATAGAGCCCAATGATCTAAAAGACTATTTGATAACGGTTTATGATGAGCGTAATCGTGCGATTCGAAAACAGACACAAGTTTACTGCTTTTACCTGATGATTGTTCTATTTGTTGCCTTATTCTTTTTCTTCCCTTGCTTAACCATTCGAGATCTTGTTTCTTATAAGCTACCTTTGATTTTTGCTTACCTTTACTTGATTATCAGAAGTCTGGTGGCTAAGAAAATGGAGGCACTAGGGAAAATAACAACTAATAGTCAAAAACCTCCGTTTGATACGAGTCAGGTTCTTTGTTAGATGACTTGTCTAACGGTTGAGTTTCCTGTCTGGTCAACGGAGGTGTTTGTATTGTTGTCTGATTTGTATTGGGGCACTTATTTTACAAGCTTTTAGCTTTATCGATGGTTTTGTCAATGGCAGAGCTGACAGTAGCTGTGAGGCCAAGGCGTTCTAACTCCATCAGACCAGCAATAGTTGTGCCACCGGGGCTACAAATAGCGTCAATGAAATCGTGCGGACTTTGAGAACTGGTCTTGAGATTGCTGGCGCTAGCCAATACTGTTTGAGTAACAATCTCCAGCGCCTTTGCTTTAGGTATGCCATTCTTGACGCCAGCCTTAGCCAAAGCCTCAATAAAGAGATAAATATAGGCAGGACTTGACCCTGCTAAAGCGGTAAAGGTGTCAAAATCCTTTTCACTAATATCAAATGTGCTACCAAAGCTATCTGTTAAGTCTCGAACACGTGCTTGTAATTCCTGGGACACCAAAGCATTTCCCGTTAAAGCGGTACTGCTTTGGAGAATTTGTGCATTCATGTTTGGCATGATACGTAGCAGCGGAAGGTCTTGTCCTACGAATGTTGCTAGTCGTTGAAGGGAAATGCCTGCTGCCATAGATATAATAGGCTGTTTGAAGTGAAGCGGTTTGAGTACCGTTTCAAATAGTTGAGGCTTGATGCCTAAAATAACAAGATCAACCTGGTCAATAAGGTCTTGGTGGGACATAGCATAAGGCAGTGCTAACTGCTCCGCAATTTCCTTGGACCGTTCTAAAGATGATCCTGAAATGATAAGTTCATGGGGTGTTTGTTTAAGGCCTTTGATGATAGCGCTAGCCATTTTGCCAACACCAATAATGCCAATTTTCATTCTGTTGCTCCTTGTGGGATATTATGGTTAATCAGGCTAATGCTAGTTTAGTAACATTTAATCAAGTCAACGGTTGAGCGATCCAGTTTTTTGATAATGGCTTGTAAGAAGGCTTGGGCTTCTACGAAATCATCCATAGCGTAGAGGGTTTGATGAGAGTGAATGTAGCGTGCACAGACTCCGATGGTTGTTGATGGGACACCACCATTTTGAAGGTGTGCAGCACCTGCATCTGTGCCTCCCTTGCCACAATAGTATTGGAAATTGACACCAGCTTCCTCAGCAGTAGTCAGTAAGAAGTCGCGCATATCTTTGAGCATGACATGGCCTGGGTCGTAGAAACGCAACAAGGTACCATCTCCGATTGTTCCAGGATTGCCATAAATATCACCAGCAGGCGAACAATCTACTGCGAAAAAGAGTTCAGGGTCGAACTTGGTGGTTGAGACGTGGGCTCCGCGCAGACCAACTTCTTCTTGAACGTTAGCACCTGCAATTAGGGTGTTGTTAAGGTCTTGTCCTTTTAACGCTTCAAGCATTTCTGTTATCATGAGAACGCCATAGCGATTGTCCCAAGCTTTTGAAATAATATTTTTTTGATTGGCTGTTAGGATCGTTTCAGATTGAGGGATAATAATATCACCCGGTGTAATACCAAATCTTTCAGCTTCTGCCTTATCCGTAAAGCCACCATCAAACACAATATCTTCGATATGTGGTAGACTAGCAGAGCCATTTGCCCCACGTAAAAAATGGGGAGGTACCGATCCTGAAATAAGGGGAATAACTTGGCCAGTGCGTGTGTAAAGGGTAAACCGTTGTGAACTGACAACAAGTGGGTTCCAACCACCGATACCAACCACGCGTAGCGTTCCGTCAACTTTGATATCACTGACCATAAAACCGACTTCGTCCATGTGCGCAGCTACTAAAATACGGGGGGCTTTTTCAGCTTTACTATCTCTGATACCAAAAATGCCACCAAGCCCGTCTGTTTCAACACGGTCAACCAGCGGGGTTATTTTGGTGCGTAGGTAGTCACGAACGCTATGTTCATAGCCCGCAATGCCATCCAGTTCGGTAACTTCTTTGATTTTTGAGAATAAGTCTGTCATTTTTCATCTCCATTTAAAAGGTTTCAGACCAGTTCAACGCGGTCATCTCCTTATATTCTACCACTTTTTAAGTAAGAATGGGTTTCACAGAAAAGAAAAATCCCAGAGACTAGAGATCTCTGGAAGAAGTGTTTGTCTTTTGGCGATAACCTGTTTTTTTAGGCAGCAAGGAAATCATTAAAATGATAAAGCACAAGCTGGTTAATAAGAATAGTAGGGCGCTTAGGATGCGAAAAGACTCTTCACTAGCGAAAAGTAAGGATAATGGAGTCATAAGGAGAACCTTCCATTTTAGGTTAATCAGTGATTTTTATAGCGTGGTTAAATTAATAATAAACCACACCTAATCAACGTACCTTTAGTTTAGTTGTTTTTACTATTTTTGTCAATACATAACAGTAGAAATCTTTAGTTTTCTTATTTCAGATCGTCCAATTTGATCTTTTTATGATAAAATGAGGGATATGAGTAAAAAGAAAATAGGTATGATTTCAGGTATCTTTGGATTTAGTTTAGCTATTGGCCTAGGAATAGTTATCAAAGATTATTGCCAAGACAGGCAGCGTCGACAAATGACAAGGGATTTACGCACCTTTTTTTCACCTTTAGGACAAATCGAAGTTTTATATATCAATCCTTGTCAGGTCAAACAAGATTATATTTCAGGTGGGGTTGTTATGTCAAACGGCAAACAGTACCAATTCACCTATCACAGTCGACAAATTAGTTTTGAGGAGGACAAGGGATGATCAGACCGACTTCTTATGAGTCATTAGCGACTCTTATTGAAAAAGAAGATAAGCTGGTGTTATTTTTTACGGCAGACTGGTGTCCAGACTGTCAATTTATTTATCCTATTATGCCAGAAATTGAAGCAGAACTTACAGATATGACTTTTGTTTGTGTTAATCGTGATCAGTTTATAGAGGTAGCACAAAAGTGGAATATTTTTGGTATTCCTAGTTTTGTCGTGATTGAAAAAGGTCAGGAAGTAGGGCGTCTGGTTAACAAAATGAGAAAGACAAAAACTGAGATTATGCATTTTTTAGCTGCTTATCAATAAGAAAAGAGGAAGAATAAATGATTTTTGCATACAATAAAGAACAAGTTGGCGATGTCTTGATGGTTATCTTACAAGACACCAAAGATATCAAACGTCAAGTAGAACGAAAAGGCAAAGTAGCCCGTGTTTTTGCAGAAGAAAGCGGCAAAACCCTTGCTTGGAATATCTTTGAAGCGTCAAGCTTGATTACTATTGAAGGCAATGGACAGATTTTTTTGACAGACGAGAACCTTGCAAGATTAAATGCAGAGCTTGCTAAGGAAGGATTTTCAGAAAGGCTTGAACCGATTGTGGGACCTGTTTTTGTGGTTGGTCAAATTGTTGAGATGGTGGCTCATCCAGATAGCGACCATCTTAATATCTGCCAAGTGGCTATTGGTGAAGATCAAACGGTTCAAATCGTAGCGGGCGCACCAAATGCTGCGCTTGGTTTAAAAACGATTGTTGCCTTACCAGGTGCTATAATGCCAAATGGTAGTCTGATTTTCCCAGGAAAATTGCGTGGTGAAGAAAGTTATGGTATGATGTGCTCTCCTCGTGAGTTAGCCTTGCCAAATGCACCGCAAAAACGTGGCATTATTGAATTTGATGAGTCAGCTGTGGTAGGAGAAGCTTTTGACCCAGCCAAACATTGGAAAGGTTAGAAAAACCAGCTGAAATAAGACTGTATTTAACTAAATGACCAGAAAAAAAGGATTAGGAGCCCTTAATCCTTTTTTCTTATGTTTTCAAAAACGTTTAAAATGAAACTTATTTTACCACAATTTTTACGAATAATAAGATAAGGAGGTCAGTATGTATAATAAAGTGATAGCAATCGGTCGTTTGGTAGCTAAACCAGAATTGGTAAAAACAGCTACGGATAAGCATGTAGCACGTCTCTCTTTAGCTGTTAATCGAAGATTTAAAAATGCTTCTGGAGAGCGAGAAGCTGATTTTATTTCAGTTGTTGTTTGGGGAAAGTTAGCAGAAACTCTGGTTTCTTATGCTAGCAAAGGTAGTTTGATGTCTATTGATGGCGAACTTAGGACCCGCAAGTATGATAAAGATGGGCAAGTGCATTATGTGACAGAAGTTCTCTGCCAATCATTTCAACTGCTTGAAAGTCGTGCTCAGCGCGCTATGAGAGAAAATAATGTTACTAATGATCTAGTTGATTTAGTCTTAGAAGAAGATACTCTTCCCTTTTGATAGAGGATAATGCTTCTCATCAGGGTTCAGCTGATTACTGAAATATATGATGAGGTGATATCCGAACAACAAAAGTGTGACTAGATACTTCTGATAAAAATAAAAAAACACCTTACGAGTATGAACAAAGTTTCAAGTGCTAGATGTTGGAACTTTGTTCATCATAGGAATAGTAGGGTGTTTTTTAGTGTATTACTTCTTTTTGTTGCTAGTGTTAAGGTTTACTTGCTTACAAGCGGTTATCAGGCCACTAGAACTCTTATAATAAATGGAGCTCTTTGAGTTTGGTGTCAATCATTTTTAAGACAGTCGCCAAATCTTGTGGGTTTTGAACGAAGTCAAGGGAATTGCCATCAATTTTCATTTTTGGAGAGACCTCGTAGTCTTCGTACCAGGTTGGGTATTCACCGTGGACTTGATGGTAATATTGCTCAAGACTAGGATTGCCGTCGACCTGCTCAAAACTTCGGCCACGTCTTTCAATGCGCTCAAGCATTTTGTCAAAAGACACATCAATGTAGATGAGAAGATCAGGGCGTTTTTTAGGCATGCCTTCTAGTTCTTCTAACATGTTGGCGAGAAGTTCCTGATAGATGTCAAGTTCTGTCTTAGTGACATTGCCATTTTTGTAGTTAAGTTTTAAGAAGAGTTCGTCTTCAAAAATAGAGCGGTCAAGAATGTTGTTATCGGCTTGATAAGCTTCTTTGATGGACTTAAATCGTTTATTCAAAAAATAAATTTGAAGTAAAAAGGCGTATTTTTTAGGGTCTTGGTAGTAGAGGTCTAGCACGGGGTTATTATCAACAGCTTCGTAAAAAACGTCAGTTCCTAAATGCTCTCCAAGTGCAGCAGCAAGCGAGCTCTTGCCAGCCCCAATTGTTCCAGCTAGTACAATCAACATGCGTCTCCTTCTAATATCATTAGCGTACTGTTTCGAAGATGGCTTCAACCTCAGCTAGAGTCTCAGCGCGTGAAACAGCACCACGAACTTTGGCAGCACCTGCTGTTCCGCGAAGATAGTGTGGTGCTAAGCCCCGAAATTCCCGAACAGCAATGGTTTCACCTTTGAGGTTAATCAGGCGTTTAAGGTGGTCTTTGGCGATGTCTAATTTTTTGGCAAAGGGAAGATCTGGCAATTCTTGACCAGTTTCAAAGAAATGATTGATTTGGGTAAAAAGATAAGGATTGTTCATGGCTGCGCGGCCAATCATCACGGCATCTACACCGATTTCTTCAATCATAAATTTGGCGTCTTGCACCGAACGCACGTCCCCATTTCCAATAAAGGGAATCTTAGTGATAGCCTTAGAAACTCGGGCTAATGTCTCATGGTCGCAGGTTCCTGTATACATTTGTTCACGGGTACGACCGTGCATGGCAAGAGCAGATACACCTGCCGACTCAGCGGCAAGGGCATTTTCAACAGCAAGTGAACTATCCGCCCAACCTGTACGCATTTTGACAGTCAGTGGAATATCTAAAACAGACGTGACTTCCTTGACAATGTGGTAAATCTTATCAGGGTCACGGAGCCACTTGGCACCAGCCTCGTTTTTGACAACTTTATTAACAGGGCAGCCCATATTAATATCAACAATATCGGCCTTGGTATTGGTTTGAATGAAATCAGCTGCACGTTTCAACCCTTCTGCGTCACCACCAAATAATTGAATGGACATAGGGTGCTCATTTTCATCAATATGGAGCATGTGAAGGGTCTTTTCATTGTTGTAAAGAAGCCCTTTTTCGGAAATCATTTCCATAACCACCAAACCAGCACCAAATTCTTTGGCGATGGTACGAAAGGCAGAATTGGTCACGCCAGCCATGGGAGCAAGGACAGTGCGGTGAGGGATTTCCACATCACCAATCCTAAAGGAAGAATTAAGCTTTATCACTGATAATGGCCTCCAAATCACTTTCATTAAATTGGTACTTGGTACCACAAAATTGGCAAACAATCTCAGCACCCTTATCTTCGTCAATCATGGCCTGTAAATCTGCTTTTGGCAAAGTCATTAGGGCTGCTTCAAAACGTTCTCTAGAACAGTCACACTGAAAACTCAGAGGTTCTTCAGAAAGACGCTTGTAAGGTTCATCTCCATAGATGGCCTCCAAAAGGGCATCCACATGATTTTTGGAAGCTAGTAGGTGAGAAATGGCAGGCATTTCTTGCAGGCGTTTTTCATAGCGAGCAATCTCTTCTTCAGAAGCGCCTGGTAGCACCTGCACCATAAAGCCACCAGCAACCTTAACCTTATCATTTTCATCTAAAAGCACATTAAGTCCGATTGCAGATGGTGTTTGCTCTGATTCGGTTAAGTAGTAGGCAAAATCCTCACCAATTTCCCCAGTAATAAGAGGCGTTGTTGAGGTGTAAGGGTTACCTGTGCCATAATCAATAATCGTCACAAAATGACCATTCCCCATAAAAGGCCCAACAAGGACTTCACCTGTTGCGGTCTTTTTAATATCGACACCAGTATTTTGAATGTAACCTTTCACATGTCCTTTGGTATCTGCCACAGAGATAATGTGTCCAAAAGAAGAATCACCAATCACTTTGACGGTGATTTTACTATCGCCTTTTTGATTAGCCGCCAAAATCTGGTTGGCGATCAAGGTACGGCCAAGCGCAACAGTAGACGATGACAGCGTGTTGTGTTTTTCTTGAGCTAATGCAACCGTCTCAGTGCTATCAAGGACATAAGCCCTAAAAGCCCCTGATTGTGCTATTGATTTAATTATTTTATCCATAACTTAGATTATAGCATAAAGTGTAAAACTTGTATTGACAGGATTGCTTGAAAAATCAATACAGATAGACAGTAAAAAATCCCAGAGAATGACTCGGGATTAAGTTAAGGTGTGGTCTAAAGTCGCGCAATGTGGTGACATGGCGCTTATGTTAATTGCTTGGTTAAATCAGCTTGGAATTTTTCCTCTTTAACTTGATACATCAATTCTTGGATAGACAGAATCGATTCATCAAAAGATATTTCAGCAACAGCAATTCCTTTTGTAAGTTCATGGTGAACAAAAGGAATCAGTTGACTGTGAGTGATGACCAAATCTGGCTTTAAATCAGGAATTTGATAAACATTATCTTGCAATAGATAATAGGAATGAAAATCAATGCTTTTATCCGAGAAATACCTTGGAAAAGAATCCGTTAGGAGATGAGCATTGATAAAATTACTGGCTACGAAAACAACAACTAAAGGAGGTTGGATATTTCTTAGACTTTGCTCGACATAGTGGCAAAAAAGATGAAAATGCTTATGGTTCAAGTCACGCTTACCAGGAAGTTTGGCCATCCACTCTTCGACAATTAACTTTAAGGACGTATAGAGTTTTTGGTTTCCTTTATAGTACGGAGAAACGAATAAGTTGGTCTCAGGAATAAAATGTTGCAGATTAAACAAGAATGATTTTGAAAAAAACATAAGAGCTTTTACTAAACTAGCCTTTTGCTCTTTTAGGTTAGGTAAAAGAGTGATGATAGGATTTAAAAGCAGGCGAAAAGTATCATTTTCTTCAAAAAGTTGACAATATTGTCTGATATGCTCAGGTGTCCATTGTAAGCTCGCAAAAGAATTATTAGCGGTGATATAAATTAAATAGAGGTAGTCCAAATCTCCTGCTGAAAAGTTTAGTTGGCAGTAAGTTTCGATAATATCATGGCTACTTTTTTTCAAAGAATCGTAGACAAAAAGTTTTTTTAATTGTTGAAAAATTCTGGTTTGGGGAATAGTTACCGAAAATTGATGCCGCTTCCACGATAAAGCTAATAAAATGTCATAGAAAGAAAACGATTCCGATAACCAAGGAGAGGTTTTAAGGTGGGTGGAACTATGGGATAAAAAGCTATGAATAGTGTTTTTGTCTTGCTGCGTCAAGTCATAAACTTTAATGCCAAACTTACTATATAGCAGAGCGATGAGGTAACGGATGCGATATTCCTCACCGACAATCTTGTTCTTAGAGAGTTTTAATTCAAAGTTTCTTAATAAAGGAATCAATGCTTCGCGCATCCGATAAGCTGAGGAGTTTGATAAAAAATGACTTCTTGCAAAATCCGTAAGGGGACGAGAGTGGGAACCATTTTTTATTAAAAAGGCTAGTAATTGTAAGACATTAGATGATGCATAGAGTTGGTAAAGATAAGTTTCTTTAAAAGGATGTGTAAATTGGCAAGATATCATCCTTTTTTGGATGGTCATAGACAGACTACCAGGGAAAAAGGCATTCAGTTCCTCACAATAATGGTTTAGTTGTAAAAAGGTTAAGCCAGTTTTTTCTGCTACCTCAGTTATTGGCAAATAAGATGTCTTAAAAAACAAGACAATTAACTGACATTTTGATTCGATTGATGATTCCAAGTATTTTTCTATCAAGGAAAGGGACCTCTCTTCCTACACTTAGAAAGCCAAATAAGTCTTTGATAAGTGTATTCTCCTATTTCAATTCTATCTAAGCTAAAAATAGAAGTCAAATCTAATGGTTTTTGGTAAAAAGTCGAAACCTTTTGAAATAGCTTTAAAGCAATATTTTCTCAAAAAATCATTTTCAAAAACACTAATTTGGTGAAAAACTTAGTACGAATATATTTCTTTGACTTCAATAGAATGATATGATGTCACATTGAGAGGAGAGAAAATGAAAAAAACAAGGTTTCCAAATAAGCTTAATACTCTTAATACTCAAAGGGTATTAAGTAAAAACTCAAAACGATTTACTGTCACTTTAGTGGGAGTCTTTTTAATGATCTTCGCTTTGGTAACTTCCATGGTTGGTGCTAAGACTGTTTTTGGTTTAGTAGAATCCTCGACGCCAAACGCAATAAATCCAGATTCAAGTTCGGAATACAGATGGTATGGATATGAATCTTATGTAAGAGGGCATCCATATTATAAACAGTTTAGAGTAGCACACGATTTAAGGGTTAACTTAGAAGGAAGTAGAAGTTATCAAGTTTATTGCTTTAATTTAAAGAAAGCATTTCCTCTCGGATCAGATAGTAGTGTTAAAAAGTGGTATAAAAAACATGATGGAATCTCTACAAAATTTGAAGATTATGCGATGAGCCCTAGAATTACGGGAGATGAGCTAAATCAGAAGTTACGAGCTGTTATGTATAATGGACATCCACAAAATGCCAATGGTATTATGGAAGGCTTGGAACCCTTGAATGCTATCAGAGTTACACAAGAGGCGGTATGGTACTATTCTGATAATGCTCCTATTTCTAATCCAGATGAAAGTTTTAAAAGGGAGTCAGAAAGTAACTTGGTTAGTACTTCTCAATTATCTTTGATGCGTCAAGCTTTGAAGCAACTGATTGATCCGAATTTGGCAACTAAAATGCCAAAACAAGTTCCGGATGATTTTCAGCTAAGTATTTTTGAGTCTGAGGACAAGGGAGATAAATATAATAAAGGATACCAAAATCTTTTGAGTGGTGGTTTAGTTCCTACTAAACCACCAACTCCAGGAGACCCACCAATGCCTCCAAATCAACCTCAAACGACTTCAGTACTTATTAGAAAGTATGCTATAGGTGATTACTCTAAATTGCTTGAAGGTGCAACATTACAGTTGACAGGGGATAACGTGAATAGTTTTCAAGCGAGAGTGTTTAGCAGTAATGATATTGGAGAAAGAATTGAACTATCAGATGGAACTTATACTTTAACTGAATTGAATTCTCCAGCTGGTTATAGTATCGCAGAGCCAATCACTTTTAAGGTTGAAGCTGGCAAAGTGTATACTATTATTGATGGAAAACAGATTGAAAATCCCAATAAAGAGATAGTAGAGCCTTACTCAGTAGAAGCATATAATGATTTTGAAGAATTTAGCGTTTTAACTACACAAAACTATGCAAAATTTTATTATGCAAAAAATAAAAATGGAAGTTCACAGGTTGTCTATTGCTTTAATGCAGATCTAAAATCTCCACCAGACTCTGAAGATGGTGGGAAAACAATGACTCCAGACTTTACAACAGGAGAAGTAAAATACACTCATATTGCAGGTCGTGACCTCTTTAAATATACTGTGAAACCAAGAGATACCGATCCTGACACTTTCTTAAAACATATCAAAAAAGTAATTGAGAAGGGTTACAGGGAAAAAGGACAAGCTATTGAGTATAGTGGTCTAACTGAGACACAATTGCGTGCGGCTACTCAGTTAGCAATATATTATTTCACTGATAGTGCTGAATTAGATAAGGATAAACTAAAAGACTATCATGGTTTTGGAGACATGAATGATAGTACTTTAGCAGTTGCTAAAATCCTTGTAGAATACGCTCAAGATAGTAATCCTCCACAGCTAACTGACCTTGATTTCTTTATTCCGAATAACAATAAATATCAATCTCTTATTGGAACTCAGTGGCATCCAGAAGATTTAGTTGATATTATTCGTATGGAAGATAAAAAAGAAGTTATACCTGTAACTCATAATTTAACATTGAGAAAAACGGTGACTGGTTTAGCTGGTGACAGAACTAAAGATTTCCATTTTGAAATTGAATTAAAAAATAATAAGCAAGAATTGCTTTCTCAAACTGTTAAAACAGATAAAACAAACCTCGAATTTAAAGATGGTAAAGCAACCATTAATTTAAAACATGGGGAAAGTTTAACACTTCAAGGTTTACCAGAAGGTTATTCTTACCTTGTCAAAGAAACAGATTCTGAAGGCTATAAGGTTAAAGTTAATAGCCAAGAAGTAGCAAATGCTACAGTTTCAAAAACAGGAATAACAAGTGATGAGACACTTGCTTTTGAAAATAATAAAGAGCCTGTTGTTCCTACAGGAGTTGATCAAAAGATCAATGGCTATCTAGCTTTGATAGTTATCGCTGGTATCAGTTTGGGGATCTGGGGAATTCACACGATAAGGATAAGAAAACATGACTAGAGCTGATTTCAGAACTTCTAATTCATCTGGAGAACTTAACAAACTATCATTTTCAGATAAAGAAGCAATAAAGCCCTTACTCATAGGACTTGTTAAAAAAATAGCCCTTATTCTTATTGGCGGCTATCTACTTTTTCACTTTGTTTTTGGATTTATGATTATCAAAAGAAACGATATGGCTCCTAGTGTAAAAGCAGGAGATGCTATTTTATTTTATCGCTTATCTCAGACTTATAAAGTAGAAGAAGCAGTTGTTTATGAGGACTCTAAAACATCTATAACGAAAGTCGGTCGGATTATTGCTCAAGCAGGTGATGAAGTGGACCTGACAGAACAAGGTGAATTAAAAATTAATGGCCATATTCAAAATGAAGGACTAACTTTTATAAAATCAAGAGAAGCTAATTATCCGTATCGAATTGCTGATAATAGTTATTTGATACTCAATGATTACTATAGCCAAGAGAGTGAGAATTACCTACAAGATGCAATTGCTAAAGATGCTATAAAAGGCACGATTAATACACTTATTCGATTAAGAAACCATTAAGCTAAAGGCTTATTTAAAAAAGGAGAGAAACAATGAAATTACGTCACTTACTATTAACGGGAGCAGCCCTAACTAGTTTTGCTGCTACAACAGTTCACGGGGAGACTGTTGTAAACGGAGCCAAACTAACAGTTACAAAAAACCTTGATTTAGTTAATAGCAATGCATTAATTCCAAATACAGATTTTACATTTAAAATCGAACCTGATACTACTGTCAACGAAGACGGAAATAAGTTTAAAGGTGTAGCTTTGAACACACCGATGACTAAAGTCACTTACACCAATTCAGATAAAGGTGGATCAAATACGAAAACTGCAGAATTTGATTTTTCAGAAGTTACTTTTGAAAAACCAGGTGTTTATTATTACAAAGTAACTGAGGAGAAGATAGATAAAGTTCCTGGTGTTTCTTATGATACAACATCTTACACTGTTCAAGTTCATGTCTTGTGGAATGAAGAGCAACAAAAACCAGTAGCTACTTATATTGTTGGTTATAAAGAAGGTAGTAAGGTGCCAATTCAGTTCAAAAATAGCTTAGATTCTACTACATTAACGGTGAAGAAAAAAGTTTCAGGTACCGGTGGAGATCGCTCTAAAGATTTTAATTTTGGTCTGACTTTAAAAGCAAATCAGTATTATAAGGCGTCAGAAAAAGTCATGATTGAGAAGACAACTAAAGGTGGTCAAGCTCCTGTTCAAACAGAGGCTAGTATAGATCAACTCTATCATTTTACCTTGAAAGATGGTGAATCAATCAAAGTCACAAATCTTCCAGTAGGTGTGGATTATGTTGTCACTGAAGACGATTACAAATCAGAAAAATATACAACCAACGTGGAAGTTAGTCCTCAAGATGGAGCTGTAAAAAATATCGCAGGTAATTCAACTGAACAAGAGACATCTACTGATAAAGATATGACCATTACTTTTACAAATAAAAAAGACTTTGAAGTGCCAACAGGAGTAGCAATGACTGTGGCACCATATATTGCTTTAGGAATTGTAGCAGTTGGTGGAGCTCTTTACTTTGTTAAAAAGAAAAATGCTTAAATTATTATTATGATAGTAAGACTGATTAAGCTCCTTGACAAGTTGATAAACGTCATTGTTCTTTGTTTCTTCTTTCTTTGTTTATTGATTGCGGCACTTGGAATCTACGATGCTTTAACAGTTTATCAAGGAGCTAATGCTACTAACTATCAACAATATAAGAAAAAGGGTGTTCAGTTTGACGATTTATTAGCTATTAATTCTGATGTTATGGCATGGCTGACTGTTAAAGGAACGCATATTGATTATCCAATTGTACAGGGAGAGAATAATTTAGAATATATCAACAAATCAGTAGAAGGAGAGTACTCCTTATCAGGAAGTGTTTTTCTAGATTATCGTAATAAAGTAACTTTTGAAGATAAATACTCATTAATCTATGCACATCATATGGCTGGAAATGTTATGTTTGGCGAATTACCTAACTTTAGGAAAAAATCATTTTTTAATAAACACAAAGAATTTAGTATTGAAACCAAAACAAAGCAAAAACTGAAAATCAATATTTTTGCATGTATCCAAACAGATGCTTTTGACAGTTTACTGTTTAATCCAATTGATGTTGATATTTCTAGTAAAAATGAATTTTTAAACCATATCAAGCAAAAATCGGTACAGTATCGTGAAATATTGACAACAAATGAAAGTCGTTTTGTTGCCTTATCAACCTGTGAGGATATGACAACAGATGGTAGGATTATCGTTATTGGACAAATTGAATAATTGTAAGAGAAAGGAGGTCATATGAAAAAATCTATATTAAGAATTTTAGCTATTGGTTATTTACTTATGAGTTTTTGTTTGTTAGACTCCGTAGAGGCAGAGAACCTCACTGCAAGCATTAATATTGAAGTTATTAATCAAGTTGATGTTGCTACCAACAAACAATCCTCTGACATAGATGAAACGTTTATGTTTGTAATTGAAGCGTTAGATAAAGAAAGTCCTTTACCTAATTCGGTAACTACTTCTGTTAAGGGAAATGGGAAAACATCATTTGAACAGTTGACTTTTTCAGAAGTTGGACAATATCATTATAAAATTCATCAACTGTTAGGTAAGAATAGTCAATATCATTATGATGAAACAGTATATGAAGTTGTTATTTACGTATTGTATAATGAGCAAAGTGGTGCTTTAGAAACTAACCTAGTTTCTAACAAACTTGGAGAAACCGAAAAATCGGAGCTTATTTTTAAACAAGAATATAGTGAAAAAACACCGGAACCTCATCAACCAGATACAACTGAGAAGGAAAAACCTCAGAAAAAACGTAATGGTATTTTGCCATCAACTGGTGAAATGGTGAGTTACGTATCTGCTTTAGGAATTGTCTTAGTGGCTACCATTACTTTGTATTCTATTTATAAAAAGCTAAAGACAAGCAAATAGATTCAATTTTAAGCAGAGTAATTCTCCTTGAGGATTTAGGAAAGATATGTAAGAAAAACCAAAAATTCCTTTACTTAATGATAAAGGAATTTTTTATTGCCCCACGACAGCAAATTGTTCGTAAGCGTCCAATAACAAGGTATATTGAAAACCTCCAAAGTTTCTAATTGACTCTGGAGGTTTTGATTATTGACAATTTGTTTGTACTTTTTTAGCCCATGGCAAATAAGCTTCTAGCACTTCTCTTTTAGCGAGAGTTTCTTCATTAGGAAGGCGGTCTAGAAGGTAGCTAATATATTTTTCGGAGTTCAGTCCATGTCGCTTAGCCGTTTCAAGCAAACTCATGATGATAGCTGCCGCTTTGGCTCCTTCAAAACTTTGAGAAAACAACCAATTTTTTCGGCCCATCACTAAGGATTTGATAGCTCTCTCTGCCATATTGTTAGACAGAACAATATGGCCATCCTCTAAAACAGTTCTAAAGGTTCTTTCATGCTTGAGACTATAAGCGATAGCGAGACCCAGCTTCGATCCTGAAAGGACAACTTGCTCGCGACACCAATCAAAGAAGGTGGTCATTAATGGCGTCAAGATTTCTTTGCGTTTAACCAGACGCTCTTGAGGGGGTAACTCACACCATTCAGCTTCTAAGGCGAACAACTTGTCACAGTAAACAAGTCCTTTACGCCCTAGAGAAGTCTTATCAGCTTGCTTCGGGGTGGCCTCAAAGAACTTCCGCCTCACATGTGCCCAACAACCAACAAGCTTGGCATGCTCTAATTGACGATAAGCCCCATGCATATCACAATGCACATAACCTGAGTAATCGCCGAGAACCTCTTGAGTAACGAGGCCGCTACGCCTTTTATCATGATGGTAAAGGGTAATCCCTTTTTTCTCATGCTTACCAGACAAAAAAGTCCAGTAATAGGTCAACTGAGTGTCACTTTCAAGAACTCTATAAGATGTCTCATCCGCATGAATGACCTCTTGACTTAATAAGATGTCACGAAGCAAGTCATAAAGAGGCTCAAAATAATACTGGCTAGACTTGATATGCCAGTTAGCGATTTCCTTGCGACTAATGGACAGTCCTAATTTATTCCAATCCTCTTCCTGTCTGTAGTTAGGAACTTTAAGGGTGAATTTTTGATGAACGGTATGGGCAATAATAGAAGCCGAACCAAGGCTATGAGCTAATGGTGCCTTAGGAACAGGCGCTTTGATGATCTTGTCACTGAGGCTATTATCGCTACAAGTTTGGCACTTATAAGCGTGTTGCACATGATTTATACGTTTCAATTGTGCTGGGATAAAGACTAATTCTTGACGTTGAACCACCGAGCCAATTTCTGTCAATGTTCCATGACAATCCGGACAAGTACAGCTGTCACCAATTAATTCGTGGTGAACAAGCTCAGGTTCAAATTGAGCTAGAATAGCTTGACGTCTTCCTTTGATTTTCTTGCGTCTATAAGTAATGTCTTCTGTTTCTACTGGGCAAGTCATCCGCTTCTTCTGGTAATTGGTCCTGGTCAAAGAGACTGAGTTGACCGGTCATAGGCATAGCTTTTTCAGAAGATTTCCCATAAAGCTTTTGAGTTAAATAAGCCACTTGTTCACGCAGGAGGGCTAGCTCATTAGCCATTGTTTCAATGGTTTTGGCTTGTGTTTTAATGACTTTATCTTGTGAACTCATGGTCTTCCTCCTGATATTTTCTTCATTATACCTGAAGAAAAGCCATGAGTTCAATAGAAATCATGACTTTTTGAAATTTTTATGTTAGGACTAATGAAAAATCCCTTCATAAGCCAGTCCACCTGTACAGCTGTCAAGCATTTGACCTCATCCCTATTTCTTGGCCAGGCTAGTTTCCCATTTTCAAAGCGTTTATAAAGTAACCAGAAACCTTGACCATCCCAGTAAAGCGCTTTGAACCGATCACGTCGCCCACCACAGAAGAGATAAACAGCACCTGAAAAGAGATCTAACTCATGTTGGGATTTGACAAGATAGGCTAGGGAATCAATGCCTTGTCGCATATCTGTTTTTCCACAAACCAGATAAACTTGTCCTAGGTCATTTAGCCGAATGGTCATCGTTCAGTACCTTATCCAAAATGCTTTCCAACAAGTCCTGATTGAGTGCTTGAAATAAACTAAGTTCCAGTTTTCCAAGGCGAACTTTAAGCAAGATATCATTTCTGTTTTTTTCTCAAATCGACGAGATTGGGGAACTTCCAAAGGAACAATAGGGTGTGATATTTAAATTATCCTCCGATAGACTAGTTTTACTAACAGTATACTGGAGGATTGAGAATCACGGTAGATACCCTGTTATTGGACGCTTACATTATTTTTATTGGGAACAGCCATTTTTCTTTACCCTACGTTAAGTAGTCAGTGGAATGCTATCGTGATCGTCAATTGTTATCAACTTATCACAAACAAGTGACTCAAAAGAAGCCCTCAGAAATGGAGGAGGTGTGGCAAAAGGCTAAGGCGTATAACGCTAGGCTTGGGATTCAGCCTGTTCCAGATGCTTTTTCATTTAGGGATGGCATTCATGATAAAAACTACGAAAGCCTACTTCAAATTGAAAACAATGATATTATGGGATATGTTGAAGTGCCCTCTATTAAAGTGACGTTACCCATATACCACTATACGACAGACGAGGTGCTAACTAAAGGAGCAGGTCACTTATTTGGAAGTGCCTTACCAGTTGGTGGTGACGGGACTCACACGGTTATTTCTGCTCATAGAGGCCTTCCATCGGCAGAAATGTTTACTAATTTGAATTTAGTGAAAAAGGGAGATACTTTTTACTTTCGTGTGTTAAATAAAGTATTGGCTTATAAAGTTGATCAGATACTAACTGTTGAACCAGATCAAGTCACATCACTTTCTGGAGTCATGGGGAAAGATTATGCTACTTTGGTTACCTGCACACCATATGGTGTTAACACCAAGCGTCTATTGGTCCGAGGTCATAGAATTGCATATCATTATAAAAAGTATCAACAGGCTAAAAAAGCAATGAAACTCGTGGATAAATCAAGAATGTGGGCAGAAGTAGTGTGTGCTGCTTTCGGGGTGGTTATAGCTATTATTTTAGTGTTTATGTATTCGCGAGTAAGTGCTAAGAAAAGCAAGTGATAGTTAAATAAGAGATTGTAATAGAAACTGGTGGACTTTGCCCACCAGTTTTTTGGGGTACGGTGGGGATATCGTACAGAAGAGCTCCTTCGGTTACTTTAAGTATAATAAAAGAAATAAAAAGAGTCTGAGCAATCATGTTGTCTTAGACTCTGACTGTATTATGCAAAAGATGATGGACTGGCAGCTTCATTTACTCACCGAATTCCCCTTTATAACTTGGGAATGATGCTGCTAATGGGTTGTTTTGTTTAATACCTGCTATAAACGGTAATTTATCCCATTTATTTTTGTAATTATCTTCAAGCTCAGTTTTAAACTTCCAAACCATTTTATGAGAAAAATAAGTGTGTGATTGACGGCCATAGGTATCTACTAAAACGTGAGAAAATTTTCCGTCGTTTTTTAGTTTGTAAAATTTATCTAGAGAAGGACTCCAACCAGTATAACCAGGGAATTTATCAAATTCTTGATTAAAATTTGTTTGTTGGCTTTTCCAATCATAATGCCATTGTGTATTATTGCGTGTTTCAGAACGAACTGTACCGTCCCAATAATGATGCTCATAAGTTATCTCTGTAGGAGCTTTTACACCCTTAGGAAGAAAAACTGAGAAATCAGGGTAAACCCATTGTTCTTTAGCTGAATTAAAGGTTACAGTCCATTCAATATTTTTATCGCTATCGACCAATTTTTTAGTATAGTCGACATAGTTATCAACATAGTAATTTCCCTGCCAGTAAAGGTGCACTTTACCTTTCTCATCAATGTTATCATGGGCATGTACTGATTTATACGAACTAAACAGCATCGAAGCTGCTAGTAGTGAAGTGAAGAGATATTTATTACATCGTTTCATATCATGAAAAACCTTTCTTTTAATACTAATATATTATAACAAAAAAACTAAAAAGTAAATTATTTTTTAGTTTTTTATCATAATTATTTAATTATTCAAATATAACAAAGATATTGTTGATGAGTGAAGCGCCATTCTTTTTGCTATAAATAAGGGTTATGGAAGCAATAAAAAAATCATAGTTGTTTATGAAAACGCTGTCATAATAAAAAGGGGACAAAAGTGTTTTTTGTGGATTTAAACTTATTGATAACTAAATGAACTAAAGAAACGCTTATTAATATTATCGACAGGTTACTGGTCAAAAGAACAAAAGTGCTTTTGGACAATGTGAAAGGAATTGACAACATGAATAACATCAAAACCAAAAAAAGGTTTATGGATCGCTATATTGATGGCTTTATGAAATGGATGCCAGAATCGCTTTTTATCTGTTTTATTTTAACCTTTTTAGTCGTTACTATGTCTGTGTTGATGACGGATAGTCCCTTTATTGGTACGGAAAAGACGGGCGGGATTATCTATGGCTGGGTAAATGGTTTTTGGGGGCTGTTGTCCTTTGCCATGCAGATGACTATTTTACTTGCGACAGGGAATGCTGTAGCGAGTTCTCCACCTGCTCATAAGATGTTTAAGTCCCTTGCCAAACTGCCTCAAACCAGGACTCAGATTTTTATCTTTTCCATTGTAGTAGGCTCTATCTTTGGCTTTTTACACTGGGGTCTTGGTATGATGGTTGCTATTGTGTTTGGGAAAGAGTTGCTTGTTCAGGCTAGGCAAAAAGGGATTAAGGTGCATACGCCTTTGTTTGTTGCTACTTTATTTTTTACCTTTTTACCAGCTACTTCTGGTCTATCTGGTGCTGCGGTGCTTTATTCGGCTACTCCAGATTATTTGCGAAATAGTGTCGCAGATGCTTATAAACAGGTTGTTCCTGAAAGTGTTCCTCTGACAGAATCAGTTTTGAATCTTCCATTTATCAGTCTTTTAGTGGTGTGTATGCTGGTACCGCTTTGCTTTGCTTTATTGGCGCACCCAAAAGATGAAACTAAAATCATGGAACTTGATGATGAGATCTATCACCATAGTCTTGATACCGCTTCACATGTTGTTATTGCAAGAAACACACCTGCTGAAAAGATGAACGCATCTCGCTTAGTGATGTATCTTGTTGGTGGGGCCATTGTTAGCTATAGCCTTTATCATTTTTCGGTGGTGGGCTTGTCTGGTCTAGATCTCAATTGTTTTAACTTTTTATTTTTAGGCTTAGGCTTGCTTCTTTGTGGTCAACAAGGACCAGAATATTATGGTTCCTTATTCAAAGATGGGGTCATGTCATCTTGGGGCTTGGTGCTTCAGTTTCCATTTTACGCTGGTATTTTTGGAATCATTCAAAGTACAGGTTTAGGATTAGAGATTTCCCATTTCTTTGTCGCTATTTCAAATGGGACAACATGGCCGGTCTTTGCTTATCTTTACTCGGCTTTGCTGAATATTGCGGTACCATCAGGAGGCTCAAAATTTGTGATTGAAGCTCCCTATATCGTCCCTGCAACTATCGAAGTTGGTAATGACTTAGGTAAGATTTTGCAGGCTTATCAATTAGGAGATGCCACAACAAACTTGATAGTTCCTTTTTGGGCCTTATCTTACCTCTCAAACTTCAAACTAAAATTCAATCAAATTGTGGCTTATACTATTCCTTGTGTCTTGGTGGTCACAGGTATTGCCATCATTTACCTATTTGTATTTTAGGAAATAACTACATGAAACGCTTGGGATTGTTTCCTTCAGGCGTTTTTTTAAGGTCTGAGTCCAGCAATTAGAAGCGCTGGTTCATGAAATAATCTAAGATGGTGTGCTTGATATAATGTTTTAAATGGCTTGTTTTGTTGTGCTTGAGAGAGGCTAGAACAACTTCCCATTTTGGATGTTCGGTCAGTTGGACCTCCACTAAACCGTCCATATGAGCAAAATGAGTAATAGGTCTTGGTAGGATTGTTAGGTAAGAGGAATAGCGCGTGCAATTTAATAAAAAATCCCACGAGGCAGAATAACATTTGACTACAGGAAGACTATTTGCTTCTTCAAATAAGGTGGTAAGCTGATGATTAATCATAAAGGTTTTATCAAAAGTTACTAAGTTTTGACGATGTAATGCTTTGATAGAGATGTTAGGATTACTATCAAACGTCTCTTGAAAGGTTTTGTGACTCATATAAAGGCAGAGTTGATCTCTTAGGAGAATGTCGATATCAGCAATAGTAGCATCTAGTGTAGTGGGTGTTAATAAAATCGCAAAATCGACTTCTTTTAGAAACAGTTTTTTTGCAGTTCATAAGCACCCGTTTCTACAATATGAAATTTAACTTCGGGATTTTCTTCGATGAGTTTTGGAATGAGCTCAGAAAAAACAATGCCAGAGATGAGTTGAGGAATACCGATTGAAATTTCTCCTTTGTATTTTTTGGATTCACTCCGCAAATCAGCCATTAATTGCTCATGTGATGCGATAACCACCTTAGCATTTTCAAAAAAGCGTTCGCCGACTGAAGTTAGTCCAACTAGACGCCCTTTTTGACGCTGGAATAAAACGACTCCTTCTTCTTTTTCGATAGTCTTGATATAACTACTAAGGGCGGGTTGCGAAATATGACTTTTTTGGGCTGCTTTGGTTAAGTTAAAGTCACAATTAATAATCTCAATAAAATAAGCCAAGCTTGAGATATTCATATTTTCCTCTTTCGATAACGTTTAGTTATAGCATATATAAAAAAACGATATTTGTTTATTATAGTTCACATTATATAATAAAAATGTAAGCGTTTCAATAATGAAAAAGGAGAAGTTTCTATGACTAAAGAAGTGGTGATCACATCTGCTTATCGTACCCCGATAGGAAATTTTGGAGGAGTCTTTAAATCTTTATCAGCCGTAGATTTGGGGGTGACAGTTGTTACAAAAATTTTAGCTGATACCGGTCTTAAAAGTGATGCCATTGATGAAGTGATCTTTGGGAATGTGTTACATGCAGGTCTGGGTCAAAATGTTGCCCGGCAAGTAGCGCTAAATGCGGGGCTTTCTTATGATACCCCTGCTTTTACGATTGATATGGTCTGTGGTTCTGGCTTAAAAGCAGTTGAGTTAGGTGCTCAAAAGATTCAAACGGGCAACGCTGATATTGTTTTAGTTGGTGGTACCGAAAACATGAGTCAAGCACCTTACGTTTTACAAGGCCAACGTTGGGGATCTCGTATGGGAGATAGTAAAGTAGTAGATACCATGCTTAAAGATGGGTTGAGTGATGCTTTTGCAGGTTATCACATGGGTATAACAGCCGAAAATATTGTGCAACAGTATGGACTGACCAGAGAAGAACAAGATGCCTTTGCAGCTGATAGCCAACGTAAAGCCCAACTTGCCATAGAAAAAGGTCGTTTCAAAGAAGAGATTGCACCTGTCACTATTCCTCAGCGTAAAGGTGAACCTTTACTCGTTGATCAAGATGAATACCCTAAATTTGGAACGACAGTGGATAAGTTAGCAAAGTTACGCCCTGCTTTTATCAAAGATGAGGGGACAGTAACTGCTGGTAATGCTTCAGGAATCAATGATGGAGCAGCGGCAATTTTATTGATGAGTAAAGAAAAAGCTGAAGAATTAGGGCTCCCTATTTTAGCTAAAATCACTAGTTATGCAAGTGCAGGTGTAGACCCAAGTATTATGGGCTGCGGACCAATACCTGCTACGAAAAAGGCTCTTGCAAAGGCTCAGCTGACAATTGATGACATTGATTTGATTGAAGCAAACGAAGCTTTTGCTGCTCAGGCTTTAGCGGTTTCACGAGACCTTGGTTTTGACAATGAAAAAGTTAATGTCAATGGAGGAGCTATTGCTTTGGGTCACCCGATTGGAGCATCAGGTGCTCGTATTTTAGTCACCTTATTAGCAGAAATGGCTAAGCGTGATGTGAGACATGGCTTAGCAACGCTTTGTATTGGTGGTGGCCAAGGTCAAAGTATCATCGTAACAAGATAGAAGGTAACCGTATGAAAGAGAATAAAAGAATAGCAATAGCAGAAGCTATCAGTCATATTAAAGATGGTGACACGATTATGGTCGGTGGTTTTATGGCTAATGGAACACCAGAAGCGTTAATTGATGCACTGGTTGACAAAGGCACAAAAGACTTAACCTTGATCTGTAATGATGCTGGTTTTGTTGATCGCGGTGTTGGAAAAATGGTGGCTAATCATCAATTCAAAACCATTTATGCAACACATATTGGATTAAATAAAGAAGCTGGGCGCCAAATGACTGCCGGTGAAACGACGATTGAGCTCATTCCTCAAGGAACCTTCGCCGAAAAAATTCGCATCGGAGCTTATGGCATTGGTGGCTTTTACACGCCAACAGGGGTAGGAACCTTAGTGGCAGAAGGCAAGGAAACAAAAACCATCAAGGGAAAAACCTATCTCTTAGAATACCCATTTGAGGCAGATGTCGCCTTGATATTTGCTAATCAAGCTGATGAAATGGGAAATTTACAGTATAGTGGTTCTGAAAATAATTTTAATCAATTGATGGCAGCTTGTGCAAAAACAACAATTGTTCAGGCGCGAGAAATAGTACCAGTCGGCACCATACAACCAGAATGCGTTCATACACCACATATTTTTGTAGATTACATTGTTAAAGAAGGAGTATAGTTATGGCGGTTGCATTAAGTAAAGAAGAGATTCAAAATCGTATTGCAAAGCGTGTGGCCAAAGAATTAGAAGATGGTACTTTGGTAAATTTAGGTATTGGTCTACCAACCAAAGTAGCAAATTTTGTGCCTGAAGAAATGACAGTGTATTTTCAATCTGAAAATGGGTTTATTGGACTAGGTCCTAAGTCAGATGATCCGAATTCGACTATCGTTAATGCAGGAGGACAGCCTGTGACGGTTTATCCAGGAGCCGCTTTCTTTAATAGTGCAGATTCTTTTGGCATTATACGTGGTGGTCATGTTGATTTGACCGTCTTGGGTGCTTTAGAAATTGCAGAAAATGGAGATATCGCCAATTACCTGATTCCAGGCAAAATGGTTCCTGGTATGGGAGGAGCGATGGATTTATTAGTTGGTGCTAAAAAAGTCATCGTAGCTATGGAGCATACCAATAAAGGAAAGCATAAGCTCCTAAAAGAATGTACCTTACCTTTAACAGCAAAAGGTGTGGTTGACCTTATTATCACAGAAATGGGTGTGTTTAAAGTAACGCCAGATGGTATCCAAGTAATTGAAATCAGTGAAGGGTTTACTTTTGATGAGGTTCAAGCTGCGACAGGTGTACCTCTAAGCATAGCTGAAGGTTAATGACCAGTAGCCTTTTCTTGCCATAAAGGCATATTGAGTAAAAAAAACGTCAGTCATCGGTATATCAGAGATTGTGATGCTTATCTGAAATACTTTTAACTGGCGTTTTATGGTGATTTGGTTATTGATCGGCTTCAATTTTTTTAAGGTAGCGGTAAACACTTGGTTCGGAAATACATAGAATATCAGCGACTTTTGAGACGGCTCCTTTTAGCTGAAAGACCCCTTTTTCATAAAGCTTGGCAACAATGTCTATTTTGACATCTTGGCTAAGATGTACATTGTGTCTCAGTAACGAGGGATCAATAATTTGACCGATAATATCTTGGATGTTAGAGGTTAAAATTTCAACAGCTTCTTCTGGCTGGGGTGTGACTGTTTTAGGCTCTTTAGCAGTTGGGATGAAATGTTCTAAATTGAGATTGACAAGTTTTAAGAGGTCCCTAGCTACTCCTTGATAGGCTGAAATATCTAAGTTAATACATAGCATTCCCTCGAGATTACCCTTTTTATCTTTAATAAAAAAAGTAGATCCCCGAACTTCTTTGTGCTGAGGACTAACGATTGCTTTGTAATTGGTCACAAAATCTTTTTCCTTATAGACTTTATTAGTAATCAAATCAAGAGCAAAGGTGGTGAGAGGAGACTGTTTAGACCGTCCACTGATATGACTATTAACGAGTTCTCCAATATAGATATCATTTTTATCAATCACATGTAAAATAATTTCATAGTTATCACCTAAGACATCGTGAAGAAATGTGATAACCGTTTTCCAGTAGTTTAGCGTTTCTTTATCCATGTCAAACTTCCTATATCTATCTTCTTATTTACAAATATAGTAATACATTTTAGACTAAAAAACAATTGCCAATCACCTTAATAATAATTTTTTATCAAAAAGAGAATTTATTATTGACTGTGAATGCGGTTTCCTGTAAAATTTAACTATATTATCAATGAGGAGGTTCGTATATGAAGAGCTACCCAGAACCAATGGGCCCTTATTCAACTTATACGATTGAAGGACATTTTCTATACACCGCAGGCCAATTACCCCTTAATCCAGTGACAGGTCAATTGTCAGATGGTTTTGAGGCACAGTGTCGCCAGGTTTTTGTTAATTTACAATCTATTTTGGCAGAGCAAAAGTTGGACTTGAATCATATCTATAAGCTAAATGTGTATTTAACAGATGTGACCAATGTGGAAATATTAAATCATGTCATGACTGATTTGTTTGAAGAGCCCTACCCTGTTCGGACAGCGGTTCAAGTGTCGGCGCTTCCTTTGCAAGCTTTGATTGAAGTCGAAGCTGTCGCCAGAGTGAAGCAGTTATAGTGTCTTATGTAATGAGATAGATTGGTGGAATAGATTATGGATATTATTATTGGAACAAGTCTTTTGATTCTTGTTTTAGCTATTTTTAGCTTGTTTAACTATAAGGCTCCTCATGGTGCCAAGGCAATGGGAGCTTTGGCTTCGGCAGCTTGTGCCTCTTTTTTAGTTGAAGCCTTTCAAGATTCTTTTTTTGGTAAGGTTTTAGGCTTTCAGTTTCTAAGTGAAGTAGGCGGAGCAAATGGCTCATTATCAGGGGTAGCTGCTGCTATCTTGGTTGCCATTGCAATTGGTGTGTCTCCAGGTTATGCCGTTTTGATTGGTTTGTCAGTTTCAGGAACGGGTATTATCCCAGGTTTTGTGGCTGGGTATGTGGTATCTTTTTTAATCAAGTGGATGGAAAAAAATATTCCTGGTGGGCTTGATTTAATCTCGATTATTATTGTCGGTGCACCATTAACTCGTTTCTTGGCGCAGTTAATTACGCCAGTGATCAATAGTACTTTATTGACTATTGGAGACATCCTGACCTCAAGTGCTAATAGCAACCCTATTATCATGGGAATGATACTAGGCGGTACGATTGTTGTTGTAGCAACAGCTCCGCTGTCATCAATGGCTTTGACAGCCATGCTTGGTCTAACAGGTATTCCGATGGCTATAGGTGCCTTATCTGTCTTTGGCTCTTCTTTTATGAATGGTGTTCTTTTTTACCGATTAAAATTGGGTGAAAGAAAAGACAATATTGCTTTTGCTATTGAACCACTAACGCAGGCAGATGTGACGTCAGCCAATCCCATTCCGATTTATGTGACTAATTTTGTTGGTGGTGCTGCATGTGGTGTTTTGATCGCCCTAATGAAATTGGTTAATGATACGCCAGGGACAGCTACTCCGATTGCCGGTTTTGCGGTGATGTTTGCCTATAATCCTGTCGCTAAAGTGTTGATAACAGCCCTTGGATGTATTATTATCAGCTTAATTGTGGGTTATATTGGAGGTTCTGTCTTTAAAAATTACCGTTTAGTAACAAAACAAGAATTACAAGCGAGAAACTAATAAACATCTTTTTGACAGGACTTTTAACAAGATAGCAGTTATACTGTTATCACATTGGCTTGGCTATTGGCTGGTAAAGGTACCTTACCGTCAACTAGATCAAGGTTACTAAATGCCTAAAGAAGTATAAGATAACACACGAAAGACAGCAATACAAAGCTTTAGAGTTCTGTGTCATCTTACTGCTTTGACAGGTTTTTAGCTAACCTTTTTCTGAACTAAGCCATTGTTTTTATGGATAGAATTGAAAGCGCTTAACTTAAAGATGCTGTTCGTTTAATTAAGCCATTATCCTATCTCAAAAAAGCTGTTAGTAGATAGGTTAGAGATTTAGCTCTAGCTTATATTCACTGGTTGATTAACCCCCCAAAAGTAGCCTTTCTTGTAGCTTTGTTTTTAAGTACCTAGTGAGTCAAAGAATTAGCAATAGATAAAGATAAGGAGTTGATATGTGATGAATACCCTATTGTCACTAATGAATAGTATCGAACAAGAGGCTAGAACAATTTATGACAGTTACGATGCTAAGAAAAAAGCTCTAGCTGACAAAAAAGAAGAAGAGTTAAAGCAGCTGTTCCTTGAGTACGAACAAGAAACTCAGCTACTATTAGAAGCTAAACGTGAGGTGTTTTTTGAAGCTAATCGTCAAGAACAAAAAGCTTCAAAAAAGAGATTAGCGACGCAACAGCTAGCCCTTCATGCCATTTTAGAAGAGCATAAGCTAACCGTTGTTAGGGAGTTAGTGGATAAGGTGGTGGAGACATATGGCCATTAGTCAAATGAAAAAGCTGGCAATGGTTTTTGAAAAAGATTATCTTGATCTTGTTTTAAAAACACTTCAACAATCTCAATTAGTTGAAGTTCGTGACATGAAGCAACTAAAACATTGGCAAGATGCTTTTAACAAAGGCAACGTCAAGTTGCCACAAATCGTCCAATACGATCTGACGCATCAAAAACCTCTACTAGATGATGAAGCTTTACAATACCTTTTACAAAGCCAACAAGAGTTAGAAAACGGCCTTGCTAGCTTATCAGCGTTTTTACCACCAATAGGAAAGTTAACAGCCTTGAGACAAAAAACGCCATCTCTTTCGTTTAAACAGTTCGAAGAACGCCATCGACAACAAGCAGCTCAAACGGCTTTGAAAATGATGTCACAAAAGATAGAGCGACTAGAGCAGCTGCAAAGCAAAATAGACCAGCTAACAGAATACTGTCAGGAGTTAGAAAAGTGGCGTTCCTTGACTGTTTTGCCTCAGGACTTAGCGCAATTTCATTTTTTGTCGGCAAGAGTTGGAACGATTCCTAGTACAGCAAATAATCATTTTTATCATCAGCTAAAGCAGCACAAAGGTCTTTTTATTGAGGAAGTATACCATACAGAATTTGAGTACGGCCTTGTCTTATTTTGGCAAGCACAAGATACGATTCATTTACAGAAATATCAGTTTAAACCCTTATTATATAAAGAACAGTTACTGCCATCAGAACAACTTCGTATAAACAAAGAGTTACTAACGAATTGGCTAGCTGAAAAAGATAGTCTACTAAAAGAGCTTAGGCAGTCTCAAAAGATACTGGCACAGTTACAGGTTGAAATAGACTATGTCCTTAGTCAGTATCAACGGCAGCAAACTAAAAAGCAATTACTCGGTACAAGACATCTAATAGCCTTAGAAGGGTGGATAGAAGCTGATTCGGTTAACCAATTAAAAGGGCTAATGACTAAGACACTAGGTGATATGTTTTATCTGGATAGTTACGATGTCACGCCAGACGATTGGGAAGATGTTCCCATTAAGCTACGTAATCACCGCTACATTGCACCGTTTGAATTGGTTACAGAAATGTACGCTTTGCCAAAATATCAAGAAAAAGATCCGACACCTTTTTTAGCTCCTTTATACCTTACTTTTTTTGGCATGATGGTAGCTGATTTGGGCTATGGTTTGTTGCTATATGCTGTGACACTAGCTGCATTGGTCTTTTTTAATCTCCAAAAAACCAGTAAACGGTTAGTGACCTTCTTTAATATTTTAGCTATTTCAGTAGCCATATGGGGGCTTATTTACGGTTCTTTCTTTGGTTTTGACTTACCTGTGGCATTATTATCAACTAAAACGGATGTGATTACTATTTTGGTTGTTTCTTTGCTATTTGGGTTTGTTACACTTATATTTGGGCTTTTGTTAGGAGCATGGCAACAAGTAAGGATGAAAGCATATGCTACGGCCTATACGTCAAGTCTAGCTTGGACTTTTATTTTATTAGGTCTGCTGTTATTTATTCTTGGTAAGAATGTATCTGGCCTTGCTTACTTATCGGTTATTGGTAAGTGGCTTGCATTGGGCAATGCCTTTGGGATTTTGGTTGTTTCTTTACTAAAAAGCAAAAGCCTTTTAGGTCTAGGTAGTGGATTATATAATTTATATGGCATTAGCTCTTACTTAAGTGATTTGGTTAGCTTTACTCGTCTAATGGCATTAGGGCTTTCTGGAGCTAGTATTGGAGCGGCTTTTAACATGATTGTTGGGATTTTTCCACCAGTCACGCGCTTTACAGTAGGTATCTTTATTTTTATTCTTTTGCATGCGATCAATATTTTCTTATCAATGCTTTCAGGATATGTGCATGGTGCTCGTCTTATTTTCGTAGAGTTTTTTGGAAAATTTTATGAAGGTGGAGGAAAAGCTTTCAATCCTTTAAAGTTAGCTGATAATTATGTCAATGTCAATGAAGAAACAGATTTGGAGGACAATTAACATGGAACATTTAGCACATTATTTTACAGCACATGGTGGCGTTTTCTTCGCAGCCTTAGGAATTGTTTTAGCCGTAGCTCTTAGTGGCATGGGCTCAGCTTATGGTGTCGGTAAAGGTGGTCAAGCGGCAGCTGCGCTCTTAAAAGAAGAACCCGAAAAATTTACGTCTGCGCTTATCTTGCAACTGTTACCCGGTAGTCAAGGAATCTACGGCTTTGCTATTGGTATTTTAATTTGGATGAAACTGACACCAGAACTTTCAGTTAACCAAGGATTAGCTTACTTTTTGGTATCTCTTCCAATTGCTATTGTTGGTTATTTTTCGGCCAAGCACCAAGGCAATGTTTCTGTAGCTGGTATGCAAATCTTGGCTAAGCGCCCTAAAGACTTTATGAAAGGTGTCATTTTAGCAGCTATGGTTGAAACCTATGCTATTCTTGCCTTTGTCGTCTCCTTTATTCTCTTAAATAAAATTGGATAAGGTATGGTCCTTATCTAGATTTTAAAAAACGGTGACACCACTAACACTATCAAAAGGGGGAAATTAGGTGAATGATATAACACAGTTAAGACAAAACGTTCTTGAAAAAGCACATCAAGAAGGTCAACAGTGCCTAAAGATAGCGACAGATAGTCTTGATACTGACTTTAAAGAGCGTCAACAGCAAGGACTACACGATTTAAAAGCAAAGCGTCAAAAAGAGTTAAAAGCTCTTGAACAGCAATTTCAGGTTGCGCAGCAGCAACTCAAAAATCAAGAAAGACAAGCTCTACTAGCATTAAAACAAGACAGTATAAAGGAGCTATTTGAAGCTTCTTTGGAGAAGATGACGAACTTTTCTAAGGAAGAAGAATTGGCTTTTTTGAAGCAAGTCTTGTCTAAATATCCAGAACAGCCATTGCAAGTTACTTTTGGCGAAAAAACAGGGCAAAAGTTCAGTTCTTATGATTGTGCTGAGCTGAGATTAGCATTTCCTCAATTAAGCTATAATCAAGAGCTAATTCCTCAGGAAGCAGGATTTTTAGTCAGTTTAGACCAAGTCGATGACAATTATTTATACCGTTACCTTTTAGAATCAGTTCTTAAAGAAGAAAGCTCCCGCATCATTGATATGCTTTTTTCAGAGATATAGGAGGTTTGACTAGCGATGCCAACATTTCTAGAATTAAACACTACTATCAGTGTCAAAGAAAAAGAGTTATTGACTAAAGAGCAATTTGATAAGCTATTGCAGGCTCCCAATACAACAACCTTAGCTCGACTGTTGCACCAGTCAGTCTATCACCTAACTGTTGACGATCTCAACGATTTGGATCGGCTAGAATCTATCTTAATGGCTGAGCTAACCAAGACCTATCGCTGGGCTTTTGCAGAAACCCCTCAACCTGACATAGTACAATTATTTACCTTGCGTTACACCTATCATAATGTCAAAGTGTTGTTAAAAGCTAAAGCTAGTCAAGCAGATCTGAGTCACTTATTACTACCAATTGGTGACAAGCCTTTGGTGGCTTTGGAACATTTGATTAGGACGATGACTTCTGATGAGTTTCCAAAAGAGGTGGTAACAGAAATCCAGTCCATTTGGGCCGAATATCAAGATTATCAAGACATACGCGTCTTAGAAATTGGTACTGACTTAGCTTATTTTAAGGCGTTGAAACAAATAGCACAAAGATTAGAGGACCCTGTTTTCCAACAAGCTGTTCTTATTGTGATTGATTTGTATAATCTGATTACCGTCAGACGGGCCAAATCGCAAAATAAACCAATAAGTTTCATGATGCAGTTATTATCTGATGAAGCAAGTAGACCAAGTAAAACATTTATCACACTTGAAGATGATAAGGATCTGATGACGTGGTTTGAAAATGTAACACCTGATAGCTATATGACAGCCCTAAAACCTTATTCAGAGAAACTTCGCCAAGGCACTCTTCAAACGACTGAGTTAGAATACCTTGTTGATGAATGCCTTTACCATTTATTTGCGAAGGCCAAATATCAAGTCGATGGGCCTTATGTGCTTGCTCGCTTTTTGCTCGCTAAATCGTTTGAAGTAAAAAACCTACGGCTTTTAGCGGCTGCTTTAGCTAATGATTTACCCAAAGAACGTGTCATAGAAAGGATGAGACCAATAGCATGACCAAAACATTGTATAAAGTCGGGGTAATTGGTAACAGAGATGTTATTCTACCTTTTCAGATGATTGGGTTTCAAACTTTTCCAGTAATAAAACCACAAGACGCTATTAACCAGTTGCGTCAACTAGCAATGGAAGACTTTGGTATTATTTATATCACAGAAGATATTGCTGCAGCTATTCCAGAAGCCCTCACTCACTATGACAATCAAGTTCTACCAGCAGTCATACCATTACCAACTCATCAAGGAGCGCAAGGGATAGGCCTGTCACGCATACAAGCCATGGTTGAAAAGGCTGTCGGTCAAAATATTTTATAACACTAAGACGTTAGGCAAAGAGGACTTATACTCTGTTTGAGGCTTATGAGTAGCTAACTGATGAAATGCAAGGACAGGAAAATTGGTGAAGTTAGCAGCTGAACGCATAGGATAGTTTGCTGACTATTCAAAATAGTCACATTAAACCTTGACAGTATAGATTAGTTAGTATGATTTGGAAAAAATAAAGGAGGAAAAAGGTGAACCAAGGAAAAATAATAACCGTTTCGGGACCTCTTGTTGTGGCTTCTGGGATGCAAGAAGCTAATATTCAAGATATTTGTCGTGTGGGACATCTTGGCTTAGTCGGAGAAATTATTGAAATGCGTCGCGATCAAGCGTCTATTCAGGTTTATGAGGAAACATCAGGGATCGGTCCAGGAGAACCAGTAGTGACTACTGGTTGTCCTTTGTCGGTCGAGTTAGGCCCGGGCCTGATTTCAGAAATGTTTGACGGTATTCAGCGACCGCTTGATCGTTTTCAAAAAGCAACGGACAGCGACTTTTTAATCCGTGGTGTGGCTATCCCAAGTCTTGATCGAAAGGCTAAGTGGGCATTTATTCCCAAGCTAAGTGTTGGTCAAGAAGTAGTTGCAGGTGATATTTTAGGAACTGTGCAAGAAACAGCTGTCATTGAGCACCGTATCATGGTTCCTTATAAAGTTTCAGGGACCTTGGTGGCTATTCATGCAGGGGACTTCACAGTAACAGATACAGTTTATGAAATTAAGCAGGAAGACGGTTCCATTTACCAAGGTAGCCTCATGCAGACTTGGCCAGTTCGTCAAAGTCGCCCTGTTGCTCAAAAGCTTATCCCAGTCGAACCTTTGGTTACAGGTCAACGGGTTATTGACACCTTTTTCCCTGTTACAAAAGGTGGTGCCGCTGCCGTTCCTGGACCATTTGGGGCAGGAAAAACAGTTGTGCAGCATCAAATAGCTAAATTTGCCAACGTTGATATTGTTATTTATGTCGGTTGTGGGGAACGCGGCAACGAGATGACCGACGTTTTGAATGAGTTTCCAGAGTTAATTGACCCAAATACAGGCCAGTCCATTATGGAGCGCACGGTGTTAATTGCAAACACCTCTAATATGCCAGTAGCAGCGCGTGAAGCGTCGATTTACACAGGTATTACCATTGCCGAATATTTCCGTGATATGGGCTATTCTGTGGCTATCATGGCAGACTCGACATCACGTTGGGCAGAAGCTCTGCGCGAGATGTCAGGACGCCTACAAGAAATGCCTGGTGATGAAGGCTACCCGGCTTACTTAGGGAGTCGTATTGCCGAATATTATGAACGGGCTGGTCGTGTTCGGACCTTGGGAAGTCAAGAACGTGAGGGAACCATTACAGCCATCGGCGCGGTTTCTCCTCCTGGAGGGGATATTTCAGAGCCTGTCACTCAAAACACCCTTCGGATTGTCAAAGTTTTCTGGGGGCTCGACGCGCCTCTTGCGCAACGGCGTCACTTCCCAGCGATTAACTGGCTGACGTCTTATTCATTGTATCAAGATGATGTAGGAAGCTATATTGACCGTAAACAGCAATCTAATTGGTCCAACAAGGTAACTCGTGCCATGGCTATTTTGCAGCGTGAAGCCAGTCTAGAAGAAATTGTACGCTTGGTGGGGCTTGATTCACTGTCTGAACAAGATCGTTTGACCATGGCTGTTGCCCGGCAAATTCGGGAGGATTATCTCCAGCAAAATGCCTTTGATTCGGTGGATACCTTTACTTCCTTTCCGAAACAAGAGGCCATGCTAACCAATATTTTGACCTTTAATGAGGAAGCCAGCAAAGCCCTTTCTTTGGGAGCTTATTTTAATGAGATTATGGAAGGCACTGCTCAGGTACGCGATCGCATCGCACGCAGCAAATTTATCCCAGAAGAAAACTTAGAGCAGATTAAAGGGCTTACTCAGAAGGTTACCAAAGAGATTCACCACGTTTTAGCAAAGGGAGGAATTTAGATGAGCGTTCTCAAAGAATATCGGACGGTTAGCGAAGTGGTTGGCCCTTTGATGATTGTTGATCAAGTTGCAGGAGTGCACTACAACGAATTGGTAGATATTACTTTGCATAATGGAGAAAGGCGTAAAGGTCAAGTCTTAGAAGTCCAAGGTGACAAGGCTATGGTACAGCTATTTGAAGGATCAACTGGCATCAACCTAGCCAAAACCAAGGTTCGATTTACAGGGCATCCTTTGGAATTAGCCGTATCAGAAGATATGGTAGGGCGCATCTTTGATGGAATGGGGCAGCCCATAGACGGCGGTCCAGAACTTATTCCCGAAAAATACCTTGATATTGATGGTCAAGCGATCAATCCTGTCGCTCGTGATTACCCAGACGAATTTATCCAGACAGGTATCTCAGCTATTGATCACCTCAATACCCTCGTTCGTGGTCAAAAGTTACCAGTTTTTTCGGGCTCAGGGTTACCTCATAATGAATTGGCCGCACAGATTGCTCGTCAGGCAACTGTTCTAAACTCTGATGATAACTTTGCGGTTGTGTTTGCAGCTATGGGTATTACTTTTGAAGAGGCAGAATTCTTTATGAATGACTTGCGTGAAACGGGTGCCATTGATCGATCTGTTTTATTTATCAATTTAGCTAATGACCCTGCTATTGAACGCATTGCAACACCACGTATAGCTCTGACAACAGCCGAATACTTGGCTTATGAAAAAGGTATGCATGTTTTAGTCATCATGACAGATATGACAAATTATTGTGAAGCCTTACGAGAAGTATCAGCCGCTCGCAGAGAAGTTCCAGGCAGACGAGGTTATCCTGGCTATCTCTATACTAATCTCTCCACCTTATATGAACGGGCTGGTCGCTTGATCGGGAAAAAAGGGTCAGTGACTCAAATTCCTATTTTAACCATGCCAGAAGATGACATTACCCACCCTATCCCCGATTTGACAGGTTATATTACCGAAGGTCAGATTATTTTGTCGCAAGAACTATATAAAAATGGTTTTAGACCGCCTATTAATGTCTTGCCATCGCTATCTCGCCTAAAAGATAAAGGCTCAGGTGAAGGTAAGACTCGACAAGACCATGCTGCTACAATGAATCAGCTCTTTGCAGCCTATGCCCAAGGAAAACAAGCTAAGGAATTGGCTGTTGTGCTCGGTGAATCAGCCCTTTCTGAAACGGATAAACTATATGTGGCCTTTACCAACCGGTTTGAAGAAGAATACATTAACCAAGGATTTTACACCAACCGTAGCATTGAAGAAAGTCTTGACTTGGGTTGGGAATTGTTGTCGATTTTGCCACGTACCGAATTAAAACGCATTAAAGATGATATGTTAGATCGTTATTTGCCTAAAGCAGATACCACGATGACAAAGGTTTTTGTTGCAAATGATTGAGTTGACCATGCAATTTCAAGCCCTTGACGAAAGGAGTTATATCAATGGCACGATTAAATGTTAAACCAACACGCATGGAACTTAGTAACTTGAAAAATCGCTTGAAGACAGCTACAAGAGGTCATAAATTATTAAAGGACAAGCGGGATGAGTTGATGCGCCGCTTCGTTGATTTAATTCGTGAAAACAATGAGCTTCGGCAAACTATCGAAAAAGAACTTGCTGCCAATATGAAGGAGTTTGTCTTGGCAAAAGCATCCGAAAATAGTCTAATGGTAGAAGAACTCTTTGCTGTTCCAGTCCATGAAGTGACCTTATGGATTGATATTGAAAATATCATGAGTGTCAATGTGCCTAAATTCCATGTCCAGTCTAATACGGCAAGAGAGCAAGAACAAGGTGAGTTTGCTTATAGTTACCTCAGCTCAAATAGTGAGATGGACAATACTATCCAAAAGACAAAAGAACTATTAGAAAAGCTCTTACGGTTAGCTGAAGTTGAAAAAACTTGTCAACTAATGGCTGATGACATTGAAAAGACTAGACGTCGCGTCAATGGCTTAGAGTATTCTATTATCCCGCAACTGAAAGAGACGATTCACTACATTGAGTTGAAATTAGAAGAGGCCGAGCGTGCGAGCCTTGTTCGTATTATGAAAATAACATCATAAAAGATAAGTGTTATATCAAACAAGGCGATTATTCGTTAAGTAGTAAAAAAGCAAGCCATCAAAGGGATTAACCTAACTGATGGCTTGCTTTTTAAGTAGCGTGACAGGTGATGTTTAGCTTATGCGCGAGTTATTTTATCAATTGTTTTTTGAGTTTCCTTGCCTTCACTAAGAAGTGCTTGCACAATATTTTGGTCACGTAGTTTGACAGAATCGTTAATGGTTTCGGCAGACCTGATAATAGCACTTTCTAGTTGTGCTCGTTCTTTGCGTCCATGATCAATCGCCGCAATGATCCCATTATTTTGTGCTACTAAACTTTCTGCCAGACTTGTCACAGATTTCATAGACAAAGTAGGGTTTTGTGCTGATTGTTCCAATGCTGGGATGGCTTCTTTACTTGTTTCTGCTAGCATCTGAAGGGCAGCATTATTAGCATTAATAATGGCATCAGCAGTCATTCCAGATTTAACCGATTGTTGCATCATGCCTAACTGAGCAATAGATAGTTTCATCGTTGGAATGGTATTGCGGCGTAACATGCCTAGTTTTTGACGCATGTCAGAAGAGACCTTGACTAGATTACGCATTTGCGGAGTTGTCGCCCAAGCAACATAGAGGCGACTCAAGTATTCGGTGTGTTGTTGTTCGAGAGTGTTGATGACTTCGGTAGTTCTTGCCAAAAGATCAGCTTTTATTTGATAGTCTGGTGTAGCACTGTCTTTGGTTTTTAGGTCTTTTTGTAAAGCCGCAGCGCGCTGACTAGCTTCTTTTTGACTAGCTTCGATAAAAGCAATGACGCCTACCAAATGTTCAATGGACTTAGTATTATCTTCAATTAACAATTCTGCTGAGACAATATTGCGAGCTAAGGTATCTTCTTGCTTGACAACCGCTGCAGCCATACTATCCATTTTTTGCTCAATGTTTTGAGAATCAAAATAAAACTCTTGCAGGGTATCACGGCTTTGTTTAAAGAGTTTTTGAAGAAAGTTTGGCTTTTTATCAAGGTCCACAGGTGTGGCATCCTTGTATTTAGCGATAAAACCATTGAGTTCACGATTGGTTGATTTTAAAAGATCATCCACTTGTGGAATCTGTAATTTTTTTTGCTCTGCCAAGATATGATTAACCGTTGCATTGACCCCTTCAACAGCAGACTGACCAAAATCAAGTAGCGCATTTTGGTCTGCCAAAAAGGTATCTACCAATGCCGGGGCTTTGGCAGTAATAGCTGTCTGCTGGTCAGCACTTAGTTTCTCAAAAAAAGAGATTTGGCCATTTGTGTCAGTTGGTAAGTCTGAGATAATATCGGTGGTTTTATCGGTTTTGATAACAGCATTGTCAGCAATTTGGTCAATGTCAAAATTAAAATCTGCCATAAAGGGACTCCTTTAGTCTTTTTGGTGATGCGTTGTTCGTCTTTGAGTAGCACCTTGCATGATTCGAAGGCTAATATCAAAATCTTTAAGATCACTTTCATTGAGTCGACGAAGGGTTTCGTCAAGATCTTCATCAAATTGTTGGATAGCTTGTTTGGCTTGTTCTAAACGAGCAGCAGCGTTATAGTAATTTTTAGGCTCTTCTTTGATTTTTAAGTAGCCTGTTAAGATATCCTCAAACCTCCTCATGTTAGCATCATGCAGCGCAAGCAATTCTTCTTGATTGTCGGCTCCTTGGATTTTAGCAAGGATAGCTTGATGATCTGTCTGAATATTATCATAATACGGTTTGAGCTCAGGTGCTTTGTTAATAAGATTAGGAGATGGGGTTTTCAAAGGCTGAGGGTTAAGAGTTGTGGCAATCTGCAGTGTTTCGAGTTGAAGGGTAATATCACTTTCAACGTCATTGGCTTTTTTGGTGATACGACGATAAATTTGGGGATCTAACTGGTCTTTTAACGTAATAGCTTTTGCTTTGATGTCACTAAGTTGTGGTAATAATTGCTGAGCTAGTACGTTATATTGGAAGTCATCATGGTCTGCCAGATAAGTGTCTAACAGCCGAACTTTACGATCAGCTAGCTGAATTTTTGCTTTTAGATCTTCTAATTGTTTGGCAATCTTGGCCTTTGCTAGCCGCTTTTGATGAGATCTAACACGAAAAATAGCATAACCTGTACCACCAATGGCTATGGCAGGCAAAATGTCTAGAAGTGACTCAGTAAAAGAAGAGCCACCTATAAAGCTTGAAATCATAAAAAAAGCAATGATTAGCCAAATCCAGTTTAGTGATTTCTTTTTTGTGCTCGTGCGGTCATACTTTCTAATCATGTGATATTTCCTCGATATGTTTTTACTGGCTATCTCATAGAGGTAACTTACTATTATTTTACCTTAAAACCGCTATTTCTGAAAGAAAAGAGCTAATGTTTTAAGAGAATCGTTTAACCCTGCTAAAGCTTAGGAGAAACGAGGTTAAAAGCTTTTCTCTTATAATGTTCGTTTTTTTAGGATTGTTTATCATGGTTAAAAAAAGAGTTTCTCTTTTTCCTTAATAATGCTAAGAAATCTAGCAGAAAAAATCATTTTTTGCTATAATAAGTTGTAAGATATATGCTAGCAGGTGAGATTCCTGCCTGTTTTCTTTAAATATCAAGAGCTACATTGCTGATCTTACAGATCTGACCTTCTTTTTGGTTTTTAAGCAGTGGTTAGCTTGCCTATGATTTTTATTGAGAATAAGTGTTTCAGAAAGTTAGGACAATGATATGACATCTGTAGTTGTTGTTGGTACCCAGTGGGGTGACGAAGGTAAAGGTAAAATCACTGATTTCTTGTCAGCGGATGCAGAAGTAATTGCACGCTATCAAGGTGGTGATAATGCTGGTCATACGATCGTGATTGATGGTAAGAAGTTTAAACTTCACTTGATCCCATCAGGAATTTTCTTCCCGCAAAAAATTTCCGTTATTGGTAATGGCGTTGTGGTCAACCCCAAATCTTTGGTCAAAGAGTTGGCGTACCTGCATGATGAAGGAGTGACGACAGATAACCTTCGCATTTCAGACCGAGCTCATGTCATTTTACCTTATCATATCCAGCTGGATCAACTGCAAGAAGATGCAAAAGGTGACAATAAAATCGGAACAACTATTAAAGGGATTGGTCCAGCTTATATGGATAAAGCTGCTCGAGTTGGTATCCGTATCGCAGATTTACTGGATAAGGATATCTTTGCAGAGCGCCTACGCATTAATTTAGCTGAGAAAAACCGTTTATTTGAAAAAATGTATGACAGTACACCTCTTGATTTTGATGCTATTTTTGAAGAATACTATGCTTACGGTCAAGAAATCAAGCAATATGTGACAGATACTTCTGTAATTTTAAATGATGCACTTGATGCCGGTAAACGTGTTCTTTTTGAAGGTGCACAAGGGGTTATGCTTGATATTGACCAAGGAACGTACCCATTTGTAACGTCTTCAAACCCAGTTGCTGGTGGTGTAACCATTGGTTCTGGTGTTGGCCCAAATAAAATCAACAAAGTAGTTGGTGTCTGTAAAGCCTACACAAGCCGTGTCGGTGATGGGCCATTCCCTACAGAACTCTTTGATGAAGTGGGTGAGCGCATTCGTGAAGTGGGTCATGAGTACGGGACAACGACCGGCCGTCCACGTCGTGTCGGTTGGTTTGATTCGGTTGTCATGCGCCACAGTCGTCGTGTATCAGGTATTACTAACCTCTCTCTGAATTCAATTGATGTTCTTTCAGGGCTTGATACGGTTAAGATTTGTGTGGCTTATGACCTTGATGGGAAACGTATTGACTATTACCCAGCAAACCTTGAACAACTCAAACGTTGCAAACCAATCTATGAAGAATTACCAGGCTGGCAAGAGGACATCACAGGTGTTCGTAGCCTTGATGAGCTTCCTGAAAATGCCCGCAACTACGTTCGTCGTGTTGGAGAATTGGTTGGCGTTCGCATTTCAACCTTCTCAGTTGGTCCAGGGCGTGAACAGACCAATATTCTTGAGTCAGTCTGGGCATCTATCTAAGGTGTCTAGTATGACAAAGAGTTGGATAGCGTTTCCAGCTCTTTTTACCGTTTGTTGGATTGTATAGTTAGTCATGCTATTACTAGTTGCTTGAGTTTTGTCGTTGTCTTATCTCCTTAAGAGGTGATTTTTAAGGAGATAATGGGTTTTACCAGTTGATCTCACTTTCTCGTTCGGTCATTTTGGTGAAAAAGAGATTTTTCAGCAAAAATAGTAGGATAAAACTGATTTTTTTGATATACTAAACTTTTCGTTCTAGAGCATAAGTAGAACGTTAACAATGACACATCACTTTAGGATTAAACATTTAGGAGGTTCATTTTCACATGAACAAAAAAGTAATGTCACTTGGTCTTGTTTCGACTGCCCTATTCACATTAGGAGGCTGTACCAATAACTCCGCTAAACAAACAACTGACAATTCATTAAAAATCGCTATGATTACTAATCAGACGGGTATTGATGACAAGTCATTTAACCAGTCAGCCTGGGAAGGCTTACAAGCTTGGGGAAAAGAAAATAAACTTGAAAAAGGAAAAGGCTATGATTATTTCCAATCAGCCAATGAATCAGAGTTTACCACAAACCTTGAGTCAGCAGTAACCAATGGTTATAATCTTGTTTTTGGGATTGGATTTCCATTACATGACGCTGTAGAAAAAGTAGCCGCAAACAATCCTGACAACCATTTTGCAATTGTGGATGATGTGATTAAAGGTCAAAAAAATGTTGCAAGTATCACCTTTTCAGACCATGAAGCGGCATACCTAGCCGGTGTTGCAGCAGCTAAAACGACAAAAACCAAGCAAGTTGGTTTTGTAGGTGGTATGGAAGGAGATGTTGTCAAGCGCTTTGAAAAAGGTTTTGAAGCTGGTGTGAAATCAGTAGATGATACCATCAAAGTAAGAGTTGCTTATGCAGGCTCTTTTGCAGATGCTGCCAAAGGCAAGACGATTGCAGCTGCTCAATACGCTGAAGGCGCAGATGTTATTTATCATGCAGCAGGAGGCACAGGGGCGGGTGTCTTTAGCGAAGCTAAGTCTATCAACGAAAAACGTAAAGAAGAAGATAAGGTTTGGGTTATTGGTGTTGACCGTGACCAAAGTGAAGATGGAAAATACACTACAAAAGATGGCAAGTCAGCTAATTTTGTTTTGACCTCAAGTATCAAGGAAGTCGGAAAAGCTTTAGTAAAAGTAGCCGTAAAAACCTCAGAAGACCAATTCCCAGGTGGTCAAATAACCACTTTTGGTTTAAAAGAAGGTGGTGTTAGCCTTACAACGGATGCTCTGACACAAGACACTAAAAAAGCTATTGAGGCTGCTAAAAAAGCGATTATCGAAGGAACCATCACAGTTCCTGAAAACTAAAACTGTACAATACCGTCCAGAGTCGTCACGAACCGACTTTGGACTTTTTAATAAAGGTGTCAAGTAGCTCCACAGATACGTTGACAGCAGCCCTGCCTTTTATTATAATGAAGGTGATAGAAAACAGCGCAAAAGCCAAAAAAAGGGCTTTTTTATAATGAAAGGAAACATCATGCTAGATTCATTTGATAAGGGCTGGTTCGTCCTCCAAACTTACTCAGGCTACGAAAACAAAGTAAAAGAAAACCTCTTGCAACGTGCCCAAACCTATAACATGTTGGACAATATTTTGCGCGTCGAAATTCCGACACAAACGGTTAACGTTGAAAAAAATGGGCAAACCAAAGAAATCGAAGAAAATCGCTTTCCAGGGTATGTCTTGGTTGAAATGGTCATGACAGATGAAGCTTGGTTTGTTGTGCGTAACACACCAAACGTTACAGGTTTTGTGGGATCACACGGGAACCGATCAAAACCAACACCACTTCTTGAAGAAGAAATCCGTGCTATCTTGTTGTCTATGGGTCAAACCATTGATGTCTTTGATACCAATATCAAAGAAGGCGATGTGGTTCAGATCATAGACGGTGCCTTTATGGGACAAGAAGGCCGTGTGGTAGAAATCGAAAACAACAAAGTGAAACTGATGCTCAACATGTTTGGCTCTGAAACAGTAGCAGAAGTTGAACTTTATCAAATTGCAGAACTATAGGCTCTCAAAGGTTTGATGGTATAAGTATTACCATCAGACCTTTTTTAGTTGGAAGTGAAGCGTGTGTACAAACAAACGGATGACTATTGTTAACATCATTGTAATCAGAGATAATTAACAGATCTATTACTGATAACGGTGCTACTATCAAATATTTAACTAGTACTTTTAATCTGGTTTAAATAGAACAGATGTGAAGGTTCTGTGATAATAAGATGGAAATATCCCCTTGAAACTTGTAACAGTTGGCTACTTGTTTTTTTTGTGTTCATTTTTTTGATAGAAAAGCCTAAAACGATGTTAATAAATCGCATTGACAAAAACTATTTGCTAATGTATAGTTTACTTAAAAATAATATAAGGTGGTTTACATGAGAAACAAAAAAGTAACATTAGCTCATATTGTCGCAAAGACAAGTGTTGCTATTGCTTTGGCTGGAGCAATGGGTAGCAGTTTATTAGCTAATAGCACAACGTACGCTGTTAGTGGCAAAGAAAATAAAAAAAGCGATGTCAAATATGAAACGACCAAAGTTATGGAAGCTAACGCAACTTCCTCTAAAGAAGACAATCATGTCATGCACACATTAGACGGCTCAATGAGTACTGTCTGGGAGGAAAATTCACCTGGTGGTGGTGTTGGTGAAGTACTTTCCTACAAGTTTGCGTCCCCGATGCATATTGGGAGAATTTTAATTGTTAATGGAGATACATCTAGCAAGGAGAATTACTACAAGAAAAATAGAATTGCAAAGGCTGATGTTAAATACTATAACAGGAATAAATTGGTCCTCTTTCAAAAAATTGAATTAGGCGACACCTACACTAAAAAACCGCATCACATTGAGATTGATAAAAAATTAGATGTTGATCGTATTGATATTGAGGTAACAGAGGTCCATCAGGGACAAAACAAGGATATTTTAGCCTTGTCAGAGGTCACTTTTGGCAATATAGAACGCGATATTTTTGAAAAAAAGTTTAAAGAAATTAAAGATAAATGGGTAACAGATAAACAAGCAGATGAGTTTATTGAAACTGCCGACAAGTATGCTGATAAAGCTGTTCAGATGTCTGCTGTTGCGTCACGTGCTGAGTATTATCGGATGTACGTTAGCCGCAAATACCACTACAAAAAAGAGTTTGTTGAAAAACTAAAACAAGTCTACAAAGAAAGCGGAGCTTCCCACGTTACAAGCAAAAAAGATGTGATGTTAGCTTTTGACGATGCTAAAAAAAAGTCAACGATTGGTCGACAAGAAAACGGTCTTTTTGTGACAAGTTTTGCTGAGGATATGGCTTTGCTCTTTACTGATCAAGGTAAGTTAAAATCAGCTGACCAAATTGAAAATATAAAAGATGTCGATAGCGGAAAATATAGCGATGGGGTTTATCAATATGAGTACGATTCTGAACTAACAAAAAACATTGATAAGCTAGGCTATATCCGAACAGCTAGCGGAGATACTCCTGGAGCAAATTCGCTCAACGTTCCTGGTTGCCAAACGTGGTCAGGAAAACACATTGAAAATTCAGAAAGTGAATTAATTTTCCCATCGATTAGTGTTAAAGATCTAAAATCTAAAGCTGTCTTAGCAGAGATTGATGCCAAAGGCTATTTTGAAATTATTGATCCTACCATCATTGCTCCAAATGGTGACCATAAAAAAGTAACTGGTCGCTTCAAAATTAAGAAAATGCAAGATAGGAAGTAACAATATGTATAAGGTGCCAAAGGGTTTAGAACATTACCAAAAAATGTTTCAAAAAGAAGTAACTGTTAATGATTAAAAAAAATACTTGATAGGTAGTGACAAAGAGTATCGTATCACTAGAAGAGACTCTTATATGGAAGATATTTCTGATCCAGAAGTTATTTTAGAGTATGGGGTTTACCCTGCTTTCATAAAAGGCTATACCCAATTGAAAGCTAACATCGAAGAAGCATTATTAGAAATGTCAAATAGCGGTCAAGCATTAGACATTTACCAAGCAGTTCAAACCCTAAACGCTGAAAACATGTTATTAAATTATTACGAAAGCTTGCCATTTTATTTAAACCGTCAAAGCATACTAGCTAATATGACCAAAGCGTTAAAAGATGCGCATATTAGAGAGGCTATGGCACATTACAAATTAGGAGAATTTGCTCACTATCAAGATACTATGCTTGATATGGTCGAAAGAACAATAAAAACATTTTAGAATGATAAAAAGGTATGAAGGACATGTCTAATAAAAAAACATTTAAAAAATACAGTCGCGTCGCTGGGCTACTGACGGCAGCTCTTATCATTGGTAACCTTGTTACTGCTAATGCTGAATCGAACAAACAAAACACTGCTAGTACAGAAACCACAACGACAAATGAGCAACCAAAGCCAGAAAGTAGTGAGCTAACTACTGAAAAAGCAGGTCAGAAAACGGATGATATGCTTAACTCTAACGATATGATTAAGCTTGCTCCCAAAGAAATGCCACTAGAATCTGCAGAAAAAGAAGAAAAAAAGTCAGAAGACAAAAAAAAGAGCGAAGAAGATCACACTGAAGAAATCAATGACAAGATTTATTCACTAAATTATAATGAGCTTGAAGTACTTGCTAAAAATGGTGAAACCATTGAAAATTTTGTTCCTAAAGAAGGCGTTAAGAAAGCTGATAAATTTATTGTCATTGAAAGAAAGAAAAAAAATATCAACACTACACCAGTCGATATTTCCATTATTGACTCTGTCACTGATAGGACCTATCCAGCAGCCCTTCAGCTGGCTAATAAAGGTTTTACCGAAAACAAACCAGACGCGGTAGTCACCAAGCGAAACCCACAAAAAATCCATATTGATTTACCAGGTATGGGAGACAAAGCAACGGTTGAGGTCAATGACCCTACCTATGCCAATGTTTCAACAGCTATTGATAATCTTGTTAACCAATGGCATGATAATTATTCTGGTGGTAATACGCTTCCTGCCAGAACACAATATACTGAATCAATGGTATATTCTAAGTCACAGATTGAAGCAGCTCTAAATGTTAATAGCAAAATCTTAGATGGTACTTTAGGCATTGATTTCAAGTCGATTTCAAAAGGTGAAAAGAAGGTGATGATTGCAGCATACAAGCAAATTTTTTACACCGTATCAGCAAACCTTCCTAATAATCCTGCGGATGTGTTTGATAAATCGGTGACCTTTAAAGAGTTGCAACGAAAAGGTGTCAGCAATGAAGCTCCGCCACTCTTTGTGAGTAACGTAGCCTATGGTCGAACTGTTTTTGTCAAACTAGAAACAAGTTCTAAAAGTAATGATGTTGAAGCGGCCTTTAGTGCAGCTCTAAAAGGAACAGATGTTAAAACTAATGGAAAATATTCTGATATCTTAGAAAATAGCTCATTTACAGCTGTCGTTTTAGGAGGAGATGCTGCAGAGCACAATAAGGTAGTCACAAAAGACTTTGATGTTATTAGAAACGTTATCAAAGACAATGCTACCTTCAGTAGAAAAAACCCAGCTTATCCTATTTCATACACCAGTGTTTTCCTTAAAAATAATAAAATTGCGGGTGTCAATAACAGAACTGAATACGTTGAAACAACATCTACCGAGTACACTAGTGGAAAAATTAACCTGTCTCATCAAGGCGCGTATGTTGCTCAATATGAAATCCTTTGGGATGAAATCAATTATGATGACAAAGGAAAAGAAGTGATTACAAAACGACGTTGGGACAACAACTGGTATAGTAAGACATCACCATTTAGCACAGTTATCCCACTAGGAGCTAATTCACGAAATATCCGTATCATGGCTAGAGAGTGCACTGGCTTAGCTTGGGAATGGTGGCGAAAAGTGATCGACGAAAGAGATGTGAAACTGTCTAAAGAAATCAATGTCAATATCTCAGGATCAACCTTGAGCCCATATGGTTCGATTACTTATAAGTAGGACTGGTTCAAGAGATAAGCACCTTGATGCTGCTTATCTCTTGAGGCCTTGTGCCCACTCCTCTCACAAATACAGAAAAAAGCTTGTCTATGAGATACCTTCATAGACAAGCTTTTTTGATATACTAATCAAAAAATTATTCTTTTCTCACATCGTGACCTTGAAGCTAAGCTGCTTCTAATCTATAATACTAACAAACTGCTTTTTAACAAGCAAAGCATAACATAAAAGGGAGAGATAACTACTATCATGAAACAACAATCTTACCAGCCTCTACGCTTCGTCTACCTCTTGGTGGCTCTATTTGCTGCTCTGTTGCTTATAGCAAGACCTGTTATGGCAGATGAGGGAACAAATAGTGCTGATGCGGCGTATTATAAAGGGCAAAGTGCTGGAGAAGAAGCAGGGAAAAAAGCTGGAAAAGAAGCTACTTGGACTGATTTGACCCCAACTGTCCCAACTAATCCAGAAACACCTAGTGACATCGGAGAGACTACTAATAAACAGCTCTATAAAGAAGGGTATAAAGATGGGTACAAAGAGGGTTATAATGAAGGCTGGAAATCTCAGTATCCCGTTTTGACTCCGGTCAAGGTTATATGGGATTTGATCTCTTATTGGCTACAGCGATTATTCCCCAATAATCAGTCAAGTACCGCAGCACAAAGCATGTCATAAAAAAATGAATTAAAAACAGCCTTTAACTGCTAATGTGAAAGGCTGTTTTTTTAGGATATGGGAATGAAAAATAAAAAAAGAGTTTGTGAAAGAGTCTCTCGGCCACACAAAAAAGCAATAGCTTTGACGCCATTGCTTTTCTAGCATAATCAAGAGACTACTGTCTCAGACTATGTTGATTTTACTTAAAGCTGTTTGAAATTAGAAGAAACTTGTTACTGCTTTGTACCAGTCTTCTACATTATACTTTAAGCAGGTTAGAGGGCAACAAGTCCAACACACGCTGGCATCTCTAGTTGCGGTCACTTCGTATGCTGAAACAGTTTGGTTTTCTGGTGTTGCAAGGCTAAGGCTTACGACAGCAGCAGTTGCGATCATAAATAAAGATAATTTCTTTTTCATTTGTAACTCCTTAAATTATAGTATACCTATATTATACTCATATTCTATTAATTATTCAACATCACATTTTAATCTTTTTGTGATGTGTTTGACCGAAAAAGGCAAAGAAAGCTAATATTAAAGTATTTCTTTATCTTATACAAATCACATTAATGGCTAATAATATTAATCTGGTTATCATTCTATTTGAGATGTTACAGCTTTTTTGGTGCTGGTTAGCTAGCAACTGTTACGACTTGTGTTTTGGGCTCCTCTCCTTTTATAGGCAGTGTACCTTTTCTTTTTTACCTTGAGGGATCATTGGCAAAAACGTTTTAGCCAATCAAAAAGCCTAAGGCTGCTTATGCAGTCCTAGGCTTTTCATAACCGTAGTCTTACGAAGAAGATAGCTTCTATGTTACGGTATTAGGCTTACCATACAGTGTAAAGTAACCAGCTGTCAGGACCAGTGTGTCCGTAGAAACCGTTACTATAGCTAGCATCATTTGCTGAAACAGTTTGGTGGTCTCCTAGTGTTGCAAGGCTAAGGCCTGCAACAGCAGCAGTTGCGATCATAAATAAAGATAATTTCTTTTTCATAGATAACTCCTTTAATTTGTAGTATGACTATATTATACTAACTTTTTGTTAATAAATCAAGTGTTGTTTTAATGTTTTTATTATTATTTATCTGAATAAGAAATGTGGCGACCTAGGATTAGAAAACCGCCACGAGATGGTTTTTTATTTTAATAGTTAGCGGTAGACTATGCTGTGACTAGTATTACGAAACCCAGCTTTTTATTGTAGTCCAAAGATAATTTAAAAAGCACCAAAACCAATTAGAACAATCATTTTTGGTGCTAGAAGTTTCACTCTCTTTTATGTCTCTATTTTCGTAACCCACACAAATGGTTCCCTTTCCGTCAGCTGTTAATTTACATACTTCACCATCTACGTTTTCGTAGCCAAAACATACTGTTCCGTTTTTATCACATGTCTCAGTTAATGTTACATCACTAGCATGCACGGTCTGGTGATGAGGGGTTGCTAAAGACGGCCCTAGGACAGTTACGGTCGCAAGGGCAACTAAAAATAATTTGTTTTTCACTATATTTCTCTCCTAAAAATAAATAGTACTTTAGCAGTGTACTATAAGACGCATGGTGAAAACAAGTTCTGTTTCTCATTAAATGAAATAAATTGTGACCTTTTAATGAAATTTTGATGGCAATATTGCCCTATTGAGTAGGTGACGATGCAAAGTAGGACTGTCAGTGTGATAAGCTGAGCTTTTGAGACGATGGGGCCAAAGGTAGCTATACTTTAACTTGCTGGAGAGGTGTTGGCAGCTTGGTCAAAGATGATAAAAGGGCTTGCAAACTTAGCTAAAGGTTGTATAATAAACGTAATCGATCTAAAAATGATATTGTTGGAAAAATTCATTATCCATTTAAAAGGTGCCCACTACTTTTCTTATAGGTTAGCAGATCACGCTTTTTTGAAGAGCTTTTTGGTTTGTGCAACCATTGGGGTGGGACCATTGTCTAAAAGAGAGTTCATTGGAGTTAACGCTATTGCGGAGGTGTACGAAATGAGAGAAAATACGACCTTATTACATGGCTATACGGTTATTGATGAGTTTACAGGAGCAGCTTCAGTTCCCATCTATCAGACTTCGACGTTCCACAATTCAGAACTGTATTGTCCTAGTCAAAAACATTTGTACACACGCTTTTCAAACCCAACGACTGAAGCTTTAGAAGACGGGTTAGCCTGTTTAGAAAAAGCGACTTATGCGGTGGCTTATGCATCTGGTATGGCTGCTATTTCAACTGTTTTGATGCTCTTAAAAGCTGGAGATCATGTGATTTTCCCATTGGAGGTCTATGGAGGGACTTGCCAATTTGCGACAGCTATTTTACCCAATTATCAGATTGAAACAAGCTTTGTAGATATGGCTGATTTAGCAACAGTAAAAGCAAGTATCAGGCCTAATACGCGTATGATTTATCTAGAGACACCGTCAAATCCGCTCTTGAAAATTTGTGATATTTCAGAGCTTGTGCAACTCGCCAAAGCTTATGGTGTGCTAACTGTGGCTGATAATACCTTTATGACAAGTTTGTATCAAGAACCCTTAGCTATGGGTGTGGATATTGTGGTAGAAAGTGTGACCAAATTTATCAATGGTCATAGTGATGTGGTAGCTGGTTTAGCTGCTACCAATAATGAGGCTATCTACAACCAGCTCAAGCTTTTTCAAAAAAACTTTGGAGCAATTGTTGGGGTCGAAGACGCTTGGCTGATTCTTCGTGGCATGAAAACTATGGGGATCCGTATGGAACAAGCGGTAAAAAATGCTCAGCAGCTCGCTAACTATTTAGCGAAGCACCCCAAAGTTCTTAAGGTACATTACCCTGGCTTAGACAGTCATCCTAATCACGACACCCACCTGCAACAAGCTAAGAATGGTGGTGCTGTTTTATCCTTTGAGTTGGCTTCTAAGGAGGAGCTGATGACCTTTACCCATCGTATTCAGTTGCCGATTTTAGCCGTTAGTCTAGGTGGAGTAGAGTCCATTTTGTCACATCCAGCAACGATGTCTCATGCTTGTTTATCACCACAAGCGCGGTTGGAACAAGGGGTTGTTGATGGTTTGCTGCGCTTGTCTTGTGGTGTTGAAAATATCGAAGACTTATTAGCCGATTTTGAGCAAGCACTTGCTTTTTAAGTCTGGCTTTTTTATTAGCTTTTTGTGAGGATGGTTGATGCTAAAGCAGGGTTTAAAAATAGCTAATCGTCTGAAGTCTCAAAAGCCAAGGTGCTAGTCATGTCTTGACCATTCCTAAAAGCTTCATCTCATGCTATAATAAGAAGACTAGATTTTTTACATGGGAGATTTCACATGACATTTTACGATCACACCGCTATTGAACCCAAATGGCAAGCCTTTTGGGCAGATAATCATACTTTTAAAACAGGAACAGACGCATCAAAACCTAAGTTTTATGCCCTAGATATGTTCCCATACCCATCTGGAGCTGGTCTCCACGTTGGTCACCCAGAAGGCTATACAGCAACTGATATTCTCAGCCGTTTCAAACGTGCCCAAGGTCACAATATTCTCCACCCAATGGGTTGGGATGCCTTTGGACTTCCTGCTGAGCAGTACGCTATGGATACTGGTAATGACCCAGCCGAGTTTACAGCTGAAAACATCGCTAACTTCAAACGCCAGATTAATGCTCTTGGTTTCTCATACGACTGGGATCGTGAAGTTAACACAACTGACCCTAACTACTACAAGTGGACACAGTGGATCTTTACCAAGCTTTATGAAAAAGGCCTAGCCTACGAAGCTGAAGTTCCCGTTAACTGGGTTGAAGAATTGGGAACAGCTATCGCTAACGAAGAGGTTCTCCCTGATGGGACATCAGAACGTGGCGGCTACCCAGTTGTCAGAAAACCCATGCGCCAATGGATGCTCAAAATCACTGCCTATGCAGAGCGCTTGCTAGAAGACTTGGAAGAAGTTGACTGGCCAGAATCAATCAAGGACATGCAACGCAACTGGATTGGTAAATCAACTGGTGCTAATGTAACCTTCAAGGTTAAGGATACAGATAAGGACTTCACTGTCTTTACAACACGTCCTGACACGCTTTTTGGTGCAACTTACGCCGTTCTTGCTCCTGAGCATGCCTTGGTTGATGCTATTACAACAGCTGACCAAGCAGAAGCCGTTGCCAAATACAAACGTCAAGCAAGTCTCAAATCAGACCTTGCTCGTACAGATCTTGCCAAAGAAAAAACTGGTGTGTGGACAGGTGCCTATGCGATTAACCCAGTTAATGGTAACGAAATGCCAGTTTGGATTGCGGACTATGTCCTTGCCAGCTACGGTACTGGTGCTATCATGGCTGTTCCAGCCCACGATGAACGTGACTGGGAATTCGCAAAACAATTTAAGCTAGACATCATCCCTGTTCTTGAAGGTGGTAATGTTGAAGAGGCTGCCTTTACAGAAGACGGTCTTCACATCAACTCAGGCTTCCTAGATGGTCTTGACAAAGCGTCAGCTATTGCCAAAATGGTCGAATGGCTTGAAGCAGAAGGCGTCGGTAATGAGAAAGTCACTTACCGTCTTCGTGACTGGCTCTTTAGCCGTCAACGTTATTGGGGTGAGCCAATCCCAATCATCCACTGGGAAGATGGGACCTCAACAGCGGTTCCTGAGAGTGAGTTGCCACTGGTTCTTCCAGTAACGAAGGATATCCGTCCTTCAGGTACTGGTGAGAGCCCACTTGCTAACGTGACAGACTGGTTGGAAGTGACTCGTGAAGATGGTGTGAAAGGTCGTCGTGAGACTAACACCATGCCACAATGGGCAGGTTCAAGCTGGTATTATCTTCGTTACATCGATCCACACAACACTGAAAAACTGGCTGACGAGGAACTCCTCAAACAATGGTTGCCAGTTGATATCTATGTCGGTGGTGCAGAGCATGCCGTGCTTCACCTTCTCTACGCTCGCTTCTGGCACAAGGTTCTTTACGATCTCGGTGTTGTACCTACCAAAGAGCCATTCCAAAAACTCTTTAACCAAGGGATGATTTTGGGGACAAGCTACCGCGATAGCCGTGGTGCTCTTGTGGCAACTGACAAGGTTGAAAAACGTGATGGTAGCTTCTTCCATGTGGAAACTGGGGAAGAGCTTGAACAAGCACCAGCTAAGATGTCTAAATCACTTAAGAACGTTGTCAACCCAGATGATGTTGTTGAGCAGTACGGTGCTGACACTCTTCGTGTTTACGAGATGTTCATGGGACCACTTGACGCTTCCATCGCCTGGTCTGAAGAAGGTCTTGAAGGCTCACGTAAGTTCTTGGACCGTGTTTACCGTTTGATCACAACTAAAGAGATCACTGAGGAAAATAGCGGAGCCCTTGACAAGGTTTACAACGAAACCGTTAAGGCCGTTACTGAGCAAGTTGACCAAATGAAATTCAACACAGCTATCGCTCAACTCATGGTATTTGTCAATGCAGCCAACAAGGAAGACAAACTCTTTAGCGACTATGCCAAAGGCTTTGTTCAATTGATTGCACCATTTGCACCGCACTTAGGTGAGGAACTCTGGCAAGCCTTGACAGCCTCAGGTGAGTCAATCTCTTACGTGCCATGGCCAAGTTATGATGAAAGCAAATTGGTTGAAAACGATGTGGAAATCGTTGTCCAAATCAAAGGTAAGGTCAAAGCTAAACTTGTAGTTGCTAAAGACCTTTCACGCGAAGAATTACAAGAAGTTGCTCTTGCTAACGAAAAAGTCCAAGCCGAAATCGCAGGCAAAGACATCATCAAAGTCATCGCAGTACCAAACAAACTCGTTAATATTGTTATCAAATAGTTTGAGGTGACACAGCCCTTCAGTGGTTATTTGCGTCACGTCACAGTTAATGCCAAAGAGCTGATCTATTCAAAAAGCAACTTATCTAGAAAAACCACAAGAACGAAGGTTCTTGTGGTTTTTAATCGTTGTTTAGGGGTATTTTCTCTTTATTATTAAGTGTAGTTAAATTTTAAAATAAGTTAACTTAAGTCTAATATTGAACACTTCTTTGTGTGATAGTTGGTCTTTTTTAAAACGCTTTCATTACCTATAATGAACATATAAACACTTTATCTTTATTAACTTTGAAAAGAGGTAGTTCTTATGGAAATGCTCCTAGCTCCCCTAAACTGGTTCTCGCAAAATATTTTGCAAAACCCAGCGTTCTTTGTAGGTCTTTTGGTTTTAATCGGGTATTTACTCCTTAAAAAACCCATTTATGAGGTCTTTGCTGGTTTTGTAAAGGCTACCGTTGGTTACTTGATTTTGAACGTTGGAGCAGGCGGTCTTGTAACGACTTTTCGTCCGATCTTGGTTGCTCTTGCCAAGAAATTTGAATTGAAAGCCGCCGTTATTGATCCTTATTTTGGTTTGGCTGCTGCTAATACTAAGTTAGAAGAGATGGGCTTCATCAGTGTTGCTACGACAGCTCTCTTGATTGGATTTGGGGTCAACATTCTTTTGGTTGCACTTCGCAAGGTCACTAAAGTTCGTACCCTTTTCATCACAGGTCACATCATGGTCCAACAGGCAGCGACGATTTCGGTCTTTGTCCTTCTTTTAATCCCTCAATTCCAAAATGCTTTTGGGGCATGGGCAGTCGGTATCATCTGTGGGCTTTACTGGGCTATCAGCTCAAACATGACCGTTGAAGCAACTCAACGCCTTACAGGTGGCGGTGGGTTTGCGATTGGTCACCAACAACAATTTGCGATTTGGTTTGTGGATAAGGTTGCACCGTTCTTTGGTAAAAAAGAAGAAAACCTTGATAACCTAAAATTACCGACCTTCTTAAACATTTTCCATGATACTGTTGTTGCGTCAGCAACTTTGATGTTGGTCTTTTTCGGAGCTATCTTGGCTGTCCTTGGTCCAGACATTATGTCTGATGTGGACTTAATCGGACCTGGAGCATTCAACCCAGCTAAGCAAGCTTTCTTCATGTATATTTTGCAAACCTCTCTCACCTTCTCAGTTTATCTCTTTATCTTGATGCAGGGTGTTCGCATGTTTGTTTCTGAATTGACCAATGCTTTTCAAGGGATCTCAAGCAAATTGCTTCCAGGGTCATTCCCAGCGGTTGACGTTGCAGCTTCCTATGGCTTTGGTTCTTCAAATGCGGTGCTTTCAGGATTTGCCTTTGGTTTGATTGGTCAATTAATCACCATTGCTCTTCTTGTTATCTTTAAAAATCCAATCTTAATTATCACAGGATTCGTTCCCGTATTCTTTGATAATGCGGCAATTGCGGTTTATGCAGATAAACGTGGTGGCTGGAAAGCAGCGGTAGCTCTATCATTTATCTCAGGTATTTTGCAAGTTGCACTTGGTGCTGTTGCTGTAGGTCTTTTAGGACTTACAGGTGGTTATCACGGTAATATCGACTTGGTTCTTCCATGGTTACCATTTGGGTACCTCTTCAAATTCCTTGGTATTGCAGGGTATGTGCTTGTTTGCATCTTCTTACTTGCCATTCCACAATTGCAATTCGCAAAAGCTAAGGACAAAGAAGCTTACTACCGTGGGGAAGCTCAATAACACTGCATCTTAAGAAATAGCTCTGCTATTTTAACAAAACAATAATAAAACATTTTCGGAGGAAAAAACAATGGTTAAAGTCTTAACAGCATGTGGCAATGGTATGGGGTCATCTATGGTGATCAAAATGAAAGTTGAAAATGCGCTTCGTCAACTTGGTGTGACAGATATTCAGTCAGCTTCTTGCTCAGTTGGTGAAGCTAAAGGTCTAGCTTCTGGTTATGATATTGTAGTGGCATCAAACCACTTGATTCATGAGCTTGATGGTCGTACCAAAGGCCACTTGGTTGGTCTTGATAACCTGATGGATGATAATGAAATTAAAACCAAACTACAAGAAGTGCTATAAGCTAATTCTGAATCAAAACGAAGGAGTTGTGACGAAGGTTTTCAGCTCTTTCTCTTTAGTAGGATAAAACTAGTAAAATGGTGTGTGTTGCAAAGCAAGACACTAGAAAGAGATAGTTTTTATGAATTTAAAACAAGCCTTTATTGACAACAACTCCATCCGATTGGGGCTAAGTGCTGATACTTGGCAAGAGGCTGTTCGATTAGCTGTTCAACCTTTGATTGATAGCAAAGCAGTGACGTCAGCTTACTACGACGCCATCATTGCATCAACAGAAAAATACGGCCCTTATTATGTGTTGATGCCAGGTATGGCTATGCCCCATGCGGAAGCAGGTTTAGGCGTTAATCGTAATGCATTTGCTTTGATTACACTAACAAAACCAGTCACCTTCTCAGATGGTAAAGAGGTTTCTGTTCTTTTGACGTTGGCCGCTACAGACCCTTCTATTCACACAACAGTGGCTATCCCACAAATTGTGGCCTTGTTTGAACTAGATAATGCCATTGAACGCTTGGTGGCCTGCCAAAGTCCTAAAGAGGTTCTAGAGATGGTAGAAGAATCTAAAGACAGTCCTTACTTAGAAGGTATGGACTTGAATGCTTAAGCTTTCCTTACACAGGATACTAACGAATGATGGAAAGGATAAGAACTCTTAACCAGTTTGCACGGTGGCTAAGAGTTTTAGGAAAAAGAGATGACACATATTCCAAATTTACAAGTTGCTTTAGACCATTCTGACTTACAGGGGGCTGTTAAAGCAGCCGTTGCTGTGGGTCACGAAGTAGATGTGATTGAAGCTGGTACCGTTTGTTTGCTTCAAGTGGGAAGCGAACTAGTTGAGGTATTACGCAGCCTCTTCCCAGAGAAAATTATCGTAGCAGATACCAAATGTGCTGACGCTGGCGGTACGGTCGCTAAAAACAATGCAAAACGTGGTGCTGACTGGATGACCTGCATTTGCTGTGCGACGATTCCAACCATGGAAGCAGCCCTCAAGGCTATTAAAGAAGAGCGCGGTGACCGTGGGGAAATTCAAATCGAACTTTATGGTGATTGGACTTATGAGCAAGCTCAATTATGGCTTGACGCTGGGATTTCCCAAGCGATTTACCACCAATCTCGTGATGCCCTTCTTGCTGGAGAAACTTGGGGTGAAAAAGACCTTAACAAGGTGAAAACATTGATTGACATGGGCTTTCGTGTCTCAGTAACTGGTGGGCTTGATGTAGACACTTTGAGACTTTTTGAAGGGGTTGATGTCTTTACCTTTATCGCAGGGCGAGGCATTACTGAAGCAGAAGATCCTGCTGCAGCGGCGCGTGCCTTCAAAGATGAAATCAAACGTATCTGGGGGTAACTTTATGGCGCGTCCTATTGGTATTTATGAAAAAGCAACGCCAAAACAGTTTACCTGGCGTGAACGCTTGCAATTTGCAAAAGACTTAGGTTTTGATTTTGTGGAAATGTCTGTTGATGAATCAGATGCTCGCTTAGCGCGCTTAGAGTGGACTAAGGAAGAACGGCTTGATTTAGTGAAAGCCATTTATGAAACAGGCATTCGCATCCCGACCATTTGTTTTTCTGGTCATAGACGTTACCCACTAGGCTCAAATGATCCTGCTATTGAAGCTAAGTCCCTTAAACTGATGAAACAATGTATTGAATTGGCACAGGACTTAGGCGTTCGTACCATTCAATTAGCTGGTTATGACGTTTACTATGAAAAAAAATCGCCTGAAACCCGTGCTCGTTTTATCAAAAACTTGAGACAATCTTGTGACTGGGCCGAAGAAGCCCAAGTGATGCTTTCTATTGAGATTATGGATGACCCTTTTATCAACTCTATTGAGAAATACTTGGCAGTTGAAAAAGAGATTGACTCGCCTTATCTCTTTGTTTATCCTGATGCAGGCAATGTTTCTGCTTGGCATAATGATTTGTGGAGTGAATTTTACAATGGGCACAAATCCATTGCAGCCCTCCACTTGAAAGATACTTATGCTGTCACGGAAACCTCAAAAGGGCAGTTTCGTGATGTGCCATTTGGTCAAGGTTGTGTGGACTGGCAAGAGCTGTTTGCGGTCCTCAAGAAAACCAACTACAATGGGCCTTTTTTGATTGAAATGTGGTCAGAAAATTGTGACACGGTGGAGGAAACAAAAGCTGCTATCAAAGAAGCTCAGGACTTCCTTTACCCACTTATTGAGAAAGCGGGGTTGACATAATATGGCGAAAAACTTGCAAGAAATGCGTGAACGTGTCTGTGCGGCTAACAAGTCTCTACCACAACACGGTCTTGTCAAATTTACGTGGGGCAATGTCTCTGAAGTTTGTCGTGAATTAGGACGTATTGTCATCAAGCCTTCTGGGGTGGACTACGACCTCTTGACACCAGAAAATATGGTTGTTACAGACCTTGATGGGAATGTGGTCGAAGGTGATTTGAACCCTTCTTCAGATCTGCCAACCCATGTGGAACTTTATAAAGCTTGGCCAGAAGTGGGCGGTATTGTCCACACTCACTCCACAGAAGCTGTTGGTTGGGCACAGGCAGGTCGTGATATTCCGTTTTATGGGACTACGCATGCTGACTACTTCTATGGACCAGTTCCGTGTGCTCGTTCTCTCACAAAAGCAGAAGTTGATGGGGCTTACGAGCAAGAAACTGGCAACGTGATTTTGGAAGAATTTAGCAAGCGAGGCTTAGATCCTATGGCGGTTCCAGGAATCGTGGTTCGCAATCATGGCCCATTTACGTGGGGGAAAACCCCAGAGCAAGCCGTTTACCACTCGGTTGTCTTAGAAGAAGTGGCTAGGATGAATCGCTTGACAGAACAAATCAATCCACGCGTAGAGCCAGCGCCAAGATACATTATGGATAAGCATTATTTGCGTAAACATGGCCCAAATGCTTATTACGGTCAAAAATGAGGTCGCGATATGGCTTATTAGCACAGGTTCTCACTAGAAGCCAGAAAGTTCAAGGTTTTGTTAATCATTGTTTGGGCAAGTCCTTTTGACTTGTCCTTTTCGATGAACTGTTTAAACGCCAATGAGCACAAACTGGATGAACCGTATGTTGTGGAGTTCTTAGAGACCAGATATAAGGTGTTGGTGTTGGATCAGTTGAGGTGATTAGCTCGAATCATATTAAGTGAATCTTATTATGGTGAGTTTTTAAAAACTTGGCTGCGCAGTCACTGAAATCATGATAAAATAAGCAAGGATGGATTTTCAGAGAGGAGGTTTGTAAACATGATGATTTTAGATAAAAAGAGTTATGACTTGCTGTCTTATTTACTTAAACTAGAAACACCTGAGACAGTTATGGCCATTTCTCATGCTTTAAATCAGTCACGTCGTAAAGTTTATTACCAGCTTGACAAAATTAATCAGGCTTTGCCAAAGGGAGTAGATCAGATTATCTCTTATCCTAGACTTGGCATTCTTTTAACGGCGGATCAAAAAGCTGCTTGTCGCTTATTATTAGAAGAAGTGACTGATTATAATTATGTCATGAAAAGTGATGAGCGCAGACGACTATCCTCGATTTATATTGCGGTTTCCACTGAGCGCGTGACCATTGATAAACTGATGCAGATCAATGATGTGTCTCGTAACACGATTTTAAATGACCTGACTGAGTTAAGGGAAGAACTGGAAGACAAACAATACAAGATTCAGCTTCATGCGACAAAGGCTAGGGGATATTATTTTGGTTGTCATCCAATGGCTCTTATTCAATACCTGTACAAATTGTTAGTGGACGTTTACCAAGGTGGCAATACTAGCTTTATTGATATATTCAACCGTAAACTCTCAGAGATACAAGGCTTATCGGTTTATTTTTCTAAAGATATTTTGACCTATTTTCATGAGTATCTTTTTTTATCTCAAGCTAGTTTAGGAAAGACAATTAATACCCAAGATAGCCAATTCATGTTGCAGATTTTACCTTTCATGCTTTTAAGTTATCGTAATATGCGTCTTGATTCAGAAACAAAGTCTGCTCTTAAACAAGAATTTCATTTGATTTGGAAACGTAAAGAATATCACATTGCTCAGGACTTAGCTAGAGAGCTTTACCATAATTTTAAGCTTCATTTGGATGATATCGAAGTTAGTATGGTAGCGATGTTGATGTTGTCTTTTCGAAAAGATCAAGATCATCACGTGGAAAGTCAAGATTACGATGACATGCGAGCAACCATTAGTCACTTTATTGACCAGTTGGAGAGCCGTTATCAGTTACATTTCACGCATAAACAGGATTTGCTGAAGCGGTTGACGACCCATTGTAAGGCGCTCGTTTACCGTAAAGCTTATGGGATTTTTTTAGTTAATCCCTTAACAGACCATGTTAAAGAAAAATACGAAGAATTGTTTGCTATGACTCAATCTTGTGCCACTATTTTGGAACAAGATTGGACGATTAGCTTGACAGACGATGATATTGCCTACTTGACTATCCATCTTGGGGGAGAGCTGCGTCACAATAATACAGAGCAAGAAAAGACCAAACTCGTTATTGTTTCAGATGATGGGATAGGCATTCAAAAGTTATTGTTCAAACAGTGTCAAAGGTATCTAGCAAATGGTCAGATTGAAGCTGTTTTTACGACAGAACAGTATCAGAGTGTTTACGATCTTTTAGCAGTCGATATGATTGTTGCTACTACAGATACGCTAAAGACTAAAATCCCGATGCTTATTGTTAACCCTATTTTAAGTGACGATGATATCATCAAATTGATACGCTTTTCAAAGCAAGGACGCTTGAGTGAGCACTCCCGCTTTTCTACAGAGCTCACAAAAGCAATTGAAGCTGTTGTAAAAGATGAATCAGATCGTTATGCCTTGGTTTCTAAAATTGAAAAACTCATTCATCGCGAGCTGCTATGAGTAAGTGTTAAGTCGTCAAAGTACCTCAGTTTTCTATGACATAGAAAAATATAACTGAGGTTTTTAATATAGCTTTGAATACAGTATTGATGCGAGATACAGTGTGCAAAATGAGACAGTATTAGACTGAGCTAATGAAAAAGTCAGTCCACTTTTGAACACAGATCTGTGTGACACTTGGTCTTTTTATCATTGACAAGAAAGTCTATACTTAAAGTATAGAAACGAAGAACAAATTCGGAGGAAACCCTAATGACTAAAGTACAAGATATTACACGTGAATCATGGATCCTTAACACGTTTCCAGAATGGGGAACATGGTTAAATGAAGAAATCGAGCAAGAAGTCGTGCCAGCTGACAACTTTGCGATGTGGTGGTTAGGAAACTGTGGTATCTGGATTAAGACACCAGGCGGTGCTAATGTTGTCATGGACTTATGGTCAAATCGTGGGAAAGCGACCAAGCAAGTTAAGGATATGGTTCGTGGACATCAAATGGCTAATATGGCAGGAGCTCGTAAATTACAGCCCAATCTTAGGGCCCAACCAATGGTGATTGATCCATTTATGATTAATGAGTTGGATTATTATTTGGTTTCTCATTATCATAGTGACCACATCGATATCAATACTGCGGCAGCCATTATCAATAACCCAAAACTTAATCATGTTAAATTTGTAGGACCTTATGAATGTGGTGAAGTTTGGAAAAATTGGGGTGTGCCAAAAGATCGTATTATGATCTTAAAGCCAGGTGATAGCTTTGAATTCAAAGATATTAAGATCACCGCTGTAGAGTCGTTTGACCGCACCTGTCTGGTAACTCTCCCAATACAAGGAGCTGATGCTCAAGATGGTGATTTAGCAGGTTTAGCTATCACAGATGATGACATGGCTCGCAAAGCTGTTAACTATATTTTTGAAACACCAGGTGGTACCATCTATCATGGTGCGGATTCTCATTTTTCGAACTACTTTGCTAAACATGGACGTGATTATGATATTGACGTTGTGTTAAATAACTATGGGGAAAACCCAATTGGGATTCAAGACAAGATGACTTCTGTTGACCTTCTTCGTATGGCAGAAAATCTCCGTGCCAAAGTCGTTATCCCAGTTCATTATGACATTTGGTCAAACTTTATGGCATCAACAGATGAAATCCTTGAACTGTGGAAAATGCGCAAAGAACGTCTCCAATATGATTTCCATCCCTTTATCTGGGAGGTTGGTGGCAAGTATACTTATCCACAAGACCAAAATCGTATCGAATACCATCATCCTCGTGGATTTGATGACTGCTTCTTAGAAGATTCTAATATCCAATTTAAAGCTTTACTATAAGCAACACCCTACTCACCTAAGATGATAGTGCCTAATTAAGCTAACTCGCTTCATAGGACATTGTCTTAGGTGAGTTTTTTTGGAGAGATGAGCAAATGTTTAAGAGTCACCGTGGTCGTTATTTACGATGGCCGCAAAAGAGATATTATAGGTAAAAGAAGGATTTCTAATGTAACAATAGCCTAATCAGCAAAGAAATAGTCATCAGTTGTGATAAAAAATTGTACTGGTTAAAAGACCATACCTAAAAGAATGAAAGCGATCACCTATCATTGTGGCATTACCAGATCGAGTTATTGTCCTTGACAAAAAGTGACCACACGTGATAATATAGTTATGTTCTGTTCCGGCAGATTCTTTTTTTAAGTAAAAAAGTGACCACACGTTTATTAATTGTGTAGAGCTACTTTGTTAAATATTGGCTAATATTTCGCCAAAGCTATGTCATTATTTCACATGATAAACGATTACCTAGGAGAAAAAACGAATGGAAACAATTTTAGAAGTCAAACATCTCAGTAAAATTTTTGGCAAAAAACAAAAAGCAGCTCTTGAGATGGTAAAGACTGGCAAAAATAAGAGTGAGATTTTTAAGAAAACAGGCGCTACTGTAGGTGTCTATGACGCTAGTTTTGAGGTCAAAAAAGGTGAAATCTTTGTTATTATGGGGCTATCAGGAAGTGGGAAATCAACCCTTGTCCGCATGCTAAATCGTTTGATTGAACCTTCAGCAGGATCTATCTTGCTGGAAGGTAAAGACATCTCAACCATGTCAGCAGATCAGCTGCGTGAGGTGCGCCGCCATGACATTAACATGGTTTTCCAAAGCTTTGCCCTCTTTCCTCATAAAACCATTTTGGAAAATACCGAATTTGGTTTGGAATTACGTGGCGTTCCCAAAGAAGAACGCCAGCGATTGGCAGAAAAAGCCCTTGATAATTCAGGCCTATTAGATTTTAAAGACCAGTACCCAAACCAACTATCTGGTGGGATGCAGCAGCGTGTCGGCCTAGCCCGTGCGCTAGCTAATAGCCCTAAAATTCTCTTAATGGACGAGGCATTCTCAGCGCTTGATCCTTTGATTCGTCGTGAGATGCAAGATGAATTACTTGATTTGCAAGACAGCATGAAACAAACCATCATCTTTATCAGTCATGACTTGAATGAAGCCTTGCGGATTGGTGATCGGATTGCTTTGATGAAAGACGGACAAATTATGCAAATTGGTACTGGTGAGGAAATCTTGACTAACCCAGCCAATGACTTTGTGCGTGAATTCGTTGAGGATGTGGACCGTTCTAAAGTCTTGACAGCACAAAATATCATGATCAAACCGTTAACAACTACTGTTGAATTAGATGGACCTCAAGTTGCCTTGAACCGTATGCACAACGAAGAGGTGTCTATGTTGATGGCGACGAATCGCCGCCGCCAATTAGTCGGTAGTTTGACGGCCGATGCCGCTATAGAGGCGCGCAAAAAAGGGTTACCGCTATCAGAAGTGATTGATCGCGATGTGAGAACTGTCTCAAAAGATACTATTATTACAGATATTTTGCCTCTTATCTATGATTCATCTGCTCCGATTGCAGTGACAGATGATAATAATCGTCTGTTAGGTGTCATTATTCGAGGACGAGTGATTGAAGCCTTGGCTAATATCTCAGACGAAGACCTTAACTAAAAGGAGTGATGCATTTTGGAAACGATATTACAAACAAAATTACCAGTAGCTCAACTGGTGGAGCAGCTAACGGAGTGGCTAACTAAAACTTTCTCAGGTCTATTTGATATTATGCAAGTAGTTGGTAGCTTTTTGATGGATTGGATGACCAAAACACTTTTATTTATCCACCCGTTACTTTTTATTGTTCTAGTAACAGCAGGGATGTTTTTCCTTGCTAAGAAAAAATGGCCTTTGCCAACCTTTACCTTGTTAGGATTGCTCTTTATTTACAATCAAGGGTTATGGAAGCAGCTAATGAATACCTTTACTCTGGTGTTAGTAGCTAGTTTGATTTCGGTACTTATTGGTATTCCGCTGGGGATTTGGATGGCTAAAAATGCCACTGTCCGTCAGATTGTGAATCCTATTTTGGACTTTATGCAAACCATGCCGGCTTTTGTTTACTTGATTCCTGCCGTTGCCTTTTTTGGTATTGGTATGGTGCCTGGAGTATTTGCTTCAGTCATCTTTGCCTTACCACCAACGGTTCGTTTCACAAATTTGGCCATTCGTGACATTCCAACAGAATTGATTGAGGCCTCAGATGCCTTTGGGTCAACTGGGAAACAAAAGCTCTTTAAAGTGGAATTGCCTTTAGCTAAAAATACTATTATGGCAGGTGTTAATCAGACCATGATGTTAGCCCTTTCCATGGTAGTAACAGGCTCCATGATTGGTGCTCCTGGTTTAGGACGTGAAGTCTTGTCAGCCCTTCAACACGCTGATATTGGTAGTGGATTTGTCAGTGGTCTTGCCTTGGTTATCTTGGCGATTGTGCTTGACCGTATGACACAGTTGTTCAATAGCAAACCTCAAGAAAAAGCCAAAGCTGGCAAAACCAATAAATGGATTGGTTTAGCAGCCCTTGCTGTCTTTTTGATAGCTGCTTTAGGACGCGGTATTATGGCTATGACTTCTGGTATGGCAGATAAGGGTGAAACTGTTAACATCGCTTACGTGCAGTGGGATTCTGAGGTTGCCTCAACTCATGTGATTGCAGAAGTTTTGAAAAACGAAGGTTACCATGTGACCTTGACTCCGCTTGACAATGCCGTTATGTGGCAAACCGTTGCAAATGGGAACGCTGATTTTTCAACTAGTGCTTGGTTGCCAGTCACCCATGGCCAACAATATCAGAAATACAAGTCAAAATTAGATGATTTAGGACCTAACCTAAAAGGGACCAAACTTGGTTTAGCTGTTCCAAAATACATGACAGATGTCAATAGTATTGAGGACTTAAGCAAACAAGCCGATCAAAAAATCACAGGGATCGAACCAGGTGCAGGTATCATGGCAGCAGCCCAAAAGACTCTAAAAGAGTATCATAATCTATCTAGTTGGGAGTTAGTGGCGGCATCAACAGGAGCCATGACGACTTCCTTGGATCAAGCGATCAAGAAAAAAGATCCTATTGTTGTGACAGCTTGGTCACCACACTGGATGTTTGCCAAGTATGACTTGAAGTACCTTAAAGATCCTAAAGAAATCTTTGGCTCGACTGAGAACATCAATACCATTGCTCGTAAAGGCTTGAAAAAAGAACTTCCAAATGTCTACAAAATCATTGATAAGTTCCACTGGACCCAAAAAGATATGGAAGCAGTCATGCTTGACATCAACAAAGGCATGAGTCCAGAAGCTGCCGCCAAAAAATGGGTAGAGGCAAACAAATCTAAAGTATCAAGTTGGACAAAATAAGTGCTTTTGTCTAAATAGCAAATAGAGAAGTCTAGGAATTATCCTAGGCTTTTTAGGTTAACCATTTACTTATCAGCAAAACCAATGGCTTAAAGGAGAAAAGCCCGTCCCTCTGTGTTATAATAAGCTTATGGAAAACAAGAATAAATTACTATTAATTGATGGGTCATCTGTTGCCTTTCGTGCCTTTTTTGCCCTCTACAATCAAATTGACCGCTTTAAAAACCATAGCGGTCTTCATACCAATGCCATTTATGGCTTTCATTTGATGCTAGACCACATGATGAAGCGAGTCCAGCCCACACACGTGCTGGTGGCTTTTGATGCGGGCAAAACCACCTTCCGGACAGAAATGTATGCCGATTATAAGGCGGGTCGCGCTAAAACCCCAGAGGAATTTCGTGAGCAGTTTCCTTATATTCGTGAGATGTTGACAGCCCTTGGGATTGCTTATTATGAGTTGGAACACTACGAAGCAGACGATATTATCGGGACGCTTGATAAAATGGCGGAGCGCACAGAAGTGCCTTTTGATGTGACCATTGTCAGTGGTGATAAAGATTTGATCCAGTTAACTGACGAAAATACCGTGGTTGAAATTTCTAAAAAAGGGGTAGCCGAATTTGAAGAATTCACACCGGCTTACCTCATGGAAAAAATGGGATTGACGCCAAACCAGTTTATTGACCTCAAAGCCTTGATGGGAGATAAATCGGATAATATTCCAGGAGTGACCAAAATCGGTGAAAAAACTGGGCTCAAGCTCCTTCATGAATTTGGTAGTTTAGAAGGTATCTACGAGCATATTGATGGATTCAAGACCTCAAAAATGAAAGAAAACTTGATTAATGATCGTGACCAAGCTTTCCTATCTAAAACGCTCGCCACTATCAATACAGCATCTCCTATCACAATTGGCTTAGATGATATTGTCTACAATGGTCCAGATGTTGCTAGTCTCTCTCAATTTTACGATGAGATGGATTTTGTGCAACTCAAGAAAGGTCTTGCTAGCCAGATGCCTCAAGAGCCAGTAGCTGTCATTTCCTATCAAGAAGTGACCAATGTGTCTGCTGATTTGTTTAGCGCAGAAGACATCTTCTACTTTGAAACGCTTCGGGACAATTACCATCGTGAGGCCATCATTGGTTTTGCTTGGGGACATGGTGAGCAGATTTACGCATCCACAGACCTTGGCCTATTAGCGACGGATAGTTTTAAGCAGGTCTTCCAAAAACCCATTGCCACTTATGATTTTAAACGTAGCAAGGTCTTGTTGAGCCACTTAGGAATTGAGTTGGTAGCACCTAGCTATGATGCTAGATTAGCTAATTACCTTCTGTCAACTGTAGAAGACAATGAGCTTAGCACCATTGCCCGCATTTTTACTGACATCTCTTTGGAAGAAGACGATACAGTCTATGGTAAAGGTGCTAAACGGGCTGTTCCTGATAAAGACGTCTTACTAGAACACTTAGCTCGTAAGGTCAAAGTATTATTAGATAGCAAGTCTCAAATGCTAGACAAGCTCACTGCCCATGAGCAACTAGACCTCTATCAGAATATTGAATTGCCTTTGGCTAATGTCCTTGCTAAAATGGAAATTGAAGGGATCAAGGTTAATAGGGCGACTTTGCAAGATATGGCAGAGCAAAACAAGGTCATTATTGAAGCGCTCACCCAAGAGATTTATGATATGGCTGGCCAAGAATTTAATATCAATTCGCCTAAACAGTTAGGCAGTATCTTGTTTGAGAAGATGCAACTACCTCTTGAGATGACTAAGAAGACCAAAACAGGTTATTCTACAGCTGTTAATGTTTTGGAACGTTTGGCACCGATTGCTCCAATTGTGGCTAAAATTTTGGATTACCGCCAGATTACCAAATTACAGTCTACTTATGTGATTGGTTTACAGGATTATATTCTGGCTGATGGCAAGATTCATACCCGCTATGTGCAGGATCTCACGCAGACAGGGCGTTTGTCTAGTGTGGACCCTAATCTTCAAAACATTCCCATTCGTTTGGAACAGGGGCGTTTGATTCGTAAGGCCTTTACCCCATCTCATGAAGATGCCGTCTTGTTGAGTTCAGATTACTCACAGATTGAATTGCGGGTACTGGCACATATTTCAGGGGATGAGCATTTGATTGCTGCCTTTAATGAAGGGGCAGACATTCATACCTCAACGGCTATGCGTGTGTTTGGGATTGACAGGGCAGCAGATGTTACTGCCAATGACCGCCGTAATGCCAAGGCTGTTAACTTTGGAATTGTGTATGGGATTTCTGATTTTGGTTTGTCAAATAACCTTGGTATCACCCGTAAACAGGCCAAGTCTTACATTGATACCTATTTTGAACGCTATCCTGGGATTAAAGCCTATATGGAAAATGTGGTGCGTGAGGCTAAAGACAAGGGCTATGTAGAGACCCTCTTTAAGCGTCGTCGTGAATTACCGGATATCAACTCTCGTAATTTCAACGTTCGCTCTTTTGCGGAGCGTACAGCCATCAACTCGCCCATTCAAGGAAGCGCAGCTGATATTCTCAAAATCGCTATGATTAATCTGGATAAGGCCTTGCAAGCAGGTGGTTTTAGAGCTAAAATGCTGCTTCAAGTGCATGATGAAATCGTTTTGGAAGTGCCAAATGATGAGTTGACTGCTATAAAAAAACTTGTCAAAGACACCATGGAAGCTGCTGTTGATTTAGCTGTTCCTTTATGTGTCGATGAAAGTACTGGGCATAGCTGGTACGAAGCCAAATAAGTTTTCTTACTTGTTATTTCTCATTTTGACAACTTATGTTATAATAAACTAAAAAATTGTAGGAGAAGTCATGAAGCTGCTTTGAGCTTTTTGACGGATAAGGTTAAAAGTGATTGAAGCCATGCTTTAGGAGTTATCCTGCTATATTGAACAGCTGTAGAGGTTATTAAATAGATAGGGGAACAAGTGATTTATTCGTTTCAAAATCCCTCAGAGGATGTCCTAAAAGCTTACTTGGAGTCAGCCAAAACCATTGCGGTTGTTGGTCTTTCTGACCGCAAAGACACAGCAGCTTATGGTGTCGCCAAATTTATGCAGGCTATGGATTATCGGATCATTCCAGTCAATCCCAAATTAGCAGGTCAGCTTATTTTGGGAGAGAAGGTCTATGCCAGTATCAAGGCAATTCCCTTTGAGGTTGACATTGTAGATGTCTTTCGCAGAAGTGAGTTTTTACCAGAAGTTGCCAGAGACTTTTTAGCAGGTCAGGCCAAAGTCTTTTGGGCGCAATTAGGCCTTGAAAACCAAGAAGCACAAACCATTTTACGGTCGGCAGGCAAAGAGGCTATTGTGATGAACCGCTGCCTAAAAATAGACTATTTGCAATTAGTCGCTAAACCAGAATGCATCACAAATCATTGAAACTAGAGACGTGCGTGATAATAAAGGAAAAAAAGATAGGAGTAGCAGCTTATGGACATTCATTCACATCAGCAAGCCCTAGATGCCTATGAAAATGTCCTAGAGCATCTACGGGAAAAACATATTCGAATTACAGAGACACGTAAAGCCATTATTTCTTACATGATTCAGTCCACAGAACACCCTAGTGCCGATAAGATTTACCGTGACTTACAGCCTAACTTTCCTAACATGAGCCTTGCCACAGTCTATAATAATTTGAAAGTTTTAGTTGATGAAGGTTTTGTCTCAGAATTGAAAATCAGCAATGATTTAACCACCTACTATGACTTTATGGGCCATCAACACGTCAATGTGGTTTGTGAAATATGTGGGAAGATTGCTGACTTTATGGATGTTGATGTTATGGATATTGCCAAAGAAGCCCATGAGCAAACAGGTTATAAGGTCACGCGTATCCCAGTTATTGCTTACGGGATTTGTCCGGATTGCCAAGCAAAAGACCAACCTGATTTTTAGAGTTAACCCTTAAATAAAGGCATTATAAATATAGTGCCTTTACAAATCAAAAACCCCCAGTTCACTACCAGACCTTTGTTGCTTATTTTAAAGAGTTATTTGCTGGGGATCATAAGGAATTAAAGGAAAGAACCATCAATCATCTCCTCTATTGTTTGTTCCTCACCTGGGAAAATCTCTTTCTTACAAATCAATCGCGTCGTCGCTTGAAACTATTAGTGGTTGAGAGAAGTTATAACAATGTTGGCAACTTCTTAAAAGAGTATTTTGGAGGATTTTTTGAGATTGTCAACTTTGATGACTTGAGGCTGACCATGGTTGATATGGTGTCACTGTCTTCAGAGTATGACGTAATTGTGACAGATATGATTCTTGAGCAAACAACGGACTCCGAAATTTTATTTTTCAATCAGATGGCCCCTAGTGTGGTGGCGAATAGATTGACAGACATGTAACTAAACAATGATAATATCTGTGAGAGCATCGGAATTTAAAAAATGAGCGATAAATAAGATTAAGAATAAGTTAGACTTACAAGGAGTAGAGTCTATTACCTTGAAAAAGAAAAGCAAGGTTTAATTATTCAACTTGAAAAATTAAAAAACAAAAAGATCGAAAAAGAGATTCTTAGTGAATCTATGTATTAATATTTTTAAATGCATAATGAGGAAGTTTAGTGAAAAAGTATTTAAATCAAAATGTTTATGATGCATTGATAGAAAGATTACATTTTTTGTTTAATGATTTTCCTATTGTCTATATTTCCTTCTCAGGTGGAAAAGATAGTGGGTTACTTCTTAATATTTTACTGGATTTTAGAGATAAATATTATCCGGATAGAGAAATAGGTGTGTTTCATCAAGATTTTGAAGCACAGTACAGTTTAACAACAAAATATGTTCAAGAAACATTCACTTCTTTAGAAGGTAGAAAAAAAGTTTCTTTGTATTGGGTGTGCTTACCGATGGCTACTAGAACTGCACTTAGTAGTTATGAAATGTTTTGGTATCCGTGGGATGACAAAACAGAAGATATCTGGGTAAGACCAATGCCATCTCAAGATTATGTTATTAATTTGGAAAATAATTCAATTACTACTTATCGTTATAAAATGAATCAGGAGGATTTAGCGAAACAATTTGGTAGGTGGTATAAACAAATTCACGGAAATCAAAAAACAGTTTGTATATTAGGAAACCGTGCTTCAGAATCCTTACACAGATATAGTGGTTTTATCAATAAAAAGTATGGTTATCAAAAGGAATGCTGGATTACCAAACAATTCAAAGATGTCTGGACAGCATCTCCCTTATATGATTGGTCAGTGGAAGACATATGGCATGCTTACTATAAGTTTTCTTATTCTTATAACGAACTTTATGATCTATTTTATAAAGCGGGTTTAAAACCATCACAAATGAGAGTTGCATCTCCTTTTCAAGACTATGCTGTTGATAGCCTAAATCTTTATAGAATAATAGATCAAGAAACTTGGGTAAAGCTTTTGGGACGTGTTCAAGGAGTTAACTTTTCGAATATTTATGGACGTACTAAAGCAATGGGATATAAATCAATTGCTTTACCAAAGGGTCATTCGTGGAAGTCGTATACTCAGTTTCTTTTATCAACGCTACCAGTGAGGTTAAGAAATAATTATGTTAGAAAATTTAATAAATCAATAGACTTTTGGCATAAAACAGGCGGAGGACTTGCGGAGGAAACAATTAATGAACTAATTGAAAAAGGATATCGTATTGCTAGAAATGGTATTTCAAATTATACCTCTTTTAAACATTCAAGGGTTATTTTTTTAGATCAAATTCCTGATGATACAGACGATATTGTAACAACAAAGGATATACCAAGCTGGAAACGAATGTGTTTCTGTATTTTAAAAAACGATCATATTTGTCGAACTATGGGGTTTGGTTTGACAAGAGAGCAACAAAAAATAGTAGCCTTTTTAAAAGAGAAATATAAGACGAGTTTAAAGGAGTTAGAAAGTGAGTAATTTTATTAGTCCAGTCTATGAGATTAAATCAATTCCAATTGAAAAGATTTCTCCAAATGATTATAATCCGAATTCAGTTGCTCCGCCTGAAATGAAATTATTGTATGATAGTATAAAATCTGATGGTTATACTATGCCGATTGTTTGCTATTACGATAAGGAAGAGGATCGGTATAGTATTGTTGATGGTTTTCATAGATATCGTATAATGCTAGATTATTCAGATATTTATGAAAGGGAAAGTGGGAGATTACCTGTTTCTGTTATTGATAAGTCATTAGACTATCGAATGGCTTCTACCATTCGACATAATAGAGCTAGAGGAAGTCATGATGTTGATTTGATGAGTCAGATTGTAAAGGATCTTCATGAGTGTGGGCGAAGTGATAACTGGATTGCAAAACATTTAGGAATGGATAAAGATGAAATTTTAAGACTGAAACAAATAACAGGATTGGCTTCTCTTTTTAAGGACCATGAGTTTAATCAATCTTGGGAACCAGAAGAGCTATTAAATGAGTAAACAGGAAGTAAGAGACTCATTGTCAACTGTAGTGGGTGACTTATCATTAACAACGAGAGAGAATCAGATTGGTTCTCTCTTTTTGGATGTTCAAAGCGATGAGGATTTTGGTTTTAAAGTTGTCAAAGTTCTGAAATCTAAAGGCATTGTACTTAATGCCCTTGATGAGTCTGTTTGTGGCTTCAAGTTTGTCGTTGAATGAGGCAGCTGGAGGGCAGCGGTGACGTATTTTTGTAGCGGACAGAGGATTGAGAGCTGTTTTGAAAGTATGTGTATAAGGGGACTTCATACCATGGACTTGTCAAGAAAAATAGACATAAAGTTAAGCTAATGAGTAACTATTTTTTCAAATTCTACAGGTGAGAGATACCCTAAAGCTGAATGCAGACGTTTAGGGTTATAGTAAGTCTCACTATATTTAAAAATCTCAAGCTGAGCTTGCTTAATAGTTGCGAAATGAGCATCATTGACAAGC
>JGI2924J29684_1078658_pt1 | contig 93214 bp, 92 predicted proteins | sample BenlonsequencITS_FD_29684 | JGI IMG/M metagenome (IMG submission 29684)
GGAGCCGATGGCTCGGCTCGTCGACTACGAGCTGGTCTATCGCGACCCCGACGAGTTCAACGAGGCGGTCGGCGACGTCGTCGCGAGCCTGCTCGCGGATAACGAGCTCGCGGTTTCGGACGTCGACGCGTTCTGGATCAACGAGGCGTTCGCGGCCCAGTCGGTGTACGTCATGGAGCGGCTCGGGATCCCGCGCGAGAAGATGAATCCCTCGGGCGGAGCGATCGCCTTCGGTCACCCGATCGGCGCCTCCGGTGGAATGCTGACGACCAGCCTGGCATACCAACTCCGGGACGATCCGGACGTCGAGCGCGGCCTCGTCGGAATGAGCGTCGGCGGGGGCGGGGCGATCATGGCATTGCTCGAGCGCGTCTGAACCGCCATCGTGCCGAGACAGGGGTTTCGAGGGGTTTACCTATCCGCTGTTCCCAGTGGTTATCAATGACGCTGTACTCGCGAGTTCGCCCGCTCGCGTTCAAACTCCCTGCCGAGACGGCCCACACGCTCGGGAAACGGGCGTTGCGTGCCGCCCAGTCGACGTGGCTGACGCGGGCGGCACTCGCCTCGAACTACCGGTACGCGCATCCGGCACTCGAGACCGAGCTGTTCGGCAGTCGGTTTCCGAACCCGGTCGGGGTAGCCGCGGGGTTCGACAAGAACGCCGAGGTGACTCACGCCCTCGAGGCGCTCGGGTTCGGGTTCGTCGAGGTCGGGACGGTGACGCCGTACCCCCAGGCCGGAAACGATCGCCCGCGGCTGTTCCGGCTCCGGACGGACGAGGCGATGATCAATCGAATGGGGTTCAACGGGCAGGGGATGGAGCGGGTTCGGGCCCGGCTCGAACGACGCGGACCGCCCCAGGTTCCCCTCGGAGTCAACATCGGGAAGATGAACTCCTCGGACGAGGACGAGGCGATCGAGGACTACCGGCGCGTGTTCGATCGGCTCGCACCCTTCGCCGACTACGTCGTCGTCAACGTCTCCTGTCCGAACACGCCCGACGAGTTCGACGAGGCCTCGCCCGACCACCTCCACTCGATCTTCGAGACGCTCGCGGCCGAGAACGACGACGACGTTCCGATCCTCGTCAAGATCGGCCCCGACTCGCCGGAGGACTCGATGCTCGAGCTGCTCGGGATCGTCGAGGACCACGACCTCGACGGGATCGTCGCGACGAACACGACCACCGGCCGCGAGGGCGTCAACTCGCCGAAGGCCGCGGAGCGGGGCGGGCTCAGCGGGGCGCCGCTGGCGGAGCGCTCGACCGAGGTGATCCGGACGCTGGCGAGAAACGCGGACGACGATCTGCCAATCGTCGGCGTCGGGGGCGTCGACTCGGCCGAGGGCGCCTACGAGAAGATCCGCGCGGGCGCCTCGCTCGTCCAGCTCTACACCGGGTTCGTCTACGGCGGGCCCGGGACAGCCAGACGGATCAACCAGGGACTCGTCGACCTGCTCGAGCAGGACGGCTTTTCCTCGGTCGAGGACGCGGTCGGAGCCGACCTCGAGTAGCGGTTGGCCGGTCGTCTGCCCTCAGGAGCCGTCGACGTCGACCCGTGTCCCGTACCCCGACTCGCCGACGACGCTCCCGTCCTCGTAGACGACCTCGCCGCGGACGACCGTCGCGATCGGTTTCCCGGTGAACGACTCGCCGATAAAGGGCGTCACGCAGTTTTTCGAGTGTAACTCGTCAGCGCTCTCGAGGGTCCACTCCTGATCGGGGTCGACGATCGTGAAGTCGGCGTCGGTGCCGATCTGGAGCGACCCCTTCTGGGGGTACATCCCCCACACCTGCGCCGGCCGAGTCGAGTGGCGACGCACCCACTCCTCGAGGGAGAGCCGTCCTTCGTCGACGAAGCTGAGCGCGACGGACACCTCGGTCTCGAGGCCGACGAACCCCGAGCTTGCCTCCCAGGTGTTCCCGAACGGGTCGTCGACTTTCTTCTCCTCGGGGGTGTGGGGCGCGTGGTCGGTCGCGATACAGTCGATCGCGCCGCCGTCCATACCGACCGTCCAGAGGCGCTCTCGCTCGTCGGCGTCGCGGATCGGCGGCTGGATCCGGGCGACGTTGCCCTTCTCGTGCATGACGTCCTCGGTGAACCAGAGGTAGTGGGGCGTCGTCTCCGCGGTGACGTCGACGCCTCGATCCTTCCCGCGGGCGACGGCCTCGGCCGCCGACCCCGAGGAGACGTGGAACATGTGAATCGACGCGTCGGTCTCCGCGGCGAAGGTGAGCATCCGCTCGACGGCCTCCCGTTCGGCGATCACGGGCCTCGAGTGAGAGTGGTCGATCGGCTCGTTGCGTCCCTCGCGTTTGAACCGCTCGGTGTAGTGGTCGATGATCTCGCCGTTCTCCTCGTGAAAGCCCAGCCGCTTGCCGGTCTCGGCGATCCGCTCCATCGCCTCAAGGATCTCGCCGTCGGTCGGCGGCGGGACGTCCCCGACCGTCGAGCCCAGGAAGATCTTGTACCCTAACACGCCGGTTGCGTCGAGCTCGGGGATCAGCTCTATGTTCTCGCTCGTGACGACCGCGTAGCTCTGGAAGTCGACGTGGGCGCCGTCCTCGCCCCGTTCGTACTTCAGCTCGAGGTGTTCGGGGCGATCGATGACGGGATCGGTGTTTGGCATCCCGACGACGGTCGTCACGCCGCCGGCAGCCGCGGCCCGCGTGGCCGACTCCCAGTCTTCCTTGTACTCGAGGCCCGGCTCGCGGTTGTGAATGTGACAGTCGACGACGCCGGGCGCGAGGACGCCCCCCTCGCCGTCGAGGACCCGGTCGGCGTCGGGGAGGCGATCGCTCCGCGCGAGGGCGGTGATCGTTCCGTCCTCGACGGCGACGCCGGCGTCGGGGGTCCGTCCGGCGGGGGTGACGACGGTGCAGTTTCGCACGACGAGATCCGCGCTCATGGGGAGTACCTATCCGCGAGGTCCGGATATAGCTTCTGTTGGCGCGAGCGAGCGGTCACGAGGACGCGGTGGCGTCACGTTCCGGTGGTGAGGAGAGTACTGAGACGCCACTCGTGCAATCCTGGAGTTGGACCCAACTAACCTATTGTAGCTGGTGTAGCTTAGCCAGATAAGGTAGTTGGAATAGGTGCCTATTGTATCTCACCACCGTCCGGTTCGACGAGTTCGTCCGAACGCCTTCACCCGCGGGTTCTTTAGGATCGCTCCCCCAGCGAACGGTATGCACGTCGTCGTCAACGCCGCCGTCAGCGCGGACGGAAAACTCTCCTCGAGACGCCGCGAACAGATCGCGATCAGCGGCGACGCCGACTTCGCGCGGATGGACCGCCTCCGAGCGGAAAGCGACGCCGTCGTCGTCGGCGTCGGCACCGTCCTCGCGGACGACCCCCACCTCACCGTCAAAGACGAGACGCTGATCGACGAGCGACGCCAGCGGGGCGACCCGGCCCATCCCGCGCGCGTGGTCGTGGACTCGACGGGCCGAACGCCGCTGGACGCGGCCGTCCTCGACGACGCGGCGACGACCTACGTCTGTACGAGCGAGCGGGCGACCATCGACGAGCGAATGGATCTAGCCGACCGCGCGGAGCTGATCACGGCCGGGGACGGTCGGGTCGATCTCCTGCGGGCGTTCGCGACGCTGCAGGAACAGGGGCTCGAACGGATCATGGTCGAGGGTGGCGGCGAGCTCATCTTCTCGCTGTTCGAGGACGGCCTCGTCGACGAGCTGCGAGTCTTCGTCGGCCCGAAACTCATCGGCGGACGCGACGCCCCGACGCTTGCCGACGGTGAGGGCTTTATCGCCGACTTTCCGATCCTCGAACTCGAGAGCCTCGAGCGGGTCGGCGAGGGGGCGCTGTTGACCTGGCGGACGGCCGACGGCTGAGGCCGTCCCGTCAGGTCTTTGCGCGCTCGTCTCCTACGGCCGAGCATGGAACGAGCGACCTTCGGCGGCGGCTGTTTCTGGTGTGTCGAGGCGGCCTTCGAGCAGCTCGAGGGCGTCGACTCGGTGACCTCAGGGTACGCGGGCGGCCACACCGAGGACCCGACCTACGAGGCGGTCTGTTCGGGCTCGACCGGCCACGCGGAAGTCGTCCAGGTGGAGTACAACCCCGACGAGATCGCCTACGAGGACTTACTGGAGGTCTTCTTTACGGTCCACGACCCGACCACGAAGGACCGGGAAGGTCCCGACGTCGGCAGCCAGTACCGCTCGGCGATCTACGCCCACGACGAGGCCCAGCTCGAGACGGCCGAGGCGTTCGCCGACGAGCTCGAAGCGGAGGGCCTCTACGAGGGGATCGTCACGGAGATCGAGCCTCTCGATACGTTCTACGAGGCCGAGCAGTACCACCAGAACTATTTCGAGAAGAACCCGAACGACGCCTACTGTTCGATGCACGCGGCGCCGAAAGTCGAGACGGTCCGCGAGAAGTTCGGTGAGAACGTGGCTCCCGAACACTGATATCCTTCCACGACCGAAGTCGGAGGCTTTCCCCTCGAGTCTCTGCCGTGAGTCCGCTACACCCAACAGCTGGGAACCGACCCGGCATCGCTGTCGTACTCCTCGTCGAGCTGTTCGCCGTGCGCTCCCCGTTACAGAAGGCGAGGACTCACGACGTCAGCCGACAGAGAGTACCCGCTCGCCTCGGGACGGGTGCCGTTGCGCTCGAAATTCAGATACTGGGACACCGGAACGATGACCCCGCGGATCGGGATGTCGAGAGACCACGCCCCGAGGATCGAGCCGGGGGACGCGATCTCGTCCGTACAAATTCGGCCTCTTGAGCGGTATGGAGGGGGGTCGAAGCCCTCAGTCGGCTCCGTTAGCTCCGTCAGCGGGCTCCTCGATCTTGCCCTGACTTTCGAGGCCGTCCTCGAGAACGCTCCGCATAGTCGTGGCGGCAGCCGTACCGACGATCCGCTGGAGTTGCTGGACGGTCACGGTCTGGTTCTGGACCCCGTTCGCGATACCGAGAACGGCACCGCGGGCGGCGAACGCTTTCGCGAACCGGAGAGCGAGCCCTCTCCGAGGTTCGGTGGCGCCCGGAGCGCGACGGCCTCGTTCGCGCACTCGTCGATTCGCAGGCGAAGACCCTCGAAGCGAGCGGCGACACCGAGTGCTGGAGCCTGCGGCTGCGATTCGCGACCCACGAAGACCTCGCCGCGTTCAACGTGGCGATTATCGACGATGGCACATCTACAACCCTGCCCGCTCGACCAGGGACGCCTCGCTCACGGACGAGCAACGCGAAGCGCTCTTAGTGGCATACTACAACGTTCCGCGTTCCGCGGCGAACGACGCTCTCCGGACTCGCCGGCGGCGTCGGAATCAGCGACACCGCACTCTCTCAACGGATCCGACGGGGGATGGCGACGCCGATCGAACGAACGCTGTTGGCGGACGACCGACCCAACGGATAGCACCTCCGGATCGTCACTCGGAGATCGTCAATACGCCGTTGTTGGCCGTGACCTCGGTTGCACCCGCAGGCAGTTCGAACTCGAACTGCCGGTCGTCCATCACGACCAGCACCCGGTCGTCGACGACGTCGACTGACATGTCGGCGGCGTCGGAGCCGAAGTCGACGGTGATCACGCACCCGTCATCGCCCTCCATCTCGCGGACGACCGCATCGTCGGTGTGACCGTCTCGAAGCTGTTTTGGGACTCGCATGGTTCGGCTAGGTGCCCACCCACCGTAAGCACTGCCCCCGCAGCATCCGGCCGACCGACTTCAAGAAATTCCCACTGCAACCGATCAGTGAGCGCGTTCGGCGACCGCCTTGCTGCGCTCATTCGAAGGCCGTGCCGTCACAAAGGAACACGGCGTCGGTCGATCCGTATGCCAGTCGGTGAACTCGGTCCGGAAGATGTCGTAACTGCACAGCCAGACGACGATCTCGAGACGGTCGCCGAGCAGTTCGCCGAGGAGAACGTCGGCGCCGTCGTCGTCACCGAGGACGAGGAACCGGTCGGGATCCTCACCGACCGCGACGTCGCCCTCGCGGTTCCTAACAGCGACGACGTTGGCTCGGTCGCAGTTGAGGACGCGATGACCGCTGACCCGGCGATCCTCCAGGAGGACGACGAGGCCATCGCGATCTCGCGGGCGATCGAGCAGCACAACGCCCGTCGGTTCCCCGTCGTCGACGACGACGGCGCGCTGACGGGGATCGTGACGCTCGACGACCTCGTGGCGACGATCGGCGAACAGCTCGACGACGTCGCCGAGACGGTCGAGGTCCAGTCGCCGGGCTACAGCCCCTGACTTCCTCCCACGACTGAAGTCGTGGGCTTTCTCCTCGAACCTCTGTAACGCCGGTTCCGGTCGCAGTCGACTCCACTCCACGATCCGCTTTCGTTGCCGATCGTCCCGGGTAGCGACCGCTTTCGACCTGCGTCTCGGCTGGTTCGTCCGCGACAGTCGTGTCGTGGCGTCGTGCACCAGTCAAATCCGTTCGAGCCGTCCTCGAATCGCGTCGACCGAGGTAGTAAACCAATAGTTACGATATGGAAACCGGTCCGAAACAATGACCGCCGGAGCCGTCGTCCTCTCGTAATGAGCACCGATCGACCGGTTCGAGAAACGACACAGCCGACGGCCTCCCGGTCGCCAGAACGCGACGCGACGGCGGTCCGACTCGCGGCAGTCACCCACGAGTACGGCTCCGACGGCGGGTTCCGCTCGCGATCGGAGCGAACGGTGACCGCCCTCGAGGACGTCTCCGTTGCGCTCGGCAGCGGCGAGATCGTCGGCCTCGAGGGGCCAAGCGGGAGCGGGAAGTCGACGATCCTCCACGCCGTCGCCGGCCTGCTGGTGCCGACGGCGGGGAGGGTGACGGTCGAGGGCACCGACCTGACGGCGCTGTCGGCTCGCGAGCGAACTCGCCTCCGTCGCGAGCGGATCGGGATCGTCTTCCAGCGGTTCCACCTCCTGCCCTCGCTGTCCGCGCGGGCGAACGTCGCGCTCCCGCTGGTGCAGGACGGCGTCCCGAAACGAAAGCGCCGAGAACGGGCGACGGCGCTGCTCGAGCGGGTCGAACTTGGCGACCGGATCGAACACCTTCCCGGGGAGTTAAGCGGCGGCGAGTGCCAGCGGGTCGCGATCGCCCGGGCGCTGGCGACCGACCCCGACGTGATCGTCGCCGACGAGCCGACCGGCGAGCTCGATACCGCGACCGGACAGCGCGTCCTCGAGCTGCTGACCGAGATCGGCCGAGAGCGAGCGATGCTCGTCGCCTCCCACGACGCCGAGACCCTCGCTGCCGCCGATCGCGTCCTTGAGCTACGGGACGGCAGGATCGTCTCGGATGGACGGTAAACGGGGAGAGAAATCAGGAGTCCTGAGTCCAGAGACCGACCAGCGGGTCGCTCGAGCCGTCGACCTCGACCCGAATCGAACGATCGTCGTCGAGCGCGATCGCGACCCGCTCGAAGTCAGCGACGTAGCGGGACTTGCGGTGGCAGCTCCGACCGACTCCGGACGTTTCCCTGACCAGTCCGGCCTCGGTCAGTCGGTCGAGTTTCCGGTAGGTCGTCGAGAGCGGGCGCTCGATCTCCTCGGCCGTCTCCTCGACGGTCAGGGGCTCCTCGAGGGCCGCGATGATCTCCCGACACGCGTCGTCGGTCAACGCACTGAACACGTGTTCGCACGAGGGGGCGTCGTCCGACGAGGAGAACTCGAGTGGCATACGAGTACACGCGGGTTGGGAACGAAGCCTAAAGACACGTTTGGTCGGCCACGCGAGGGGGTAGCTACATGTAGGCTCCGGGCCAGGCCATCCGTATGAGCGACGACCGATCCGCGAACGGCGACGTCCTCGAGAACACGCCGGGCGAGGGACGAACGCCCGAAGCCGAACGCATCGAACCCGCGGCGCCCGAGTCGTTCGGGCTCGTCCAGGTCTGGTGGGGCGACGGAAAGGGAAAGACGACCGCCACGCTCGGAATGGGGATGCGCGCGGCCGGCCACGGCTACCGGGTTCATCTGCTCCAGTTCATGAAAGGCGGCGCCTCGAGCGTCGACGCCGTCCGCGGCGAGTACAACGCGATCGCCGCCCTACCGGGGATGAGCTACGAGAACCTCGGCCACTACGGCTGGCACGGGATGGCCGACGGCAGCGAGGACGCCGACCACCAGGCGGAGGCCGAAGCGGGGCTCGAGCGCGCCCGCGAGCTGCTCGCGGCGGCCGACGAGGCCGATCTCGCGGCGCCGATCGACCTCGCGGCCGAGCCCGAGGCGGGCGTCCACATGCTACTCCTCGACGAGGTGCTGTACGCGGTCGACCAGGAGCTGCTCGCCGAGGACGACGTCCTCGAGTTGCTCGACGACAAGCCCGACGACCTGGAGCTGGTGCTGTCGGGGAGCCACGCCGAGCCGTCGTACCTCGAGGAACGCGCGGACCTGATCACGAACGTTCGGAAGGTGAAACACCCGATCGAGGCGGGCCAGCGGGCGCGACAGGGGACGGAGTACTGACCGTTCTCCTGACGATCCCATCGTGAGGACCGCCCGTGGACTTATGTTGCCGATCGTACAGTAACGTGGTATGACAGTTACGCTCGACACCGTCGACCTGCCGAACGGCGAAACGATCGGCTACCGCGAACGCGAGGGGGGCGACGTCCCGGTCGTCCTGTTGCACGGGAACATGACCTCCTCGAAACACTGGGACGTCGTCCTGGAGGCGATGGACGACCGGTACAAGCTGTACGCGATGGACATGCGCGGGTTCGGCGAGTCGAGCTACGAGGAGCCGATCGACTCGATCGCGAAGTTCGCCGAGGACGTGGCGCTGTTCGTCGACGAACTCGACCTCGAGCGGTTTCACCTCTGGGGGTGGTCGACCGGCGGCGGGGTCGCGATGGAGTACGCCGCCGCCCACCCCGACCGGGTGCGGAAGCTCGTTTTGCTCGCGCCCAGCAGTACGCGGGGCTACCCGATCTATCGGAAGGACGAGGACGGTACCCCGACCGACGAGGTGCTGACGACTCGCGAGGAGATCGCGCGGGATCCCGTCCAGGTCGCGCCCGTCCTCGAGGCCTACGAGCAGGAGGACGCGGCGACGATGAAGGGGATCTGGAACCAGCTCATCTACGTCAACGACGAACCCGACCCCGAGCGCTACGACGAGTACGTCGCGGACATGTTCACCCAGCGGAACCTCGTCGACGTCGACTACGCGCTCACCCGGTTCAACATGAGCGACGAGCACAACGGCATCACGGAGGGCTCCGGACGCGCGTCCGATATCGTGGCCGACACGCTCGTCCTGCGGGGCGAGGACGATCTGGTCATCACCGAGGCGATGATCGAGGAGACGCTCGCGGATCTGGGCGAAACCGCGACGTTCGTCGAGCTGGAGGGCTGTGGTCACTCGCCGCTGATCGACGACCGCGAGCAGCTACTGCGGGAGGTCGAGTCATTCCTCGAGGGCTAAAACGTCTCGACGTCAAGCCCGTCGATCCGCTCGAAGTGTGTAACATTTTTCGTAAGAACTGATTCCTCATGGACGAGTGCCGTTGCCGCGACGATCGTATCACCCATTCCGATCGCATCGCCGTCAGACGTCAGCCGCCCGTCGATACGACCGGCTTTCTTCATCACCGCGCTGTCAGCCGGATACACGGGCTTTGTGTCGAGTACCGCCTCGATCGTTCGACGACGGGCAGCCGAATCGTGTACTCGTTCGATACTGTGATAGAGTTCGAACTGGGAAATCGACGAGATGTGAAGGGGAACGTGCTGGTTCTCGAGTGCGGAAATCTTCTGCGTAGCGTTCTCGTTGCCCTGCATCAGGTGGATGAGGACATCCGTGTCGACGATCACGAGTCGAGTTGATCGGTGAGCCGATCGAGTCGCTCCCGTGACTGGGTTTCCCGCTCGTCGATCGCGTCTCGCATCTCTTCGGCTTCCTCATCCGAGAGGATTCCTGCCAAGTCGAGCAGCGATCGTTCGCCGGCGATTCGCTCGACGGTATCCGAGAACGATTCTCCCTCTTGTTTGCGACTCTTGAGCCGCTGGTACGCTTCCTCGGTGAGTCGGACGTTCCGATACTCGGTTTCTCCCATGCACACACGTGTGTGCAGATCGGTCTTAATTGTTCTGTCGCATATCAAGGAGTAACTACCTGTCTTACCGATATCGATCAAGCGGTGAACGATCGGCCTCGAGCGCAGGAGCCGTCGCCTCGAGAACCTGTCGGAAGCGCTGAAAACACCTTTCGCCTGCAAGGGCAGGGAAAACCCGAAACCCGTGCGACGTGAGACGTATGAAGGTCGTCTACAAACCGGGCAACGCCTACGAGGAGATCAACTGCTTCGACTTCCGGGAGTACGAACACGGCGTCGTCCTCCACAACGAGGAGGGGTACAACATCGGCTACGTCCCCCACGAGATCCTGAGCCACATCGAACCACATCCGGAGGAGGAGGTTACCTTCGACGGCAGCGGGCGCCGCGGGGAGGAAACCGACGAGGAGTAATCGCTCGAACCGACAGGACGATACCCCGTCCCGTTCGAGTTCGGGGCGATGACGCGGACGCTTCTCGTCGCCGGCACCGCGAGCCACGTCGGCAAGTCGACCGTGGTCGCGGGGCTCTGTCGCCACCTCGCCGACCGGGGCGTCTCGGTCGCGCCGTACAAGGCACAGAACATGAGCAACAACGCCCGGGTCGTGGTCCGTCCGGAAGCAAGCGACGGGGACGGCAAGGCGGACGGAGACCGCTGGGGCGAGATCGGCGTCTCCCAGTTCGTCCAGGCCCGCGCGGCCCGAGCGGCGCCGACGACCGACTGCAACCCCGTCCTGTTGAAACCCCGCGGCGACGGCGAGAGCCAGCTCGTCGTCCAGGGTCGGGCCCGCGAGCACGTTCCCGCTGGCAGCTACTACGACGCACACTGGCACGAGGCCCGCGAGGCTGCCGTCGACTCCTACCGCCGGCTCGCGGCCGACCACGAGGTCGTCGTCGCCGAGGGCGCCGGCAGCATCGCCGAGATCAACCTCCACGACCGGGACCTCGCGAACCTCGAGACGGCCCGCTTCGCCGACGCCGACGTCCTCCTGCTTGTCGACATCGAGCGCGGCGGCGCGTTCGCGAGCCTCTACGGGACGATCGAGCTGTTGCCCGACGACGTCCGCGAACGGGTCGTCGGCGCCGTGATCACCAAGTTCCGGGGCGACCCCGCATTACTCGAGCCCGGCATCGCGGAGATCGAATCCCGGACCGGAGTGTCGATCCTTGGCGTGCTCCCCTACGACGATCCGGGACTGCCCGAGGAGGACAGCGTCGGGCTGCCGGACCCGGGCGAGCGGGACGTCCTCGGCGCCGACGACGGCGTCCCCGCGGAACGACGGCTGACGATCGCCGTCCCCCGGCTCCCGCGGCTCTCGAACGCGACCGACCTCGAGGCACTGGCGGCCGAGCCGGGTGTCGCCGTCGAGTTCGTTCCCCTCGAGGAGGACGGAAACGACGCGAGCCGTACCCCCCTGGCCGACGCGGACGCGGTCGTCCTTCCGGGGACGAAAAACGCCGTCGACGACCTGCGCGCGCTCCGGGCGTCGGCGGTCGGCCCGGCCATCCAGCGGTTCACGGGCCCGATCGTCGGGCTCTGTGGCGGCTACCAGCTGCTGGGCGAGCGGCTCACCAACGCCGCGCTCGAGGGCGTCGGCAACGAGGACGTCCTCGAGGGACTCGGCCTGTTGCCGGTCGAGACCCGCTTCGAGCCCGAAAAACACCTCGAGCGGACCGCGGTGACCGTCGACGGCGCGGCCTCGCCGCTGCTCGCGGACGCCGACGGCGCCACGGCGCGGGGGTACGAGATCCACGCGGGCCGCACCCGGGCGATCGAAATGGTCGACCGACCACTCGGCGAAACTGGCGCGGCTCGCGGCGAGGTGCTTGGCACCTACCTCCACGGGCTGTTCGACGCCCCACCGGTCCGGGAGGCGTTTCTCGCGGCCGTGGCGGAATCGGCGGGGGTCGATCGACCCGACGATTCGAGCGGGAGCGATGACGCGGGCCTCGAGGGGCGACGGCCGGCTGATCGGGCCGCGTCGCTGGTCGCGGACAACGTCGCACTCGAGGCGCTGGGAGAGCCGTTCGACGCCTAGTCGCGGTAGGTGCCGAGCAGTTCCTCAAGGATGAGACACTCCCGGTCGGTCGGCTCGTAGTGGTCGTCGATGAACCCCTCGGCGGCCTCGTAATCCCCCCGGAGCCCGTGTTTGCGGACGGTGATGATCGCCTCGAGGAGGAAGGAGTCGGCGTCGGCGTCGGCGCCGTCGCTCTCCTCGGGGATGTCGAGTTCGGCCTTGATTTCCTCGAAGTTGAAGGTCTCGACGTCGTGATCCGGATCGACGAGCGTGAGGACGTACTCGGCGGAAAAACGGTAGAACTCGGATTTGCTCTCGAACATACCGTCGTCGACGAGGGCGTCGATCTGGTCGACGACCGCGTCGGGATATCTGACGGTATCTTTCGCCATACCGAAACCGTTCATAGCGCTGACTCATTACTGTTTCGGGCGTCAGGAGCGCAAAACGAACTGAGCATCGTCCGCTTGGAGTTCACAACAGGTTTATTATTTATCATACGCAATTAGCGGACGCGATGGCAGATGAATCCGAACTCCGCGACCAGATGATCGACGCGTTCGAAGGCGCAGACTACCCCATCTCGAGTCCGATGGACCTCGTTCCGGCCCTACCGAACGGCCCCGGAACGACGTTCGAGTCGGGAGAGTTCTCGATGACCGCGATGGAGCTCAACACCAAGACCTCGGGCGGGGACTTCCCCTACGAGAACCCCGAGACGTTCGTCGACGACATCATCGAGGACCTCAAAGAGCAGGGCGAGCTCTGAGAGGGATCAGCGTCGGCAGTTGGGGATACACGCGGTTCTTTCGTGTGGCCCAGCACGAACAGTCGCTCGGACGAGAGAAACCGGTTCCGTCGGTCCCGTTCTCGCTGGCTGATAGTTCGTCCCTTTTCTCATAGCTATGAGTACTGCGAATGGCAAGCACTTACGTCGGTGGCCGATGATGGTCTCGAAGTACTCGAATCGGCGCCAGCGGGTGCCGGAAACTGAACCGAGACGCTATGCAAGACGTAACCAACGACGCCACGGTCGCCCTGATCACGGAGTCCGCCGAGAGCGAACTGTCGTCCGCGATCGAAACGACGTCTTCCGTTCGTGTTCGCACGATTCCGCCCGATCAGGCCCTCGAATCGCTCCGAGCGGACGCTGCCGCCGACGAGAGACCGTCCGTCGTCGTCCTCGAATCCGACCGGCCGGCGACGATCCGGTCGGTCCTCGATCGAGTGCAGTCGGTGTTACAGACCGTCCCGGTCGTCGTCGCACCGCCGGAGGGAAGCGAACGCGCCGCGACGGCCGCGTTGCGGGCAGGAGCGAGCGAGTATCTCGCGGCCGACGATCCCGGGTCGAAGGCGGACCGGATCGTCGACACGATCGCCAGTCCGTCGATCGACAAGTCGGCGGCGTACCACCGGATCCTGGCGAACGAACTCCCCGACGAGGCGTTCGTCATCGGCGAGGACGGGACCTACTTCGAGTCGAAGGTCCGGCCCGACTCGGCGGCGCTGTACTCGACGCCCCAGGACGAACTCGTCGGGCAAACGTTCGCGTCGGTGTTTCCCGAGGACGTCGCCGCACGGCTGCAGTCGGCACTCGAGCGCGCGATCGAGACCGACTCGATTCAGTCGATCGAGTACGGCGCCGACACGACCGAGGGACGACGCCGATTCGAGGCCCGCATCGTCCCGGTCGAGGGACGAATCCAGGGGCAACGCGCCGTCGTCTGGCTGGCCAGGGACATCACCGAGCGGGCCGAGCGCGAACGGCGGCTCCAGTCACGCCGGGACCAGCTCGAGACCGTCAACCGGATCAACCAGGTCGTCCGACAGGTGATCGAGACCCTCGTCGAGGCACCGACCCAGGAGGCGATCGAGCGGAAAGTCTGTGAACAGCTCGTCGAGTCGGAGCTGTACTGCGGTGCCTGGATCGCCGAACGCACCGGCGAAGGGGAGCTCTCCTACCGGACCGGTGACGGCGCCGCACAGCGCTACCTCGAGGCAGTCGAGAGCTGCGATCCCGAGGACCAGCGACCCGCCCAGCGGGCGGTCACGACCGGCGAGATCCAGCGGATCGACGACGTTTCCGGCGACGAGTCGATCCCCGAGGCGATCCGCGAGGCCGCTCGCGCCGACGGGATCGACGCCGCCGTCGTCGTCCCGATCAGCCACGGCGGAACCATCTACGGCGTCCTCGCGGTGGTCGCCGACCGGAACGACACCTTCAGCGAGAGCGAGGTGAGTGGCTTCCAGCTGCTCGGGGAGACGACCGGGTTCACCATCAGCGCCGTCAAGAACCGACAGCTGCTGTTTTCCGACACCGTCCTCGAACTCGAGTTTCGGGTCGACGACGGCGATACCTTCACGTTCTACCTCTCGACGGAGTACGACTGTACGGTCTCGCTGGAGTGGGCCGGCTCGACCGCCGACGGCCGGATCTTCCAGTACGTGACCGTCGACGGAGTCGACGGCGAGACCGTCCTTGAGGAGGCCGAGAACCACGACACCATCGAGGAATGTCGGCTCATCTACGACGGGACCGACAGCTGCACGCTCGAGATCCGAATGGCGGAGTCGGGCGTCCGGACTCTCGCCCACCACGGCGCGACGATCCGGGACGTGGTCGTCGAGGACGGCTCCGCGTCCGTCCTGGTCGAGGTGCCACGGGACGCCGACGTCCGCGAGGTCGCCGAGGCGCTGAAGTTCGTCTACGAGAACACCGAGCTCGAGGCCCGCCGCGAGGTCGACCACCCCGTCAGGACGGCCGCCGAACGCCGCGACGACGTCCTCGATCAGCTCACGGACCGCCAGCTGTCGACCCTGCGGCTGGCCTACTACAGCGGCTTTTTCGACTGGCCACGCGAGAGCACGGGTGAGGAGATCGCCGAAGCGATGGACGTCTCGCCGCCGACGATGCACCAGCACCTCCGGAAGGGGCTCAAGACGGTGCTGGGCGAGTTCTTCGAGGAGAGCGGCGGAACGCTGTGAAAAATCCGGCGTCGGCGGTGGAAACGGTAGGTGGTGGCGTTTCGAACGGTTCCCGTCGCGCCGGTGCCTTCGACCGACGAAGGCGGATTCGGGTAGGTACTCGAGCGCTATAAGGGTGAAGAATTCGATGACGGCGTCGGGACGGTCGGTTGTCAGTTCCCGCTCGATCCGGTGGCACGAGCGATCGATTCATCGACCAGTCCTCGCGAGAGCAGCGCCGCGGCGCGGTCGACGTCGTCGTGGACAGGTCGATCCGCCTTGAGGGAGGGAACGACCTCCCGAACCAGCTCGTAGACGGCGCCCGTTCCCACACCCAGCGACAGCGAGTCGTCGGTCTCGAACGCGTCGTCGACGTACTCTGCGGCCTGAGCCCCACAGACGAGTTCGGCGCCGACGACCTGCGTGGCGTTCTCGACGGCCCGACGGACGTGCAGCGCTGACTGGGCGCTCATGCTGACGTGGTCCTCCTGGCCACCGCTGACGGGCGTGTTGTCCGCCGAGGCGGCTCCGAGCGACCGCAGCTCGTTGACCAGCGCCGCCGCGGTGTACTGGGCGATCATGTAGCCCGACTCGACGCCGCTATCGGCCGCGAGAAACGGCGGCAGGTGTGGCTCCTGCAGGTTGGGGTTCAGCAGGCGGTCGATCCGACGCTCGCTGATCGCCGCGAGGTCGGTCAGCGCGAGGCGAGCGTACTCCAGGCGCAGCGCCAGCGGCGCGCCGTGGAAGTTCCCGCCCGAGAGGACGGCCGCACGGTCGGTGCCCGAGGCCCGGGCGTCGACGCGGTCGCCCGCGAACACCAGCGGGTTGTCCGTCGCGCTGTTGAGTTCGACCTCGACGGCCTCCCGGAGATGCTCGAGGGCGTCCCGAACCGCGCCGTGGACCTGCGGGAGACACCGCAGCGAGTAGGCGTCCTGAACCCGATCGCAGTTGCGGTGGGCCTCGACGATCTCGCTGCCCGCGGTGAGCTCGCGAACCGTCCGGGCGCTCTCGAGCTGACCCGTGTGGGGACGGGCCTCGTGGATCGCCCGATCGGCCGTCGCCGTCGTCCCGAGCGACGTTTCGATCGTCAGCGCGCCCGCGGCGTCCGCGCCGCGAACGAGCCGTTCGCCGTCGACGACCGCAAGGGCAGCCAGGCCGGCGGTCAGCTGGGTGCCGTTGATGAGCGCGAGCCCTTCCTTGGGCTGTAAGGAGAGCGGTTCGAGACCGATCTCGGCGAGTGCCGCCTCGCCGTCGAGTCGCTTCGTGTCGGGCGCCCCGTCCTCGGCGTCGTGGCGATCGACGTCGGCCTCGCCCTCGCCGATCACCACCAGCGACGCGTGAGCGAGCGGCGCGAGGTCGCCGCTGGCACCGAGACTCCCCCGCGACCTGACGACCGGGTGGACCCCCTCGTTGCACATCGCGACGAGGTGGTCGACGACCGTCTCGCGGATCCCCGAGTAGCCCGTCACGAGGGCGTTGATCCGGGCGACCAGCATCGCGCGAACCTCCTCGCGCTCGAGCTCGCGTCCCGCCCCGGCGGCGTGGCTTCGCAGCAGGTTGGTCTGGAGCTGCTCGATCTCCGCGGGCGGGATGCGCTCGTCGACCAGCTCCCCGAACCCGGTGTTCAGCCCGTAGACGGCCTCGCCGCTCTCGATCACGTCCTCGACGCGGGCCCGGGAGGCTCTGAGACGCTCGCGGGCCGGCTCGGCGACCTCGATCCGTTCTTCGTCTCGTGCGACTGCTGCGACGTCCTCGGGAGTCAGCGACTCGCCGTCGAGGACGACCGTCACCGTCGATCACCTCGGCGTTCCCTCGCGACGATCGCTCGTGGGAAGCCCGCACACGAGCGCCCAACGGGGATCCGTGCGGGTACCGAAGCTGCGGCTACATGCCAAACGCAGCAATCGTCGTCCTCGCGGGAACCGAATCGCCCTCCGACCTCGGCCGCGTCGTCAACGCGCTCCAGACCGCCCAGGAGTTCGACGAGGCAGGTGACGACGTCGAAATCGTCTTCGACGGGGCGGGTACCCAGTGGATCCCCGAACTCGAGGACGACGGTCACGACTACCACGAGCTCTACGCAGGGCTGACCGACCTCATGTCGGCGTGTCACTACTGCGCGAACGCCTACGAGGTCGCCGACGAGGTCGAAGCGAGTCCGGCCGAGCTGCTCGACGAGCACGAGGGGCATCCGAGCATCCGCTCGCTGGTCGAGGACGGCTACGAGATTATCACCTACTGAAGTCGTCCGTTTCGGAGCCGTATTCGGTTTTAGCTCGAGCGTGCCCGAGCGAGACGTCGCATCGGCGATCGTAGCCGTCATTCTGCCACCACCTCCCCAGCCTTGAGCACTGCATCGACTGCCGACGTGTCGAACCGATAGGCGATGTGGGCGTACGACGGCGCCTCGAGGACGACGGCGTCTGCGGGTGCGCCCTCGCGGAGCGTCCCGGTTCCGTCCTCGAGACCAAGCGCCAGCGCCGCGTTCCGGGTCGTGGCCAGCAGCGCCTCCGCGGGCGTCAGCCCCATCTCGACGGCGGCCAGCGTCTGGACGAACTCCATGCTCCGGGAGTGGCAGTTGGGGTTGAAGTCGGTCGCCAGCGCGACGGGGGCCCCAGCCTCGAGGAACGCTCGCGCGTCGGCGTAGGCCTCGCCGAGACCGAAGGCGGTCCCCGGTAACAGGACGGGGACCACTCCCGCCTCGCACAGCGCGCCGATGTCGTCGTCGGTCGCGTACAGCAGGTGGTCGGCGCTCACCGCCCCGAGGTCGGCCGCGAGCTGGGCTCCGCCGAGGCGGGTGAACTCCTCGGCGTGAACTTTCGGTGACAGGTCGTGTTCGCGGCCGGCCTCGAGGACGCGGCGGGACTGGTCGACGTCGAAGACGCCGTCCTCGCAGAAGACGTCGCAGAACTCGGCGACCCCCTGCTCGGCGACCGCGGGGAGCTGCTCGGCGACGACCTCGTCGACGTACGCCTCGGCGTCTTTCCCGTCGGGAACCGCGTGGGCACCCATGAACGTCGGGACGAGAGCCGCGGGCTGGGCGTCGGCCGCGCGGTCGATCGCCGCGAGCAGTTCGAGTTCGGTCTCGGTGTCGAGTCCGTACCCCGACTTCACCTCGATCGTCGTGGTGCCGTGTTCGAGCATCGTCTCGAGGTGGCTCGTGAGGGTCGCGACCAGCTGATCCTCGCTCGCCTCGCGGACCGCCCGAACGGTCCGGAGAATGCCACCGCCTTCCGCGAGGATCTCCTGGTACTCCTTGCCCTGCAGCTTGGCCTCGAACTCGTCGGAGCGATCGCCCGCGAAGACGGCGTGGGTATGGGGGTCGACGAACCCCGGCACGACCGCCCGTCCGTCGGCGTCGATCGCCGTGTCCGCGTTCTCCGGTGGGTACTCGCGGGTCACCTCGTCGCTCGCGCCGACGGCGACGACCTCGCCGTCGACCGCTGCGAGGGCGGCGTCCTCGCGGATCTCGAGTTGCGTGTCGGCGTCCTCGCTCGGCCCGACGACGAGTTCACCGATGTCGTGGACGACGCAGGTGCCCTCGTCCGCCGTGTCGCCGCGGGCGCGCTCGATCCCGCTCATCGTCGTCCCTCCGTGTAGCCCGCCAGGAAGTGCGCGATCGCCCGCGCGGCGGCGTCCGCCGTCAGTCCCTCGGGGTCCAGCGGCGGGGCACACTCGACGACCTCGAAGCCGGCGATCCGCTCGTCGCTCGCGAGGACGCGAAGCAGACGGAACAGTTCCCGGGTCGTGAGCCCACCGGGAGTCGGCGCGCTGACCCCCGGTGCGGCGCTTGCGTCCAGGACGTCGCAGTCGACGCTGACGTAGACGGCGTCGGCGTCGCCGACCGCCTCGAGCGCACGGTCGGCGGCCTCGACGACGCCGTCGGCGACCTCCTCGCTCGTGACGACCTCGCCCCCCTGCTCGCGACAGTAGTCGTGGTACTCGGTAGACGTCTCGAAGTGGCGGGCGCCGACGCAGGCGTAGCCCGCGAGCCCGTCCGCGAGCAGCTGGCGGTACGGCGTCCCGCTCGTGGGACCGTCCGCGAGCGCGCGGACGTCGAGGTGGGCGTCGAGGTTGATCGCACCGACGGAGCCGTCCGCGAGCAGCGGCGCGACGTTGGGGTAGGTCAGGGAGTTGTCGCCGCCGACGAAGATCGGGAGGGCGTCGCTTGTGTGGACGCGTCGAGTCGTCTCGCGGAGCTCGGCCTGTACCGCGGCGACGTCGGGTGCTGCGTCGGCGCCCTCGGACTCGAGGACGTCGACCAGCGCGGCGACGTCGCCGAGATCCGCGACCCCCGCGACGGGGCCGCCGTCGAAGTGGTGGGTCTTGGTTCGGGCGAGCGCTCGCCTGATCGCGGGCGGCCCCTCACGGGCGCCCTGTCGGCCGAGGACGGCGTCGTCGTACGGCTCGCCGACGAGGACGGCCTCGTGCGCGGCGGCGTCCTCGAGGGCGACCCGCTCGACGATATCGCCGAACAGCTCGTCGTTCGGGTCGCCGTCGGCGAAGGCGTCCCAGCCGCCGGTAGCAGCCCAGTCGGGGTTGGTCGCAAATCGGGCGACGTCGCTCACGCGCGATCCCCTCCCTCCATCGGAACGTGAACCCCCGACTCGCGGGCCTCCTCGAGGGCCGCTTCGTAGCCGGCGTCGGCGTGGCGGACGACGCCCGTTCCGGGATCCGTCGTAAAGACGGCCCTCGCCTTCTCCGCGGCGAGCTCCGAGCCGTCCAGCACGACGTGGTTGTTCGCGTGCAGCGAGTTGCCGATGCCGACACCGCCGCCGTCGTGGACGCTGACGATGTCGGCGCCGGCGGCGCAGTTCAACAGGGCGTTGAGGATCGGCCAGTCGGCGACGGCGTCAGTGCCGTCTCGCATCGCCTCGGTCTCGCGGTTCGGGCTCGCGACCGAGCCGGCGTCGAGATGGTCTCGCGTGACGACGATCGGGGCCGTGATCTCCCCCTCGGCGACGAGGTCGTTGATCCGCAGGGCGAAGCGCGCCCGTTCGGTGAGTGCGTCCTCGCCCTCACCGTCCGTGCTGTACCCGAGCCAGCAGACCCGACTGGGCAGGCCCTGGAACTGCACCTGTTCCCGTGCGAGCTCGATCCAGCGACGGAGGTGATCCTTCTCAGGGAACAGCTCGAGGACGGCCTCGTCGGTTCGGTGGATGTCCGCGGGATCACCCGAGAGCGCGGCCCACCGGAACGGCCCCTTGCCCCGACAGAACTGCGGGCGGATGTAGGCGGGGACGAAGCCGGGGAACGCGAACGCGTCCTCGTGCCCGCGGTGGTCCTGGACCTGCCCGCGGATGTTGTTGCCGTACTCGAACGCGATCGCGCCCCGATCTTGCATCGCGAGGATGGCGTCGACGTGGCGCTCCATCGTGTCCAGACTCGCCTCGAGGTAGGCGTCGGGGTCGTCCTCGCGCAGTTCGTCGGCCTCGGCGACCGTGTAGCCGTCGGGGTAGTACCCCTCGAGTGCGTCGTGCGCGCTGGTCTGGTCCGTCACCACGTCCGGAACGTACCCCTGCTCGAGCATGGTTTCGAGCAGCGACGCCGCGTTGACGTGAACGCCGACGCTGTAGGCTTCGCCCGCCTCACGCGCCGCTTCCGCGCGCTCGATCGCTTCCCCGACGTCGTCGACCTTCTCCATGCAGTAGCCGGTTTCGAGACGACGGTCGATCCGCTTCTCGTCGACTTCGGCGGCGATACAGACGCCCCCGTTCATCGTCACCGCGAGCGGCTGTGCGCCGCCCATTCCGCCGAGGCCGGCGGTCACGACCGTCCGTCCGCACAGATCGCCGTCGTACTGCTGGCGGGCGAGTTCGGCCAGGGTCTCGAACGTTCCCTGGATGATCCCCTGGGTGCCGATGTAGGCCCACGAGCCCGCGGTCATCTGGCCGTACATGATCTTCCCCTCGGCCTCGAGTTCGTGGAAGTGGTCCCAGTCGTCCCAGTTCCCGACGAGGTTCGAGTTCGCGATCAGCACCCGCGGTGCGCGCTCGTGGGTCTCGAACCGACCCACCGGCTTGCCCGACTGCACCAGCAACGTCTCGTCGTCCGCGAGCGAGCGCAGTTCCGCGAGGATCGCGTCGTAGGCGTCCCACGACCGCGCTGCTCGCCCGGTCCCGCCGTAGACGACCAGATCCTCGGGTCGCTCGGCGACCTCGGGGTCGAGGTTGTTGTTGAGCATCCGGAGGGCAGCCTCCTGGCGCCACCCCTCACACTCGAGGTCGGTGCCGGTCGGCGCGCCCCGGTACTCCTGCCACTGCTCGCTTGGATCCCCGTCGCCGAGGGTCGATCGGTTCTCGCTGTCCATGCCCGGACCCACGGTGCGAAGCCCCAACACGTTCGCTGTTCCGTACGGAACTGTATTTATAAATAAACGGGGCGCATCCTCCTCAGCGTGTACGAGGCGACCCTCGCGATCACCGACTCGAGCGCCTACACCGAGCCGACGGCGGACACCGACTGTCGGATCGAGCTCTGGTGTAACGACCACGCCGACCTCCTCTCCGTGAGGGGGTCGTCGATCGGCTCGGTGCTCTCCCGGCTCGAAGCCGACGTCGGGATCGACGACTGCGTCCGCGAGGACGGGGAGGCGGTCGTCATCACGACGTCCTGTCTGAAACGCCACGAGACGTCGTCCGTCGATCGCTACCTCGAGGCCCACAGCTGCCTGTTGCTCCCCCCGTTGCGCTACGAGGACGGCCGGAAGCGCTGTCGCGTCCTCGCGCTCCGGGCCGACCACCTCGCCGACCTCTACGCCGCGCTCCGCGAGGACGGGTTCGCGGTCGAGGTGCTGTCGAAACGCGAGGTCGACGTTCCCGCGCGGTCGACCCCGCTGCTGTCAGCCGCGGAGCTGCTCCCGGAGCTGACGGCCCGCCAGCGGGAGGTCCTCTCGCTGGCGATCGGGACGGGCTACTACGAGATCCCCCGCGAGACGACGACGGCCGAGCTCGCCGACGAGATCGGAATCGGTCGACGGGCCGTCGACGACCACCTCAGGCGAGCCGAGCGAAAGCTCGTCACCACGCTCTCGACGCACCTGTAGCGTCGGCTCGCCCGACCGTCCGTCGGCGACGGCAGTCCGGTCGCAAAGAGAGTCACCCCGACAAAACTGTTGTAATTGATAACCCGACGGGCAATGGGGGTCGGCCGACTCGGTTCGAGCAATGTGCGATCGGAACGGGCCACGAGGGTGCGCGGGCGAGGACGGGGAGCCGACGACGCCGCAGCTCCGAGCCGACGACGTCCTCGCGGGGTCGAACGGGAGCTACTACACCGGCTGGGAGGTCCGCCGCCGCCTCCGTGCGGGCGAGTGGCAGCGTCGGCTTCGGCAGGCCGACCCCGATCGGTTGCTGGTCGAGACCGACGCCGGAGCGGCGCTGTTGCTCGCTGCGATCGATCCCGAGGCGCTGCCAGCGCGGACGGAGGTGCGGATCGAGGGGGAGGCAGTTCGCGTCGTTCGACGTCGGTACCGGTGGAGCCGTCACCAGAACCGACAGTACGGACGTCCTGATCCTCAGTAGGCCGAATGGAACCGTTTTAGGACGGGCCGTCGTAGTTCGTAGGGATCGCCAACCGCGAGCCGTGACCGGAACACAGACATGAGCGACGACACGGACGAGCGACCTGCGGGGTTCACGCGGCGCCAGCTGCTGGTCGGGTTCGCCGGCTCGGCCGCCTCGGTCGCCACCGTCGGAACGGTCGGCTACGTACGGCGGGAGCCGACCGACCGGCTCGAGATGCGGGTCTGGCTCTCGGAACGGGCCACAGAGTACGACGGCGTCACCGGACGGCTCCGGGAGTACCTCGAGGCGCTGCTTACCTACGAGTACTGGGACCTCGAGCTCTCGATCGGCGGGACGGTCTCGGTTTCGCGCGAGGACGGCGCTCGGGTCACGAGCGAGGGCGAGTGGCCCGCGACGCTCGCGTCGGGTGCGGTCGGGATCGGGGACGTCGACCCAGTCTCCGACGTCAACCTGCTCGTGACCGACGGTCAGATGACGACCGCGCCGACAGGGTTTGCCCTCCCCCAGGTCGCCTCGGTCGGCGGCGCCCGCTATCTCGCGACGCTGCCGCCGTTCGCCGAACTGGAGTCGGTCCACGACGGCGGCGCAGTTCACCGGATCGTTCCGAACGAGCGCCCGATCCGAACGATCCAGATCCTGTTACACGAGGTCGGACACGCGCTCGGCCTCGAGCACGACCACGGTATCGCGTTCCACAGCGGGGACCGTGTCGTCGCGACGCCGATGCTCAGCAGCTACGCCTGGGATCCCGACTACGACGGTGATCGGACGCGGTGTGGAACCGCGTACCCGCCGATCGGAGATCGGGAGCGAGCGCTGAGTCTTACCTTTTCGACGTGTTCACGTCGCGAACTGGAAGCCTACAGCGGCGGCTTCAGGCTGTGACTGACGGCGAACCCGTCCGGATCCTACTCCTCGCCGGCGTCGGTCTCGCCGCGGGCGAAGCTTCGCTGTTCGCCGGTGTCGTCGGCCGCCGGAGACGGCCCCTCGTCGGCCGTCTCGAGGTCCGCTTCGTTTCTGAGCAGCGTCTCGAAGTCGTCGACGTCGTCGTATCTGTCGCGGTAAACCAGCGCCGCTTTCCCGAGCGACGTGATCTCGTAGAGCCCGGACCGTTCGGCCGGACCGATCTTCTCGACGAGTCCGTAGTCCTCGAGCACCGGAAGTCTGGTGTTGATGTTCTTTCGGCTCTTGCCAGTGTGGGCTGCCAGGTTGGTCGCGACGTTTCGGCCCTTGTCCTCGAGCTCCTCGAGGATCAGGAAGTCAGTTGGCTGTCGTAGTTTCACTCTCTGTCACGCTCGTACCGCCCACTATATTTCCAGTGGTGACTAATACTTTCGACTCCGGCCGGTGTTTACTACAGCCGCTCGAACCGACTCGAGAGCGGCTTTCGGACCGAAACAGCCGCTCTGGGGTCGGTTTGGGGGTCGTCGACTACGGCTGCCCGGTCGGGCCGTCCCGAACCCGTTCGAGCCCGTCGGTCGCGAACCACTCGATCAGGTCGGCGACCGCCTCGGGCGAGCGGACGCGCCCGGAGGCTGCGGTGGGCGCGTCGTCGCCGACGCGGACGCCGATTCCGTCGGGTTCGACGGCACCGAACGCCGACTCGTCGGTGACGTCGTCGCCGATATAGACCGGTAGCGTACCGTCCGCGCCGTCGGCGATGAGCATCTCGACGGCGTTGCCCTTCCCCCAGTCGATCGCGGGACCGATCTCGAGGATTGCCTTCCCGTCCGAGAGCTCGAGCCCGTCGCCGCCGAACCGCGAGACGGCCTCGCGGGTGAGCCGACGGACCTGCGGTCTCGCCGGCTCCGGAACCGACCGGAAATGAACCGTCGCGGTCAGACGCTTGTTCTCGATGTGGGCGTTCGGCACCGGATCGAGCGCGACCTCCAGGACCTCGCAGACGGCGTCGATGCGCGCGCCACGTTTGCGTGCGACCGGGTGGACAGCTACCGAGTCGCCCCGCTCGAGCTCGAGGCCGTGGTTGCCGGCGTAGATCCGCGGGCCGTCGACCCGCTCGCGAACGTCCGCGAGCGCGCGGCCGCTGACGACGGCGGTCGTCACCTCGGGCTCGGTCGTGATCGCGTCGAGGACGTCCTCGACGCGATCCGTCGGCTCCGCCTCGTCCGGATCCTCGACGATCGGCGCCAGCGTCCCGTCGAAGTCCAGACAGAGCAACAGCTCCGAGGCATCGGCCAGCTCTGACCGGACGCGGGGTCGAAGCTCGTCGACCGGTTTCGGTTTCGTTCGCTGGCGTTGCATGTTAGACGGGCGGTGTCTGGGCACCCTGCTCGTCGGTCGACTCGCGCGACCCGTGCAGGCGGGCGATCGCCGCGAACTGGCTGTCCATCCACGCCTCGAGGTCGGCCTCGAAGACGTCCTCGCGCAGGGTTCGCATCCGGCGTCGGCGCTCGTCTGCGGGCATCTCGAGGGCGGTCTCGAGCGCGGCCGCGACGCCGTCGGTGTCGGTCGGATCGATCGTCACCGCGTCGTCGCCGAGCCGTTCGTGGGCCCCCGTCTGCTCGCTGAGCAGCAAGACGCCGTCCTCGTCGACGCTCGAGGCGACGAACTCCTGAGCGACGAGATTCATCCCGTCCAGCAGCGGGCTGATGAGCATCGCGTCGGCCCGCCGGTAGAGCGCACAGAGGTTCTCCTGGGAGACGTACTCCTCGGTGTAGACGATCGGCTGCCAGTCGTCGGTTCCAAAGCGGCTGTTGATCCGGGTCACCTCGCTGCGGACCAGCTCGCCGAGCCGCTGGTAGGCCGGAATGCCGGTTCGCGAGGGCGTCGCCTTCTGGAGAAACGTGAACTCGCCGCGCCGATCGGGGTTGCGCTCGAAGAACCGCTCGAGGGCCGCGAGCCGTTCGGGGATCCCCTTCGAGTAGTCGAGCCGATCGACCCCCAGCCCGAGTGTCACGTCGGGGGAGACGCCCAGTTCTGCGAGCACCGCGTCGACGTCCGTGTCCTGACGGGCCGCCCTGTCGTAGGTGTCCGCGTCGACACCCATCGCGTCGGTCGTCAGGTGGGTCGTCCCGTCCTCGTAGTCGACGATCCACCGGTCACGATCGACGACCGCGCCGTCGAGGTACTGCTCGACACACTCCATGAACAGTCGTGCGTACCGATCGACGTGGAATCCGAGCAGGTCGTTGCCGAGCAGCCCCGCAAGGACGTCCTCGCCGGCGGGACACTCGGCGAACGTCTCCGGCGTCGGCCACGGGATATGCCAGAAGTGTGCGATCGTCGCCGTCTCGGGGATCTGCCGGCGGATCAGCCGCGGTGCGAGCCCGAAGTGGTAGTCCTGGATCCAGACGACCGACTCGGCGGTCGCGTGTGTGGCGACGGCGTCGGCGAACCGCTCGTTGACGGTGTGGTACCACTCGAAATCGTTCGACCACGTGTCGCCGTTCTCGATCAGGTCGGGAAACTCGTGGCACAGCGGCCAGAGGACCTGGTTGCTGAAGCCGTAGTAGTAGGAGTCGACGGCCTCCTCGGAGAGGTCGATCCGCTGGAGGGTGTAGGCGTCCTCACCCGGCGGGACGGCGACGCAGTCGTTCTCGTCCGTGACCGCGAAGTCGGCCTCGCCGTCACCCCAGGCGATCCAGGTGCCGCTCGCCTCCCGGACGACCGGGTCCAGACCGGCGGTCAGCCCGCCGGCGGGCTCGTCGACGGCGATCGACCGCTCGTCGCCGTCGCCGTCCTCGTACTCGTGGCGGTACGGCTGGCGGTTCGAGACGACGATCAGCGACTCCGGACAGTCCGGATCGTCGGCATCCGTTTCGTCGGGGCGGCTCCCCCCGTCCGCTCGTCGCCCGTCGGCACTCCCGTCGGGCAGCCGATGCTCCGTATTTCGCATTCGCTGAAGGAAAACAGGCCCCTAGCGGGTCGGTTCGCGGCCTGCGTCCGCATGGGACTTTAATACCCCCAGGTGTCGGCTGTCCGGCCGAGCGGTCGCGACCTCCCCCCGTCGATTCGCGAGACCCGAACGCTCTTTTCGCGACGCGGGAAACCCTCGCCGTATGCACTCGCCGTTCGACGCCCGGATCGACGCCTGCCGCCGCCGGCTCGAGACGGTCGGCGCGGAGCTGCTCGTCTGCTTCCCGAGTCCGAACCTGACGTACCTGACGGGGTTCGTCGAGTCCCCCTCGGAGCGACACTTCCTCCTGTTCGTTCCACGAGACGGCGCGCCGACGCTCGTGGCACCGACGATGTACGACTCCCAGCTCGAAGCCCTCGAGCTCCCCGACGTCCGCCTCTGGGACGACGAGACGGATCCGCTCGAGCTCGTTGCGGACGTCCTCGGAACGGCGCTGCCCGCCGGCGGCGACGGCTCGACCGTCCTGCTCGACGACCGCATGTGGACGACGTTCAACCACGACCTGCGCGGGCTGGCGCCCGACGCCGAGTTCGGGCTGGCCGGCGACGTCCTCGAGGACCTGCGGCTCCGCAAGGACGAGCCCGAACTCGCGGCGCTTCGGCGAGCGGGGGCGATCGCGGATCGGGTCTCGCTCGCGATCCGTGCCCGGGGCGAGGACGTCCTCGGTACGACCGAAGCGGAGCTCGCGAGCGAGATCGACTCGCTGCTGGCGAGCGAGGGCGGCGCGGAGCCGGCCTTCGAGACAATCGTCGCCGCGGGACCGAACGGCGTCCGTCCTCACCACCACCCCGGAGATCGCGAGATCGAGCGGGGCGACCCGATCGTGCTGGATTTCGGCGCGTTCGTCGAGGCTGATCTCGAGGCAGGAACCGCGCGGTACCCCGGCGACCAGACCCGGACGATCGTCGTCGGCGAGCCGCCCGCGGAGTACGAGCGGGTCCACGAGGTCGTCTGCGAGGCCCAGCGGGCCGCCGTCGACGCCGTCGAACCCGGGGTCGAGGCCGGCGAGATCGACCGCGTCGCTCGCTCGGTGATCGAAGAGGCGGGCTACGGCGACGCGTTCGTCCACCGCACCGGTCACGGGGTCGGTCTCGAGGTCCACGAACCGCCGTACATCACCGCGGGCAACGACCGCGAGCTCAAGCCCGGGATGGTCTTTTCCGTCGAGCCGGGTATCTATCTCGAGGACCGGTTCGGCGTCCGGATCGAGGACCTCGTGGTCGTCACCGACGAGGGCTGCGAGCGCCTGAACGACTCCCCGCGGGGCTGGGAGAGCGGCGAGGACGTCGACCGATCGCAGTAAGCGGCCATCTCCCCGGCGCAACCGTCAGGGTATCCCGCGGCATCGCACCGCTGCGTTGAGGTCTGTGCTGGGTTGTCCGCGGTGTTCAAGTCGGCTCAGCTAAACCGTGCTAACATGGTTCCGGAGACTATGAGAGCGGTACTACTCACCGGACACGGCGGGCTGGAGAAGTTAGAATATCGAGAGGACGTCCCGGTTCCGCAGCCCGGAGCCGACGACGTACTCGTGAAGGTCGACGCGTGTGGGCTGAACAACACCGACATCTGGACTCGGGAGGCGGCGTACGGCGAGGACGACGCCGGCTGGAAAGACCAACTCGACTTTCCGATCATCCAGGGAGCGGACATCGCAGGGACGATCGTCGACGTCGGTTCGAACGTTTCGGAAGACCGGATCGGTGATCGAGTCCTCGTAGATAACGCGCTCTACGCCGATGCCCAGAACGAGTTCCAATCGCTCGTAAACGCCGACCTCATCGGAAGCGAACGGGACGGCGGGTACGCGGAGTACGCGGCCGTTCCGGCCGAAAACGCACACCGCGTAGACAGCTCCCTCTCCGCTGCTGAACTCGCGACGTTCCCGACAGCGTACGTGACGGCTGAACGGATGCTGAATCGGGCCAACGTCAGCGCTGGCGACGACGTATTCGTCACTGGTGCCTCCGGCGGTGTCGGGACGGGGCTCGTTCAACTCGCGCGGCGACGTGATGCACGCGTGCTCGGACTGACAAGTAGCGGGAAATCGGATTCGATTCGCGAGGTAGGAGCCGAGGAGGTCGTCGCACGCGATGACGACGATATCCCGGCGGCAGTAAGAAACTGGACCGAAGACGAGCAAGTCGACGTCGTGGCCGACGTCGTCGGTGGTGAGCTATTCCAAGAGTTCCTCGAGGTGCTTCGGCCGGGTGGCAGCCTGGTGACCGCAGGTGCTGTCGCCGGCCCTGTCACCGAAATCGACCTTCGGACAGTGTACTTAAAACAAATCGACATCGTCGGGTCGACGATGGGGACACGAAGCGAGTTCCAAGACCTGGTTCGCTACATCGAGAACGGCGACATCGAACCACTACTTGCCGAAACGTACCCACTCTCCGAGATCCACAAGGCACAACGTCAGTTCACTCGGAACGATTACGTCGGGAATATTGTCGTAGAGCCGTAAGTGTATATTTCCCCCTCCCCCCTCGAGAGAGGGTCCTCGTCTATCGACATTGCCGATCGAGAAGCGTTCCGACGTAACAATTCGGCCCGTTCGAGTTCTCGGTCCGGGCCGAATACGGAACCCCGCTTCCCAACTACTGTTCGGCCCCGAGGAACGACCGCAGCTCCTCGCGGTAGGCCTCGGGGCGGTCCTCGGGGACCCAGTGGGTCGCGTCCTCGAGGCCGACGAGCGCGGCGTCGTCGATATCTCCCTCGAGCCGTTCCGCGTACTCGATCGGCTGGAACTCGTCCTCGGCGCCCCACAGCAGGAGCGTGCGGGCGGTCACCGCGGACGGGTCGATCTCGGTCGTGTGGCTCGTGTTCGTCCCGATCGCGTTCCGGGACAGCGAGACCAACCCCTCCTCGGAGGCCCACTGCTCGATCATCCCCTCGACGAAGGCGTCGTCGGCGTCGCCGTACAGCGTCCCGCGAAACACCGACTCGAGCGTGTCGGTCAGCTCGTCGACGTCCATCCCCTCGATCGTCGCGGGCAACCCGAGGTCGACGATCGTCTCGATCGGCCAGGAGTCGTAGCAGACGGCGTTCGAGAGCACGAGTTCGTCGACGGCCTCGGGTTCGTGGACGGCGTACCGCAGGCCGACCCCGCCCCCGAGGTCGTGGCCGACGAAGGAAACCGAGTCGAGGCTGAGCTGGTCGAACAGGTCGGCGACCGCCTGCTCCTGGGCCCGGATCGAGCGATCGAACCGGTCGTCCATCGTCGACTCCCCATAGCCGACCATATCGGGGACGATCACGCGGTAGTCGTCGGTGAACGCCGGCGCAACCCGCCGCCAGAGGTACGAGGACGTCGGGATCCCGTGGAGAAAGACGAGGGGCTGTCCGTCGCCCTCGTCGGCGTACGCCATCTCGAGGTCGTGGTCGTCGACGGTCACCGTCGTCGAGTCGAGGCGGTCGGTCCACTCGTCGCGTTCCATGGGCCCCGCTCCACCCGACACCCCGATAGGAGTTGGCCCTGCGCTCGAAGCGAGAACGCGAGCCGACCGAGAAACGCTTAGGAGCGTCGGGGCCACACACTCGAGCGTGAGCGAAAATCGCGTCGTTCAGGGACGAATGGTTACGGCCGAGAAACTCGCAGAACTGATCGAGGACGACTCCGTCATGGAGGCCGAATCGATCGCGGACGCCGACACGGACTGTCCCGACTGTGGCGGGGACGTCCTCGAGGTCGGCTACATGCCCTCCGTTACCGAGTACGTCGTCGGCCGGAAGTGTCAGGACTGCGACTGGAGCGAGACCGATCGGGACTGAAGCGGAACGCGGGACCGGCCGTTCAGCGAGACGGCGGCTCCGGACCCGACTTCTCCGCCGACTGCAGTCGTGGGTTTTCGCGTCGCTACGACTGGAGTCGAGCCGAATGAAAGGAGAAATCCAATGACGGTCGTGACGAGGGCCGTGCGACGGTCGATCAGCGGGGTCGAACGGAGCGACCGACGGTTCGGGCGTTAGTTCTTCTTCTTTTCTTTCTTCTTACCGTCCTTTCCCTTCCGATCCTTCTTGTCCTTCTTGTCTTTCTTGCCCTTCTTGTCCTTCTTGTCTTTCTTGTCCTTCTTGTCTTTCTTGCCCTTCTTGTCTTTCTTGCCCTTCTTGCCGTCCTCGTCGCCGTCGCCCTCGTTGACCGCGGTGGCTTCGGCCAGCTGGACGTTCTCGTTGGCCTGGTAGTTCATCTGTTCGGCCGTCGCCTCGCCGCAGTCGGTGGCGAAGGCGATCGCGGTGAACTGCTCGTTGACGTTCAGCTGGCTGACGAACTGGAGCTGGTCGATCTCGGCAGCAGCCGTCTGCTCGTCGGTATCGCCGTTCTCGTAGGCCAGTGCCCAGGAGTCGTCGCCGTTCGCGTCGGTTCCGTGGAGCACCGCGGACCCGCTACAGTGGCCGTCCGAGACGTTCAGCGCCTCGGCGGAGGCGACCTGCGCGTTGAAGTTGCCCTGGTAGCTCACCTGGCGGGCCGTCGCGTCGCTCTTTTTCGTCGCGAGAGCGATCGCCGCGTGCTGCAGGCTGATGTTCTCCTGCCCGACGCGCTGGACCTGCGTGATGTCGGCCGACGCGTCCTGGCCGTTGGCCTGCTTGCTCCCGTCGTCGGTGCGCTTCACCGCGTCCTTCGGGAGTTCGCCGATCATCCCGGCGCGGTCGATGACGTCACGGGTGTACATCCTGTCGAAGTTGATCGCCGTCGCCTCGGCGACCTGCTCGTTCAGGTTGAGCTGCGAGCTCAGCTGGTAGGCCTCCGCCTTGCTGCACTTGCCGACGGCGATCGCGATCGCGACGCCCTGTTCGCTGACGTTGAGCTGGTTGACCTCCTGGGCCTGCTCGACCGACGCCTCGGCGTCCTGGTCGTCGGCTTCTCCGATGTTCGCCGCGACGGCCTCGGCATGCTGGTAGTTCTCGTTTGCCTGCCAGCTCTGCTGGTAGGACTGGGCGCAGCTTCCGTCCTCCGCGACCGCGAGCGAGGCGCTCTGACTGCTGTAGTTGAACTGGTCGACGGTCTGTTCCTGCTCGATCGTCGCGGTGGCGGACTGGTCGCTCTCGTAGCTATCCTCCCTGGCGACCCAGCCGGAGAACTTCCGGCAGCCGGTCTCCTCGGCGAACACAATGTACGCCCGTTCGGGCTCGTAGAACGTCTCGTCCCGGGTCTCCTCCGTGACGTTGAGCGAGTCGGCAGTTCCCTCCTGGGCGTTGACGTTGTCCTGTTCGGCCTCCTGGATCGCCGTTGCCTTGCCACCGTCGATGGCGATACTGATAGCGTTGCCCTGCTGGAGAACGTTGAGCTGGGAAACATCCTGGTACTGCACGACGTTCGCGAACGACTCCTGTGCCTCGCCGTTGATCCGGTCTCGGTGGTCGTCGACCCACTTGCCGAGCCCCTTCTCGTCGGTGTCGGCACCGAAGACGAGGTACAGCTCGTCGCCGTTCAGGTCGTGGGTTTCGGGCTCCTCGTCTTTCTCGTCCTTCTTTTCGTCGCTCTTGTCCTTCTCCGAGCCCGCCTGCGTGGACGTCGACGCAACCGACAGCAACCCGGCGCCGGCGCCGCTGGCCGCGAGTCCTCGGAGGTATCCACGTCGCTTCATCGTTCCGCGGTTCGTGTCTTTCTCTGCCATAGCGCACTCTGACCAACGAGAAATTCCTACTCTGTAATTGACCGACTTATCGAAAGAATCGAACGTCTACCCGGCGTTTGCAGCGTCGCAACCGACCTCGCGAGTCGACAGGCTGCGGATACTTATATGCGGTCTGAAGGAACAACGCGGCTTCCGTCTCGTGTCGCCGCGGTAGCGACCACCCGTGATCGCCCACGGGTCGATCCGACCGATCGACGCCGCACGATACCCCGAGGACGTCCTCGGTCGCACGGGCGGCGAACCGGTTCGTCACTTGATCTTCCAGTCGAAAGGAATAATAGCGGTTGCTAGCTGTCAAAGGATATGGGATACTCCGCAGTGGTGCTCGCGGCAGGGGAGGGGAAACGCCTTCGGCCGCTGACCACCCACCGGCCGAAGCCGATGCTTCCGGCGGCGACGAAGCCGATCCTCGAACACGTGTTCGACGCGCTGATCGACGCCGGCGTCACCGACATCACGGTGGTCGTCGGCTACCGCCGTACCCGGGTGCAGTCCGAGTTCGGTCCGAGCTACCGCGACGTCCCCCTGACGTACGTCACGCAGGGGAAACAGCTCGGTAGCGGTCACGCACTGTTGGCCGCCGAGCAGGCCGTCGAGGGGTCGACCCTCGTGGTCAACGGCGACCAGCTGATCGACAGCCGGATCATCCGCGACGTCGTCGAGGCCCACGACGGCGAGTCGACGGCAGCGACGCTCGGACTCGTCCGGCGGGCCGACGTGACACGGTACGGCGGTGTCCTCCTCGAGGACGGAGAGGTCACCGAGATTGTCGAGAACCCCCGGGACGACCGGAGCTATCGGCTGAACGCCGGCGTCTACGCCTTCGAGCCGGCGATATTCGAGGCGATCCGCGAGAGCGAGCCCCGGGCGGGCGAGCAGTCGCTGGTCGACGGAATCGACACTTTGCTCGAGGACGGCACCCGGGTGCAGGGGGTCGTCTCGGAGGGGACCTGGATCGACGCCACCTACCCGTGGGACCTGCTGCGGATCGCCGACGACCTGCTCGAGGCCGGCGAGGGACGACGGATCGCCGACAGCGCGTCGGTCCACGAGAGCGCGACCGTCATCGAACCGGTCGTGATCGACGACGACTGTGTCGTCGGACCCGGCGCGGTCGTCGGCCCGAACGTCTGTCTGGGCGAGAACGCGACGGTCGGCTCGAACGTGACCCTGGAGCGCTCGGTCGTCGATACCGACACACGGGTCGACAACGGCGCCACGGTGCGGGACTGCGTGACCGGGCGCGGCGTCGAGATCGGCCCCAACTCGACGGTCGTCGGCGGTCCGGGCGACGTCGAGATCGGGGATCGGATCCACCGCGAGACCAGCCTCGGCGCGGTGCTCGCGGATCACGTCCGCGACGAGGGCGGCGTGACCTACGAGCCCGGATCGGTCGTCGGGAACGGCGCTGTCTGTCACGTCGGGGCGACAGTCGGGGGTACTCTCTCCGCAGAGACGGAGGTGTGGGGCTGATGTGCGGGATCATCGGCTACGTCGGCACCGACCGCTCGGACGCGGCCGACGTCCTGTTGCACGGGCTCTCCCAGCTCGAGTATCGCGGCTACGACTCGGCGGGGATCGCGCTCGCCGACGGCAGGCTCGACGTCCATAAACGGGAGGGCGAGCTCTCGGCGCTCGAGGACGCGCTTGCGGGCGCTGACATCGGGGGCCAGACGACGGGGATCGGCCACACCCGCTGGAGCACCCACGGGCCGCCGTCGGACCGCAACGCCCATCCCCACACCGACGCGGACGGTCGCGTCGCGGTCGTCCACAACGGGATCATCGAGAACTACCAGACGCTGCGCGACGAGCTCGCGGCCGAGGGCGTCGACTTCCGCAGCGACACCGACACCGAGGTCGTCCCCCACCTGATCGCCGGTTTCCTCGAGGAGGGGCTCGACGACGAGGCCGCCTTCCGGGCCGCGATCGAGCGCCTCGAGGGCAGTTACGCCGTCGCGGCCGTCTTCGAGGGCTCGGAGACGGTGTACGCCGCGCGCAACGAGTCGCCGCTGGTGCTTGGCGTCGCCGACGACGGCACCTACCTCGCCAGCGACGTGCCGGCCTTTATCGAGTACACCGACCGCGTGATCTACCTCGAGGACGGCGAGTTTGCCCGGCTGGAGGGCGACGAGATCGCCGTCACCGACGCGGAGGGACGGACCGTCGAGACCTCGATCGAGACCATCGAGTGGGACCCGGAGGACGCGGGCAAGAGCGGCTACGACCACTACATGCGCAAGGAAATCAACGAACAGCCCGCGGCGCTGCGGGACTGCCTGCGCGGTCGGCTCGACGAGCTCAGCGGTCGCGTAACCCTGGAGGGGTTCGAGGACCTCGAGCTGCGCCGACCCGTGACGCTGGTGGCCTGTGGCACGTCATACCATGCGGCGCTGTTCGGCGTCCAGCTGCTCCGGGAGTGGGGCGTGCCGGCCCAGGCGTTTCTGGCCAGCGAGTTCGAGGCCGACGCGGTGCCGATCGACACCGACTCGGTCGTCGTGGGCGTCACCCAGAGCGGCGAGACCGCAGACACCCTGCGCGCGCTCCGGGAGGCCAGCGCCGCCGGAGCGACGACGGTCGCGGTGACCAACGTCGTCGGCAGCTCGGCGGCCCGCGAGACCGACCGCGTGCTGTACATCCGGGCCGGACCGGAAATCAGCGTCGCGGCGACCAAAACGTTCGCCTCCCAGCAGGCCGCGCTGACGATGCTTGCGGCCTCGCTGAGCGACCACCGCTCGCGGGAGCTGGTCCGCGAGCTGCGGTCGGTTCCCGATCGGATCCAGTCGGTCCTCGACGAGGACGCCGCCCGCGAGGTCGCCGCGACCTACGCCGACGCCAGCGCCTACTTCTTCATCGGGCGCGGGTACAACTACCCCGTCGCCCTCGAGGGGGCGCTGAAGATGAAGGAAATCACGTACAAACACGCCGAGGGCTTTGCCGCGGGCGAGCTGAAACACGGCCCGCTGGCGCTCGTGACCGAGCAGACGCCGGTGTTCGCGATCGTCACCGGCGACGGGCGCCGCGCCGAGAAGACCATCGGGAACGTCAAAGAGGTCGAGGCCCGGGGAACCCCGGTCGTCGCCGTCACCGACGGCCAGTCCGAGGTCGGCCGCTACGCCGACCACGTCCTCGAGGTGCCCCCAGCCGGCGAGATTACGTCCTCGATGGTCGCGAACGTCCAGCTCCAGCGGGTCGCCTACTGGACGGCCCATGAGCTTGGTCGATCGATCGACAAACCCCGGAACCTGGCGAAAAGCGTCACGGTCGAGTAAACGCGGGCTCGGGTCCAGGATAGAGAGTCGCGTTTCGGCGACAGTGGCAGGTCTGGCAGCCGCCGTCTACCGACTCTACATCGGCCACAAAGTACTTATCACTGACATATAGATCGGCTGTAATGAGAGTGCAGAGGAGCGTCCGACCGCAGCGTGGCGCTTCCGTTCGGATCCGTGAACGGACAGTCGAGAAACGGAATCGGGACGGGTGTCGCTCGCTCGTTGTTGCCGTCCGCGCGGGTGTGGGTCCATGACTGTCGTCGTCGATCTCGTCGACGGCACCCGCGAGGAGTTCGAGGCCGTCGAGGAACTCGAGTCGGGCTGGCTGCGGTGTACGCGCCCGCGCGATACGCCCCGCTCGGATCTCCCGGGTGGAACGTCGACGAAGTACTATCCGCCGGAGCGGGTCGCGACGGTCAGCCGCGACACGAACTGAAAAGGCCCGTTGACGGGAACCGAGCGGTCGGTTCGGGTCCGTACCGATCACACTGTATCCCTCCACCCGCCGTCCAATACCGGAACATCCGTGCCCTAACGGTCAGTCTCCGGCAATCGCAGTCCCCCGCAGTAATGCCGTCGCCCTGCAACGGAATAGTTCTGTCGGCCAGTTGAATTGATTGAGAACACAACATTCTGGTCCGCGAGGACGCTCAGTTCGGTCCGTGCGCGGAGCGATCGGAGCGGACGCGGTCGACGAGCGCCCGGAGCGTCGCGAGCCCGGGGGAGCCGTCCCGGCGCCAGATTGCGAGCGCGAGGGCGGCGAGGACGAACTCCGAGAGGAAGTACGGATCGCCCAGCGACTCGAGGAAGAGGGCGGTCACCGACGGCGCGCCCGACTCGTAGCCCTCGACCGGGAGCGCGGGCCAGAGCAGGAAGCTAGGGTCGGTACCGCCCCACAGCGCCGGGAGGGCGTCGACCAGCGTGTGAGAGAGCGCGCCGAGGCCGAACGCGAACCCGTACTCGGCGCGGCCGTACCGCCGTGCGAGGACGTAGACGGCGATCGAGACGGGAACCAGAAACAGCAGGGAGTGGGCGAGGGTACGCCCGGTCGGGATCACGCCCAGATACCACGCCAGGGGTTTGTCGATCAGGTCCGGGAACTGGGTGCCAAACAGCAAGACGAGGACGGCGATCTGCCCCGGCGGACGATCGAACCGCGTTCGCGTCGCGAGCGTGTAACAGAGATAGCCGATTGCTGCGTGTCCGAGCGGCCACATACAGTTCGGGCGACGGGGACGACGCCTATAACGGGCCTGGTTCGACTCAGGAGTCGAGGCTCTCGAGGGTCGCCGAGCGACTCGCCTGCCAGCCGGTGATGATCGCGACGAGGGTCCCGACGACGACGGCGACGGCAAACCCGAGGGCCGAGACCTCGAGAGGCGTCCGTACGAGCCGTTCGAACCCGACGAGCCGAGTCGAGAGGGCGTTCAACCCCGCGGCGAGTGCGGGCGTCGCGGCGACGCCGATCGCCCCGCCGAGGAGGCCGACAACCGCTCCCTGGACGCCGACGGTACCGGCCAGCACTCCCCGTGAGAGCCCGATCGCCCGCAGCGCCGCCAGCGCGTCGCGTTGCTGGTAGGCGACCAGTACGAACAGGTTCGCCGTCAGCGCCGCACCGCCGACGATCGAGAGCCCGACGAGTGCGACCCCGCCCGCGACGAGCAGCAGTCGGTCTGTCAGCATCGCCGCGAACTGGTCGTCGGCCGTGCGGACGTCGTAGGCGGGGTAGTCGGCGCGGACGTCGTCGGCGACGGCCTCGCGGTCGACGCCGTCCGCGAGGTTGACCGTGACGAAGGAGGCCCGGTCCGCGCCCGCAGTCCCGGTCATCGACTGCAGCTCGGGTAGCGGGATCGTCGCGGTCTCGGTCCCCAGGAACTGCGAGTAGTACGAGCCAATCCCGACGACCGTGTAGGCGTCGACGGCGCCGGGGCCGGCGCCGACGTAGACGGTGTCGCCGACGCCGACGTCGAACCGATCCGCGGTTTCGGGGTCAAGGACGACGACGTCGGTCGGCGCCGCGGCGTCCTCGCCGTCGGCGGTCAGGGCGCCGTCGAACCCCGCGCCGTCCTCGAACTCGAAGTGGGCGTGGGTCCCCTCGACGCCGACGGCGGTGAGCGGTTCGACCGCGTCGGGGTCGGTCCCGAGGTAGACGTCGTGTAACGCGACCGTCGAGACGTCGCCGACGTCCTCGCGCTCGCGCAGGTCGCTCGCGATCGCCGGGGCGTCGACGACCTCGTTCTCGCCGCCTGCGGCGGGCCCCCCGGTGATCCAGATATCGCGGCCGGCGTCGTCGAACTGCTCCTGGCCCGTCTCGACGACGCCGATCCCGAGGCCGGCCAGCAGCGTCACCGACAGCACCGCGAGGACGACGCCACCGATCGCGAGGACGGTCCGACCGGGGGAACGGCGCAGCTGGGCGAGCCCGAGACCGACGATGGCCCGGAGCCGGGCGAGGCGGCTCACCGCCCCACCTCTGCGAGGACGTCGGTGCGGGCCGCGAGCGCGAGCGGGTAGGGTAAGGCGACCAGCGTCGAGGCGACCGCGACCGCGAGGGCGTAGGGGACCAACAGCGGGTGGAGGGCCGCGATCGCGCTGGGGGCGATCGTTGCGGTCGCGAGGGCGTTCGCGACGCCGATGGCGGCGACCCCGAGGACGACCCCGAGCAGGGCGCCGACGACAGCGGTCGCCAGCGTCGTCGTCGCGACCACGAGCAGCCGGCTTCCGGTGGAGAAGCCGACCGCGCCCAGCGTCGCCAGCGTTCGGCGATCGGCCTCGACGCGCATCCCGGCGGTCGTCGCCACCAGCAGCGAGCAGAGTCCGAGCGAGACCGCGAGCGCGAGCGCGCTCGTCGCGAGCGCGAGCCCGTCGCCAAACAGCGCGTCGACGTCGGGGACGCCCTGGCCCTCAAGGACGGCGCCGGGGAACGCCGCGTCAGCCCCCGCCTCGATCGCCGCGCCGTCGCCCCAGACCAGCACTGCGTCGGCCAGTCCGTCCGCGTCGGCGCCGGAGACCGACTGGAGGACGCCGAGTTCGACGAGCGCGACGGGTTCGTCGTCCTCGGGGCCGTCCTCGACGGCGACGACCGTCGCCGATTGGCTCTCGACGCCCCCGAGAGCGAGCTGATCGCCCGGCTCGACGTCGAGTTCGTCTGCAGCGGGCTGTGAGAGGACGACGGGCGCGTCGGCAGGGGTGTCCGCGAGGGTCTCGAGTGGAAGGTCGGCGACCGTCGCGGACTCGGGACCGGAGCCGTGGTCGGTATCGACGCCGACCGCCGCGAGGTAGGTGATATCGCCGTCGCGCTCGGTGCGAATCGGCTCCTCGAGGACGGGCGAAGCGTGATCGACCCCGTCGCGGTCGGCGAGTCGTGCGGCCCGCTCGCGGCTCTCGCCGAGGCGCGGTTCGCCGGCACCCGCGACCGAGCCGTGGACCCCGCCATCGTCGGCGACGATCCGGGCGTCGGCGTCGACCCCGGGCCCGTCGTCGTCGGCCAGCGCGAGCGCGACGCCGGTGACGAGCAGGAGGTTCGCGACCGTCAGCGCGACGACGAGGACGGTCGCGAGGGTCCGTCCTCGGGCCGTCGTCGTCTGGGTCCGGACCACGCCCAGCGCGAGCGTGAACAGTCCCCACCACCGGCTCGCGCGGGTCGCTATCGGGCTCGGCTCGGCGTTCGACTCCTGGTCTGGCTCCGACATCGGTGACTGTGCGTGTCGCGTTTCGGCGACCGCTACACGGCGGAGCAAACGGCGTCCCCGCCATTGTTTGTGAGTCGTTACCGTCACAGCGTCAGGACCGTTCGACTCGCGAAACAGTCCGCGCGAACCGACTGTATGCCCGTTCGGTTTCGGCACTCCGATCGCCCGATAGCTTTATCTCATTGACAGTTGTTACCACACACGATGGTCGGAAGACTCCTCGCCGTGCTGACCCTCGCCCTCCTGTTGTTGTTTCTGGCCGGCGGTCCGGCAGTCGCCGAGTTCACAGCCTCGCAGCTGTGTGGTCCCCTCGAGTCGATCCAGTGTTGAACCGCGCCGTCCAGTCGCAGTCGTCGGTCTATCGTCCCGATCCCCGGCGCGATCGCAGGATAGCTCGCAGTCTCCGGCACTGACGGCAAGTGTCTGTCTCAGTCGGTGGGGATCGGCGACCGCGCGAGCGGAACGTCCGCGGCGTCCTCGAGCGTGCGCTCGAAGAAGGCCCGGTGTTCGCGGATCCGTTGCTCGCTCCATTCCCACCACTCCAGATCGAGCAGGCGGGATCGGACCTCCGGGGGGAACCGCCAGCCGATCCGCTCGGCAGGTACCCCGCCGACGATCGCATAGGGATCGACGTCCCTGGTGACGACTGCCCCCGCGCCGACGACGGCCCCGTCACCGATCGTCACCCCCGAGAGGATCGTCGCACCCGTCCCGATCCAGACGTCGCTGCCGACGGTGATCGGCCCCTCGGCCGTCGGCGGGAGCTCCCCGTCCAGAACCTCCTCGTAGAACCGAATCTGTAACGACGGGCGATCGATCCGGTGATTTGTCTGCTGAAACGTACTCTCGCGGGCGATCGCACAGTAGTTGCCGAGCTCGACTTCGCCGACGAGATCGCAGTCGGGCTCGAGATTGGTTCGTCGCCCGATCGTGACGTCGCCGTCGAGAATACATCCCCGGCTCAACCGCGCGTGAGGGCCGATCTCGACCTGACGGCGGAGCAGACAGCCGATCGAGATCCGGGCCGAAGGAGCGACGTTGAGGTCGACCGACTCGACGTACCGGTTGAGCAGCTCGCGCGTTACCGGCGGGTAGCCGACGAGAGAGGCCGACCGTTCCACGAGGGAATCTAGACTCATGCGTATAGCTACCAGCCAACGTACCCTCGTTTATACTTTATCCGGCCACGCGGTAGAGTCATCGGTCGAGACCGTTCGCAGCCCGCGGTTACCGCGGGTAGGCGTTCCCTGTCCCCGTTTCGGTTTCGGAACCGAGCCGAGCCGATCGGGAGTTCGAGCGAGACGCCGGTGTCGTCCTCGGACTGGCGATCGTTGTGGTCGTCCGCTCCGACCGACCGACGAATCGACGGTTTCGGCGCCGCGGACGTACCGACGTGGGAATCCGCTCTCGGTGAACGGTCCGGTTACCGTTACTATCGTCGCAGTAACACTGGTTGGAGATCCGGGAGGTCGGTCCATAACAAACCGTGGGTCGGGGTTGGTGTCGGGTGGACCAATGGATCGACGAACCTATCTCGTGACCGCGACGGGAGCAGTCGTGGCGCTCGCTGGCTGCTCGGAAATGGGCGGCCCGGGGGAGACTGACGACGAGAACGGCGACGACGGCGCGGCCAACGGCGACGACGATCACGAGGAGACCGAGACGGAAGAAGAGGACGAAGAGGAAGAGGACGCCGATCACGGCGATCTGGTCGGCACCTACGACGACTTCGAGGACCTCGACCCCTGGGACGCGTTCCAGGACATTGGCTCGATCGAGGCCGACACGGAGCAGTACTACGAGGGCTCGCAGTCGGCTCACCTCCTCCCCGATTCCGAGGACGGGCAGGTCAGAGTTCGCCGCGAGACGGACGAGCCGATCGACATCCGGGACGTGGCACCGGGAGTGGCCATGACCGCCTCCGACAGCGGGATGGTGCTGATCCAGCTACAGGACGAGAACGGCGACTACGTGGAGTACAGCCAGCAGGTGATGGACAACATGCCGCTGGCACGGCACAACTTCGGACTCACCCGCGTGCGCGGTGATCCGAATCTCGAAGAGATCATCGTTCTCCAGATCATCCGCTGGTTCGGCGAGCCCGACGACGAGGACGAGGACGGCGATGGCGAGGAAATGTGGGTCGACGACTTCCACTTCGTGCCAAAGCCCGACACGCCGAAGGTGATGCTCCAGTTCCACGGCGGCTACGAAACCCACTACGAGGAGGCGATGCCTCGGGTCGCACAGTACGATCTGCCGGCGACGACGTTCGTGCCGCCGGATCGCCTTCGGGCCGACGCCGCCGTGGAAGGGGATCGGCTCACCGAAAGCCAGGTCGAGGAGCTCGCAGCGGAAGGGTGGACGATCGGCTGCCAGACCGCGAACGGGTCGCAGGTAGATTCGATCGACGAGGTCGGGGCCGAGGACGTCATCGTCGAGCCTGCGGAGTGGCTTGAGGACGAAGGGTACGCCGACGACGGCCGGTTCTTCGCGTTCCCCGGCTCGCAGTACACCGAGGAGAGCTACGAGCTCGTCCAGGAGAACTACGACCTGGCGTTCGCCGGCCAGACCCAGTCACAGGGGTACGCCGGCAACCCCCACCTCTGCTCGGTAGTTTCGAACCCGAGTGGCGACGAGGGCGGCGATCTCGTCGAGTGGACCGCCGAGATGGGCGGGATCACCTCGATCGGGTTCTACCAGCTCGAGGAGAGCGAGGCGATCGAGGGGCTCGAGTCGACGCTCGAGGCGCTCGAGGAGTACTCGGGCGAGATCGACGTGATTACGCCCGGCGAGATGGCCGACGACTACGTCTACTAAGCCGCGACGAGTCGGCTGGTCGGCACTCGCAGCTCGTTCGGACGCGCGACTTTGTATCATCAGGTCACTCCGCGGACGCGGTACGTCGGGAGCGATCGCCAGCACGGCGCCGACCGCAAGCGCGTAGCCGCCGCGTTCGATGCTCCAGTGGACGCCCCACATCACCGACACACGCACAGCCCAGCGACGAGAAGTACCGCGAGCCCCACCGCCAGGTAGCCGAGGCCGTCGCGGACCGGGCGGGTCTGTTCCACCGTCGCCCCAGTAGTACGCGACCGCGACGGCGAGCAGCGTCGCCGGATCGAACAGCCAGGGTTCGAGCACGCGCCGCGACTACGGGGACGGTCCGAAAACCGTTCGGCCGCGAGGCGCGCTCGGGGTCCGCCACCAGAGATTACTCTCGAGGCATCCGTAACGTCAGCAGCGTTCCGGCGCCGACGATCAGCGCCAGCAGGAGATAACCGGCGTCGAAGTACCCCCGCTCGGCGATCACGCCGAAGACGACCGGGCCCGACGCCCCCAGCACCGAGGCGCTCGAGCGGATCACGCCCAGACCCGTCCCCTGGATCTCCGCAGGGATGATCTCGGCGAGGTACGACTGGGTGATCGCGCCCGAGCCGAGCATCGTGCTCGCGAGGACGGTGACCCCGACGAGCCCGACGAAGCCGTCGACGAACGGCAACAGCGCGAGACCGACGACCGATCCCAGCAGGATCAGCGGAAGCGAGCCCCGGAGCCCGACTCGGTCGTAGGCCATCCCGGCGATCGGTTTGACGACGACGCCGACCGCAAAGAACAGTCCGAACAGGACGCCGGCGACCGTCGAGGACAGCCCCTTCTGTTCGACGAGGTAGGTCGGGTAGAACGCCGAGAACGTCTGCCAGACGAAAATAAAGAGAAAGAGGATGACGCCCATGATCGCGAGGACGGGGCTGCGGAGCTCCCGGATCACGTACCGCAGGTTCTCGCTCGAGGCGTCGCCGTCCTCGGGGTCGGGGGCTGGCAGCGTCAGCCAGATGACGACCGCGGTAACACAGAGCAACGGAAGGACGAAACCCAGGCCGAGCCGCCAGGCGACCGCGACCGCCAGGACGCTCGCGATCGGCGGCAGCACCGTCTGGCCGACGTCGCCAGAGGCCATCGTCACACCCAGGACCCGTCCGATCCGATCGGGGTAGAGTTCCGACAGCGCGGTGATCCGGGCGATAGGATACTGCGAGTGCCCCAGACCGACCAGCGCCGTCGCCCCGAACAGGACCGCGGCGTTGGGCGCAAACAGGACGACGGTGACGCCGACGACGACCATCGAGACGCTCGCGACCAGTACGGAGCGCTCGCCGTGGCGGTCCGCCAGTATCCCCCCGGGAACCTGCCCGATCGCGTAGCCGAGCCAGATCAGCGTGACGAGCAGACCGGCCGTCGAGAGCGTGAGGTCGAACTCGGCGCTGAAGTAGGGTAGCAAGACGGGGTAGATCATCCGGGTACCGTTCAGCAATCCCCAGCCGAGCGCGATAGCCAGCAACGTCTTTCCGGTCCCGCCGGCCCACAGGCCGGCCAGCTCGCGACGGATCGAATCCAGGCGACTCATTCGGCGTGTACGTGGGAAGGCCGGTCCCGTTGAAACCGTTTTAGTTCGAGGCGGTGGTTGCTGATTTCGAGTCGAGGGAGCGGTGCGTCGAAGACGGCGTCCTCGGGTCCAGCTTCCCGTCTCCGGGAGGCTCGTCCCGTTACTCCGTTCGCCCGGGGAGGTTCGACTTCCCGCGTTTGGGATCGAGTCCTCGCGGACGAGACGCACGGCGCCCCGGGTGTGGGCGGATACCCGCAGTCGACGGATCGACTGCGTTCGAAAGGGCGACTCCCCGTGTGCGAAGTGAAACGATAACACGCACGTACGGGAGGCGGGGAACGGACCCTCCCCGTGTGCGAAATGAATTGTCGGCACTGAAGCGGCGACTGGTCGGTTGCGGACCAACTCGAGCCGCGAATCGACTGGGGACCCCCCGTGTGCGAAATGAATTTCGAGCGGCGATCGCTCCGAAGACGGGGCGTCGGCGCGTCGATCGGCAGCGAACCGACACTGCGACCCCGACTCCCCGTGTGCGAGATGAATTCGGCGCCGCGGGAATCGGCTTCCGAGCGAGACGGATCGGGCTCAGTCCCCGTCAAAGAACTCGGCGATCTGGGCGTTGACGACCGATCTGAGCAGTTCGTCCTCGCCGTTGATCTCCTCGAGGCGGAAGTCCGTCCGCAGGGTCTCCGCGACGACGGCCGGATCGTCGACGAACGTGTACTCCTTGTGGACGCCGCTGCCGTACCCCCGGCCGCGTTTCTCCGAGGTGATGAAGTTGTACGTCTCGGCCTCGGTCATATAGCGGAGGTAGGAGTCACGGGATTTCTTGTCGGTCTCCAGTCGCTCGGTCAGATACTGGTAGACCCGATAGGCGACAGTGCTCGGAATCGCGTTCAGGTTCCGCTCGGCGTAGACGGGAACGATCGCAGTTGCGTACAGGGAGAGTTTCTTCTGGGTGGAGAGCCCCTGCATCTGAGTGAGGGTGCGGTCGCGCTCGGCCTCCTGCTGGGCGTCGCGAACGTGGTCCTCGCGGACCCGCTCTTCGCCGCGTCGGTTGGCGATCTCGCCGGCCTTCCGGAAGAGGTCGATCGCCTTCCGCGCGTCGCCGTGGTCCTGGGCGGCGAAGGCCGCGCTCAGCGGGATGATTCCGGCCTCGAGGACGCCGTCCTGGTAGGCGTCCCGTCTGCGGTCGAGGATCGCCTGGAGCTGGTTGGCGTCGTAATCGGAGAAGACGACGTCCTGAGGGTTAAAGGAGCTCTCCGCGCGGCCGTCGAGGTCCTCCATAAACCGTGGGTCGTTCGTGAGCGCGGCGACCGAGACGTGGCCGTCGATCCGACCGAGCTGTGAGGCCCGCGAGAGCTGGTACAGCAGCTTCGAGTAGGCGGGTTCGTCGTTGGGGTCGCGCTGGCGACCGACCAGGAGGTCGACCTCGTCCAGAATGATGATGACGGAGTCGAACTCCTCGCTCAACAGTGCGTACAGCCGGTTTAGCTTGCGGTCCGTCGAGACGCCGCTTTCGGGAACGCCGACCTCGACGCCGGCCGTCGTCGCGGTGTTCTCGACGAGGCGGTACACCGCCCGATCGTGGGACTTGATCGTCTGGCAGTTGATCTGGATGACGCCGAACCGATCCCCCTGGGCCTCCGCGAGCTCGACGACCTGCTCGCAGACGGCGTTGATGATCAGGGATTTCCCGGTCCCCGACGGACCGTACAACAGCATGTTCGGCGGACGGTTCCCCTGGAGCGCGGGCCGCAGGTAGGTGATGATGTCCTCGAGTTGCTGATCTCGGCCGACGATCCGGTCCTCGTCGATGACGGCGTCGGGGTCGAGCAGCCCACGATCCCTGAACACCGACTGCTGGACGCCATCCTGCAGCCGCCCCTTGATCGATTCCGAAAGGGAGCGATCGTCGCCGTCGGTCATACCCTGTCACTCGCACTGACTTCATAAATACGTGACGAGTACCGCGTGCGAGAGCAACACCTTCGATATTGCCGTGGAGAGCTATCGTACGGTGAGTTGGGAACGCGAAGCCGAAAACCGTGGGCGAAGTCAAAACCGGTCACCGCGACCGACAGGACGGTCGAACCCATCCCGTTCCGGCGCCGCGAGAGGGACCGTCCCGGTCACCGCGATCAGACCGCCGTGATCGGCGAAATCGGAGTCCCCGTGTGCGAAGTGATTCTCGCTCCCGTCCACGAGCGGGAGGACCCCCGCAGTGTAACCCCCTCCCCCCGTGTGCGAAATGAAATCCGCAACCGAACGGGGGTGGGGGAGGGGTGGGGTGACGCTTGGAAACCCGTTCTCGGACGAGGACGCGACGAAACTGAACGCATGGGGCGTCCTCATACAACTGAAGTCCGGAGGCGACCACGGACTCCTCTAGAAGCGATGGTTTTATCAAGTGTTTCTAGAAACAGTAACCGTACTGGGTTCGGGACGAGTCGAAAGAACGAGGACGTTCGGAGACCGTCCCGGAAAGCCGCCAGATCCCAAATATTTCACACCGTCTCTATCCGGGCTCCCGTCCGCGCCAGCGAGTTGAACCATCGGGTGCCGTCCTGCTGGGCGAGTCAGCTCTCCGCTCGAAAACGGACGGGCGTCGGTTCCGGCACGCAGCTCCCACTGGTCTCTCGACAGACAGTGATCCGGACACCGATCCGACCCCCCACCCCCTCTCGTCCGGATTTCATTTCGCACACGGGGGGAGGGGGCTCCCAGTAACGGAACCGACGTTCGTCGTTCCGCGGTCGCTTCGCAAACGTGGGCGAACTTCGCAAACGAGGACGAACGCGAGAGCTCCTCGAATCGACGGCCAAACTCGATCGGAGCGTTCGGACGCCTCCTGTCGAGCTACTCGTGGGTTCGTCGCGTCTTCGCTATTGGTCCGACACCGCGTCGCCCGAGGCGATAACGATCCTGTCGTCGATGTTCTCGATCCGATCGAGCGGGAGCCGAAACCGACCGTCAGCGTCGGTTTCGGTACGCTTGGGCAGTCGATCCTCCGGCTGAACGACCAGTTCGTTGATTCGTCCGGAGTCGAGGGTCATCGTGATGTTCTCGACCGTTCCGTAGTCGGTGCCGTCGACACCGACGATCGACTTCCCCTGTAGCTGTCGTGCCAAACAGGTTGCCATACCCGTCGTTTCGCGGACGCCTACTAAACACCGTGGGATCCGTCACAGTTTTCGAGAGCGACCACTCGCGCCATCGACTTCGGCTGTGGCCTCTCGATTCGAGGACTCGCGGCGCCGATTCGACGGCGACGCGACTACCGGGGAGATCGAAAGGAAGGAAGGCCCCCGACTAATCGTCGGGGGGCACCACTGAACCACGATTGCGAACCAGCAACGGAATGTCGCCCGAACGGGAGACACCTGGGATGCGCTGCTGGTCATGAGATACTTGCTCCGCGTACAAAAGTACCTCTCGATTCGCGTCGTGGTCTCGCCGCTCCCGGATCGAGCGACGACACCCTCGAGGCACGCCAATCAGGCCGTTTTGCACCCTGCATTATCGATTCCCAGAGTAATCGAGGTGGATGCCACGGGGCTTGACCCCGAGGCAGTTGACGCGTCAGCGGAGGGGAAGCCCACGACTTCAGTCCTGGGAGGACGTCACGCTGCGGAACCGATTCGCCCACTGGCTCGTTCGCACCACCGTACCGACCGAACCGGTTCGCCTGAACGGGGATCCAGTTCATCCGGTATAACTGTGGGGGATCGTGTGGCCACTCGCCAGTCCTGCCTTCCCTTACAGGGGGGTCGCGCCCGTAATTCCGAGTATGGCACCGACCACCACGAGACGGCGACTGCTCGCCGGACTGGCGACCGCTGGAACGGCGGCGCTTGCGGGCTGTACCGGCTCGACGCCGTTCGTCGGCCGACGTCTCGCCGACAGCGAGACGATCGATCCCGAGGACGCCGCGGCGGTCACGATCGCCGGCTCGGTCGGCGATCTGACGGTCACCGGCGACGACCGCGAGGCGATCGGACTGGAGATCGAGAAACAGTCGAGTTCGGTTCGGACCGACCTCGAGGCGCTCGAACTCGAGTCGGATCGTGACGGTGACGTCCTCGAGTTACGGGCGACTTACGACGGTGAGACGGGCTGGTTCGAGAGCGAGCCCGCGATGGACCTCGACGTCGTGCTCCCGGACGGGCTGTCGGTCGAGCGACTCGTTACGGGAACCGGACAGGTGACCATCACCGACGTCACCGGAGATCTCGAAGCTCGCTCGAGTACGGGCAGCGTCGAGATCAGCGACGTCGACGGGACGGTCACGGCCGAGACGAGCACGGGCGGGATCGAGATCGAGGACGTCGCGGCCGTCGGCGACGTGACTGCGAGCACGGGCAGTATCGAGGCCGCAGTGCCCGCAATCGACGGCGACACGGTGCTCTCGGCGAGCACCGGGAGCGTCGAGGCGGCCCTCTCGCCGACGATCGACGCCGACCTCGAGGCCCGAACCAGTACCGGAAGCCTCGAGATCGACGCCGACGGGCTGGAACTCACGGAGTACCGCCGCGAGGACGATCGCGTCAGCGCCGTCCTCGGGGAGGGCGGGCCGCGCCTCCGGATCGAGACGAGCACCGGCGGGGTCGAAATTTCGGCGCTCGAGGAGTGACGGGACCCGGGACACGTGGGCCCAAGGAGCGACGGAACTCGGGACGCGTGGCCCGAAGAACAACGGAACGCCCGCTCGGTCCGTGATCGTGTCCCGCAGTCGAGTCCTCGATCGGACGGACACGCCTCCCAGGATACCCTACAGCGTTCTCGACCACTCTTGGTCCAATCGCGCGCGAAGAAATCACGATATCGGCTCTCTCCGCCTCGGTCTCTCCCGTTCACTCGACGCTGTTCTCTCCGTTCGCCCTCGATCACTCGCCGCCTTTTGTTCGTCGGCGAAAGCCGTTCGTGGACGCTTACTACCCCTCTCGGGGGTCGAGCAGGCTGACGGCGACGACTGCGGAGAGGCGTCCGAGGAGGTTCGCGAGGTACAGCGTCACGGCCAGCGCGAGCAACCCCACAGTCGCGGCGCCAAGCGCCCGCGGAAGCGTCCCGATCACGATCGGGTCGACGAGGACGGCGTAGACGACCAGATCCGCGCCGTAGACGGCGGGCGCGACGAGCAGGCTCGTCGCGAGCGAGACTCCGACGACGAGGACGACGAACCCACAGATCCCAAGCAGGATCTTCCAGCCGAGATACGCCGCACCGAGCCAGGTCTCGCGGCCGAGCACGAGTCGTTTCAGGAACGCGGCGACCCCCTCGTCGGTCGGCGGTATCGAAGCGGTGACGTCGACGGCGAGCAGTTCGCGGGTGAGCGCACCGTCGAGTCGGGCTAGCGCGACGATCGACAGCAGTGTCGCGACCAGTGCGATCGGGCCGAGCAGCGTGAGGCTCAGTCCGAGAGTCATCGACGCGCCGACGGTGATCGCGACGAGATACGCGATCCCGAGCGGGAACGCCAGCAGGACGTACGCGAGCGATCGGTACGTCCAGGGGTCGATCGGCGCGGCGTAGAACGGCCGATCGCTCCCGGTTCGTGGCGGGTCGGTCGGCAACGGACCGCCGTCGCCGGCGGCGTTGGGTCGGTTCGGTGGCATACGACCGGATCGACGGTCCCGAACCCGGTAAAACGGGACCGCGAGCTGTCGAACCGACCACCGCACGAAAACGTTAAGTACTAGGTCCCTTCGAGCGAGTAGAGGATCGCTACCAGCCCGGCGATAGTCACCCAGAGGACGCCGAGCAGGCTGGCGGCGTCCGACAGCGAGAGCAGCGGTGCGAGTCCGTAGCTGACGACGACGGGTCCGGCGGCGATCAGCCCGATTCCGATCGCGAGGTAAAACATCGCGAGGCTGTCGTTGCGACGGTATCCACGGTAGGCGTAGCCGGCGACGACCAGGCCGACGACGGCGGTCGCGAGCGCCGTCGCGAACAGCACCGCGGCCGGATCAACGGCGACCATGGATCACCCCCAGGATGACCACGAGCCCGACCAGCTGGCAGGCGGTGACGATCGTCTCCTGCCAGACCGTCTCGACGCCGCCGACGTTCGACAGCGCGAGCCGCAGGAGCATCGGCACGGTGGTGAGCAACACGAGTCCGACGCCGAGCAGGAGCATCCCCCGCCCGCCTCCGGCGCGGTAGCCCCGGTAGAGCCGCACCGCCAGGTACACCGACAGCACCGTCGCGAGGACGAGCGAGAGAAAGACCAGCGCGATCACCGTCGGGGAGCCCCCGACGGTCGCAACTCGACCGCCGTCCGCGAGGACGACGCCGGCGTCCGTCCTCGGGAGCGACTCCGTCGGCAGCGTGGCGGTGTTGGGAACCGTTTTCGGACTCATTTGAACCCCTCATAGAGGCGGGTGAAGCGGTCTGCAGCCGATTCCTCCCGTTCGATCTCGACGTCGTACCCCTCTTCTGCGAGGCGGATCCGCACCTCGCGAAGGCGGGCCGCGTACACCTTGTGGTGGTGGCCGTCCGGATCGAGTTGCTGGTGAGCCTCGAGCAGGTCGGCCTCGGTGAGTCGCTCGACGCGCCGGTAGATCGTCGATGGATCCGCGTCGCAGGCGTCGCTCAGCGCCCGGACCGACTGGGGTTCGTCGTGGGTGCGGACGAGGATCGTCTTGACGTAGTCGTCGCCGAGTATCTCGACGACGTCGACCTCGCCGTCGTCGGCCATCGGGTATCGGTACTCGGGCCGGCCAAATGGGTGTTTCCCGGAGCGGTTTCGACGCGGCTCCGAACGGGCCGAACGACGATCGGTCAATCCGTCAGCTCGAGGACGTCGACGATGGCCCGGGCCGACTCCGGATGCGGGCGGTGTCGTCGAACGGGGGCCAACGTTTATTCTCCCGCACAGGGAGTGTTCGTGCAATGGGATCGACGACGACCGGAACCGCCAGGACGACCGCCGACCGGTTCGTCCGGGGACTCCGGTGGTTCCTCTCGGTGCCGGTTCGTCGGGAGACCTACCGTCGCCTGGCGTACCTGCTGGTTGCCTTTCCGCTCGGATTGCTCTACTTCGTCGGCCTCGTCGTCGGGCTCTCGATCGGGATCGGGCTCTCGGTGATTCTCGTCGGGATTCCGATCCTGGCGTTCGTCGTCGGGGTGGCGCTGCTTGTCGCCCAGTTCGAACGTTGGCTGGTAAGCCTCCTGCTTCCGGTCGATATCGACGCCAGACGCGAACTCGAGGGGGAGCGACGCCGCGACCGGGCGCTCGATCTGGCGACCGACCTCCGGACCTGGACGCCGCTGGTCTACCTTCCGTCAGTCTTCTTGCTGGGGACCGCCTCGTTTACCCTCCTGACGACGGGACTGTCGACTGCGCTGGCAATGCTACTGGTGCCGCTGTACTACGACCAGCCCGGGCTATACGTCGGGATCGTCACCGATCGGGCACCGGAGTTTCACCAGACCGTCTACCTGGCCTGGAACCAGCTGCTGGTCGGCTTCGAAGCGGTCGTGACGGTCGGCTACTGGGAGATCACGACGCTCCCGCAAGCGCTCGCCGTCGCCGTCGGCGGGATCGTCCTCGGACTGCTCACCTTGCACGCGCTGAACGCGCTCGCTGGACTGTTCGCTCGCTACGCCCGACTCCTACTCGCGGACGGGTACGATCCGACCGCGCTGATCGGTTCGGCACGATAGCTCGGATCTGCGAACCCCGGGACGTCCTCGTCGAATCTCGGCGCCCTCTCGGCCGATCCCAGATAACCGAGACCGGTAGGTACACTATCTACGATAGGTGGCTAAGGTGAGGTACGTTAACTACGATAGGTACCTATTACAAGGCAGCTACTGGAATGGCAGTCCGTGTGCGCCTTCCGATGGTGAACATGCAGGCCACACGCTCATCGGTCGGATCGTTGAGTGTTCGGTATGGCATCGCTCGAGACGACACAGGAACGGACCCGCTCGGAAATCGCCGCGTACCTCCGTGAGTTCGCCGACGAGCTCGATCCGGAGACCCGAACCGAGGACGCGACCCGCGACGGCTCCACCGGGACGGTCGGTACCGACACGACCGACTCGGCGGGGATCGGTGATACCCGGACCGACGACCGCGACGACGATCTACTCGGCACCGACGACCGCGACGACGAGCCAGTCGACACCGACGGTGCGCACGTCGGCGACAAGGTCACCGTGATCGCGGGCAACGAGAGCGCGACGATCAATCCGCCACGGACCTGCGCGTTCGACGTCGCGATCGACACCGACTCGGACCTGCTGGATACGGGCGCGGAACGGAGCACCTCGTTTACGATCCGCTGGGACGCCGATCACGTCGAGGCCGACGACGAACTGACCGTCGAATAGCACGTTCCGCTCGATCCGATCCGCGGCCGTCCACGATCCAGCCGTCGGTAGCCGTGCGATCCGAACGCAGTCGACGCAGATCGCGTTTCACCGAACGCCGTGGCGCTCGTAGAACCGCCGAACGCGGTCGTCGGCCAGCAACGGTCCGTGGACCTGCATCGCCTTGAGGCCGGGGTAGCTGTTGGCTTCGATGATCTTGAACGAGCCCCCGTCGTCGGTGACCACCAGATCCCAGCCCGCGTAGGGGATCATCGGGTGATCCGACGCCAGCGCGAGGAGCTTCTCGCGGATCCGCTCCCACCCGGGGATGGCGGTCCCCTCGATTCGCGCCCCGGTCTCGGGGTGGCTGACGTGCCACTCGAGGCGGTCGCTCCCTCGAGGGAGCTGCGCGCCAGGTCCAAGCTCGCCCGTCTCGAGGTCGATCTCGGCGCTGAGCCCGCCCTGCGAGAAGTTGTCCATCGAGCCCGAGGCGTCGGTTCCGATCCGCTGGACCGCGGCCGCGACGAACGCCTCCTCGCGGTCCTCGTCATACATAGTAATCGCCCGGATCGTGTTCGGCGTCTCGGGGTAGAGTTCGGCTGCGTACGGACCCTGTTCGACGTGTTCACAGACGAGGTAGTTCTCGAGCCCGTCGACCCGTTCGATCAGCGCCTCACGATCGTGGTCCTCGCCATTGATCTCGTACCCTTCGTCGGTCCGCGAGCAGAGCAAGACGTTGTTCCCCCCACCACCTCTGACCCACTTGAGGACGAGCTTTCCGTCCTCGTCGAGCCGATCGGCGACCCACTCGCCCGCGTCGGCGACGGCGCCAGTTCCGGAGCCGACGGCCGACTCGAGGGCCGCCCCCCCATCGGCGACCGCCGATGGCAACGACCCGCCCGCGTCCTCGTTGATCTCGTGGATGGTCCCGTTCCGGACGACCCCGTAGACGGTCATCCGGTGATCGGGGTACGAACGCATCAGCCAGTCGAAAAATAGCTTGTTCGAGAGTGCGATCGACCACGTCCCGTTGAGGTTTTTCGTTCCGACGTACCGCTCGTAGTCGCTGAGAAACGCCGCTGGATCGTAGCGTTCGAAGTCGTAGATGACACCGGCCCTGCTCAGAAAGCCGCGCCGCCAGAGCGCGAGCCGGCGCGGAAGCGACTGCGAGTACGACGGGAGCTCCCGCTCGGTAGCGAGGAGATCTCGAACCCCCTGTATTGTGAAGTAGGCGTCGCGGACGTTCATACCGAGTGCTGTCGAGCACGGGCCGTCAACGTTGTGCTTCCCGTTTCGTGGGGGCGGTGTTCGCTTCTCCGACGGAGTCACACGAGCCCGGGGCCGCGACCGCGGTCGAACGACGTCGCGCTCGACGCACTGGGGAGGAAATTTCCATCGACGCTCACGATAGATAACACGCCGAGTTCTACTCCAGGTAATCGAATTTCCCATCCTCCGGGAATGGACTTCACTTTTGAACATCCGTCGGCTGTTACACCGAACTGGAAACGATGACCGATCACACACGCCGAACAGTACTAAAGGCCGCAGGAGCATCTACGATCGCCGTCGCGATCGCCGGCTGTGCCGGCGACGACAACGACAACGGGAACGACGAGAACGGCGACGAGAACGGCGAGGACGCCGACGGGTTCGAGATCGACCCTGGAACCGAGATCGTCCTCGACGGCTACGCCTCCCACTGGGAGGGCATCGAGCCCGACGAGATCGACGGCGAGGATAATCCGACGCTCGTCCTTGAGGAGGGTGAAGAGTACACGATCGAGTGGATCAACGCCGACGGCGTCGCTCACGACCTCCAGATCTGGGACGAGGACGACGAGCTCGTCGACGACCTCGCGACAGACAGCATCGACGACGAGGGCGAGGGCGACTCGCTGGAGTTTACGGCCGAGCCGGAGATGGTCACGTACGTCTGTGAGTATCACGAGACGAATCAGGTCGGCGACCTCGTCGTCGAGTAAGATCGCTCCCTCGAGGGATCCCGAGCCGATCGGGGTTCGCCGTCACTCTCCTGTGAAGGATCCGAAACCGGCCACAGTTCCGTTTGCCGCCGACGGGTACGGTTCCTGGCATCGATCCGAGCTACTGCTTTCAGACTACTATTCGAGCCCCCCGGATTTGCAGGCACAACCCCCTTCCGTAATCCAGTGATGTCCTACGGTACCACGAGAGTGAGTTCGTAGCATGACTCGAAATCCGCAGCGTCGGCACACACAGTACAGCCGCAGTTTCTTAGCCACCTATGTCAATTGAGATCGACATCGAATCCGCCAGTCTCGACGAAAAGCTCGATAAATCCCTCGACGTCCTCGAGGAAACGTGGTCGAAGTTCGACGATCCGACGTTCACCTGCAGCTTCGGAAAGGACTCGAACGCCGTGTTGGACCTTCTGGCACGGTCGGACGCCGACCTCGAGAGCGACGTTACGCTCTCTTTTCTCGACCACGGCAACCACTTCGAGGCGACGTGGGGGATGAAAGAGGCTCTCGAGGATCGCTACGGCGTCACCTTCGAGACCTACGAGCCGGACTCGAGCTACGAGGAACTCGTCGCCGAACACGGGCCTCGCGTGAACCAGCGCAAGCCGGACCTCTGTTGCCAGACGCTCAAGTCAGCGCCGATGGAGCGGATGGTCGACGGCTACGACGGCTGGATCACCGGCTACCGGATGGACGAAGGGCTCGACGACGGCGAGGGCGAGGGGAGCTACGAGTGGCGGAAACACCTCGACTACTTCGAGGAGAAGGAAGCGGTCACCCGGATCAACCCGATCGTCCACTGGACGACCGAGGACGTCTGGGAGTACCACGAGCGCCGCGACATTCCGTACAACGACCTCTACGACGAGGGGTTCGAGTGTCTCGGCTGCAAGCAGTGTACCCTCGACGGCGACCCGCTCTTTGCCTACGACAGCATCCGTCGAGTCGGCGACGGAACGGAGCCGGAGGAAGCGAGCGACTGATGACGACCGCCCCTACCAGCCTACGATGACCGTCGAGAAACAGTCACCGGACGAGATCGTGGATCGGCTGCTCAGAAAGACCGACGACGACGAGCTCGTGGTGTACCTCGAGGACGAGACCGAGCTCCCGGTCTCGATCAGGCGTCCCCTCCACCTGCCGAGCTCGGTCCAGGAGGGCGTCGAGGGCGGAAGCGTCCGCTACTCGGTGCTGGCCGACGAGGACGCCGTCGACCAGCTCGATCTGCCCGCCCGGGAGGGCGTCATCGCCGCCGAGGAGCTCGAGGCCGGCTCCTGGACCCGCTCTCGCCTCGAGTTCCACGAGCAGTTCGACGAGGACGAGTTCGGCGAGCTCGAACGCTCCGCGGACGTCCTCGCGGTCGCCGACGCCTCCTGACCCCGAACGGTTTTCCATTCGGTGTCCGGTCGCAGACTGTTTTCAGTTCGGTTTCACGCGGGACCGACGAGAGCCGGCGCGGAGCTGCCTGCTGGGAGGCGTTCATCCAGGTGAGTGTCGCGCGCGAAGAAAAGACAAGCCCGAGAGCGCCGTCAGTTTTTGATCGCGGTGACGATCAGTGAGAGCGCGATGAGCGCGAGCAGTCCGACCGCGATGGAGCTGTTGAACAGGAAGGCGGTAGCGCTCTCGCCGGTCAGCAGCCAGCCGGTGACGAACCCGGACTCGGCGATGTCGCCAAGGATCACCCCCAGGACGAGGCTCACGAGCGGGTAGTCGTAGGCGACGAGCAACACGCCGATCAGTCCGAACAACAAGACGATGTAGAGGTCGACGGGCGCGTTCCGGACGGCGAACCCGCCGACGACGGCGAGCACCGCAACCGAGGGAATGATATAGCGAATAGGGATATATGCGAGCTTCCCGAAGTACTGCGAGCCGGCGAGGCCGTAGATCAGGATCAAAACGTTGCCGACGAACAGCGAGAGGATCATCGCGTAGACGATATCGCCCGAGGAGTCGAACAGCGCGGGGCCGGGATTCAGCCCGTGGAGGGCGATCGCACCCAGCAGCGCGGCCGTCGCGCCGCTGCCGGGGATCCCGAGGGTGAGCGTCGGGATCAGCGCGCTGCCCTGGGTCGCGTTGTTACTCGAGTCCGCCGCGATGACACCCTCGATGATCCCGCTACCGAACCGATCGGCGAGCTCGTCGCTCGCCCACCGTTTGGCCTCGTTGTACGAGACGAAGTTCGCGACGTCCGCGCCGGCGCCGGGCAGCGAGCCGATGAACGTGCCGATGAGCGCACCCCGAACGAACCCGACGGGACGGGAGACGACCGCCCGAGCCGCGTCGTACACTTCCGAGGCACCGCGCTGGATGGTGTTGTCGCCGGTGACGACGGTCCCCTGGTAGGCCAGCCAGAACACCTCCGCCAGCACGAACAGCCCGATGAGGACGACGACGAAGTCGACGCCCTCGAGCAGCGCCGTCTGGCCGAACGTGGCGCGGGGCTGTGCGAGCTGGGGATCGTTCCCGATCGTCCCGATCAGCAGGCCGAAGGCGCCGGCGAGCAGGGCCTTCGAGAGCGACGATCCCTTCGCCGCGGGAATGATCGTCAGGGCAAACACCGCGAGCAGGAACATCTCCGGATCACCGAAGTTGAGGGCAAAGTCGGAGATCGGCGGCGCGAAGATCAGCAGGAACGTCGCCGCGATCAGCCCCGCGAGCCCGGAGACGATCGCGGAGACGGCGAGCGCGTAGATCGCCCGCCCCTGCTTGGTGAGCTCGTAGCCGTCCCAGCAGGTAACGATCGAGCCCGGCGCGCCGGGGGTGTTGATGAGGATCGCGGGGATCGAGCCACCGTAGATGGCGCCGCCGTAGGCCGAGACCAGAAATATCAGCGCGACGGTCGGCTCGAACGGGATCGTCACCGGCGTAAAGAGGATGATCGTCATCGTCGCGGAGAAGCCGGGAATCGCCCCGAAGACGATCCCGACGGCCGTCCCCAGCAGGATCGCGAACAGAATGTACGGGCTCGAGAGGATGCCGAGCGCGCCGTCGATGGCCGCGGGTGCAAGAACGCCGAGCATGGTTAGAGGGGAATCATCAGCCACTGGACGAACACGAGCCAGACGACGATCGCGAAGCCAAGCGAGTACCCCGCGAGTGCGAGCGGGTTCCGCTCACCGAACAGATAGAGGGTGGCCGCCAGAAAGGCGACCGTCGAGGCGAGAAAGCCGACCGGTTCGAGCGCGACGATGTAGCCGGCGGTCAGCGCGACCAGCAGCGCCGCGCTTCGGACGGTGAAGACCGCCTCCTCCTCGGCGTCGGCGTCGGTCTCCGGGTCGAACGCGGCGGCCGCGCTCCCGACGCCGTCGTCGTCCGAGCCGTCCTCGCCGTCGAGCGAGACGGACTGGACAGCGATCGTCAGCACCGCGAGCGTGATCGTCGCGTACAGCAACGGTCCCGCGTACAGCATCGACAGCTCCGGTAGCGCTCGCGTGTCCCAGTAGTAGAACAGGCAGAACGCGAGCACCAGCCCCGGAAACAGCAGTTCTCCCGTATCGATCTCGACCGTTCGCGATCCGGTTCCGACGGTGACGGTCGGCGGCGTAATTCCCGTCATACGTTATCGATCGTAAATGAAGCTCTCGACGACGTCGGCGTACGTTTCCATGAACTGTGAGGTTTCCTCGACCTCGGTCTCGGTCTCGTCGGGGCCGCGGTAGTCAAGAATGTCGTCGAGTCCGCCCTGGTTTTCGGCCTCGGAGAGGAACTGCTCGTCCTCGAACACCGCGGCGTAGGTCTCGGCGAGCCGCTCGAACCGGTCGGGCTGGTTTTCCTGGAGCCCGCCGGGGACGACCATGAGCTTCCACTGGCCGAGCCCCTCGTCGACGAGCGGGACGTCCTCGAGACCGATATCGGCGAACGACGGTGTGTCGGGCCACAGCTCCTGGGGCTCTGCGGTGTGTGAGCCCAGCGCGAGGACGTCGCCGACGTGGTCGGGGTTAAAGGCCCACGGCTGGTTGACGCCCGCGTCGACGTCGCCCGCGAGGACGGCCTGCCGAACCCCGGCGCCGCCCTCCATGTTGACGACCGTCAGATCCAGATCGTAGGTCTCCTCGACCAGCAGCGCCGACAGCGCCGTGTTCCCGATCGCGGAGGTGATCCCGACGGTGGCACCGTCCTCGCGAGCGTACTCGACGAACTCCGAGAGATCGTCGTACGGCCGATCGAGCGGAGCGAACCACATCGTCGGATCCCAGTGGTGGGTCCCCAGGTAGTCGAACGACGCCATCCGGTAGGGAGCGTTCTGGAAGAGCCAGGTGGCCTGCATCTGGGGCATGTTCCACATCGCGACCGTGGTGCCGTCCGGATCGGCGTTGTACAGCTCCTCGCCGCCGACCTGGGTCGAGCCGCCGGGGTAGTTCTCGACGACGAACTCGACGCCGAGCCGATCCGCCCACACGGGGGTCGTGATCCGCATTGATCGGTCGGTTCCGCCGCCTTGTGCCCAGGGGACGACCGCCGTGATCCGTCCGTCGTCGAACTGTTCGGTAACGCCGAACGCTTCGGCGCCGTACGCTGCCGTAACCGAGAGTCCCGTCACGCCGGCCGCGAGAAACTCCCGTCTACCGATATCTGTGACTGGCATTATCTCTGTAGACCGTCCCCGCGAGCATCATCGTTTCACCCGGCCGGGGACGAGCACCGGGTCGGTCTGTTACGTTCCCTTACCGAACTGCACACTGTGAGGGTCGGAATCGGCGGCCATCGACGGTTCGTGACCGACGGTCCGACCGGCTGCGACTCGAATTGTTACTTCTGGTATATTTGTTACTAACAACTCAGTTAGGGTTGGGGGTTCTGCCTGCATGTGCAAATAACGTTCATGAATAATCACCGCGAAGTGTCACCTGTGACCCGAGCGTCTTGTTACATGATAGCTTTCAACAGACCCTTGTCGGCTCGCCATCGTACTGATTCGTATGAAGTCCGGCTCACCGGCGACGACGGCGAACGCCCGCTCGCTCCGGCCCGAAACGTTCGACGCGCGGATCGACGATCTGTGGGAGCGCTACGAGGAGTGCGATCTCTGTGCGTACGACTGCGGGGTCGACCGCACCGCCGGCGACGTCGGCACCTGCCAGGTCGACGACACCGCGTACGTCTCAACGTACTTCCCCCACTTCGGCGAGGAAGACTGCCTGAAGGGCCACAACGGGAGCGGAACGATCTTTCTCGCGAACTGCAACATGAAATGCGTCTTCTGTCAGAACTTCGAGACGAGCCACGAGGCGAAAGGCGATCCCGCGACACCCGCGGAGATCGCCGAGATGGCCCTCGAACTCGAAGCGAAGGGCTGTCACAACATCAACTTCGTCTCCCCGACCCACCACTCGCCCCACCTTGTCGAGGCGGTTCGGATCGCCATCGAGGCCGGCCTCGACCTCCCGATCGTCTGGAACTGCGGTGGCTACGAACGCCCGGAGATCCTCGAGCGACTCGAGGGGATCGTCGACATCTACATGCCCGACGTGAAGTGGGGCAACGACGCCGCCGCGGCGCGGTACTCGAAGGCGCCCAACTACTGGTCGAACGTCACCGACTCGCTCCGGGAGATGCACCGACAGGTCGGCGACCTCCGGCTCGACGACACCGGGCTCGCGACGGGCGGGCTCCTCGTTCGCCACCTCGTCATGCCCAACCACGTCGAGAGCGCGAAGCGAGTGCTGTCGTTCCTTGCCGAGGAGGTCTCCGAGAAGACGTTCGTCGACGTCATGGCGCAGTACCGGCCCCACTACAAGGCGAAATCGGAGCCGTTCTACGAGGAGATCAGCCGTCCGATCACCGCCGCGGAGTACGAGGCGGTCGTCGACCACGCTCGCGAGGCGGGTCTCGAGCGACTCTACCTCGATCGCTCGATGCTACTCTGACCGCTCGAGCAGCCGCTCGGCCCGCTCGCGGTCGGCCGGCGTATTGACGTTGACTCGCGAGCCCGGCAGCCGAACGGCGTCGACGCGTCGCCCCGCTCGCGCCAGGAGGCCGACCGCCTCGCTGAGTTCGAACTCGCCGCTGTCGGCGGGGCGGGCGAGCGCGAGTGCGTGAAAGATCCGCGGCGGCAGGACGTAACACCCAGTCGTCACCAGCTTCGAGGGCGGGTCGTCGGCCTTCTCGACGATTCCCGTGACGTGACCGTCCTCGAGGACGACCGCGCCCGTCTCGCTGGCGGTCTCCCGATCGACCTCCTCGACGAGCACCGCGGCCTCGGCCCCGGTCGAGCGAACGCGTTCGATGGCGGGGTCGATCCTGCCGTCGAACACGTTGTCGCCGTTCAGGACGACGAACGGCTCCTCGAGATAGGGCTCGGCGAGCGAGACCGCGTGACCGAGCCCCGTCCGCTCGCGCTGGTGGACGTAAGTGATCGGAACGTCCCGGTAGGTGTCGCCGAAGCGGTCGACGATCTGTGACTTGCGGTAGCCGACGACAACGACGAGCTCGTCGACGCCAGCTGCCAGCAACGTCTCGAAGACGTGGCTCAGGATCGGTCGCTCGTCCACCTCGACGAGTCCCTTCGGTACGTCCTCGGTCAGCGGGCGCAGTCGCGTACCCTCGCCTGCGGCGGGGACGACTCCCTTCATATCTCCCCATAGCCGCCCGCCCGGGAAAAGTCACGAGGACGGTGTAGGCTGATCGACCTCGCGGACCCGCGGTCGGCGGGCCGAACCACAAAACAGATACCCCCGCCCCCGAGCCGTCTACCCGGTCGGGGCGTTCGCACGGCGCCAGGTGACGCGTGTTCCGACCCTCCTGTTTCCGATCGGCCAGCGGCGGCGCTAGACGCTCGGCGCGGGGTCGGCGGACTGTGGCTCCGACCGTGTGGATTCGGCATCAAGCCACGCCTCGGCGTCGAGGGCGGCCATGCTCCCGGTGCCCGCCGAGGTCACCGCCTGGCGGTAGTCGGGATCCATCACGTCCCCCGCACCGAAGACGCCCTCGACTGCGGTCTCGGTCGTCATCCCCTCGCGGGTCTCCAGGTGGCCGGAGTCGGCCAGTTCGACCGCGGTGTCCTCGAGGAAGTCGGTGTTCGGAACGTGGCCGACGCCGTAGAAGATCCCGCCGACGTCGACGGTCTCTCGGTCGACCTCGGTCGCGGCCTCCGGCGCCGCGCTCCCCGCGAGTTTCTCCGTCGGGTGGCCGTCGGGGTGGGAACCGAGCGTCGCGCCGGTGACGCCGTCCTCGCGGGAGCCGTGGATCGCGAGCAGCTCCGCGTTCCAGCGGACGGCGATCTTCTCGTGGTCGCGGGCCCGCTCGGCCATGATGTCCGAGGCACGTAGCTCGTCGCGGCGGTGGACGACCGTCACCGAGTCGGCGAACTTCGCGAGGAACAGCGCCTCCTCCATCGCCGAGTCGCCCCCGCCGATCACGAGGACGTCGTCGCCGCGGTGGAAGGCGCCGTCGCAGGTCGCACACGTCGAGACGCCGTAGCCCATCAGTTCGTCCTCGCCGTCGGCGCCGACCCAGCGGGCGCTGGCACCGGTCGCGACGATCAGCGCCCGCGTCCGGACGCTGTCGCCGTTCGCGAGCTCGAGTTCGAACGGCCGGTCCTCGAGTGTGGCGTCCTCGACGGCGGCGTGGCGAAAGTCGGCGCCGAACCGTTCGGCCTGTGCTTTCCCGCGCTGGATCAGTTCCATCCCGCCGACGCCCTCGGGGAACCCGAGGTAGTTCTCGACGTCGGTGGTCAGGGTGAGCTGGCCGCCCGGCTCGGGCCCCTCGAGGACGAGGGGGTCGAGGTCGGCCCGCGCGGCGTAGACGGCGGCCGAGAGACCGGCGACGCCGGAGCCGACGATCACGACGTCGCGAACGGTCGCGGTCGAGTCCTCGCTCATTCGGTGTAGCGCTCGATCAGGCTGCGGAGTCGGTCCTCCGGCAGGGCGCCGGTGTGCTGTTCGACCTGCTCGCCGTCGGCGAACACGAGCAGCGTGGGGACGCCGCGGACGCCGTAGGTAGCGGCGAGTTGCTGGTTGGCGTCGACGTCGACCTTCGCGACGGTCGCGTCGGTCTCGGCCGCGATCGTCTCGACGAGGGGCTCGAGCATCTGACAGGGGCCACACCAGTCGGCGTGGAAGTCCACGAGCACGACGTCACGGTCGCTCACGATCGCGTCGAGGTCGTCCTCGCCGTCGACGTGGAGCGGTTCGTTCGTCGGTCGGTCCGCCGAGCCGCTGGTTGCATCGGTTGTCATCACGTCCTCGTTCGGGCCAGAGGCGTTTAAGGCTTTTGTAGGTGGTGTGCAATACAGTACACCACGACCCGATCGAACTGTCCTTACCTGACCAAGCAGCCTCGATAGAGATGATTGACGACGGCATTTCCGTTTTCTCTGCTCCCTACTCCGGTCGATGGCTCTACCGTAATTGTGTATACTGTGCAAAGTATTACGGATTCCAAACCCGTATCACGACCCATGAGTGACCGATCCGAGACGGTTCGCGTCTGGCTGGTCGAGCGAACCTACTCTGACGACGAGCAGAATCTCATCATCCTGGTGTATGCAACCCCCGACGGTGAGCGGTATCCGGAAAGAACGGGCGATCACGAGTTCGACGGACGACCGACCGACGACGGCCACGGTGACCGTCGCCCCGTCGAACCTCGGCGCCGTCGATGATCCGGAGCTCCGGGAGCAGTACGCGACGGAGGCGAGCCGGATGGCCGAGACCCACGAGCCGGACGACGCGATCTAGCGACTCACCCCGCTGTTCCCGTTCAGTCGTGTGGATGAAACCGCTTGACCGCGCGGTCGACCGCCTCCGTCCGCCCGATGAAGGTGACCCGATCGCCGTCGCGCAGCACGTGGTCCCCGGTCGGAACCTCCGTCGTCCCGTCGCCGTGGGTCACCAGCCCGACGAGACAGCCGTCGGGAATCTCGGCGTTGAGCTGGGCGATCGTCTTCCCGACGAGATCCGTCGCCGTCACCTCGATCTCCTGGACGTCGCCCGTTCGACCGAGTTCGTTCATCCACGCCGATAGTGACGGCCGCTCGAGGACGTTCTCGAGCGACCACGCGGTCGCCATCGAGAGGTCGATCGCGCGGACGCCGAGCGATTCGAACGCCTCGACGTTGTCTGGCTGGTTGACCCGCGAGGCGACCGTCTCGACGTCGAAGCTGGTCCGTGCGAGCTGGCAGGCCAGCAGGTTCGCGTCGTCGTCGGGCGTCGCCGCGATGACGTTTTTCGCCTCGTCGATCCCCGCCCGCTTGAGGACGCCGGCGTCGGTGCCGTCGCCCTCGAGGGCGCGCAGTCCCCGTTCGCGGCTCCGTTCGACCGCGTCCGGGTCCTCGTCGACGACGAGGACGTTCTCTCCGTCCCGTTCGAGCCGTTCCGCGAGGGAGAGACCGACTCGTCCCCCGCCGATGATGATCGTGCGCATTGGTGAGACTCCGAGGTGGGTCGCGATCCGTCCTGCGAGGCCGGCCTGGAGGACGACCGTCGCGAAGATGATCAGGAAGACGGTACCGGCCAGCAGCTGGGCCTCCTGTGGCTGGCCGAGCGCCTGGAGCTCGACGGCAAACAGCGTCGCGACGCTCGCGGGGATGATCCCGCGGGGACCGACGGCGCTGAGAAAGAGCCGCTCGTCCCGTGTGAACCGTTCGCCGGTCGTCGCGAGGTAGATCACCGCCGGCCGGAGCACGAGCGTGATCGCGACGACGACGGCGATCCCGGCGACCCCGAGAGTCGCGATGTCGCCGAAGTCGATCAGCGCCGCCAGCGCGACGAAAATAAACGAAAGGACGACGACCGAGAGATCGTCCAGGAAGTCGACGACGTCCTCGTGGTGTGGCAGATCGACGTTGCCGAGCGCAAAGCCGGCCATCGCGGCGGCGGCGATCCCGGTCTCGCTGGCGAGCAGCTCCGCGCCGCCGTAGGCGACGACGATTCCCGCGAGGACGACCAGTCTGGCGTGCAGCGGCGCGGTCCCGGGCGAGAGGTTGCCCCGGCTGAGAAACAGCCAGACGGCGCCGGCGACGGCGGCGCCGACGCCGAGGCCGATCGCCAGCCGGCCCCCGAACTCGCCGAGGAGCCGCATCGGACCGCCGTCGCCGGCGATCAACACCTCGAAGACGACGACCACCAGGATCGCGGCGGTGACGTCGTTGAGCACGCCCTCGCCCTCGAGGACGGCCGCAACGTGATCCCGGACGGTGACGACCTGGAGGATGGGGCCGATCACCGTCGGCCCGGTCGCGATCAGCAGGGCGCCGACCAGCAGGCCGACCTCGAGGCTTGTGTCGAGAAAGGCGACGACGGCGGCCGCGGTTCCCAGCCAGGTGATCGCCGCGCCGACCGTTGTGAGCCGCAGCAGGGCCGTCGGACTCTCCCGGAGCTTCTCGAGGCGGAGGTGGTAGCCGCCCTCGAAGAGGATGATCGCGACGCTGACGCCGACCATCACGGGGAGCCCCTCGCCGAACGTCGCCCGCGAGACGAGACCGACCCCCTCCGGACCGATCGCGACGCCCGCGAGGATCAGAAACAGGACGCTTGGGATCCGGAGCCGGTCCGCGAGGACCCGGGAGGCGACCCCGAGCGCCAGTACGACGGCCACGACGCCGATCAGCGTCACGGCTGGGGATCCGTCCGTCGGTCGATCCGGACGGCGCGACGATCGGTCGGTCGCTCACTGTCCATCGGTATCACTTCCCATCGGTCGCCGACGGGGTATCCGTTTCGCCGTCTCCGGCCGAGGTGAGAACCTGCGAGAGGATGATCGCGGCGACGGCGAACGACGACCCGACCAGCAGGACGACGCTGAGTACGTCGAGCGCACTCGTCCCCAGCCAGTCGGCGAGTTCGCTGAGCCCGATTCCGGCGCTTGCCAGCACCATCATGAGTCCGAAGTAGACGATCACGTCGTCCTCTTCGACGATCGTGGTCGCCGCCGAGCCGATCCGTGCGCCGAGCGCGCTGCCGACCAGCAGCAGGGAGACGACCGCGAGATCGACGCCCCCGGACAGCCCGTAGGTGAAGGTGCCGAACGCGCCCGAGAACAGTCCGGCGAAGAGGCTCGTCCCGACGGCCGCGGTCAGGGGCGTCCCGATCAGATAGTAGATCGCAGGCATCCGGATGAACCCGCCACCGACGCCGATCAGTCCCGAGACGAGACCGACGCCGCCGCCGGAGCCGAGGATCGTCCACAGCGAGGCCCGCCCGCCGGAGGTCAGCGAAAGCATCGGCGGCACCTCGTAGGACTGGATCCTCCGGGCGACTGGGGGGATCTCCTCGTCGCTGACCGTCTCGTCGTCCTCGACGTCCTCGAGCCGGTAGGCGCGCCGGAGAAAGAGGAGGCCGATCCCCGCGAGCAAGACGACGTACGCGACGCCGGTGACGAGTTCGGCGATCCCGAGGGCCTCGAGACCGAAGACGAGTCGGCTGCCGAGTTCGATCCCGATCGAGAGGACGACGAACAGGACGGCGCCGAGCCGGTAGTCGACCTCGCCGACGTCGTAGTGTTTCAGGACGGCGATGACGGACGTGCCGAAGTAAAACGCCAGGCCACTACCGATTGCGACGGGCGCGGGATACCCCAGTATCAGCAGCGTCGGGGTGATCAGGAACGACCCGCCCATCCCGAAGAAGCCAAACAGTACGCCGACCGCGAAGCCGAAGCTCACGAACAGCGCCAGCAGTGCCGGGGAGAGACCGAGTAGCTCCATCGATTACGTGCTCGCGTTCGTGACTCGCTCGATCGCCGGCGATGCGACCCGTTCGAGGAGCCCGTAGCCGACGTAGAGAGCAACCGCCTGCAGGAAGACGACGCCGACGAGCGCAGTCGCCCGTGCGAGCGGCGGGAGTCCGGCGGACTCGATCATGCGTTCCGACCTCCGTTCGAAAGCGGTTGTGTGCGCATCATGGATTTTCACTCACTACTCTCTACCCGGAGCGCCTGTATAACGCTTTTGGGACTAAAGAACAATATTACTGCAGGAAATCACACGACTATCCAACGAGAATATCCGAATACGTTACGAAAATATAGCACCCTCGAAGCGGCGCGGCGCGTTGCTCGGGCGCGACGCTCGAACGAGCTCCCGTAGCGTCGCCGATCGACGTGAATCGCTCGTCGGTCAGCGCTCGAAAAACGATTTTGGTATTGGCTAGACAAAACAATATTATACCGCCGGACCGTACTCGGCGTATGAAAGCGGTACTCGCGACGGATCTCTCGGCGGCCAGCGAGGCGACGATCCGCAACGAAACCTGTCTCGACTGTCTCGGACGGATCGGAATCGAGGAGTTTCACCTCGTGACGGTCGTCCCCTCGAACGTCCACGGGGGGATGCCCGGTATCGACTTCGAGAAGCGCCGGACGAACGCGATCCGACGGTACAGTCGGGTGATCGAGGACGCCGGATTCGACGTCGAAACCCACGTCGTTCGTGGCACGCCCCACCGACGGATTATCGGTATCGCCGGGACGATCGGGGCGAATCTCACGATCGTTGGCTCCCGCGGAAAGAGTCCGCTCGAGAACCGCGTCGTCGGGTCGACGGCGCGCAACCTCGCACGCACGACCGAGACGCCACTGCTGGTCAACCGGATCGAGCGCGGCGTCGACGATCCCGATGTCGTCAGACAGCACCTCTTCCAGCGGATGCTGTACGCGACCGACTTCTCCGAGAACGCCGAGCGGGCCTTCGAGTCGTTTGCCTACCTGCGACACGCCACCCGAGAGGCGACGCTCGTCCACGTCGCCACGCCGAAAGACCCCGATCAGGAGAGCGATCCCGAACGGCGACTGGGCAAACTGGCGACCCGGCTCGAGGACTGGGGGATCGACGCCGAGACCGTCGTCAGGCGGGGCGACCCCGCCGAGGAGATCCTCGCCACGGAAGCCGAAGTAAACCCGACGACGGTACTGGTCGGCTCGCGCGGTCACAGCCGGCTCCGACGGCTCCTGCTGGGCAGCGTCTCCGAGGACCTCGTCGGTCGTGCGACCGGAAACGTCATGCTGGTCCCGCCGGCGTGAGCAGTCTTTCGGCGATCGGCTCGGAACCACCTGCTTGCAGCTGAAAGGCCCGTGAGACGCTGTGCTTGCGGATCCATGTCGGAAGGTTGAACTTGCCGTTGGAGCAAAACGGACGTAGGATACCCGTCTCGATCCGCCGTTTCCGATCCGTTTCGCACTCATGCTCGAACTCACGCTCCTGATCGTCCTCGTCGTCTCGGTTCTGGCGCTTGTCCACTCGTATTTCCTCTACCCGCCGGCGCTCGCGTTGCTGGCGCGGTTGACCCCGACGCCGAGGACGTCCACCCCCGACACCCTGCCCTCGGTCGCACTCGTCGTCGCGGCGTACAACGAGGAGGAGATCATCGCCGAAAAGATCGAGAACAGCCTCGAACTCGACTACCCCGCGGATCGACTGTCGATCATCGTCTTCTCGGACGCGTCCTCGGACCGGACCGACGAGATCGTCCGTTCGTACGCCGACGAGGGGGTCGAACTCGTCCGGATCGAGGGGCGAGTCGGCAAGACCGAGTGCCAGAACCGGGTCGCCGACGCCGTCGACGAGGAGATCATCGTCTTCTCGGACGCAAACAGCATGTACGAGCCGGACGCGATCCGCGAGCTGGTGTCGTCGTTCGGCCCGGACGTGGGCTGTGTCGTCGGCGAACTCACGTACCGCGACTCGAGCGACGTCGACGGCGAGTCGATCTACTGGCGCTACGAGTCGCTGCTCAAGCGCCTCGAGTCGGCCGTCGGCTCGTCGGTGACGGGCAACGGCGCGATCTACGCGGTCCGGAGCTCGTCGTACGTTCCGCTTCGCCGGGACGCGATCAGCGACTTCGCGGAGCCGCTGGCGATCGTCAAGAACGGCGAGCGGGTGACCTACACCGCTGACGCGGTCGCCTGGGAGAACACCGAAGAGAGCGTCGACGACGAACTCGACCGCCGCAGCCGAATCGTCACCCGGTCGTGGCACACCGTCGCGAACAACGCCGAACTGTTGAACCCCGCCCGGTATCCGCTGTTCTCGTTTCAACTGCTCTCACACAAGGTGCTCCGGTGGCTCTCGCCGGTGTTTCTCGCAACCGCCTTGCTCTCGACGATCGGGCTCGTCGTCCTCTCCGCGAACCCCCTCTCGCTGGCGGCACTGGCCGCCCAGCTCGCGTTCTACGGGCTCGCACTCGTCGGCGCCGTCCTCGATCGAACCGCGGTCTCGCCGCCGACGATCGTCCACGTCCCCCACTTCTTCCTCGTCGCGAACTACGGTATGCTCGTCGGCCTCCGGAACTTCCTCCGGCGGGAGAACATCGTCACCTGGAACACGACCTCGCGAGAATCCGATCACGAGCCAGAGTCATGACCCACGTCGTCCACATCTCTTCGGTCCACTACCCGTTCGATCCGCGCATCTTCCACAAGCAACTGCAGGCGCTGTCCGACGCCGGCTACCGGACGACGCTGCTGGTCCACCACGAGGACTCGACCGAGCGCGACGGCGTCACCGTACGCTCGGTCGGCGACGTCGAGAGTCGCCTCGAGCGCTGGCGGAACCTCCCGACGCTGTTCCGGGAAGCTCGGGCCGAGGACGCCGACGTCTACCACGTCCACGATCCGGAGCTGTTGCCGATCGGGGTCTTGCTGTCGCTGACGACCGACGCGAGTGTCGTCTACGACGTCCACGAGGACTACGCGGACGCGATCCGGGTCCGCGAGTGGATCCCCGAACCCGTCAAGCCCGTTCTGCAGCGGGTGTTTCCAACCGTTCAGGCGGCGCTAACCCGACCGCTGGAGCTGGTCGTGACCGCCGACGACTCGACCCGGGCACAGCTCGAGGGACACACGAGCACGCCCGTCGAAACGGTGCGGAACCTGCCGACGGTCGCGGGGATCGAGACCGACCGCGTCGACGTCGAGCGCTCCCACGAGCACGTACTGGCCTACGTCGGCGGCCTCGACCGGGAACGGGGCCTGTTGACCATGCTCCAGGTAACCGCCCGGCTCCGGGAGCGAGGACTCGACGTCGGGCTCTGGCTGCTCGGCCCGTTCCAGGACGGGGCGATCGAGCGCACGGCCCGCGAGTTCATGGACCGGGAGGGGATCGCCGAACACGTCCGGCTGTTCGGCTACGTCGACTACGACGAGATCTTCTCCTATCTCTCGGCGGCCGACGTCGGCCTGCTGTTGGTCGACGAGGAGCGGTTCGCACGCAACGTGCCGACGAAGTTCTTCGAGTACCTCTACTGTGAGCTTCCCGTCGTGATGACCGAGGTGCCGTCGCTCGAGCCCTACGCGGACGACGACTACTGTGTTGCGGTGCCCGAGGACGATCTCGATCGGACCGTCGAGGAGCTTGCAGGGCTGCTCGAGGCGCCCGAGACCAGAGTCCGGATGGGCGAGGCCGGCCGCGAGGCGGTCGCCTCGGAGTACAGCTGGGAGATCGAACGGGACCGACTGCTGGCCGCGTACGCACAGCTCACCGACCGCCGATGACGACCCCCTTCGCATGACCACCGTTTCAGTTATCACACCCACGTACAACCGGGCGGAGACGCTTCCGCGAGCGATCGAGAGCGTCCTCGGACAGCGCCACGAGGAGTTCGAACACGTGATCGTCGACGACGGCTCGACCGACGACACTCCGTCGGTCGTCGAGGGCTACGACGACGACCGCATCGAGTACGTCCGCCTCGAGGGCAACAACGGGGCGAACGTCGCCCGAAACGAGGGGATCCGGACGTCCTCGGGAGAGTACGTCGCGTTTCTCGACTCCGACGACGAGTACTACCCGGGCAAGCTCGAAGCCTGCGTCGACGCTCTCGAGTCGCTGCCCGAGCGTTACGGCGGGGTCTTCCACGGCTACGACATCTATCGGGGCGAGACCTACCTCGGCCCGGAGGCGACCGACGACGGCCGCGTGACCCTCTCGGATCTCGGCGAGGCCAACGTCCCGGGCAGCTTCATCACGACGGCGTTCAGACGCGAGGTCTTCGAGGACGTCGGTCTCCTCGACGAGGCGATGGCCTCCTCCCAGGACTACGAGTTCTACCTGCGGGTCGCCCGGGAGTACGATCTCTACGGACTCGGCACGGTGCTTGCGAAACACTACCGACAGGACGACTCGATCTCGCTGGATCTGGACGCGCGACGCACGGGGAAGGCCCAGCTCGTCGAGCGCCACGGCGACGTGTTGACCGCTCGGCGCCACGCCCACCACCACTACCTCCTCGGGCTGACCCACGCGAAACGCGACGAACTGGGGCCAGCACGCCGGGAGCTCGCCAGGGCGATCCGACTCGATCCGACGAACCCGTTTCCGTACGTCCACCTGGCGACCTGCGTGACGCCGACGACGTTCGCGCTCGGCATGTCGGCAAAACGACGGGTAAAACGCCTCCTCGGCCAGTGAGCCTCTCGAAACGGCGCGTTCTCGATAGCAAGACACTTCAGCGGAAATCGGAAACGTGACCTCGATGGTCGACCAGCCGAAACGGCTCGATGCCGCCGTTGCGATCTGTTACGTCGCGTTCGTCTTCTCTGGCGTCTATAAGAGCGCCTGGTACCTCCAGTGGAGTCCGATCGATCTGACGGTGCTGTTTGGCGCGGCGACGGTCGGCGTCTCGGGCCTGCTGGTCGCACGCGATCGGATCGCGCTCACCCGCCCGTCGCTGCTCGTTCCCGCCCTGTTCGGCCTCTTTGCCGGCTACGCCGTCCTTTCGGGGCTCTGGTCGCCGAGTACGGAGTACTTCCTCTCGAAGTCGCTTCGGCTGGTCGGCGTTACCGGGCTGGCGCTCGGGCTCGGCGCGATCGTGATCGCGACGTCGGTCCGACGGCTGCGGTACGCTGGCTTCGCAACCGCGGGGGTCGCACTGCTCACCGCCCTCGAGATGCTCTCCCAGTACTACCAGGCCGGCGGAGGCGAACCCTCCCCGTTCGGCACGAACTACCTCATCACGGGCCGGGCGATCGGCCTGGGGCTGTTGCTGGCGGTCGGCTACCTCGTGCTCTCCCGCGAGGACCGAACCCTCACCGCCACAGCGGCCGTCGGGGCGGTCGTGATGGGGTACGCCCTGTTGATCAGCGGCGCTCGCGGACCCACGGTCGCCGTCGTGGGCTCGATCGCGTTGCTCGTCGCGGCCGGGATCGTTCTCGGAACGTTGCCAAACGGCAGGCTCGCACTGGCTGGATACAGCGTCGCCGGCGTCGCGTCGCTGATCGCCCTCGTTACCGTCGCCAGACAACTGCGTGCCATACAGCGGCTTCTCGCCCTCGTCGACGGCCCGGGACGGTCGCTCGGCCTTCGCTTTGGCTACTGGACGAATACGCTCGACGCTCTCCACCCGGGGATGCTCGTCCTCGGAGAGGGGTTCGGCGCCTGGCCGGTGTTGATCGACCCCGGATCCGACACCCGCTACTATCCCCACAATATGCTCTTCGAGATCCTGTTCGAACTCGGTATCGTCGGACTCGTTCTCGTCGGAGCCCTGTTCGGGTACGTCGTCCTCCACGCCGCTCATGACTGGCTCGCACACCCGGAGCCGACCCACGTCGTCCTCGGGATCCTGCTCGTTTACATGCTGGTCAACGCGATGGTCACCGGCGACCTGAACGACGACCGCTACCTGTTCGCGATCGTCGGCGTGATGGCCTACGGGGTCGGCAGTCGACGGCTCGGTACCGTCCGGGACGTCCTCGAGAACCGAACCACCTAAAGCTGCCGCGGAGGCGACGGCGAAACCCGGACGTCGCGTCCACCGGCGGCGGCTATCGGGGCGGCTCCGTCCGTTCTCCGAACAGCAGGTAGCCGATCGCGACGGTCGCGAGCACCGCGCCGACCGACCAGTCGAACAGCGTGTAGGACTCGAAGAACTGGTGGATCGCCCAGCCGACGGCGAGCGCGAGCATTCCGATGTCGATCCGTGAGTAGTCCAGCGTCGCGGCCGCGACGCTTCCGGAGACGAGCCCGATGTAGGCGAGCGCACCCACGAGACCGGTCTGGACGAGCACCGTGAGATAGGAATTGTGCGGCGTCGGCGCCCCCTCACCGGGAAGATAGGGTTCGATGACGGTACTGGCCGGACCGCTGCCGTGGCCGAACAACAGCGGGCCGTCCTGGACGGCGTGGAGGCTCGCAGCCCACAGCTCGAAGCGCCCGGACGCGGAGATGCCGACGGCGCCGGCGGCCATCGCCCCGAGGACGCCGACAACCGCGAGGACGGACGCGCCGACCGCGATCGGAACGGCGTCGCGCCCGCCGACCGCGAAGGCGCCATAGATGGCGGTGGCGACCGCGGCGGCCAGCATCGCCGCGCGGGCGTTCGAGAGGAAGAGACCGAGCCCGCAGACGACCGCGAGGACGCTGGCCGCGCTCGCGCCGAGCGGTCGTCGGGCGACGGCCAGTCGGTGTGTCTCGACGACCGCGGCGACGAACCCGGCAAACGACAGCAGCCCGAGCCCGTTCGGGTTCGGGAAGATCGACTGGAGCGTCAGGATGTCCGGATCGAACCCCGGAACGCTCGGCGAGGACGCGGTGTACCGGCCGACGTCGAAGAGCCACAGCGTGTAGTCGCCGACGAGATAGGTCGGGAGGCCAAGCACCACGACGACCGCGGCGAGTCCGGACAGGAACCAAAGAAACACGCGCTCGGGAAGGAGCCGGGGGATCACGACGAGGCTGGTCCCCATCACCACAGCGGCCCAGACGGGCCAGCGCGACTGCGTACTCGAGGGGACGAACGCGAGGGTGTGGGCGAGATACAGCGCCGTCAGCACCGCAAAACAGCCGACCGCGACCCACTGGACGGCGGTAAACTGCCTGACGTCGCTGACGACCAGAACGTACGCGAGGACGAGTGCGACCGCGAGAACGATCGCGAGGACGCGGCTCGAACCCGGTCCGAACCCCGGCGAGCTGGTCTGATAGAGCAGCCCGACGATGGCAACGGCAACGACGACGCCGAGGGCCGAACGGATCGCGGCCTGTCGGGGACGACGCTCCCGGACGGCGTTGACGGCGAGGCGGATCCCGAGGATCGCTCCGAGGACGACCGCGGCGACGGAGAGCTGCCACGCCAGGACGGCCCCAGTCGTGTGGGCGACGACGACGAGGAGCAGATAGAGGGCGACCAGTCCGTAGATCACGCCGTGTCCGATACGTTCGCCGCCGATCCGTTCGGCGAGTGCCGTCGTCGGATCCCGTTCAGCGGTACTCACTGGGCTAAGGATTCGAAGTGAGCAATAAATATCTGTCCTGTTCGCCCACGAGCCACCGTACGCGGCTCTGTGGCGGAAATCTGGGGAATCGGGCCGCGGCGCGGATCGACGCACGAACCGGTCCGGAGACCGTTCCGGATCGATACCGTTACGGACCAGAACGTTATTGTAACGAGAGAGTTACCATTTAGTGTCAATGCAAGCCGTCGTACTCGCGGCCGGAGAGGGGACGCGACTCCGTCCGCTAACCGAGGACAAGCCGAAGGGACTCGTCGAGGTCGACGAGAAACCGATCATCACCCACTGTCTCGATCGTCTCGTCGAGCTTGGCGCAAGCGAGTTCGTCATCGTGGTCGGCTACCTCAAGGAGAAGATCATCGACCACTACGGCGACGAGTACCGCGGGGTGCCGATCACCTACGCCCACCAGCGCGAGCAGAAGGGGCTCGCCCACGCCTTGCTGTGTGTAGAGGAACATATCAACGACGACTTCATGCTGATTCTGGGCGACAACATCTTCGAGGCGAACCTCGAGGACGTCGTTCGCCGTCAGCAAGAGGAGCGCGCGGACGCGGCCTTCCTCGTCGAGGAAGTCCCCTGGGACGAGGCCTCCAGATACGGCGTCTGCGATACGAACGCCTACGGCGAGATTACCGACGTCGTCGAGAAGCCCGACGACCCGCCCTCGAACCTCGTGATGACCGGGTTCTACACGTTCACGCCCGCGATCTTCCACGCCTGTCATCTCGTCCAGCCCTCCGATCGGGGCGAGTACGAGATCAGCGACGCGGTCGACTTGCTTATCCAGTCGGGGCGGACGATCGACGCGATCGGCCTCGACGGGTGGCGGATCGACGTCGGCTACCCCGAGGACCGCGACCGGGCCGAGGAGCGTCTTCAGGAGAAGGTTCCGGCCGAAGCGGGCTCGAACTGAGGCCGCCGAAACGCCGTCGTACGGATCCGATGGGACTATACGACTCCACAGGCGATACGCTACTACTTCCGATATGTCTGCTGACGATGCCGAGCATATCTCTCGGCGTGACAAACTCGACGCACTGTTAGACGTCGCTCGGTTCAGTCCGAAGTTTACGACCCTGATCGTCGGTCTCGGGTTGCTCGCCGCGGTTCTCGAGGGGATCGGGCTGAGCTTCATTCTCCCGATCATCGAGATCGTCCAGACCGACGATCCGGCCGCGGAGGCCGACGGGCTGATGGAGGCGTTCGTCCTCGTCTACGAGACGCTCGGCATCCCGTTCACCCTCGGGTTCGTGGTGACCGGCGTCGCGGCCGTGATGACCGTTCGCTACACCGCGAGCTTCCTGGTCGGCTGGTTCCGCGAGGCACTGCGGACCTACTACATCCGGGATCTGCAGGTGCGGGCGTTCGACAACGCCCTCGACGCGGAGGTCAAGTACTTCGACGAGGAGGGTTCCGACGACATTCTCAACGCGATCGTCACCCAGACCTACTACGCGGGACGGGTGATCCGGCGTGTGATCAAGGTCCTCGAGCAGCTGTTTCTCTCGCTTGCCTACCTCGTTATCGCGCTGGTGATGGCGCCGACGCTGACACTGATCGCAATCGCCATCCTCGGCGGGCTGACGGTGCTGTTACGCGGCGTCCTCGAGGGCGGCTACGACCTCGGCGACGAGGTCGCGGACGCCAACGAGCGCCGCCAGGAGGCCGCCCAAGCCGGCACCCAGGGGATCCGTGACGTGCGGATCTTCGGGCTCGCCAACGAGCTGCGCGGGAACTTCCTCTCGGCCGTCGACCAGTACACGACCGCCCGAATCAAGCTCCGGCGCAACGAGGCGGCGATCAACAACTTCTACAATCTCGGCGTCGCCGTCTCGGTGTTCGTCCTCATCTATCTCGCGCTCACCTTCGCCGATCTGTCGATCGGCGCGCTCGGCGTGTTCCTCTTTGCAATGATGCAACTCGGCCCCAAGGTCAGCGCGCTCAACGAGTACTACTACAAGGTCGAGAACGATCTCCCCCACCTCGTTCGAACCCAGCAGTTCATCGACGACCTCGAGGGCCGCGAGGAAGTCAACGAGCCGACGCGGGCGGTCCCCGACGCGGTCGATCACGTCGAGTTCGACGACGTCGAGTTCTCCTACGACGGCGACGAGCGCGTCCTCGACGGGATCAGCTTCGAGGTCGAGAACGGCGAGTTCGTCGCCTTTGTCGGTCAGTCCGGCGCCGGAAAGTCGACGATCGTCTCGCTGCTGGCCCGCCTCTACGAGATCGATCGCGGCGAGATTCGTGCCAACGGCGTCCCGATCGCCGAGATGGACGTCGACGAGTGGCGCGACCGGATCTCGATCGTCCGGCAGGATCCGTTCATCTTCAACGACACACTGCGGTACAACCTCACGATCGGCAACCGGGACGTTTCCCGGGCCGAGATCGACCGCGCGTGTTCGATCGCGAAGGTCGACGAGTTCATCGACGAGCTTCCGAACGGGTACGACACCGTCCTCGGAGACGACGGGACCCGGCTGTCGGGCGGCCAGAAACAGCGCGTCTCGCTCGCCCGGGCGTTACTCGAGGACACCGAGCTGTTGATCCTGGACGAGGCGACCAGCGATCTGGACTCGAGTCTCGAACAGGAGGTCCAGGCGGCGATCGAGGGGATGGACCGAGATTACGCGATGATCGCGATCGCCCACCGGCTCTCGACCGTCGAGAACGCCGATCGGATCTACACGCTCTCGGACGGTGAGGTCGTCGAGGCGGGCCGACACGGTGAGTTGATTGACCGGGACGGACAGTACGCGGAGCTGTACTCGATCCAGTCCCAGCGGTAACCGTTCGCGAGGACGACGCCGAACACCTATGCCCGAGCACACACACGTCGAGTTTCTCGGTCCACCGGGAGCGGGGAAGTCGACCGTCCACAGGGAGCTGACGGCGGCGCCCCGGTACTACGGCGGGATCTACGCCGACGCCATCGAGCGGCTGGCTCGCGAGCAACTCTGCGGGTGGCGACGGCTCGCCTACCGGCTGCTTCCCTCGGGTCTTCGCTCCGTCCTCGAGACGGTGTCCCTGCAGCATCCGCTCCGGGCCCGGCTGCTCGACGAGTTCGTCGTCGAGAACCCGTCGTTTCCGGCCGCGATGTGGAACGCTCACCGCGTGGCGACCACGGAACCCGACGCGGGCCCGACCGTGCTCAAAAACGCCGCGGAGCGGTACCAGCTGGGCGTCGAGACGGTCGGACCCGACGAGCGGTTCTGTATGGACGAGGGGTTCATGATGGGCGCCGTCGCGGTGCTGTGGCGGGGCGGCGAGGCGTTCTCGCTTCCGGCGTACTTCGAGTGCGTGCCGACCCCCGAGACGCTCGTCCACGTCACTGCACCACGGGAGGTCTGTCTCCGTCGCCAGCGTGACCGGGAGAAGACCCTCGCGGACCGACACGCGGTCGCGGCGATGGACGACGCCCAGCAGCGCCACGAGGACGCCTGCGCGCGGGTCGTCGAGGCTGCCGAGGCGACCGACGGGATAACCGTCGTCACGGTCTCGAATGAGGGGCGTCTCGAGGAGGCGGTCGAAAGCGTCGAGCGAGCGCTGGCCGCCCCATCGCAGTAGTGACGGTGTGCCACGACGGCCGGTACGGTGCCGACGTCGCGACGTCGGCTCCCGCCCAGCGACACGAGGACGATACCCTTTTGGGCCAGAGCTGGCAGGTTCTCCGTACGGACGCTGCATGTGGGGACTCCGAACGGGCCCGTGTCGCCCGAACGCACGCGGTAAGTGGGGCGCGGATCGATGAGCCGCAGCCTCGGCGTGATGGAGACGATTCGGACGGCCGTTCCCGAGTGGTCGCTGGACGCCTTCGCCGCGACCACGCTGCTGGGCGACCTCGTGGTCGTCGTCCCCGCGCTGGCGCTGTGGTATCTCCTCGACGTCGGCGCGACGCTTCGCCGGGCGAATCCCGACGCCGACTCGCTGTGTTCGGACCGAACTGCCGTCCTCGTCGCGACCGTCTTCGGCGGACTCGCGCTCGTCGTCGCGCTGGAGTCGGTGTTCGCGCTTCCGCGCCCGCCCGCCGAGTACCACGCGATCTCGGCCAGCGAGTTCGGCTTCCCGAGCGGACACACGATGGCAGCCACGGTCTTCTGGGGAGCGGTCGCGGCGTGGCTCTCCGTCGGCCGACGGTCGGTCCGGTACGGTCTCGCCGGCGCGATCGTCGCCGTCGTCGCCCTCTCCCGACTCGCGCTCGGGGTCCACTATCTCGTCGACGTCGTCGCCTCGGTGGCCTTCGGCGTCACGTACCTCGTCGCCGTTAGCCGGCTGACGCGTGGCGATCCGAAACGGGTGTTTCTCGCCGCGCTGGTGATCGCACTCGCGGCGCTCGTTCTCGCGGGCGCGAACGATCGGGCCGTCCTCGCGGCCGCCGGAACCGCCGGCGCGTCGGCGGGGTGGTGGGTCCTCGAGCGCCAGCCGGTTCGTCGGCGCGTCCTCGAGACGTACGCTCGGCTCGTGTGACGGTCACGGCGGTGAAAACGGCCGTTATCAGATCACTCTCCGGTTCCGAACAGAAGGTAACCGATCGTCAGGCTCGCCAGGACCGCACCGATCGACCACTCGAAGAGGGTGTAGGACTCGAAGAACTTGTGGACCGCCCAGCCGACGGTAAACGCGAGCATCGCGCCGTCGGCTCGCTCGAAGTCGAGCATTCCGGCGACGATGCTCCCGCCGACGACTCCGAGGTAGGCGATCCCGCCGACGAGTCCGGTCTGGAGGAGTACCGTGAGGTAGGCGTTGTGGGGTAACGGCGCCGTCTCTCCCTCGAGGTAGGGCTCGATGACGAGGTTCGCCGGGCCGCTACCGTGGCCGAACAGCAACGGTCCGTCCCGAACGGCGCTGAGGCTCGCTGACCAGAGCTCGAACCGGCCGGAGGTCGTGATCCCGATAATGTCGAGATACATCGCGACGAGCAGTCCGGCGACGCCAAACAGCGCCGCGACCGACGCGACGGGCGCGGCGAGGCGGCCGCCGAGGGCGTAGGCGACGTAGATCGTGAGTACGACCACGGAGGCCAGCATCGCCGCGCGAGCGTTCGAGAGAAAGACGCCGACGGCACAGATCGCCGCGAGCAAGACCGCCAGAGCGATCTCCAGCGGACGGCGCGCCAGCGCCGAGCGATGGAGTTCGACGATGGCGCCGACGAATCCGGCAAACGCCACCAGACCGAAGGAGTTGGGGTTCGGGAAGATCGACTGGATCGTCGTGATATCGGTGTCGACGAGCGGCACCGACGGTGTCCCCGACCACTGGCGGACCTCGAAGATCCACAGCGAGTACTCGCCAACGACGTACGTTCCGAGGCCAAGCATAACGACGACCGTCGCGAGCCGCGGAAGGATCCAGAGGAAGATCCGCGACGGAACGAACCGCGGGATAACGAAGAGGTTCGTTCCCAGCACGACCGCAGCCCAGATCGGCCAGCGCGACTGCGTGCTCGAGGGATCGTACTCGAGGGTGTGGACGAAATACAGCGCTGTCAGCACCGCGAAGCAGCCGACGGCGGCCCACTGGCCGACCGTGTACCCCCTCGCGTCGCTGACGACAAGCAGGAAGGTAAGCAGGGAGCCGAACACGACCGCGAGCGCGAGCAGTCGGTTCGGTCCGAGACCGAGCCCCGGAGAGCTGCTCTGATACAGGATTCCAAGGACGACAAAGGAGATTCCGAGCACCGAGAGGACGGCTGCCTGGCGGTGTTCGAACTCCTGGTAGGCGTCCGCGGCGAGCCGACAGCCAAGCACCGCACTCAGCAGGACGGCGAAGGCGGCGACCTGCCAGGCGACGACCAGATCGGTCGCGTACGCGAGCAAGACGACGAGCAGGTGAAGCCCGAACAAGGCGTAGACGACGCCGTCGACGAGCCGGTCGAGATCCCAGCCCTGATCGAAAAGCGTCGCCGGCTCGCGTTCGACAGCGCTCACTATCCGACTAATTAGTGGCGACCATTACATATCTATTCCGGTACCTATTCCGGATCCGGGAGTTCGCGAGTTCGGCGAGCGGCCGAGCGTGATCGCTCCGGCCCCGAAGACGGACCCGTGGGCGGGGATCAGTCGGCGCGAGGCCTCCGAACGAGAGGCCCGAGAACGCGTTTCGGATCGGATACACTTTTGACCCTCGGCCCGCAGTTCTCGAACGATGCGCGTCCTCGTAACCGGCGGCGCCGGGTTCATCGGGGGAAACCTCGCCGAGTCCCTCGTACGGGCGGGCCACGACGTGACGGCGGTCGACAACCTGGACCCCTACTACGACACCGGGATCAAGCAACGAGCCGTCGACGCCGCGGCCGCGGCCGCCGAGGACGGCGCCGGCAGCTACGAGTTCGTCGAGGGCGACGTCCGGAACGCGGCGCTGATCGACGAGCTGGTCGGCGACGCGGCGGTCGTCTACCACCAGGCCGCACAGGCCGGCGTTCGGACGAGCGTCGACGATCCCCGGAAACCGAACGCGATCAACGTCGACGGGACGCTGAACGTGCTGGACGCGGCCCGGGAGACCGAGATCGAACGGGTCGTCCTCGCCAGCTCCTCGTCGGTGTACGGCAAACCGGAGTACCTCCCGTACGACGAAAACCACCCGACGACGCCGGTCAGTCCCTACGGGGTCTCGAAGCTGGCTGCCGACCAGTACGCCCGGGTCTACCACGAGGTGTACGGCCTTCCCACGGTGTCGCTGCGGTACTTCACCGTCTACGGCCCCCGCATGCGTCCGAACATGGCGATCAGCAACTTCGTCTCCCGCTGTCTCAACGGCGAGCCCCCGGTCGTCTACGGCGACGGCACTCAGACCCGCGATTTCACGTACGTCGACGACGTCGTCGGCGTGAACCGCCAGCTGCTGCGAGACGACGCGGCCGACGGCGAGATCCTCAACGTCGGCAGCACCGATACCATCGACATCCGCTCGCTCGCCGAGCTGATCCGGGACGAACTCGCACCCGATCTCGAAATCGAGTACGCCGCGGCCCGCGAGGCCGACGCCGAACACACCCACGCCGACGTCGGGAAGGCCCGGGCGCTGCTGGGGTACGATCCCTCGACGACCATCCGCGAGGGCGTCCGGGAGTTCATCCGCTGGTACCGGGCCAATCGCGACTGGTACGAGCCGCTGGTTCTGCGGTCGTGAGTCGATCCCGGCGACGCCGCGACGACGATCGGCAGACCGTTCGGATCGCGTGAACGAAAACCTAACAGCGTGACGTCCCTGATCAGAACCGATGGTGAATCGGGCTGGGGCGGCCGTCGGCGCCGCGATCGTGCTCGCGGGCGCGGCGCCGACCACGTGGCTCCTCGAATCGACCGTCGGCTACGTCCTCGCCGGGGCGATACTGGCGGCGCTGCTCGCGGCGGGGATCGCGCGGAACGCCGAGGACGGCCGACTCGAGACGGTCGTCCTCGAGCGCCTCGTCGTCGCCGTCCTGGCGCTGTACTGGCTGGGACTGGTCGGCCAGTTCGCGCTCACGGGGTCGCTTTCCGTTCTCGCGTACGTCGTCCTCACGCCGATCGTCGTCCTGACGCTGTGGTACGGCTGTCTGCCGATCGTCCTCGCGGATCCGCGGTCGTTTCTCGGCGGGTTCGTCGGCACCGTCTCGGCGCTGACCCTGCTCGGGGTCGGCCTGTTAGTCCTCGAGTGGGGGACCGCGCTCGCGTTCCCCTGGACCGGGAACAACGTCTTCGGGATCCCCGGACTCCGGGTCGCGTCGATCTACGGCAATCCCAACGCCTTCGGGTTCGCGGCCGCCGTCGCGAGCCTCGGCGCGCTGTGGGCGACCCTCGAGACCCGCCGTCGCCGGTGGGCGGCGACGCTCCCGGTACCGCTCGCGGGACTCGTGTTGAGCGACGCGACGATGGCCCTGATGGCGTTCGGCGCGGCGACGGCGGTGTTGCTCGTCCTCCGGTCACCGACGCTCGGACTGGCGGTCGCGGGCTCCGGCGCCGTCCTCGCCGTCGGCTTCTTCCAGACCGACCTCGGCGCGTCGTACCTGACGCTGCTGGTCGAGCGGGGCGGGAGCGAGCGCGTCGCGTTCTGGACCGCGGCGCTCTCGCGGGCCGCCGAGAACCCGCTCGTCGGCGCGGGGTTCGACCACGGGCTCCCGACGCACAACTCCATCGTGGCCATCGTTCTGAACGCGGGCGTGCTCGTCGGCGGCCTGTACGTCCTCGTCATCGCGGGCGCGGTCCGGAGCGCCCTCGCGAAGGCCCGGACGGGAACGCCGTGGGACGGGTTCGTCCTCGCGGCGATGACGCTGCTCGTCGTCCAGATGCTGACCGAGTCGTTTACCCTCGGCGGGCTCTCGACCACGTCGCTGGTGCTGGCGACGTTCGTCGGGCTCGCGCTGGTCGAGGCCTCAGAACGACGGACGATCCCGCTCCCGAACGCAGTCGAGAGCGAGCGCGACGACCGCCCCGCGAATCCGAACCAGTAGCCTTATTCTCGACTGCCCGGATTGCGTTCCTGAATGTCTCTGGCCGCGAAGATTCGGTCCGGACTGACGGCCGACGTCGCCTCCCGGCTGGTGACGAACCTCTCCGGCGGACTTCTGGTGGTCGTCCTCGCCCGGCTTCTCCAGCCCGACGAGTACGGGCTGCTCTACCTGGCGATCTCGATTTTCTCGATCGCCGCAGTGGTCGGTCGGCTCGGACTGGGCAAGTCCGCCGCCCGGTATATCACGGAGTACGAGGAGGGCGATACCGGACAGATCCCCCACGTCGTCGAGACCACCACGGTCGCGCTGGCGGCCACCCTCGGCGTCGTGACCCTCACGCTGGTCGTCGCCCGTGAGCCGATCGCGGCGCTGCTTGGCGAACCCGGGCTCGAGCCGCTGTTGCTCGTCGGCGCGCTGTACGTCGCGGGCCACGGTCTCGTCAACTCCGGGCGGAACCTCTGTCAGGGGTTCAAGGAGATCGAGCTGGCCGCCGCCGTCGCGCTCGTCGAGGCGCTCGTCCGCCCCGTTGTCGCCGTCGCCCTCGTCCTGGCGGGCTTCGGCGCAGTCGGCGCGCTGGTCGGCTACGTCGTTGCCTCGGTCCTTGGGGCGGCGCTGTTCGCGGTCGTCCTCTACCGTCGGTACGCGAGTATCGCCCGCTCCGAGATCGAGGACGGGCTCCGCCGTCGGGTCGCCGAGTACGCGGTGCCGATCACGCTGACCGAGAACGGGAGCACGATCATCAAACGCGTCGACATCGTCCTCATCGGGGCCTTTCTGACGCCGCTTGCGGTCAGTTACTACGTCGTCGCCAAACAGCTCACGACGTTTCTCAAGTCGCCCGCGAACTCGCTGGGGTTCGCGATCTCCCCGCGGTACAGCGAGCAGCTCCAGCGGGGGAACCTCGAGACCGCGTCCCGACTCTACGTCGAGGCCCTGACGGGCGTCCTCGCCTTCTACGTGCCAGCGGCGGTCGGGCTGGCGATCGTCGCCGAGCCGACGCTCACGCTGCTGTTCGGCGCCGAGTACGCCGGCGGGGCGATCGTCCTGCAGATCCTGACGATCTACCTGGTCGTCCAGGCGGTGTCCTACGTAACGAGCGGCGGACTCGACTACCTCGGGCTGGCGAAGCACCGCGCGTACGCGAAGGGGGCGACGGCGGTCGCGAACCTCCTGTTGAACCTCGCGCTCATCCCGACGATCGGGATCGCGGGCGCCGCGCTCTCGACGGCTGGAACGTACGCCGCCTACGTCGCGGTGAACGTCTACCTGATCGACCGCGAGCTGGCGCTGGACTGGCGGAGGATCAGCCGTCGCTGTGGCAAGGTCGCCGCCGTCACGGTCGTCATGGCCCTCGCCGTGGTGCCGTTCGCCGCCGCGATCGAGGGGGTGCTCTCGCTGGTCGCGGTCGTCGCGCTCGGGACGACGGTCTGGCTCGGCGCGACGGTCTCGGTCGGACTGGTCGAGAAAGGACAGCTGCGGTCGGCGATTCCCCTCTGAACCGTCGACGTCCCGGACTCGACTACGACCGCCGCCCCGGCGATCAGTCCCGCGCGACCCCGAGGACGTCCCGCCAGCGGATCGGGAGCCGTCCGACGGCGGTCAGCTCCGGGTGGTCGTCGACGGGGGTCGGCGACTCGCTGCGGGCTCGCCACCACCGCTCGTGAACCGCGTTGATCCGCACCGGGATCGCCTCGAGCCCGACCAGCTGGGCGATCACGAGCCGGTGGAAGCCACAGGAGTTGAACACGAGCGCCCCGTCGCGGTCGACGTTGATCGCCACCTGGTCGTACCTGTCGTGGGTGCGTTCGGTTCCGCCGTCACCGACGGCTGGCTCGACGCCCCGTTCTCGTATCGATTCGAACAGCTCGTCGAGGTAGGCGCCGTAGCCGTAGTCGGCGTAGAACTCGGCCTCGCGCTCGGGGTAGCCGTGCTCACGCAGGCGCTCGTAGGTTAGCTCGGCCGCGTCGATCTCCCCCTCGTGGTACCCCCGGAGCAGCCGGTACTTGGGGCTCTCGGCGAGCGGTTTTGCCCGCAGATCCCACGATCCGTCCTTCACCCGCCCAGCGCACCTGTACTTTTTCAACACCGCGTACTCGACGTAGCGCTCGATCGCGTCGGGGTCGACCCGACAGATCGGAAACGGCGGCAGGGTCGGTCCCGTAACTGACCGCGGGAGTGCGTCCCTGACCTTCAGCCGGAGGAGGTTCCTGTCGATCACGGGAAATCGGAGGGCGATTACGGTTCGAGTAGCGACCCCGAGCACATAGCTTTCGGTGATCGGCGTCGGTCTCAGCCCGGCGGAGTCTACGACCCTCGCGGAAGCAATACGTAAGTACCGAGAGGAAAATCGTCCCTGTATGCGCGTCAGCGTCGTGATCCCGACCTACGAGCGCCCGGGCTTCCTCGAGGACGCCGTGCGGACCGCGCTGGCCCAGACGTGTGAGGACCTCGAGGTCGTCGTCGTCGACGACGGCTCCGAGCGGGACTACGCCCGGGAGACCGTCGCGACGTTCCCGAATCGGGTCGTCTGCGTCGAACACGACGAGAACCGGGGGCTCTCCGCGGCGCGCAACACCGGGATCGAACGCGCGAGCGGGGAGTACGTCGCCTTCCTCGACGACGACGACCGCTGGCACGAGACCAAGATCGAGCGCCAGCTCGAACGCATCGAGGACGCCGACCGACCCGGGCTGGTCACCTGCCTCTCGGTGTCGGTGACTCCCGATGGGGAGGTGATCCACGTCGAGCGCGACGCACCGAGCGGCGACCTCTCGGATCCGATCCTGCGGAAGAACCTGATCGGCTCGCCGTCGCGGGTCCTCGTCCGAACGGACGTCCTCGAGGAGCTGGGCGGGTTCGACGAGGAGCTCCCGACGAAACAGGACTGGGATCTCTACATCAGGCTCTGCCAGCGCTGGCGGGTCGGCGCCGTTCGCGACCACCTCTGCTTTCGGACCGCCCATGAGAGCATGTCCAGTTCGCCGACGGCCGTGACGCGGGACTACCGAGCCGTCCTCGAGAAACACGAGGCGCTGATCCGCGAGCAAGGGTACTGGGAGCCTGCGACGGCCGCCATCGCCGAGCGCGCGGGGCGGGCGTACCTCGAGTACGGCGAACTTGGCGAGGCCCGCAACGCGCTCCGGGCGGCGCTCTCGACGGAGCCAACGAAACGCCGGGCGGCGCTGCTGGCGCTGTCGTACACGCACCCGTCGGTGGTGCGGTCGGCGATCACCGCAACGCGGTACCTGCGGTCGAAACGGGGCCCCGACGCGTTCGACTACCGGGAGCGGATCGACGGCGTCGCCGGCGCGTGACCGACCGAAGCCTTTAGGTCGCCGATCGGAAACGTCTCGAGTCGTATGCCTCGCGTCCTCGCGGTCCTCACCCACGTCAGCGCGACGACCTTCTCCTTCGAGCTCGCCGAGGCGCTGGCGGCGATCGACGACCTCGAGGTGACGATCGTCTCCTACTACGACGCCTCGGTCGCGGAGACCGCGATGGCGCCCGACTCCGCGGTCGAACTCGTCCCGCTGGGTGCGTCCTCGCGGTTCGATCCGAGCGCGATCCGGCACCTCCGGTGGGTCCTCCAGCGGCGATCGTACGACGTCCTCCACACCCACCACAACTTCGTCGGCTCGCTGGCCCGGCTGCTCGCGCCCCGCGGGACGCCGATCGTCGACACCGAGCACGCCGACCACGAGCACCACTACTCGCTCCCGCAGGTACTGGTCAACGCGGCGACGCTCCCGCGCGCGGACCGCGTCGTGGCCAACTCCGAGCGAACCCTCGCGTCGCTGTACCGGATCGAGCGAGTCGGGCTGGCCGACGACCAGTGTTCCGTCATCTACAACGGGATCGACACCGACCGCATCGACCGCGTCCTCGCGGAGGCGACGACCCCCTACGCGATCGACGGGCGACGGATCGCGACGGTCGGCCGGCTGAGCGAGACGAAAAACCAGGCGACGCTCGTCCGGGCGTTCGCGGCGGTCGCCGGCGAGGCGCCCGACGCGCGACTGACGATCGTCGGGGACGGCCCCCTCCGCGAGGAGCTCGAGGCACTGGCGTCCTCGCTGGGCGTCCGGGACCGCGTCGAGTTCACGGGGTTCGTGGACCGCGAGGACGTCTACCGGATCCTGGCGGCCAGCGACGTCTACGTGCAGCCGTCGCTGTCGGAGGGGTTTTGCGTCGCCCTCGTCGAGGCGATGGCCTGCGAGCTGCCGGTCGTCGTCAGCGACCTGCCCGTGCTCCACGAGGTCGTCGGCGACGCCGGCGCCTTCGTTCCGCCGACCGACGTCGACGCGTTCGCGGCACAGCTGGAGCGGCTGCTCGTTGACGATCGCCGTCGCCTCAAGGCGGGACGGCGCGCGGCCGAGCGCGCCCGGAGCGAGTTCCCGATCGAGAGAACCGCCCAGGCCTACCGCGAGCTGTACGCGGCGCTGCTCGAGGCGTAGCCGACGCGGCGTAGACCGGAACCGCTTTCGGCCGGAGCGGAAACTAGTCGGCCGTGACGGGGGCTGACGACGGTGCGACCGTAGAGTTCTTCGGCGTCCCGGGCGCCGGCAAGTCGACGATTGCCCGTCGGGCGAGCGAGCGCCTGACGGCGACGCGGACGGTGACCGAGCCGACCTACGAGCTGGCCCACGAGGTCTCGACGGCGGCGCGGTACCGGAAGAAGGGACGCTATGCCGCCGACGCCGTCGCCCGCCGTCCGCGACGGGCCCTCGAGGCCGCGCGACTGATCGCGGCCACCGAGCAGCCGTCGCGTCGCGGACTGGGGAAGCTGGCGTTCAACTGGCTGTACGTCGACGGCGTGGTCGGCTCGCGACCGCCTGGGGAGCTGCGAGTGCTCGACCAGGGGCTGCTCCAGGCGACCTGGTCGGTCGGGCTCGCCGCCACGCGGGACCGGATCGGAGCACTCGTCGAACTGGCCGTCGAGGCGCTCTCACGGTCGGGGCCTGCGCTAGTCGTCCTCGTCGACGTCGAGCCGGAGACGGCCCGCGAACGGATCGCCACCCGATCGGACGGCGACACGCGGGTCGATCCCGACGAGATCGCCGCGGCGGTCGCACTCGAGCGACGAGTCGAACGGACGCTCCTCGAAACCGTCGCCGACCGCCCGGCCGTCGAGACGCTCCGCGTGGCGAACGACTCCCGATCGGATCTCGCGGAGAGCGTCGCGGCCGTTCGCGAGCGCGTCCGATCGCTGCAGTAACCGGGTTGGACCGTGCCTTCACTCCCGTAGCGACCGCAGCGCCCGCGTCGTCGATTCGACGGTCGTCCGCCAGTCGTAGGCCGGCTCGAGGGTCCCGCCGTCGTGGCGCATCGGTTGGGAGAGCTGATCGCGAATCGCCGCCGCGAACCCGTCGACGTCGCCGACCGGGACGGTCGTGCCGGCGTCGTCGACGACGTCGGCGACCTGCTCGAGGGCCGAGCAGACGACGCGAACGCCTGCGGCCCTGGCCTCGAGTACCGTCCGCGGGACGCCCTCGGTGCGACTCGGCAGGACGAGGACGTCGGCCGACCGGTAGATCCGGGGCATCTCCCGGTAGGGACGGTGGCCGAGAAACACGACCCCCTCGTCGGCCCGGTCCTCCAGGGCGTCCCGCAACGGTCCCTCGCCGCAGACGTACAGCGTCGCGTCCGGGTGCGTCTCGCGGACCCGTTCGACGGCCGCGACGGCGTCCTGCGGTCGTTTCCCCTCGACCAGTCGCCCGACGAACAACAGCGTCGGCCCATCGGCGTCGACGTCCTCGCTTTCGGGGCCCTGTGATCCGAACCGTTCGGTGTCGATCCCGTTGGGGACGACCTTGATCGGTGCTCGGACGCCGAACTCGCGAAGTCGGCGTTTGTCGACGTCGGTGTAACAGAACGCGAGGTCGGCCCGGTTGAACGTCCATCGACCGAGGGTCCGTAGATACCACTCGAACAGCCATTCGGGCGCAGTCTGGGAGTAGAGCCCGTGGTTCGTAATCGCGAGCGGCGCTCCGCCGAGTCGCCGTTTGAGCGCCGCCAGGTTCGTCGAGAAGTACAGATGTGAGTGGGCGTGAACGACGTCGAACCCGTCCGCCTCGAGCAGGTACCGGGCGAGTCCCGTCGAGAGCTCGTTTCCGAGCGGGCTGACCGTCGGCTCGTAGCGAACGACGGTGTACCCGCTGCGGCGTTCGACGTGGGGTGTGTCCGGATCGCGCCGAACCGTCGCTACCGTCACGTCGTGGCCCATCGCTGCCTGATCCCGGCTCATCGCGTGGACGTGGTAGGCACCGCCACCGTTGACGTCCGGGTACGCCTTCTGTGCGATCCGCAGGATTCGCATCGGCCGATCGGTCTCCGGTAGTTCGGGCACCATCTGAGCAGCCTCAGCCGTTGTGCGCGAGCGTTTCGAGCCCCGCTTCGAGAGGGACGGTCGGTTCGTAGCCGAGTTCCGTTCGGGCCTTCTCGATCGCGGCCCGGCTGCGATCGATATCGCCGGGTCGTGGGTCGCCGTGGACGATCTCGGCGTCCGAGCCGACGACCGTCCGGATCGTCTCGGCGAGCTCCCGGATCGTTACCGACGAGCCGGTTCCGACGTTGAACGACTCGCCGACGGCGTCGGTTGTCGCCGCCAGCAGGTTCGCCTGCACGACGTCCGAGACGTGGACGAAGTCGCGGGTCTGGGTCCCGTCGCCGTCGACCGTAATCGGGTCCCCGGACCGGGCCTGCTCGAGGAAGACACTGATGACGGCGCTGTAGTCGCCGCCGACCTGTCGGGGGCCGTAGACGTTGAAGTACCGCAGAACGACCGTTTCGAGCCCGTACAGCTCGTGGTAGAGCCGGGCGTACTCGTCGATAGTTACCTTCTCGAGGCCGTACGGCGAGGACGGCGCCGTCGGATGCGTTTCGTCGATGGGGACGTACTCGGGATGGCCGTAGATCGCCGCGCTCGAGGCCAGCACGACGCGGGCGTCCTCGGCACGGGCCCGCTCGAGCAGCGCCAGCGTCCCGTCGACGTTGACCGAGTGGCTCTCGACCGGCGCGGCGACCGACTCCTCGACGCTGACGAGCGCGGCCTCGTGAAAGATCAGATCGACGTCGGCCGTCGCGCGCCCGACGGTGTCGCCGTCGCGGAGATCCCCCTCGAAGAGGGTCACGCCATCCGGGAGCCGCTCGCGGCGACCGCTCGAGAGGTTGTCGAGGACCCGAACGTCGTTCTCGTCGGTGAGGACGTCTACGAGGTGGCTCCCGATGAACCCCGCTCCACCCGTCACCAGAATCGTCTCTCCTCTCGGCGGCTCCGGTATCTGCCCTGACATTAGCTCCTACTCGAGTCCTCGTCGCCCTCGTTATTTAATCGTTCAGAGAAGAGGTCGGCGACGTCGACCGCGACCGACCAGATCTGGACGACGACGAGTTTCACGTCGAGCCACAGCGACTGCCGACGGACGTACTCGAGGTCGTGTTCGAGTTTCTTTTCGGGCTCGAACCCGGTGACGTCGTTGATCTGGGCGATCCCGGTCAGCCCGGGTTTGACGAACCAGCGCTTCGTCCAGTCGATGCCGTCGGCTTCGATCTCGCGGTCGATCTGGGGTCGTTCGGGCCGTGGACCGACGACGCTCATCTCCCCGCTGAGGATCGAAAACAGCTGGGGGATCTCGTCGAGGTGAGTCTTCCGGAGCACCCGTCCGACGCTCGTGACCCGGGGGTCGACGCCGCCGGCGTCCTCGTCGCTGAGCTGGGCGCCGTCGTCCTCGGCGTCAGTACTCATGCTCCGGAACTTCGAAACCGTAAAACTCCCGCCGAGGGTTCCCGTTCGGGTCTGATTGTACAGGACCGGTCCCGGAGAGTCGAGTTTGATCGCGACCGCGACCAGTACGACCACCGGCGAGAGCACGACCAGCCCGACCGTCGCGAAGACCAGATCGAACGCCCGTTTTGCGAGCCGCCCGTACCAGGGCCACGGCTGGAGCTCGACCCGCAGCAACGAGTCGCCGACGTCCTCGGACGCGAGGACGCGATCGGAAAGCGAGTCGTGAGCGAGCGCGTCGACGCCGTGTTCCCGGCAGGTCCGGAGAACGCCGAAACACTCCTCGCGATCGCCGTGAGCGAACGCGACAACGACGGTATCGACGTCACGCTCCTGGAGGGTTCGTTCGAGCCGCGAGAGACCGCCGAGGCGTTCGGCGCCGGCGATCATATCGAGACGAGTGACGCGACCTTCGGTCGCGGTTCCGCCGTCGGTCGAAACGACCCGTTCGCCGTCGTGGGTGGTCGAATCGCCGGGATACGACATTTCGATAGATCGTTCGGTCAGCACCGGTGAGAGAAACCCAAGCGGCGTGGCGGGAAGCGAGAGGATCGAGGACGCGATCAGCGTCGGATCGTCCCCGACGACGAGGACCCGTTTCGGGTCGCGCTGGCGCCGACAGAGGCCGTACCAGGCCGGAAGCGCGATCGAAAGCAGGAGTCCTGTGAGCAGCGTCGTCGGGATCGCCGGAGCGGTGGCGAGACCGACGACGGCGAGCCCGATCAGAACGAGCGCGGCGAGACAGAGCTGTTGCCAGGTGGCGGCGAGGAGCGTCGGTACCGAGCGCGGCCGGGAGACGTACAGCGGCGTCAACGCGACGCTGACGACGCCGGCGATAAGCACCGCAGCGAGCAGTTGCTCGCCGAACGTTGGCGATGCCTCGGTCGGGACGCTCGCGGCGAGCCCCGCCGCGAGTGCGAGCAGCAGCGTCCCTGCCACTGCAGCGCGTCGGTACTCCCAACCTAGTAACATTCAACATGTTCACTCCCTCAGACATCATATTAAAGCTTGTGAGACGATGTAGGATAGTATTACAGCACATTCAGGATTTTCTATAGATGGTAAATTTCCCTTATCTGTCAGTCTAATTATGTCGTTTCTAACGGTCGGAGATGGGGTCGGCGCCCGTGACCGGTCGAGGCGACCGCGGCGTTAGCGAGGTGTGCCGACGTTGTGCTCGGCTCCGATCGGCTGCTCGCTATCGAGCCAGAACGATCCGGTATCGGTCGGGTAGACGCTGTTTCGGCGAACACAACGTACCGTTTCTCGCTTATGTGACTATTACTAACCACGCTACCGACCAAAGGCACCAGCATGGACCGACGGACGCTCCTTGCCGGCACCGGGACCGTCCTCGCGACGACCGTCGCGGGATGCGGAAGTCTCGAGACCGACAGCGAGGACGACGCGGACGACGGGACGGCGGACGCCGTCGAGAACGGGATGGACGACGAGGCGGTTGACGACGAGTTGCCCGAAGTCGACGACGAGGACGACGAGCCTGACTCGGAGGAGCGAATTCCGGGCTTCGACGCCGAGGCGTTCGACATCGACAACGAGGAGCTGACCGTCGAGGAGATCGACCACGACGACGAGACGGTCACCGTCCGGATGGCGGCGAACACCCTCGATCAGGAGGCTCTGGAGGACGAACTCGCAGAAGCTGGCGGGGAGTTCGTCAATGCGATCGACGACACCGAGGAGTTCGCCGAAACGGTGTCGACCGTCGAGTGGGACGTCCAACACGGGGGTAGCGAACTCGCAACGTTTTACATCGAGTCGGAGTGGATCGTCGCCTACGACGAGGGTGAACTCTCAGAGTCGGAACTCCTCGATCGAATCGCCGCAACCGTCTCGGTACTCTGAGAACGCGCTGGAACCGCTTCGATGAATCGTATTCGACGATACAAATACGCGGTCTAGAAGGCAGGCATGTGACCAAATAATCGGTTGAACCGAGTTTCCTTGCGTCATATCTATTCTGTAATAAAATATCGTGAGAAGGCGCTAAGGGCGATGGTTCGGAAACAGACACCAATCAGCCGAAAATAAGGAACGCAGGACAGCGCCGCCGCTCAGTGGTCAGCGGACACCTGACCGCCGACGACGTTAGTCCGGCGGGTCGAGACCGTAGTATTTCTTCGCCACCGTCAAGAACTGGTTCGCATCTACACGCGGTGCGTACGTCGCATTCTCGCCTTCGATAGCGAGTTTCACCAGCAAATCCACGAGCCGCCAGACGTTGTACAGTACGCACGCGAACACGAAGTTGAAGAACCGATACGTGTGGCGCTTGCTCGTCGTGCGGACACGGAACGTCTTGATTTGCTTGTAGCCGTTCTCGATGCCCCAACGGTGGCGGTAGCGACGAACCATCCGTTCGACCATGTGGATGCGCTCTACCTCGCTATCATCCTCATTCAGCGTCACGCTGGGATGGTTGGTCTCGAACAGCGCGTACGCCTGTGAATCCTCCTTGCACCCCACGGTCGGCTCGTTCGCCTCCTCCTCTCGAAGTTCCTCCGTAAGGGCGCTGAATCCGTGCGAGGCATCCTCCTCATCCAGTTCGATACCGAGGTCAGCGAGGTCTTCAAGCATCTCCTCACGGATGTCTGACCTCTCCTCATTCTCGTCTTTTTCCTCGTCCTCGGCCTCAAAGCCGTCTTCAGCACTGGACGGGAGGTACATCCGTTTGCGAGTCGGGCCGCTTGAGACAGATTCTTCCTCGATGTGAATCGTCTTCCCAGAACGATGGAGCCGTGTACACGTTGCCTTCTCTGACTCGTACTTCCGTGCGCCGTTCAGGTAGCAGACCTCGTGCCTGTCACAGGCGTCTTTCACGCCTTCGCTATCGAACTCTCTGTCCATCATCACGAGTTCGATGTCATCCACGAGGTCAAGTGCGTTCTCCAGCAGACGGTCCACAATGTCGGCTCGCTTCATCCCACGCTTGACCGGAACCGCGTCCAGCACGAGCGGAATGTCGTAGCCAACAATCTGGATGGTGGCCCACTGATAGTACACTTCGCCGTCTTTGTAGCCGAGAATCCAGTCCTCCGTAATGTTGTTGTCCCCGTCGCGCTCGATTTTGCCCGTCCACGGGTTGCCTTTCGTGATGTCGATGGCGGCCCAGAGTTTGCCGACAAGTTCGGCGTTGTGCCGAGCGCGGGCGATGAGCATCCGGGTGGTCTCGTGGAGCATCGAGCGCGTCTCCTCAACGGTGAGTTTCCCAATCTGGTAGCGGTGGTTCGACGCACTCGGGGTGCGGTCGCGCTGGGTGTCGATATAAAAGGAGTGCTGGCCGCTCTGAGCGTACATGTTCTCGCGCATCCCCATGTAGGCGTGCTGTTCCCAGAACGCGTTCTCGTGGATTACGCTGTTGTCAGCCCGCTTCAGGTAGAATGTGTCCGTAACGAACGGTTTGGCCTGTTGCCAGACCTCCTTGGTCTTCTCTGCGACGAGTCGCTGTTCGCTCCGCTTCGAGGAGATGTCGCGTTCCTCGGGCCGAAACACAGGGTCGGGGGCGGGAATGCCTTGTTCGCGGGCAAAGTCAAGGGCTTCCTCGGTGGCCGTCCGCACAAATTCGCGCTGTACGTCGGTGAACTCCTTGTTCCACATCTCCCAGAGCCGCGACTGACTCGGCGCTCCGCTCGTGTCGCGGTTGTGCGCGACGGGAAAGCCAAGGTCACGGCAAATGTTGGGGAATGAGTGGAGGAAGTAGCGGAGGAACCCTTCGCGGCAGTCCCACGCGAGCCGGAGCATATGAGCCTTCACCCACGCGTAAAACGACGTAGTATTCCGATGCCAGTCCGCACGGGCATCACCGTAAGTTTCGTCGCGGAAGAAGGCATTTCGTAGGACTTCGACGAAATCGGGCTTCTCGTCGTACTGGGTGAGGAAGTGGATACTCCCATCGTAGGTCTCGCCGCTGACGGTGAACGTGAAGTACCTGTCATGGTCGAACGGTGATTCAGTAGGTTGAGTAACCGACACTACTGGGTAGCACGAGAAATGGATTATATATAATCTTGGATATTTTCGAGGTGGAAGGCTCCTGTGGGTGCGTCTATTGCTGAACCAGAGAATTGTCGGGGT
>JGI2924J29684_1078657_pt1 | contig 93204 bp, 81 predicted proteins | sample BenlonsequencITS_FD_29684 | JGI IMG/M metagenome (IMG submission 29684)
AGCATAGTCAGCACCCACCTCTGCACCCGCAAAGGTAAAGCTGGCTGCCGTCTGATTGGCAGCATTGATATTGGCTTGGTCAAATGTCACGCTATAGCCTGTCGGTGCGACCATATTGGCATCCTTGATCGTAAGGGTTACCTGCTGGGTACCACTCTCCACTGCATTGGTGGGTGTCTCCATATCGATAACGACCGTTTCATCCCCCTCTTCCACACCATCATGAAGGGAAGTCACCCGAACACTGTCCATCAACTCTCCTGGAGAGAGGGTTATCGTACTACCCGTGACAGCGTAATCCGTTCCTCCGCCTGTGGCGGTACCTGAGAAGCTCAATGGTACCGTCACCGTTACACCAGCGACATGGTCCAATTTTCCCCTCACATAAGCCTGTCCTCCTGCTTCATTGGTAATGGGATTCCAATAATCCAGCACTTCCAAGGTCGCATTGGGTGGAGGATCATCGTCCAATATCGTATAAGTCACCTGCTGGGTACCACTCTCCAATCCGCCAGTGACCGTATTGATATCGATGATGATCGTTTCATTCATCTCGTACAGGGCATCAGGGATATTGTTTAAGGTCACGCTACCCGTGGTGCTTCCGGCAGGAACCGTGATCGTTGTATTGCTCAGGCTATAATCTACCGAATTCGTCGCGGTCCCTCCAGTAGAAAGCCCTACGGTGGTGTTCATCCCATAACTATTGGATAGCGTCGCGGTTACGGTGGTCGCTGTGGCCAGGCTTTCATATTTGGAAGTGGGGCTTACACTGAGTGTCACCGTGGGCACCGGGGTTACGTTCAAAGTAGCGGTATAGTTTCCCGAGCTATTATCCGTGCCGTCATTTACTTCAAACTGAAAGGAAGTGTTGGTGCTACCGGCTTGGATATACTGCAAGTTTCCGGCATCCAAGCTGGCCTTGCTGATCTGCTGCCCCCCTACGACAGCTTCTCCCCCATCAAAGGTGTCGTCATTGTCCCCATCCAAAAAGAGGGTGCCGGTCCCCGCTACCGATTCGATCAGCACATGGTTCAAGGGGGTTCCATCAGCGTCCGAATAACCAAAATCCGAAGCAGCAAAAGTATAGACCAAATTTTCGTAAGGCCCATTCGATGCCGTGAAACTGGAAGCCGTTGGAGCAGTATTTGCGGTGGGAATACTATAAACAATATCATCCAAATCGACAGTAATATTCCCTCCGGAAATGGTAAAGCTTGTAATGTTGCTAAAGCCGGATTCAGAGGAAAAATCATAATTTTGCTCAACAGAATAGACTCCATTGGATGGAAAACTCTTGCTCCCCCCTTCGTTTGTTGAAAAAGTGATATTTGCATCTGCAATAATATCAAAGGATAAAGATTGGAGACTAAAAACCTGCCCAGATCCTAGACTTATGACAATACTGTTAATATTAAAACTACCTCCTTTGTCAAATTGAAGGGCATAATCTGCTGCTCCATCTTCAGACAATGAAAATGTTGAATTTGAAGTGGCATTTGTATAATTCGAACTTAATCCATTGATCTGATACCTGATACCATCGTTTGTAAAGTCCTTGCTGGTCACGTTAAATGCAGGATCGTCATCAAAGTTTTCCATAAACGTCTGCCCGTATAACTGATAGGAGCACATCAATCCGACGACAAAAAGCAACAGTGCTTTGAAGTATGTCAGTAGGTAAATATTCTTCATAATTTCTTTTGTTTCAGGGGCATTGTAAAGGGGAGGTAGATCAAATGGAGGCCTCATCACAGGAGCAAGCCCTGTCGGTATTTGAGCGGCATCCTCACAAACGGCTAAGGGCAGGGGAATCCCCCTGCCTCATCATCTTACATTGCGCTTCCATCAATTTCGTGGCGGGAAAATCCCCTGCACACAAATGATAAAACTGATGCAGGAATAGGGCTGGACATTGTTCACCGGGATATTCCCCCCTGTTCTCCCCGTCTCTGAAACTGTCTGGCTTCCAGCGTTCAGCGAGACACTTGGAGCTTCACTGTTAAACCCTTGTGCAGGTCTACCTGCTGCCATGGGTGCCGCTATGGTCGTGGCGCCATTGGTTCCTGGTATTTGCTCGGTAGCCTGTGCAGGACTTGCCTTGATCGAGACCGGAGCCAACGAGTGGCTGTGGGAAGGTAAGTTGGCCAAGGTAAGCGTATTGGTTTCTGCACCACCTTTTTGTCCCGGTCTATGATCGGACAATCCTGGTCCATGTCCAGGACCTACAGGCACCCTTCCCCTCAGGTCGGGCAGTGCAAAAGTCGTCCTACCGTCCCCTCCATAGGTGGTCCCCAATAAAGAAAACAGTGCGGAATATTGTGAAATTGCCAAAAGCTGGCCCTCGCAGTACATCCAGCCCCTTGGGGCAAAATTTCCTGCAAACATTTTTACGGTTGCCATGTACTCGTCCATTTTTTCGTTGTTTTAGTTCAAAAATTGATTTTCAGTAATCGCTATATGTCGTTAACCTTGGTCTTGATATTCCTGGTTGATCTTTTGGTAAAGTGCTTTCATTTCATCAATTACCTTGTCGTAGTTTTCCGAAAGTCGTTGAAGGTTCTGATGAATGGATCTATTGTCTATATCATTTTTCTTTCCAGCTTCCAAATCACTTTTTTGATGGTCCAGCTTGAATATTTGCGTTCTTAACGCTTCCATGCTCCCTAATAAAAGTTGCACGCGATCCGATTGGTACTTTTCAGGATCCTGCTGCAGCTCTCTTAGGAAACCATACCACGCCATGCTGTGTGCACAGCTTATACGGCTGTTCCGTACAGCCAGCGGACAAAAACCCCTTCGCTCCCAAGCATGTTGCTGCCCCTCTTGTTCGCTGCCCGCAGGTATAAACGCTTCATGGGCAAGCCCGCAATTACACACCTTGTACCTTAATAATTCCATATCCGAATGGCTGACAACGCTCCTGGAGCGTCGCTATATTAATCCTACAATTCATCCACTACATGCTACACTATACTCCTCTTTGAAAACAATCTCCCTTTTGGATCCTATGTTTTCATGCTTTGTCCCGACTTTGGAAACATAGACGACACTGGATCGGGGGCTTCCTGTACGCAGATTGATCGCTCCTCGCGGCCCGGTCACGTTTACCCGCTGCAAAGCCGGTAAAATACCGTTTGGTGAAGGGGAATGTCCTTTATGGCTGGGATTTCTCAGTAGCAAACCGATTTCATAGGCAAGCAGGGCATAGGGGGATGGAATGGTAGCAAAACACCGCTGAAAACGCTCCACAAATTCCAAATTAGCCTCGTTTTCAAGTTCACAAAACCAAGTGGATGCCGAAAATAGGGACTTGGTGCTGACCTCCAGGACTTGGATCATATCCGAGACATCGTGACAATAATCCATCAGGCGTTTTATGACAGGTCCAGTCTCCTTATCGCTTTCCAAAAGGCATGCAGGATTGTCCATCTTACTAAGACTGACACAAGACTGCTGGCCAAATAAGTCCCTTACAAAATTCGCCAGTACAAACTGACTGGATGATAAATCCAGGCTGTTGACCAAAATATGTGGCACCATATGGTTCCACGGATTTCCAGATGTGGCAATATTGATCACCACAACGGGACAGTGACAGTTCTGCAGGTTCTCCAAGATTCCCGGTTCCCTGTTTCCTTCCTGCACCGCCAATATCAGCGACACACCTGGTGTTGACTCAAGTCGCTCTAGGGCCACATTAAAATCTCCCTGTACAGTGGTATGGTAATATTGGACCATAAAGTCCACTTTATCTTGCCCATCACTGGCTATACCGATCCTCAGGCCGTTTTTGATTTCCTGTTCAACGCGGGAAGCCTGGCCTGAGAACGGTATGAACAATCCTACTTTCATCATCAAAAAAGCAACTTTTACTATCTATTTCTTTTTACTCATGTTGGTAAGGGCAAATTTGCATTATTATCAATCTCCCTGACAGCGCAAAAATCCCCATTCCCCAAACCGGGTAGAAATACGTGGTCATGCCTAACAAAAAACGGTAGTCCCCAAAAGAAAATGGCAGGAGATTATCCCCTGCCATCCTGTAATGAAAAATCAAACACCCACCTCGTCGGCAAGCACCCTTTCACGTACCAATTTCCCGTTGGTCTTATCCTTCAATTCGATTTTGGAATTGGAATAATATCCGATTTCAATGTCTTCGGTAGACTGCACGGAATTTTTGATTCCTCCCGATGACATCACCCCGCCGATTCCCAGGCTCCAGAAGTGATGACCTTTGTAGGTGGGGTTATAATTGATGGCCGTGTTGCCGATCAAGTAGGCATTGTACCGCAACCTCACCTTCATGACACCCCTGCTGGCAGAAAGTTCCGCTAGGATGGACTGCCCCGGGTCGAGCTCCACACTCACTCCTGCGGTGGATCCCACGGTAATGGACTTGGATTCCTGCCCTCCTACTCCCCAAGATTGGCTATAGGAAAGGGAGGTCTCCCCTCCACCGCCAGCACCGAGAAACTTCACGTCATAGCTAAACTTCTGGCCAATTGACAATGTTCCTCCTGTACTCCAATTGGAGCTGGTCGTATTGTTTACCGAATCGGAAATGGCGACGTTAAACGTCCCCTTTTTGCTGCTGTCATTGGTGAATTCCTGGGTCTTGACGATCACCGGTTCTGAGGTGATGCCCAAGATCTCTGCGCTCTGAACGACCAGCACCATCTGCACTTGGGGCCAACTGTATTTCTTGTACAAATCGCCCCATGGTGTCGGACTGTGCAGATAGGCATCGTTTGGAGATTTGCCAAAATAGGCCTTTACCGCATCCTTGAGCTGCTTATCGCCCAATCTAAAAGTGGTTCGCTCTTCGTCGGTGATGACGTGCTGGACCGTTCCACTTGCATTTACACTTGAAACGGACTGGTCATGTCCTGCAATAATACTAATGCTGATTCCCATGATGTTAAGAATTTAATGGTTAAAAAAAAACTTGGTAACGCTTACTCTTTTGAAGGGATTTTCGGCTTCCTCCCAGCTTACAAAGCTGCTGATGATCAATAGTATACAACCATCCGCAACACAACAAAGGTCTTGTTGTTGTTAAAAACACAGGCAAATGAAATTGCCTGTAACCGTTGGCGTGGTCTGTTCCCTTGTTACAAAATCCACTGTAGAACCGTGGCAAAAATGCCTGTCCATTAGCGTCAAATAGGGATCCTTTCTTTTCGTTGATTCAAAGGTCTGAAAAATCACCTTTGCACAACAGCGTAAAAATGGCCGGCTTTGCTTTTGGGTAAAAATACCTGCATGGGTTCTGGAGCATCTTTGGCCGAAAGGGCAATAATCATCAAAAAAATACACCGATAAACCTCTGAACACCGACTGCTCCAAGTGTCAGTCGTTCAGCGGATCGGTCAGGTCGGAAACATCGATAATCTCATGCTGGAGACCAAACACGATCAATCCCACCACATTTTTGGAATTGGTCTTGCTCAAAAGGTTATTGCGGTGTCCCTCCACGGTTCGCTCACTAAGAAAAAGCTTTTCGGCTATTTCCTGTGTCCTGTACTGTTGGCAGAGAAGCAATAGAATTTCCCTCTCACGTTTGGTAATAAATCCTGCATCAAACTCGGATGTACTGTTTTTCTTGGTCCTGTTATGAAAGTCTCCATTGATGATCTGCAGGATTTCGTTACTGTAGAAAAACCCCTTTTCCGCTACTTCCCCGACCACTTCCAGCATGGCTTCAGGACTGGCATCCTTGGTAATATAGCCTGAAGCTCCCAGGTTTAGCATATTGAGGATAAAGGCTTTGCCCTTATGGGTGGTCAGCGCGATCACCTTGACCTCAGGGTATTTTTTGGCCACGACCTTGGTGGTCTCCACACCATTCATTTCGGGCATTTTCAGGTCCATCAGGATGATATCGGGAAAATCGGCACCTCCTTCTGCTTCCACCAGCTTTTCGGTCAGTTCTACCCCATTTCCTACATCAAAAACCACCTCATAACTGCCGGTATGCTCCAACAAGTGGCCCAATGCCGCCCTAAAAAGCCGTTCATCATCAGCCAATGCTATGCGAATTTTCTGCTCCATCAAAATGATTTTTTAATCGTCAATATAAAACCTTTTCCCGCTTTGGAATCAATGGCCAAAACCCCTTCCATCATGGCTACTCGGTTTTGGATGTTCAGCATGCCAATACCGTCAGCGACCTCTTGATCGTCGAAGCCCTTTCCATTGTCCTGATAGCGATAGTCGATCCCCTTGGAATCTATCCGGATGTTGACAAAAACCTTGGAAGCTTCCGCATGCTTGACGGTATTGTTCAGCAGTTCCTGTGTAATCCTGTAGAGGATCAACCTGCCCTCTTGGTCCAACAGTCCATCTTGAATGAAAGCGTCCAGCTGTCCTTTTGGGCCATTTTCAGTCTTTGGGAGACTGTCCAGCAATTCTTCGATTCCTGCTTCCAGGCCAAACTTTTCCAAGACCACCGGAGAATAGGCATGGCTGAGTTCGCGCGTGCTGTCCACCACCTTTTCGGTAAGGGCCAATACATCGGGCAAGGGCCCATCACCTTCCCCTGCTTTGAGCTGGTGCAAGCTGAGCTTGATCGTGGTCAACTTGGAACCGATATCGTCGTGCAATGCATCCGACACCCTCCGGCGTTCTTCCTCTTGTGAGCGAATCACCGTATGCAACAGTTCCGTTTGGTGTTTGAGCTTCAGCTCGGCATTGCGCATCTTTTCCTGAATGACCTTCTTCCTGAAAAGCTCCAGCGAAACAATTACCACGACGGCCATGACCATCACCAAGCCTATGGCCAGCAAAATATACTTTACGAATTCCGTACTTTCCATAATTGGGCGAAATAGAATCCTTGGAAGACCATGAACAGGACCAGGTTAATGAACAACAGGGGCTTCCAGTCCAACTGGCTCAGCTTATCCCCCAACAGAAATACGATGGAGCTTCCACCGGCATAAATCATCATTCCGTAATGGAGCAGTTTATGCGTCATGGAACGGTCATTTAGGACACCATGTACCAAATAGAAAATGGACGTAAAGACAAATATCAGGTTCATGGCGAAGTACGAATACCCGCCAAAAACCTGTGCCAAGCTGCTCCATTTGGTGCTGTATTCCCATCCTGTCAATATTGCACAGAGGCCCAAAAAGGCCAAAAACCACCTTCTGGAAGGCCCGGAAGGCAAAATCTTCCAGTAATACAGCCCATAACCGATAAATTGCGCAGCAAAGTATACATGGAACAGCAATAGGTTACTGATACCGTTTCTGGCGAGGAAAAAACTCACCACCTGGACAAGGTAAACGATAAAGAAAGTAGCTGAAAAGATCCGGGTAGGCAGATTGGATCTTTGAAAGCATATGCCTCCAAAAATCACCACCAATGAAAACGAAATCAAATTCAGGTAGTTCAATACGCTAAACACACTCATGATCGATAGTTGTTGCCAGGTGGTAAACGTTTATAGGCTCAACAGTCCATCATCATCCATTTCCCCACAATCCGGCGGACAGGGCTTGGTAAAATCATACACAAACTGCCCCTGGGCTTCATTGGTCATGTCGTTTCCGTTTTCATCCACGCCCACGATCAGGAGCTTTTCCATGTCATTGTCATCAATGCCCAAATAGGTACGGACATTGGTCGCACCGATTTCAGCAATGACCTCTTGCAGGTCTATCATCGGCACCAAAAAACCATTGACAGGGGTCTTTTTGTTGTAGTCTTTCTCCATTTTCTTCCACCGCTGCATCCATTTCTTTGCAGTTGCCTTAGGAATAGTATTTTTCATAGTTTAGTTTGTTAAATTAATGTTGTCAAACTTAGGTAGGGGGTGAATATATATTGCAAGCTAATCCTAAATAAAGGATATTCAAAGCAAGTTTAGGTAATTATAAAATATTATCTTCTTGCATTTACGAACAAATTTCTTCCGTTAGTTTACTTAAATACTGACATCAATGGCAAAAGGCCATCCGCCCATGCATGAAATTTTTACCAATGACAATTTGGTACAATTGGACGAATATATTATAAAATAAATGCCCAATCCCTTCAACATATCTTGTTAATATAGTGTCAACCTCCGCCAATATGCCACAACCTCCCTTAGCGGATAATAATTACCTTTATGCATGCAAATAAATGCTCCAACTACGGACATTTCATTGGACAAAAACACTGTGGAAAATTGATGGATATGACAAAAGCAAACCGGATACCTGCATTAATTATTCTGCTCCTCTGCTGCTTGCCCGCATTCACGTGGGCGCAAAGCGGAGACCAAATCCTCGATGGCATAGGGGAAACTGACTTGATCGCCCGCTACCGCTTGGACAAAGATGCCAAGGACTGGTCACGAAACAACCTCCATGCCCAGCTAAAAGGACATGGAACCTCTTTTGTCAAAGATGAAACGTTCAGCAGTGTACTTGCCCTTTCAGGAGAAAAAGGTGCTTTTGTTTCCATTCCACCAGAGACCCTAAGAGGCTTGGAATCCATGAGCATTTCCTGTTGGGTATTCCTCATGGAAAACGCGCCGGGACAATTGCTGTTCAATATCGGCAGCGAAACCGAAAACCGCCTGCTGATGGCGCCCTCGGGAACCGAAGATGGCAAAACGGCCCTCGCCCTGCTCACCACCCCTTCCGGAAAAAAATATGTCCTCGAAGGCAAGCCCTTGGAAACAGGAAAATGGCATCACCTCACCTTGGTGCTGGACATCCCCGATAAAGTCGCCCGCTATTACCTCAATGGCGAAAAAACAGCTGAAATCACGGCACCTTTAGACCTGACCAGCTTATTTGAAAGTACTCCTTCCCCATCTTTCGTTACGATCGGAAAACCCGCTTCTCCGGACGATCCCTACCTAAAGGCCAAACTGCATGATTTCAGGATTTACCGGACCCCGCTAACCGCCGGGCAGGTGGCTAACATCCACCGGAACGCCTTGCAAGGTGAAGGGGAAAGCAGGGTGAATGAGCAAAAGCAACCGGAGGATGACCTGCAGGTATTTGCAGAAGGCCACCCCCAACTGTACAGCGAATACCTGACCGGAGTAGATGATGTGCAAGTAGCCACCGAAACGGGGCACCTCCCACGACTTCCCCGCTATGTAAACGGTACGTACCGCGATGGGATCAACGGCCCCAAAGTACGGGTCATTTGGCCGGCTCCAAAAGACAATCACCAGGTGCAGGAACCTGGTAAATATACTGTCAAAGGTAAAATCGCGGGGTCTTCCATTGTCCCTGTCGCCACAGTGACGATCAAAGAAAAGGTAGATGAAGCTGTCCCGGAGCAAAGCTTGGAAGCATTCGGGCTGGACGCGGTAAGCCTGGAAACGGATATCCATGGCCATTCCTCTAAATTCATCGAAAACCGCGACAAGTTCATCAGCACCTTGGCCGGCACCAATCCGGACGATTTCCTGTACATGTTCCGAAACGCCTTTGGCCAGGAGCAGCCTGCTGGAGCGGTTCCCTTGGGCGTGTGGGACAGCCAGGAAACCAAATTGCGCGGCCATGCCACGGGGCACTATTTGACGGCCATTGCCCAGGCCTACGCCAGTACCGGCTATGACACTGCCCTGCAGGCCAACTTTGCCGACAAAATGGCCTATATGGTCAACACCCTATATAATTTGTCCCAAATGGCAGGAAAACCATCCGCCGAGGCAGATGGCCATAACGCGGACCCTACGGCAGTTCCCATGGGACCTGGCAAGGATTTCTATGACTCCGACCTTAGCGAAGAGGGCATTCGTACCGATTATTGGAATTGGGGCGAGGGATATATCAGTGCCTATCCTCCTGACCAATTCATCATGCTCGAGCATGGCGCCAAATATGGTGGACAAAAAGACCAAGTGTGGGCACCTTACTACACCCTCCACAAGATCTTGGCAGGGTTAATGGATATCTATGAAGTAAGTGGAAACGAAAAAGCCCTCTCCGTGGCCAAAGGCATGGGCACTTGGGTAGCCGCTCGACTGGACAAACTGCCCACCAGCACCCTGATCAGCATGTGGAACACGTATATTGCCGGGGAGTTTGGTGGGATGAACGAAGCGATGGCCAGACTGTACCGAATCACCGGCAGCTCCCGGTATTTGGCGGCAGCAAAATTATTCGACAACATCACCGTATTCTATGGAAATGCGGACCATGACCATGGACTGGCCAAAAATGTGGACACCTTCCGTGGCCTGCATGCCAATCAGCACATTCCCCAGATCATGGGCGCTTTGGAAATGTACCGGGACACCGAATCTGCCCCCTACTTTCATATCGCCGACAACTTCTGGCATATTGCCACCAATGATTATATGTACAGTATTGGAGGGGTTGCGGGTGCCCGGACCCCTGCGAATGCAGAGTGTTTCACCACCGAGCCGGCAACCCTCTATGAATTTGGTTTCTCGGCCGGTGGACAAAATGAGACCTGTGCCACCTACAACATGCTCAAACTTAGCAGAAACCTGTTTTTATTCCAGCAGGACCCTGCCTATATGGATTATTATGAACGGGGACTTTACAACCATATCCTGGCCTCGGTCGCCAAGGACAGCCCTGCCAACACCTACCATGTTCCCCTCAGGCCGGGTTCGATCAAGCAATTTGGAAACCCCAAAATGAAAGGCTTCACCTGCTGCAACGGAACAGCCATTGAAAGCAGCACCAAACTCCAAAACAGCATTTATTTCAAAAGTGTCGATGACCAAAGCCTTTATGTCAACTTATTTGTTCCCTCTACCCTGCATTGGAAAGAAAGAAACCTGACCATCGTCCAGTCTACTGCCTTTCCCAAGGAAGACCATACCCGCCTGACCGTACAGGGCAAAGGGAAGTTTGTTCTCAAGATTAGGGTACCCCAATGGGCCACCGAAGGCATCAAGGTATCCATCAACGGCAAACCAGCACAGGTCGATGCTGTCCCAGGAACCTACGCCACCATCCAACGTAAGTGGAAAAATGGCGACACCATTGACATCAACATCCCCTTCCAATTCCACTTGGAACCTGTCATGGACCAGCAAAACATTGCCAGCCTATTTTATGGTCCCGTATTGCTGGCCGCCCAGGAAGAGGAGCCACGAAAGGAATGGCGGAAAGTAACCCTGAATGCCAAAAATATCGGAGCCACCATCAATGGAAATCCGGAAGCATTGGAATTTACCATCGACGGGGTGACCTACAAACCTTTCTATGAAACCTATGGACGACATTCGGTCTACCTGGACGTCACCTTAGAAGATTAATTAAATGGAAAAAAACAAAAAAAGAAGGGCTCGAAACCCTTCTTTTTTTGTCATATCCTGTGGTGATTGGTCAAACCATGGGCCTGCATGGCCGCCCAGGTGCCGCATTACTCTATTTTAATGCTCAGCCCCTGGATGGTCTGCCAGCCCTCCTGATCGGTCACGCGGATCATAAAATGGTAATCCCCAGGATCGATATCCTCAGGAATATCTATTTCTGCAGTACCTTCATATTCGTTCAGGCCTGAAGGAATCTGGTAGGTCTGAATAAAAAGCATTGGATTCACCGGAGCCTTGACCGGTTCTTCCTCGCAGTCATTGACCTCGGTACTGTGGGTATGATGGTCAAAATTATGGTGGATATCCACGCTGAATCCTCCCAGTTCCACATTATCCCTGAACAATGCCCTGAACTGCACAGTGGATCCCCGCTCCAAGACACTGCACTGAAGTGGGAAAGAGGAATCGGTTACGATGATCTCCGGATATTCGGTATCAATAACGGGCTTTTCCCCGTCGCCACAAGCTGAAAACAGCAGCGCCATCAGCAAGATGTACCAGTTTTTTTTCATAATATATTGTCCTAATGTTTAAAATTCATACTTCAATGAAAGGCTGATGTTCCTGCCCGCTTCGGGCAAACTGATCAGCCGATAAAAGCTGGTGTGATTCAGGTAACGGGTATTGAGCAGGTTCTGCACCTGAAGGTCCGCTTGAATAGGCTGTTGAAACACCTTGACCTTGGCCCCTGCCCTGAGATGCACCAACTGATAGCCCTCCGTCACTTTTTCTGGTGGTACGATATTGGCCTGTCTGGCCGTCGCCCGTAAGTCCACGGCGAAATAAGGGCTGAAAAAGCTCTCCGTGCCCAATGGCTGGTAGGTAATATTTACGATACCGGAAGGAGGCGGCGAAAAAGGAAGGGTATACCCCCGTTTTGCCCCTGACTGCTGCTCACTGTACACATACTCCCCAATAAGCTCTGCACTCCATTGTGGAGTAAACCGGTAAACGGCATTGAACTCAGCCCCATAGCGCAGTACTTCGGCTTGCGTATAGTTGAAAACCTGGTTCCCGGCCCCGTAAAGGATATCCAATTCAGCAGTGGGGTTCAGGTAAATATAATTTGAGAAATAATTGAGAAAAGGGCTAAAGGCCACTTGCCAGTTTTCTTTTTTCAGCTCGGCCTCCACGTCCAACTGGAGAGATCGCTCCGGATCCAGATCAGGATTGCCCTTTTCATAGCGAAAATAATGATAATTCACGCCATTGGCTGCCAGCTCCTTGGCGATGGGCATGCGAAAGCTTGTCCCCAGGTTGCCTTTGAGGCTCAGGTCTCCCGGCAGGAAATTAACCCCTACTGACCAAACGAAACTGTCAAAATCCCTGCGAAAATCCGATGATCGGTATAAATAATCCGATGGAGCTGCCTGATCGGCATGCTCTACACTTGGGAACCAATCTTGGTACGCTTCCACATGAATACGACTGTGATCATAGCGCAAGGCCGCCGTCAGCTTCCACAAGGGACTGACACTGAATTTCTCAATGGCAAACACCCCATAACTGTACTGTTGGAATGCAGGAATCAAAAACCCCCAACCTCCAATGGTATTATCCTGATATTCTCCACTGGCACCTAACATGATTTGGTGCTTGTCCAAGAACCACTCGTCCTTGAGGTTTAGCGAAAATACATGCTTGTCAAATGCCCGTTCCTGTGAGGAAGGATAAGGCATCTCCGCCGGATATAGCGGCGGCATATAACCGTGGTTCACGTATTGGCTCCATTCCTTGCGGTCATTCCGTTGATAGGCCAAGTCCAATTGAATGAACTGCTTTCCGGCCGCATAGCTGGCCCGGTTGATGACCTTGGTATGGGTTACTTCCTGATAAGGGAGCAGAATATCCCTACTGGACCGATCGTGGACAGCAGCATCCACCTGTCGGGGCTCCAACCCGTGGGCATTGGCAAAAAAACCGGACCTTGTACGCACGCGGCTAACCGTCAAGGCATTTCTGAAGTGCTTCCCCAGGTACCCTATCCTGCCCGAAAAATCCAATTCCCGCCCTGCGGTATTCCGTACATCCCCTTGGTGCAGGGCCACGCCGAAATCATATACAAAGACAGAGTCCACGGGCACGTTGAAGTCGCCATAATCGGCCAAGGTAAACCGGCCCTCGACAAACCAGTTGTCCTTTCGTGCGGTAACATTTGCCGAACCACCTATCCAGCCGTTATTGGACCTTCCGCCCAATTCAACAGAACCGCCGACCCCTTCCTCGGCTGGCGGCAATTTATCCCGGATATCGATCACTCCGGCGATGGCATCAGAACCGTACTTAAAGGAGGCAGGCCCTTTGATGATCATGACCTGTTCAGCAGCATATTGGTCCACCTCCAATCCATGGTCTGCCCCCCATTGCTGGCCTTCGTGCTTGACCCCGTTTTCGACGACCATCACTTGGTTAAACCCCAAACCGCGGATCAGTGGCTTGGAGGCTCCCGAACCTATCCCGATGGTACTGATCCCGGGCACACGCTCCAGGGATTTCATCAGGCTTCCTCCTCGGTTTTCACGGATAAAATCCTGCCTGACCAATGCCACGCTATTGGAGATTTCCCTTTTGACCATCGCGGCCTGATCGACCACCACTACTTCGTCCAAGTCCTGGTATTCCGAAGCAGTATCCTGCTTGGACAACTTGGTCGTGTCCTGTCCCATCATGGGGAACCCGTTGTGGGCGAGGGCCGGTGATGTCCCGTAGAACAAACCTCCAGCGATGCACAGGAAGAAAATTAAGCGTATTGGAAAGGTCATGAAGCTATAAATGCAATTGAATTGCAAATATACAAACAATAACCCTTGAAACAATGTTGCACAAAAGAATCTAATGGTCCGCAGGATGTCGTTCTTATTTTTTATCCGACCAAAAAAAATGTAACGACCTTAAATAATCCCTTCTGGATCCGTGTTTTACATGATATTGTCAGCCCTGAACCATTTCACCTAACGGATAAAATTTTCCACCTGACTTGATTTTGCAACATTATTGCATCATATTTGCGCAACAAAGTTGCAAAAACACATCTAATGTAACCAGGATTTCAATACCCCTGTTAGCAGTAGTCATAAATCAATTTCAATAATTCTTAACATCATGAACAAATTAAAACACATCTTTCTGATTACCCTATTAGGGTTGGTACTGTTCTCCTGCCAGGATGACGAAGACCAAACTTTTAATGCCCCAGTTATCTCCGATTTTGAATTTGGAGAAGGTAGCTCCCATTCCTCAGAACCAGTGGCCTACCGGGGCGGTGACCTCCACATGGAAGCCAATATACAGGCAGAAGTGAACGTCACCTCTATTACCGTTACCATTCATGGTCATGACCTGGAAGTAGGCGAAGGGGAAACCGAATGGGACTTTTCCCAAACCTATACCGATGATAAGTACATGGTCAAAAACCCTACCTTCCACGAGCACATAGACATCCCGGCCACTGCGCCCGTTGGGGAGTACCATGTAGTACTGGAAGTAACGGACGAAGCTGGAAACACCACTGAAGAAGAAGGACACTTGGAGATCATGTCTCCTGTGACCATCAGTGAATTCCACATGGACGAAAGCGTAGTTAGGGGATCAGATTTCCATGTAGATTTCATGATTGAAGCGATCCACGGTATCCATATGGTTTCAGTAGACATCCATGCCCATGGCCTTACCCCAGGTGAAGGTGAAGCAGAATGGCACTTTGACCAAGTATTTGAGGAAGGATATCATGGCCTTACCGAAGCGGAATTCCACGAACATATAGAGGTGCCTTCCACTGCTCCTGCAGGTGAATACCATGTGGTATTCAGTGTTGAAGATGAAGAAGGTAACATCCAGGAATACGACACCCACCTCGATGTAACGGCCAACTGATCTGAACAAAAACGATAATCTCATCCTAAAGAGGCTGTCTCAGAAATAAATCATCCGTCATCACGAGCGGAGTGAAGTGATCTCGATGTGCTTTCATTACACGTATGACGAGATTGCTTCTTCCGATATCCATCGGAATCGCAATGACGAGGAATTATGAGACAACCTCTTTTTTTATGTTTCGTCTTAGCCATCAGCCTTTGGCCGAAGCCCCGTACAATTTCTGTATTTTTTCCTTGAGGAGATCGGTATTGATCATCAGCACCGAAATGGCCACGAGCAGCACCATGAACCAGCCCCCCACCAGGTTTAGGCGTGTAAAAAAGCCTACCCACGAAAGCTGGACGGTCATCAGCTCTTTGTACAGCATGATGGCGACACTGGCCAGGTACCCGAAAGCATCTGCGATATAGAACAGGAACCCCACGGTGCCCTTATATTTCAGTACGGCTACAAACCGCTCAAAAATCAAGCAATGAAATAAAATATAGGGCAGGTAAACACAAAACCCCGAGCTGATCATCCAAGTGATCGACCCAACAAGGCCTTGGTCAAAAAGCAAAGTGGTCAGGACCATCAGCCCACCACTGACCAACGTCAATACCATGCCAAGGTTAAAGGCTTTCTTATTATCCAAAACCAAGATCCCCAAGGCCGATATCAGCAGCACCACCAGTGCGATAGGCACCTCAGTGAGGGTAATCAGTTCTGGATTGCCCTTCATTCCCAGCTCTGCCCAAAACTCGACAATAAAATTGTCCCGAAAATCCCTAACGACCGTGAGCACCACATACATCAGTACCAATCCCAAAAAAGCCCAGCCATGTCGGTTTAAGAAGTCGCGTCTATCGGCTTTTTTCATGGGCCTTCGCTCGGTTCTGAGCTGCCTGTCCTCTTCACTTGGTCCTTTACAGCGGTCCAGTCCATAAACGGCCGCTACAAACCACGGAAAAAACACCAATCCGGTCACCAAGGGCATCCAGCCCTCCGCCACACCAAAGTCCTGCATCATCCATATCCCGGTGGATTTGATCAAACCGGTGCTGAAAATAAAAGTGGCGCTCAACCCGGCCACAAGCAGTTCCGAATTTTTCCTTCCCTCCAGATAGACCAGCACCAGTCCAAATACCATCCCCAAGGGAAGGCCGTTCAGAAACATCATCAGTGGTTTGATGACAGGAGGTGCCACGGCAAACCCGACCAATGCCAGTAATCCAAATCCCACCAAACCTATCAGGGTCAGCATTCTACGACCCGCCGGCAGGGCCGAAACCACCCGAATTCCTAAAAATTTGGAGAGCATATAGCCCAACACCTGACTAATGATCAAAATGGTCTTGAAATGAAAATCATTCATCATTTCCACTCCCTCAAATTGTCCTGCCAAAAAGGACTTACGGACGGCATACATTCCGGTATAGGCCAAAAAGGCGGTTCCTATTAAGGTTAGGTCCGTTTTGGAAATGGATACATTGCTTAATTTGGCCATGAGTTCTGATCGTTTCACCCAAAGGTAGTCTTAGGGCTATCCATAGCCTTTCCCTATCCGGTTATCAATACGTTAATATTTCATTAACAGAAATTAATTTTCCTGTGAAGAAAATAATATCGACCTTTGAAGCCGTATCCAATGATTGGTAAAACGAAAAACACCTTATGGAACAAGCCGCTTACCTGACCACTTGGATCGGATCCAAGATCAAAGACATACGGAAATCCCATAAATTGAAACTGGGGGACTTGGCTGATAAAAGTGGCATCAGCATCGCCATGCTGAGCAAGATCGAAAATGGCCGGGTTTTCCCTACCTTGCCCTCACTGATCCAAGTCCTGGACACCCTTGATGTAGACCTCAACGAGTTCTTTGCCGACCTCAAGGCCAACAATGAATTTCCCGGGTATATTTTCAAGAAGCGGGAGGAATATACCGCTATCAAAAAAGAAGAAGAGGCGGTTGGATTCCACTACCAATTTATCCTCAACCATAAAATAGAACGTTCGTCCATGGAAATTTCCCTGCTGACGGTCAAGCCCAATGCCCAACGGGCTCCGGTGGCTTCCGATGGATTCGAATACCTATATCTGGTAAAGGGATCCATACAATATCAGCTTGGAGAAAACACCTTTGACATGGAGGAAGGGGATTCGCTCTTCTTTGACGGAAACATTCCCCATGTCCCCATCAACAGCACCCAAGTAGATGCCATGCTCTTGGTCATTTATTTTATCGCACTGCACTAAGTTCCTGAACCGATGAACGCAAGCCCCGCCAAAGCCATGCTCTTCACTGCAGCCAACACTCCTTTCTCTTCCTTGTCCGTGGCATTCCCTTCCCTACAAAAGGGTGAAATATTGGTCAGAAACCTCTATGCGACCATTTGTGCCAGCGACCTGCATACGTTTCACGGTCGCAGAAAGTCCTGTCACCACAGTGTCCTGGGCCATGAAATTGTCGGCAGGATTGAAGCATTGGCCGAGGAAGGCGCGAAGGATTATCACGGCAGGCCTTTAGAAAAGGGTGACCGGATTACTTGGTCTGTCTATGCCCATGATCCGGCGTCCCCTACTTCCCTAAAAGGGTTTCCGCAAAAGTCCGAGGACCTGTACAAGTATGGGCACGAACAGATCGACGATCATTACCAACTGAATGGAGGATTTTCCACGCATTGCCATTTGAGAAAAGGCACCAGCCTATTTAAGCTTCCCGAAGCGCTTACCGACCGGGAGGCTGCCCCGCTAAACTGTACCCACGCCACCATAGCAGGTGCCATGCGCCTAGCTGGTAGCCTATCGGGAAAGACCGTATTGGTCAATGGAGCTGGAATGCTGGGACTTTCTGCCTGTGCCATGGCGAAGGAAAAGGGCGCCTCCCACGTCTGGGCATGTGACCTCTCCATCGAAAAGGCAACGCACGCCAAGGCATTTGGTGCAGACACGGCCTTTGAAGCGGAAAGCAAGGATGTCCCTCACCGGATCTTTGGGCCGGACAAGGCCGATATCATCATCGAAACGTCCGGTATGCCCGAAGCCATGGAAAATTGCCTCCACATGCTTGGAATTGGCGGGACCATCATTTTGGTAGGCGCAGTATTTCCACAAAGAAACCTCTCGATCAATGCGGAATTCCTGGTCCGGAACCTCTTGACCATAAAAGGCCTGCACAACTATATCCCCGAGGATTTGGCTACAGCCATTTCGTTTCTCACCAAGGCCAAAGCCAAGTATCCCTTCGATAGCCTGGTCGGAAGGGAATTCTCCTTGGAGCAGCTGGACAGTGCATTTGAAGCGGGAAGCCACGGGAAATATTACCGAGTAGGCGTCAAACCTTAAAAACGAACAAAAAATGTATGACCTCATTGTAATCGGCGGCGGGGTATTAGGGGCTTTTCATGCCTACCATGCCTTGGAAGCTGGCCTTAAGGTAGCCTTGATAGAAAAGGACAAAGCCCCTCAAGATGCCACTACCCGTAATTTTGGGCAGGTGGTTCCCTCCGGCATGAACGGCAAATGGCAAAAGTTTGGACGTGAAAGCCTGCGCATCTACCAAAAACTACAGACACATTTTGACCTTTCCGTCAGGCAAAATGGAACGGTTTACCTTGCCTCGGACGAGGAAGAAATGCAGCTTATCGAAGAGCTCCACACCATCAATGGGCAAAACTGCTATCCTTCCCAACTGCTGGGCAAGCAGGCCTGTGTGGAGAAATACCCCGGACTGAAAACCGGCTACGTAAAAGGCGGGCTGTTTTTTCCTGATGAGGTGACTGTGGAGCCGCGCATCATGATCCACCGCTTGTTGGAATTTTTAAAATCAGAAAAAGGGCTCACGGTACTCCCCTCCACCACCGTCAAAGCCTGCGAACATGCCGGCAGCCACGTCAACGTAGAAACCGCCTGCGGCACCAAACTTTCCGCCGGAAAGGTGATCATCTGTAACGGCCGTGAATTCAAATTGCTCTATCCAGGCCTCTTCGCCAAAAGTGACCTTCAGGTCTCAAAACTCCAAATGATGCAGACCAAACCACAGGGAAAGGGATACCGGTTGCCCGGGTCCATCCTTACCGGGCTCTCTATTCGTCGCTATGAAGCTTTTGCAGAATGTCCGTCCTATGCTTCCATCAAAAGCCGTGAAGCCAAACAATCTCCCGAAAAGCAATGGGGCATCCACATCCTCTTCAAGCAGGCGGTGGATGGATCGGTAATTTTGGGTGACAGCCATCAGTATGCCGACGCCAAGGACATCGATGACCTGGGGCATGACCTGGACATGGACATTGATAATTTTATGGTCAAAAAAGCCCAAGAAATCATCGAGCTGCCCACGTATCAAATTGCCCGTCGCTGGTTTGGGATGTACGCCCAATGTAAGGAGAAAGACCTCTTTCAGGAAACCATCGACAAGGACATCCATATTGTCACGGGAATTGGCGGCAAAGGGATGACCGGCAGTGCGGGCTTTGCCCAGGAAAATATTCGGAACATCTTTAATTTGTGAACATGAAAAACATCAAACTTGCCGTCCTCGACATGGCCGGAACCACCGTGGATGAAAATAACGTGGTGTACAAAACGGTCCAAAAAGTAATCAACGACAAAGGGTTTAACCTATCGTTAGCAGAAATATTGGCCCATGGGGCTGGCAAAGAGAAGCACCAGGCCATTATCGATGTTCTCCGGGAATGCACCGACGCCACGGACATCACGACCATTGCTGCCAGCGCTTTTGAAAACTTCAAACCGGAGCTGGAGCACGCCTATGAACAGCTGGATGTCAAGTCATTTGATGGGGTACAAGCGGCCATAACCAGTCTCCGAAAAAGGGGGATTTATGTCGTACTGAACACCGGGTACAATACCCAAACGGCCACCTCCCTCCTGGGCAAACTCGGCTGGGAAATCGGCAAGGACATCGATGGCCTGATCACGTCAGATGATGTCACCAATGGAAGGCCTGCGCCTGACATGATCTTCAAAGCCATGGAGCTATGCCAGGTGACCGATCCCAAAACCGTCCTCAAAGCGGGCGATTCGACCATCGACATTGAAGAGGGCAAAAGGGCCGGGTGTGGTCTTACGGTCGGGGTCCTCACCGGAGCCCAAACCGCCAAACAACTGGAAAAGGCACAGCCTGACCATATTCTTTCCAGTGTCGCAGAATTGGGCAAGATTTGCTGATTTCAGGAGGTTCAGCCCACATTTTAAACATCAATGGCTTTCGGTCCATTCTTGTCAACAAATTGGTAAGTCACTGTTTACACCAACTTCCAATCCGGATCACTGTCCCTACTGAATGGAGCTACGACTGAACCTCCCACCGTAACCCTATTTACAGCCCCTGAAAAATTGAAAATCATTGTTTTACCCAACAAACACTTAACATAACCCTGCATTTAGCGATCACCCCTGAACCCGGTTTGTGCATTAGGAATCGTAGTGAGAGTTGAAAGTGCAAGAAAATCAGTTCGTTTGGAGGTTTAAGCATAGCATCGCTGCGGCTACCCCGAAAACTATAGCGAAGCGGCTGATTTTAAAGCAACTTCAGCTTGTAATACTTGTGCACCGTGGTGAAGATAAGCTAATGCATATTACGGGTTGAACAGCATAAAAACTGAAATGGATTCCTCTCAACCTCAAATCAAAATTGACTTTTTCTTGAACGATTTCTTTCGGGGAATCTCTAAAGGCCCGGATCCAGGACTGTTCTGTCCTAAGACAATGGAGGTCTGGCACACATCCAATGACAGGACAGATTATCCTTTCTTACCCCTGCTTTCTGATGTAGGCATGGGAAGCCGGACCACCAAATAAGGTAATAACCTCTTCTGGCTTGTCGCTGAAAAATTCATCCACTGCCAATCCCACTCCCGGGTTGATCTGATGAAGTTTATGGATCCGGCTCAGTTCATCCGCCATTTCTGGGTCAAAATAGTCCATAAAAACACCAATTCCTCCTGGGGTCAACCGTGGATACACCTCGGCCAAACACGCCAACACTATTTTTTTGTGCAGCATCGGATCATCTCCACACCCACAATCAATATGGACAAAGGCGATGTTTTCGGGCAGCTGGCCGGACAGGGTGTCCTGGAAATACCCCTTATGGATTTCAGGACAGGTTAGACCGGCGGCAACAAAATTTTCTTTCAACAAGGAAAGCACATCAACTGTTTCGGTAAATTTGATCTCAAAACTGTCAAAGACATGTAACCTTTTCCCATATCCAAACAGGGCATTCACCTTTTGAAAAAGCAAAGCACACTGCCCTGTAAATGTGCCCACTTCCACCAGTTCTCCTTCCACCTCGTCCTGAAACACCCGTGTCAACAGGTGGAAAAAATTTATCCTTTGCTCCACGCTGCACATGTCGCGCATGGTGTCAAAATGGTGGTCCAGACGGAGTCCGACTTTTTTGAGGACCTTATTGGTCAGCACCAGGGATGGGGAAACCGCTTCCCTTCTGCTAAAAGGGGGATGGTTAATAAATAGGTTATCCATAAGTTTTGGGTTTATTTCGATTAGCTACTGCTTGGGTGATGATATCGAAAACCTGAGGCGTGTCAAATAAAAGGGTGTTCAATAAGTTACCACTTTATTCCATTTTTCACAATCATATGCCTAAAAAACAGGGCAGCACCAATATTGGCGATATTTTTTTGAGCTAAAAAAAAGGAAGCGGGAACGAAATGTCCCCGCTTTCCAAGAATTAATAATTAGGATTCTGTTCAGCCAAATCCGGCCCCACCATGTCCAAATAGGTTTGGGGGATGGGGAAGTATTCATGCTTTCCGGCCACAAAAGTCGCATTGACCAAATGTGACCTGATCTGTTTCTCCTCTTCCAAGTAGTGGTTCATGGTTTCAGCGGCCACGCCCCAGCGAACCAGGTCAAAGAACCGGTGGCCTTCCATGGCCAGCTCCAACCTTCTCTCCAAGCGCACCAGCTCTTGTGCCTGTGCTGCATCTGTCCAAGGCTCGTCATACATGGCCACCCGGTAATTATCGGCAGGCTGATCGCTGTCCAGTTGGGTCACCACTTGACTTCCGGCTGCACGGCCCCTGACTTCATTGACCGTGGCCCTGGCTCCTTCGAGATCGCCCAAGGCCACCTGTGCTTCGGCCTTCCAAAGCAACAAGTCAGCATAGCGGATGATATAGTAGTTCAAGGCACTGATATAAGGCCAAGTGGGCGTCTGCAAATCCGACAAGGCGGAAACGATCCGCTTTTTGGGCGCAAAAGGACCATAAGTAGCCAAATCACGAGCCCAAGAAGCTTCATAAAGGATGTCCAGGTCCAAGTAAGGGATTCCAGGCCTTCCCACCGTATGGTCAAGACGAGGATCCAAGAAGTCTCCTTCAGCCAGCTGATCCCCCAAGACGGGCATGCCCTCGGCATTGGTCTCAAAAGCATTGATCAGGTTCTGGCTGGGCCGGTGGAAACCGTACTGGTTATAATACGGTCCTCCCGGTGCAGAGAGCCGGTCACCGATACTCCCGTTATAGTTGCTGGGTTCGCCATCGTTTACGGAGTGCTGTACAGCAAAAATAATCTCTTCACTGTTGTCATTTTCCGGTAAAAAAACATCACGAAAGTGCGGCAAGAGTGCATACTTTCCTGAAGCGATCACTTCATTGGCCGCATCCAGACAAGCCTGCCATTTCTCCTGAAAGGCATAGGTCTTTGCCAAATAGGCCTTAGCGGCAAACTTATCGGGGCGACCTGCATCGGCTTGGTCTGCTGGCAGCATCTCAAAAGCCGCATTGAAGTCCTCCTCTATCTTGCTCCACAGCTCTTCATCGGTCAAGGCGATGTTTCCCACATAATAATCATCCACCGTCTCGGCCTGCTCATCGATGTAAGGGACGTTGTGGTATATTTTCTTCAGCTCAAAATAGAAATGTCCCCTCAAAAACCGAAGCTCTCCCTCACGGGACTGCTTGAGGTCAGCATCGAATGATTCACTGTTCTGCAGTAACCTAAGGGCATAATTGGCCCTTTTCACACCTTCATACAGCGCCAGCCATTTCCGGTTGACATCCGTAATGGTCGGGTTGGTATTGAAGATTTCCATTTGGTGGATCTGGTTTTGATCCCCGGTTCCGCCACCACCTTTGTAGGCATCATCGGAGATGGCATCCCCAAAGCTCCAATTGGAGGCGGGGCTGTTAAAGGCACTGGAGGCACCATCAAACTGGCCGTTCAAGATACTGTAAGAGGCGATGATGGCCCGCTCAATATTTTCCGGTTTGTTCATCTCATCGGGAGCCACTTCTCCGTAAGGCACTTCTTCCAGGTAATTGGAATCGCAGGCAGAAGTTCCCAACATCACAGCTGCCAATGCCAGGAATGTTATATTTTTTATTGGTATGAATTTCATGGTGTCGTCAAGTTAAAATTTCACATTAAACCCAAGTGTAAACGTTCTGGATGGGGGATACACGCCCCTGTCCACGCCAATATCCAGGTTTCGGTTATTGGAAGAGTAGTTTTGCAGGCCAATCTCCGGAGTCATGCCCGAATAACTGGTAATGGTAAACACATTGGAGGCCTGTCCATAAACCCTCAGCTCCATTCCGCCCAGCATGCTTTGGGGAAAGGAATACCCCACTTGAAGGTTGTTCAACTTGAAGTAGCTGGCATTTTCGAGGTAATAAGACGATGGTCGGATATTCTCGTTTTCGTCATCGAGTGAAAGTCTTGGAATGTCGGTGTCGGTATTTTCCGGTGTCCACGCATCCAGCACCTCATTGGATTTATTATAAGCTGACTGGTTAAAGAACAAGGTCTTGTACTTGGTCAGGTTATAGATTTGCTGACCAAATGCCCCGTTAAAAAACAAGGCAAGGTCAAAGCCCTTGTAGTAGAAGTTGGTCGTAAAGCCAATGATGGCCTTTGGATGGGGCGAGCCAATGGCCGTCCGGTCATTGGCGTCCAAAACGCCATCGCCATTGATGTCCTTGAACCGTAGGTCTCCGGGCTGTGCCTCTGGCTGGATGCCGTGGGCGGCCACTTCCTCGTCGGACTGGAAGATCCCCATGGACTCATAGCCAAAAAAGGTTCCGATCGGCTGCCCCACGATGGTCCTGGAGATCTCTTGGCCAAAATTCACACTGTGCAGGGACGATCCGGGAATCCCCAAGTAATCGATCCCGTCGGCCAGTTCCAAGAGCTCGTTTTTATAGAATGAATAATTCAATCCAACGGTGTAAAACACCTCTCCCGCACTGCCGTTGTATTTGGCGCCCAGTTCGAAGCCCCGGTTGCGCATTTTTCCACCATTGATCCACGTGCCATCATTGGTACCGCCGTAAGTCGGGGGAATCGGGGCATAGATCAGCAGGTCATCGGTCACCTTGTTGTAATAGTCTGCGCTGACCTGCAAGCGCTCATCAAACATCGCCAAGTCCACACCTACACCACTTTGGGTAGTCACCTCCCAATTCAGGGAAGGATTGGCCACCCGTGTCTCCACCAGGCCAATGGCCACACTTTCCTGACTGCCATCTATGGCATAGTTGGAATAGGTTATGTTATTCTGGAAACTGGCCAACGTCGAATAAGAAGGCACCTGTTGGTTTCCTGTCTGGCCCCAACTGGCACGCAACTTCAACTCATCGACATTGGAACCCAGGTTTAAAAAATCCTCATTGCTGATCCTCCAGCCTGCGCTGAACGCCGGAAAAATATCCCATTTATTGTTTTCCAGTCGTGAAGTACCGTCATTTCGCAAGGTGGCCGAAAACAGGTACCGATCTTTCCAGTTGTAATTTACCTTGCCAAAGAAAGACAACAGGTTCCATTTGCTGGCATATCCGGAGTTTCGTTGGTTTTCGGTGCCATAGCTCAGGTAATGGAAATTGTCATCCTCATAGAGGAACTCCTGACGGGAGGCGCTTTTGGACTCAAAGTAATTTTCGATGGACTCCTGGCCCAGCAATACATCCAAGGTACCTTCTCCAATTTTTCTGGAGTAATTCAAGGTATTGGTCCAGGCCATTTGGTAATAAAAGGAACTGTTATCGGAGAGGCTGTTTACGGCATTCAGGGAGAGAATCTCATCGTAAACCGGCGAAAATGCCCGCTGGAAATAGTTTTCATAGTCCATTCCCAAATTGGTCCTGAAAGAAAGGCCCTCGGCGAGCTTTGCCTCGGCAAACACGTTGCCCATCAGCTTTATACGGTTTTTGGTATTGTCCTTCCTGCGGTACAGATTTCCCAGTGGATTGCCGATATCATTGATGGGGTTACCGCCAAAGTTACCGTTGAGGTCCCTCACTGGGACGATGGAAGGAAATTGGAAGGCATCATAAACGATGCTTCCCAAGGAAGTATTGACCCCGACATCATTGGTACGGGTCAGGGAAGCGTTGAAGTTTTCTCCTACCTGAAGGAAATCCTTTACCTTATAATCGGAATTGAACCTGGCCGAAAACCGGTCGAATCCGGTATGTTTGATCACCCCTTCTTTGTTAAAATAGCCCAAGGTCATTACATGGCTCCCTTGGTCGCCTCCTTTGGAAAGGGTCAGGTTATAGGACTGCACAGGGGCCGTCTGAAAAATCTCGTTCACCCAATCCACATCCGCAGCAGGAATGGTCTGTGCCTCATCCAGCCATTCGGGAATCACCGGACCATTGGGGTCCGAACCGTACACATCACTGGCAGGAGCCTTCCCGTCATTCTCTGATGCCTGCCACAGCATGTCGCCATATTCCTGGGCAGAAAGCATGCGAGGAAGGTTAAAGGCCTGCTGGATCCCAGTATAGGCATCAAAAGTTATCTGGGTCTCTTCTGATCTGCCTTTTTTGGTGGTGATGATCACCACGCCGTTGGCAGCCCTGGAACCATAGATGGAAGAGGCTGCGGCATCCTTCAATACTTGGAAAGATTCAATATCCTGGGGGTTGATGGTGTTGAGGCCATTGGTCACGGGAGTCCCATCGATGATGTACAGCGGATCATTGTTGTTTACGGTGCCAAATCCCCGGATCCTGACCGTCACATTGCCGCCAGGGCCGTTATCGGAGAGCACCTGCACCCCGGGGGCACGGCCTGCCAGCATATTTTCCACACTGGCGGAGGGAAGCGTCTTCATCTCGTCCACGTTCACCACGGAGACGGCACCGGTAAGGTCCTTCTTCTTCTGACTGTCATAGCCCAGTACGACCACTTCTTCCAGCAAACCTTCCTCTTCCCGCAGGTAAATGGTCAGGGTACTCTGATTTCCCAAGGCCACTGTTTTGGCTTCATAGCCCAAAAAGGACACCTGTAAGGCAGTCGCATCATCCGGTACATCAAGGCTGAAATGGCCATCCAGGTCTGTGATGGTACCTTGGGAGGTCCCTTGCACGATTACCGTCGCCCCTACGATCGGCTCATTCCGCTGTGCATCCAGCACCTTTCCCTGGATTTCCTTGTCCTCCTTCTCCACCACTGCCAGCTCCGGATCGGGCACATCCACGGCCGTGACATAGATGTTTTGTTCAACCCTTCTGAACTGAAAGTCACATTGCTCGGTAATGGCCTTGAGCACTTTCCGCAAATCCGCCTCCATGTGAAGGGTGATCTGCTCCTTGGAACGATTGACAGCCTGATTATAGGCAAATTCAAAATCAGTCTGTTCTTCCAGCATCTCTAAAACCTCTCGCAACGAAGCATTGCTCGTCTGCAGGCGCACCTGGTATTCGGAGAGGTTTTGGCTATTGGACGGGTTGGCAAAGAGCACTTGCATAAAGAGCACCTGCACGACAAAAACCCGAAATGTGTATTTTGTTAATTGCACAATTCGTTTGCGTAAATTAATTTTCATAGTTTTACTTGTTAAATCCTAAAAACAGACCTGGAGCTTTTCCCGGTCTCGGTCGGGCTGTTGGCGCAGTCCGACCTATTTTTTTGGTCTCATGGTGGGGAAGTTGGATTTCACATAGGCATAAACGGTTAGGATTTTCTACATGATTTATAGGAAATGGCCATGCTGCCATCGGCTTGCTTTTCGTATTCAAAATCCACCAAGAGCTGAAGCCCGCTCAATATAAACTGGAGGCCGTTGTTTTGGTAGGAAGCCTTGATCATGCAGCTTCCCTCTTGATAGTTTTTCAGGGTGATCGGCGTATGGTAATACCGCTCCAAAGTGGCCACCACTTCATCAAATGGCACCATGTCAAAGGCCAACCTCCCGGATTTCCAGCCAATGATCTTGTCCGCATCGTAGGGCTGCTTCAGCAGCGCGGCAGTGGGCCCATCTAAAACCGCTGCTTCATCGGGCAATAGCAATACCCGCTTTTCTGGCCGCTGGTGCGGGGATACCTGGACCTTGCCGCTTTTTACGGTCACCATCTCTTCTTTTCCCTTGTATGCATTGACGTTAAAGCTGGTGCCCAAAACCTTGGTTTCAAGTCCTGCGGAGCTCACCAAAAACGGGCGATCCGTATCCCGCTGCACTTCAAAAAATGCCTCGCCTTCCAAGCTCACCCTTCGCAGGCCATCCTCAAACTCCTCAGGGTACGTTAACGTGCTATTGACATTCAAGTGGACCATACTGCCGTCGGGAAGGGTGATCTTGGCCCTTTGGGTGGGATCCGTGGACTTCACCATCAGCTTGACTTCTGTAGCGGGGCTGGATGACAGGTGCCACAGGGTAATCCCGCCGGTCAACAACAGCACGATCACCGCCGCCACTTTGACAAGTTGTAGCCAATAGGAATTTGAAATTGCCCCGGCCACGGAAGTCTGCGCCCGGACTTTTTCCCGGATACTGTTTTTCACCGCATCTTCCGGGACTTCCTCCCAATTAAAGGAGGCGTGCCCCGCATATACCTGCTCCCATATCCGGGCGATCAACCGGTCTTCTGCCCTGCTGGTTTTTCCTTCATGCTGTCGCTGCAGCAATTTCCTGAAATCTTCTTTGTGCATGACGATCTTTGCGCTTTTACAAGACAGTAACACGAGGTCCAAAAAATACCTATTCAAAAAACAGACTTAACGAAAGGTTAACGTTATCGATTTAGGGATAAAGAAAAATTAACACGAAAAGCGCGATCTGGTCCAAGTCTGCTTTCAATGATTTTAGGGCCCGCTGCAAATGTCCCTCCACCGTTCGGGGGGAAATGTTAAGGCTTGCAGCTATTTCCTTGGCAGTATAGCCATGCTTTTTGTTCAGGTAAAAGATTTCTTTGCACTTGGGCGGCAGTTGCTCAATCCGCTGCTCCAACTGTTGTAGGAGTTTGGTATCTTGCGGTTGTTCGGTCTCTTCAGTGAGCATAATCCCCTCCAATTCGAGTGAATCCCAGTCTACATGCCATTTTTTGTTACGAACGGTATTGGCCACCTGGTACTTAACGGCCCTAAAAAAATAACCGGAAAGGTGTTGTATTTCTCTATTAGAAGCATTTTCCCAGAGTTGGACAAACACTTCCTGCACCACGTCCTCGGCTTGCTCCCGATCCTGAAGCATTTTATAGGCATATTCAAATAAGCGTTTCCAATAGCGGTCAAACAGGAGGTCAAAGGCCCTGTGATCTGCCTGCTTCAGGCGTTGGTACAATTGTTCATCGCTATGCAAGTCCATATGGGCAAATAAATATGTCCCAAAACAAATGAAATCACTGACTCGACGCGAAAAAAGAGGGTTAAGGTTTGATTAATTAATCATTCATAATGCCCTTGCGGGGTTCAAAAACACCCCAAACAATATTCCATGCGCCAACTACACTATAACAAACCCTATCAAATCTATTTTCCTATTGATAAAATCAATAGAAATTATTGATGAATGGTTGGCAGCTTTAAAAGCTTTTAGCATACATTTGCATTAATTTAAACTTAATCTAAATAAGACAAAGAAAAGCCACGCAGCTGCCACTGCATGACTTTCAAAAACACTACTTCTTAATTCTCCAATTAAAAAGCTATGCAATATAGAAAAATATTGTTGACCGGCTGGCTATTTGCCCTGTTATGTCCTGTCACACTTGGACAACAGGCAGTGCAGGTCAGCGGAGTGGTCACGGACCCCAGCGGGAATCCACTTCCTGGGGTGCTGGTCAAAGAGACCGCTTCCCAAACAGGAACGGTCAGTAATGCGGACGGGAACTTTACCTTTTCGGGACAAGAGGGCAACAGCTACACCTTGGTTTTTACCTTTCTGGGATATTCCCCACATCAGGAGGCCTTCACGTTGAGGGCAGACCATCCGGATCTCAATATTATGCTGTCCGAATCCCAACATGATCTTTCCGAAGTTACCGTAACGGGCAAATCCATCATCCAGGAAATCGAAGAAAAAGCTTTCAATGTCGATGTCATCGACGCCAAAAAACTCTACAATACCAATTTGGACCTGGGCCATGCCCTCGACAGGGTCTCGGGCATCAGGGTCAGGGAATCCGGTGGGGTTGGCTCCAATATGAACCTTTCCTTGAACGGTTTTACCGGTCGTCAGGTGAAAGTATTCATCGACGGCATTCCCATGGACAATTTTGGTTCATCCTTTCAGCTGAACAATATTCCGATAAACCTTGCCGAGAGGATAGAAGTCTATAAAGGCGTGGTTCCGGTAAGCCTTGGCGCGGATGCCCTCGGCGGGGCCATTAACATCGTCACCCGGAAATCGGTCAAAAGCTACCTGGACGCTTCCTATTCCTATGGTTCCTTCAACACCCACAGGACGGCCATCAATGCCGGTTATGTGGCTCCGTCAGGCTTTACCATCGAGATGAATGCCTTCCAAAACTATTCGGACAATGACTATAAGGTAACGGTGGACGTGGCCGACATCAATACCGGCCAATATTACCCACAGCAAACCGTAAAGCGCTTTAATGACCAATACCATAACGAAACCCTCATTACCCAGCTGGGCGTTCAAAACAAACCCTACGCAGACCGGCTGCTGTTTGGGATCACCCTTGGCAAAATGTATAAGGAAATCCAAACCGGTGCGCGATTGGTCAGCGTCTTTGGTGATTGGCACCGAAAGGGGGATATCATCATGCCTACCCTGAAGTACCAAAAGGACAACCTCTTTACAAAAGGGCTCAACGTTTCATTGAATGCCAACTACAATTTTGGCACAGAGCAGAACATCGACACCGTACACCGGCGATACAACTGGTTCCAGCAATACCGGGAATACGACACCCCGGGAGGAGAACGAAGCTATTCCATGTACAAATACCAAAACAATAATACCGTCGCTGCTTTCTCGGCGGATTATGCCATCAATGATGTACATACGCTTTCACTCAGCAATACCTTTAACTCCTTTAACCGTCAGGGAAACGATCCGCTCTTCCCCGACCAAGACCGCTATCAGCAGCCGCGGGAAACCATGAAAAACATCCTTGGACTGGGTTATCGCTACCAGCCCAACAGCAATGCCAGCATTTCGGTTTTCGGGAAACAATATCACCAATCAAACTATTATGCCAAAGCCTATAATCCCACAGGAAATTATGGTGATGTGGCTTATGTCAATACACGTGACAACTTCGATTATTGGGGTTATGGATTGGCAGCGACGTATTTCCTGAACCCCAATGTTCAGCTAAAGGCCTCGGCCGAAAAGACCTACCGTCTACCCGAGCCCGAAGAGCTCTATGGGGACATGGTCAACCTGGAAGGGAACATCGGCCTCCGGCCAGAAAGCAGCTATAACTACAACATGGGCATTTTCTATAATCACGCATGGACCGTGGACCGTCGACTGCAGGTGGATGCCAATTTTCTGTACCGTGATGCCAAGGATTTTATCCGGCCGCGCCTGAACACCAACCAGGCCATGCAGGTCATGGACAATTTGGTCAATGTGACCAATGCAGGATTTGAAATGGATGTCCGGTATTTCCATGGCCAAAATTTCACTGCCGGGGCAAACCTCACCTATCAAAACCTCCGTAACAACACCCGGTTTGATGAGGGGCAAACCGTGGAAAGCGTCGTGTATCGGGACCGCATCCCCAACATGCCCTACCTCTTTGGCAATGCCAATGCCTCCTATACCATCAATGATGTCCTTGGAGCACAAAAGAATTTGGTCATCGGCTATAACCTGTTGTATGTACACGCATTCTACCTCTATTGGCCCAGCTTGGGAAGCGACAAATTGGACATTCCCAAGCAGCTCAGCCATGACCTTAACGTCACGTATACCTTTGGAAAACAGCAGCGCTTCCAGTTCACGGCCGAATGCCGAAATATTCTTGACAGTAAACTTTACGACAATTTCAGCCTGCAGAAGCCAGGACGAAACTTCAGTGGAAAAATCAGATATTTTATTTATTAATTACCTAAAATCATGAGAACAAGACTAAATACGTGGCTCGGGGCCAGTGCCCTTGCCGCCTTTACCCTAATGGGATGTACCAATGATGAAACCGACGGCCCAGTGGGCAATGTATCGGAACGATTTGTGATTGCCTCCACCCCTACCGCCTCTGACGGGGTGGCCGATTACCTGCTGACAGCAGAATCCCTTACTTCCGGTACCATCAGTACTGTGGGAAGCGGAATCGAACAGGACGGAACCTACCGTTATTATACTACCATTAACAACAAGTTCTTCAGCTTGCTGTACGGACAGGGAAATCCCGGTGCTGTCACCACCTATGAACTGAACAGTCAGGGACAATTGACCAAACTTTCAGATTTCCAAGCGGAGACCGTCCAAGCCTTTGCTGAAGTGGACGATGACCTGCTGATGATGAAAATCCCCCGATCCGGAGCCGAAGATGCCACTTGGTACCAGATGGATACGGATCTGCTTCAGATCACCAACGATGGCCTGACCAATATCGTGGATGTGGCCAATAACGGAGAAAGGGCCCACTTCACTTGGCTGACCCAAGTGGGAGACAAGGTATTTGCCCCTTACATGAGCATCAAAGGGTGCTGTGACGACACGTTCGGCACCAACTACCCCGACAGCGCGTGGATAGCCGTTTATGATTATCCAAGTATGGAATTGGAAAAGGTCATTAAAGATGACAGGACCAGCTATATTGGCCGTTATTTTACCGAAGGGCTGACCGTAGTGGAAAACGGGGACATCTATGCCTTTTCTTCAGGGGTAGCCACTACCAATGGTGAAGCTGCTTCCTCCCTTCCTTCTGCATTCTTGAGAATCAATGCTGGAGAGACCGAATTTGACGAAAGCTATTATTTCAATATCGAAGCAGTGGCCGATGGTTACCATGTGACCGACAAGACCTACTTGGGCAATGGAAACTTTGTCGTCAACATGCACAACGTAAAAGGAGCCTATACCACGGGAAGTAGGCTGGCCATCGTGAACGTGCACGATGAGTCTTTCGAATGGGTAACAGGGACACCTGATCCTGAAAGTGTCCTTCGGGTCACTACCAACAACTACTCCTTAATGGACGGAAACACCGCTTACATCGGCTTCACCACTGAAGAAGGAAGCTGGGTGTACGAGGTGGATGCGGCTTCGGCTACCGCCAGCCAAGGATTGAAAGTAGAAGGCGGAACGATTACGGCTATCAGCAAATTGGATGTTGCCGAATAATTGACCTTTTATAACTGCCGGAAAAATCATCCATCTTTCCGGCAGTTTTCTCTTCTTCTCCACCACCCGTTTACCCATCCCCATGAGACCAAGGAATACCTCCAAAAAAACAAAGAAAAACCGTTCGCTATTTTACCGCATTTCCGCCTGGCTGCACCTGTGGTTAGGCTTGGTATCGGGCATTGTAGTGGTCATCATCAGCTTGACCGGTGCACTGCTGACCTTTGAGGAAGAAATCAGGTTGGTTCTGGAAGGAGCACGTGAAAAAGTGGTCCATGAAGAAGGCAAAGCCCTTCTACCTCCCTCCCAACTGGCCCAAGCGGCCATGGAAAAATACGGCTGGCCATCGGTCTATGGGGTCATGTACCGGGGAGAAGGCAGAAGCGCCATGGTTCCCTATTACCGGGACCGTTCCAATTACCAACAGGCTTTGGTAAATCCATACACGGGAGAAGTACTGCACAACCGAAAACTAAACGATGATTTTTTCCGGTTTATGCTGATGGGCCACTACCAACTATGGTTGCCCAGAAATATAGGCAAACCCATAATCGCCTATAGCACCTTGATCTTTGTCATTGCCCTGATCACCGGTTTGGTACTCTGGTGGCCCAAAAAGTGGACACGTGCCACCAAAAATGCCAGTTTCAAGGTCAAATGGCCCGCCACACCCAAACGTTTTAATTATGACCTCCACAATGTGATCGGTTTCTATTCCCTGTTGATCGCACTGGTACTTTCTCTTACCGGAATGGTCTATGGCATGCAATGGTTCAGGACTTCTGCCTACTGGCTGGCATCCGGAGGGGAGACAGAGGTATTTGAGCGCTTGCAGTCTGATACGACCTTGATGGCTCCGAAAGGCCAAGTGGATGAAGACGTCCTGATAAGTAATCTCCTCGCCAGTGGCATTGACACTGAAGAAAACCGCTTCAGCATCTTCTATCCCCGTGGGAACTCCGGCGTCTGGAACCTACAGATAAACCCAAGCCTGATCAACTCCTTCAAAAGAAGAAGTTTCTTCTACGAACAGGGCAGTCTAAAATTATTAAAGGAAGACCCGAAATTTTCCCAAGCAAATGGTGGCGACCAGCTGATGAAGCTCAATTACGACCTCCACCTGGGCATCATCGGCGGCATATGGACCAAGATCATCGCCTTTTTGGTGTGCATCATATCGGCCAGCCTTCCCATTACTGGATTTATTATTTGGTGGGGCAAAGAGCAAAAAAAACGCAAAAACAAGGCAAAGGCCAAACAAAAGATCCGACAGGAAACCACCTTGGTCCATGCTTAATGCCACACCATAAAACAACTAACTACTTCGTTTTACTGGCAATATTTCCTTATCTTGGTCAAGGACCAAAAAGAAAGGTGATATGGCAAGGTATTGTTTAACCATTTCATTGGCTGTTTTCCTGCTCTCCTGTGCCGAAAAGCCCAGCCCGCAGGCCATTCTGGAACAGGCCAAAACCATGATGGCCGCGCGTCAGACCATCCATCACACCTCGGTTTATCACTGGGAAAATGCCTTGGATGAAATGGATACTTTTCAATATGACCTCCAGTTCTTAAAAAAGGATAACGAATATTTTGACTACGATTATATTGCCAAAGGAGCACATTACGATGTCATCTATATCAATGACGAATTCAAAATCATCAATCACCGTGACAGTACGGTGGAAGTTTTCCCTCCCTCTCGATTGGAAAACAATATTGACCGGATCCGCAATACCATGGCATTGGCCTTTAATCCTGTTTTGCTCCTACAGCAAGATCACTGGACCTACCTTAGGGACACCACGGTAGATGGAGCGGTCTATCATGATTATTACGAAGTGGAAATGGATACGGTCATTGATGGAAAGAAAATCCACCTTCAGCGGCATCTTTTCATCAACCCAGCCACGAAGACACCAGCCTTTTTTTCAAACAGGCTTTACCATAATGGCAGCAGGTCACAGTTGATCAATGCTTATTTCGCCGACTATGATTTTGGGGACGCCCAAGAGGCACTTACCTATTTACCGCCGAGGAACTATCTTTCCATTTCCGGGAAGGATAAAAATCAAGACAAGCGCATGATGCTAAAAGCTGGGGATATGGCTCCTGATTTCGAGCTGTCCACCTTGGACGGAAAAAGCTTTAAACTATCGGACATGAGGGGGCAAAAGGTATTGCTGGACTTCTCCATGATCAACTGTGGTTGGTGCAACATTGCACTGGAGCATTTTACCAGGCAGGACTTTCGCTTTCGGCCAGACATCAAGCCCATCTATATCAATCCGGTAGACCCTGAAGAGGATGTAAAAAAGTACCAATCACTCAAGAACATTCCATTTCCAATCATTGCTGGTGCGGAAACGGTAGGTAAGGCATACGGCGTAAGCGGCTACCCGTCTTTTTTTCTGATCGATGAAAAAGGCATCATCGAAAAAGCCTTTGCGGGTTATGATAGAGCATTAGTAATGGAATGGGGTCAGTAATTTTGGAACTGCCCCCTTATGGCGAACGGTGGGTATTTTTCGATTTCCTTAACGCTACAGGCAATCCATTAACGGTCCTTTGGAGTACTTGTTCTTGGGACCGTTGATGAGGCCTTCATAAAATAAGATAGATCAAGGGTGGATAAGATAGGTCCATTCCCGTTTTTCACAGTATCTAACAAATGATCAAATGGGGCAAAAAGAAATTATAACCGAAAATCAAATCCACCCAAATGGAATTTTTTTCCATCAATGGCGATTGGGCCCAATTACAATCCCTATATTTTCAAGCAATAAAAATGCAGTAATGACTAAACAAAACACTGTCAGTATGACATTTGACCATACGAAGTGATCCCCATCCACCTATTGCGTTCCGTCTTTTAAAATTGATCCTTGATTTATGTTAAAATTACATTACTTGTCACTTGGATTCATACCAAATAATCACGAAGTAAAATTTCATCCGTTTCTTTTAGAAAAAATACATAAAAACGCATCTCAAACATACCATAATGCATTGAACCCAAACCCGTAACCCGGATGTTTTTTTTAGTCATTTTTTTAATGTTATTTAACACAATTGTCCGATATATTTACCAATATCCGGTATTCAACACTTATTAAAAACATTGACCCTTCAGTGAAAACCACCAATCCACCATATCAGCAAAACGCTAAATTATTAAAGGCGGCCCTAAAGCTCACCCCGTTTAAAAGTGGCATAATAGTGATCACGAAGGACAAGGGACTTCAGCCAGTTGTAGAAACCAATTTGGAAGATGGATCCTTTGAGGTAGATGTTAAGCTGCTAACAAAACTCCTTGAACACACTGAATCAGCAAGTATCAAGGACCTTCCCATCAGAATTGGGGCATCAAAAACCCAGCAGGGAATCCTTGCCCCTTTTAATATTGGAATGCAAAAAAACAAGGGTGCATTTCTTTTATTCAATACTGAAACTGCCCCCCTACCAGATAGAGAAATCTTAGAGACGGTTGGAATTCTTGCAGATACTTTTGGACGATCGGTTGGACCGGATCCAATCTCAACAGAAAAACATTATGGTGAGAACCAATTCAGGGATTTCTTTGAAAATTCCATGGGGCTCATGTGTGCCCATGACCTTGAAGGCAATTTTTTAATGGCCAATAAAGCAAGCGCCAATAGCCTTGGCTTTCATAAAGGAGAATTGGTCGGAAAATCACTTTCAGATGTCATCCCCCTTCAGTACCATGGATCCCTAAAACAATACCTTAAGTATATAAGACAAAACGGGAATAGCCAAGGGACCATGCACGTGCAGCATAAAGATGGTTCCATTAGGATTTGGCTATATAGCAATATACTGCTAAATGACCAAGCAGGAACTCCCTATGTCCTTGGGAATGCATTGGACATCACCGAGCGCCACCGTCTGGAACGTGAATACAACCGCCTAAAGGAAATGTTGGAACAAACCAACAGTGTGGCTCGGGTCGGAGGCTGGGAGATCGATCTTCTTAAAAATGAAATATATTGGTCAAATGTAACAAGGGAAATCCATGAAGTAGGAGATGACTTTATTCCAAATACCGAAAAGGCCATAGGTTTTTATAAAGAGGGCAAACACCGTGAAGCCATTCAAAAAGCCTTTGAAAATGCCATTCACAAAGGCGAGCCCTATGACCTAGAGCTTATTCTGGTCACACCTAAAGGCAAAGAAATCTGGACACGAGCCATAGGCAAACCAGAGTTTAAAGACGGCACTTGTATCCGGGTATTTGGCACCTTTCAGGACATTACCGTTCAGAAAATGGCGGAAATGGAAATAATAAAATCCAAAAAACTGCTTGAAGATGTTCAAAATGCCTCTTCAGAGGTAAGCATTATCTCGACTGATACAGAAGGCATCATTACGGTATTTAACAAAGGTGCCGAAAAAATGCTGGGCTATACGGCAGAAGAAATGGTAGGCAAACAAACCCCTGCCGTGATCCACGAGCCTAAAGAAGTAAAAGAAAGGAGTAAAGTTCTAAGCAAACAATACGAAAAGCCCATTGAAGGGTTCAGGGTCTTCGTACACAAATCCGAACTGGATGGAGCCGAAGAAAGGGAATGGACCTATATCCGAAAAGACGGGTCCAGACTGGCCGTTTCCTTGGCGGTGACCACCATGCGCCACGAATCCGGTAAAATCACGGGCTACCTGGGCATGGCCACAGACATTACCAAGCGGAAAAAAGCAGAAAAGGCCTTGACCATTGAAAAGGCCCGATTAAACGCCTTTGTCACCCATGCCCCTGCTGCGGTGGCCATGTTTGACAAGGAAATCCGCTATATCGCCTATAGTAACCGTTGGCTGGAAGAATATCAGTTGGAAGGAAAAGACCTTTATGGAAAATCACATTATGAAGTGTTTGGAACTATTTCCGAGGAATGGAAAGCAATTCATGCCCGCTGCCTCAAAGGTGAGGTCATCAGCAATGAGGAAGACCGTTGGAGACCTGACGGATGGGACCATGACCAATTTCTGCGCTGGGAGGTAAGGCCCTGGCACCACTATGATGGAAGCATAGGTGGAATCATGATGCTCACACAGGACATCACTGAGTCCTGCCTGCAAAGGGAAGAGCTCAAAAAAGCAAAAATTCTTGCCGAACAGGCAAGCAAAGCAAAATCTGAATTTCTGGCCAACATGAGCCATGAAATCCGAACCCCGTTAAATGGCGTCATAGGCTTTACAGACTTGGTGTTAAAAACGGATCTTTCCGAGACCCAAGCGCAGTACCTGTCTATCGTCAACCAATCCGGCAATGCCCTGCTCAACATCATCAATGACATCTTGGACTTCTCCAAAATCGAGGCCGGCAAACTCGAACTGGACATTGATAGGTGTGACCTCTATGAACTTACCGAACAGACCAGTGATATCATCACCTATGAAGTACACAAAAAAGGTTTGGAGATGTTGTTGAACATCCACCCGGACATCCCTCGGTTCATTTGGGTAGACAGTGTACGGGTAAAACAGATTATGGTTAATCTATTGGGTAACGCTTCCAAGTTCACCGAAGAAGGAGAAATAGAGCTTCAATTGTATCCTATTGACAAGGATGAAGCATCTCGGGAAATGGTCATTCGATTTTCTGTCCGGGACACGGGCATTGGCATCAAAGCAGAAAAGCAAACCAAAATCTTTGAGGCTTTTTCCCAAGAGGATGTAAGCACCACCAAAAAATATGGAGGAACTGGCCTGGGGCTTACCATCTCCAACAGATTACTCCAATTGATGCACAGCGGGCTGCAACTTCATAGTACAGTGGGCAAAGGAAGCACCTTTTATTTTGACTTGAACGTCAAATACGAGTATGGCGAGCGGATCACCCTGGAAGAAGACCTCTCGGTAGAAAATGTGCTCATCGTCGATGACAATGATAACAACCGGATGATAATAGAGCGCATGATGGCACTTCGAGGAATTTCCACCTCCCAGGCCAAAAATGGTTTTGAGGCCATCCAGAAATTTGTAGAGGGTGAAAAATTCGACGTTGTATTGATGGATTATCACATGCCCTATATGAATGGCATAGAAACGATACGTAAAATACGGGAAATCGTAGACCGACAGCCCATAATTTTTCTCCACAGCTCTTCCGATGATGACAAAATATTAAAGGCCTGCAAGGAGCTAGGTGTCAGAAAAAAGCTGGTCAAGCCCATCAAACTCCAAGAGATGTACGATGCCCTGCTATCCATCAACAAGAAACAAGATTACCGCAAAGCAACCGACCAAAACATCGACCTTCCCAAAAACCTATTCCCGAATGATGGTAAAGTACTCATTGTGGAAGACAATACCATAAACATGTTATTGGCAAAGACCGTTATCCATAATCTTTCCCCAGCCACTGCCATTCTGGAAGCCGCCAATGGCAAGGAAGCTCTCGAGGTGATGAAAGATGAATTACCCTCTGTGATCTTTATGGACGTTCAAATGCCTGAAATGAACGGATATGAAGCCACTCAGGCGATCAGAAAAAAATACAATAAGCATAATATCCTGATCATTGCCCTGACTGCTGGCAACATTAAAGGAGAAAGGGAAAAGTGTATGCAAGCAGGAATGAACGACTTTATCGCCAAACCGTTTGTGGAAGAGGACGTCATCAAACTTATGGAAAAATGGCATTTTAACGATCTTGATTCCGACCTGAAAATCCATGCTCCATCATCCGAAAGTCCTTCCAAGAGGCTTTTTGATATCGATAAATTCCAAGCCGTTTTAGGATTTCCAGACTTAGAAAGTGAAATGTTTCAGATCATTCTAAAATCCGGAAAATCCGAACTGGAAAAATCCGAAGCTACTTTCCTGGAAATCCTACAAAACCAGGACGAAGGAATTTCCCAGGCAGCACATAAACTCTACAGCACCGCCAGTGCCATGTACTTATCCAAACTATCGACTTTGGCCACGAAAATGGAAACCAGGAAATTCCATGATTTCAATGACCCTGGGCTGGCCGAAGAAATCAAGCAAATCTTGGAAGAAATCAAAAAAGCGCTGGTAGAGATAAACCTACATGTCAAATAACGGATTTAGTGGAAAAAGTTGGAAGAAGAATTACTTCAGAAAAAACATAGGTTTTAAGTAAAATGATCACTTCATCCCAGCCTTTACTTCAGTTGTATTTGACCTCTTATCCTATAACAAAAAAACACACGCTTGGGGCAACCAAGTGACAAATGAACCACACTGTCCTTCATAAGTACTGTAAGCGGCGAACCAAAGACCTCCCTATGCCTTAAAAAAAAACTTCCACCAAAGCCATTACATGGCTCGGTGGAAGCACACTATAAAGCATGGATAAAATGTCACTCATGGGTGATAAGTCAACTTCTTCCTTTACCTGCTTTAGTGTTTACCAACAAGAGTTAGGTGATAGATGATGTTGGTCAATAATTCTCTTACTATACCCTCTATGCCTTAGGATTCTCATGGCAGTCTTGGAAAGAACTGATAGTGCAAGAAAATAGGTTAAATCGGAGGGATGGGCCTAGTGCCACTACGGTTAGGCAAACCCCAACAATAACGGCTGGTTTCCAGACAATTTCGGACTGAAATCATGGTGTACCACGGCGTAGATAAGCTTAGATATGGATTCAACACGCCCATAGCAATGTCAAGTTAGGTGCCATACGGTAATTATAATAAAGCTTCAGAAACTGGAAACTTGCCTTTATCGGCGCTGAAAATCCCGACTGACAGCGCATATTTCCTGAATTATGACTAGTGGGAATTTCTGTTTTTCCCACGTTCATAAATTCGCCTCCCAATTTTTGCTGTAACCGGAGTATCATTTCTATTTCATACCAAGCCGAAGAAAGGAAGCGCTTTCCAAATATTGAAGGGATTATATTACGGTGAAATACCAAGGACATCCTAAATAGCTCGGCCATTTGTACTCCAAAAGCCCGATATATAAACTTGCTCCCAACCTTATACATAAACAGCCTTTTCTCCTTTGACGAAATGCTGGATAAATCCTTTCTCTTGCCAATGATGACCTCCGTGTCCCTTTCTGCTGCTTTCTTATGAACCATTTGTAGCCACCCTTCAGGACTAAAATCCAAACAGGAATCCAAGCAACCTAAAAAGACAACGGGATAATGTTCATATACATGTAACATTCCATCCCTTAGGGCATTTGCCTTTCCTTCTTTCACTTTTTTATGAATAATTATTACGTTCTCGGAGGATTCTATCTTGATCCGACGAAGTAGCTTGAACGTTTTATCCGTACTTCCATCATCGATAAAACAAAGAAGCACTCCGGGATTCATACGGGCAAATGTCAAGAAGTGATGAAAGGGGAATACCCCCTCTTCATTATAACATGAAACCACAATGGCGTATTTTTGATAATGCTCTTTAGGTACACTGTTCATAATATTGGATCACTAGGTAATGGCGACAGGCATTACGCATGCCTTGCTGTTACCTCCACATTAACAAATCACAGACCCAAACCATAAACCACTGTTTTACAGTGTTTTAAAAAACAACATGCAATACCAAAATTCCAAATCATGGAATTCATTCTAATTTTTGTACCAATCATACTTTAATTTTTTCCTATATTAGGTAAGAAAAACTAAGCAGATAATTTTTATTTGGAGCATGGAAGAGAAGAACGGATTTCAGATTTTTATCGTGGAGGACGACCCATGGTATGGACAGGTTCTTGAATACCATTTGACGTTAAACCCAGACTATGAAGTACGGTTATTTGAATCGGGCCAAGCGTTATTGGACCACCTTTTTCTAAAGCCTGATTTAGTCACACTGGATTTTTCACTACCTGACATGAATGGCGACGAATTGTACCATAAAATCAGAAGTAGCCATCCTGAGTTGCCGGTCATTGTCATCAGCTCGCAAGAAAATATAGGGGTAGCTGTGAAACTCCTGAAGATGGGGGTCAGTGATTACCTCGTAAAAGATGACTCGACCAAGGACCTGCTATGGAACAGTGTGATCAGGATCAGGGAAAACCAGCACTTAAGGGAAGAAGTAAAAACCCTTAAGGAAGCGCTTGGCCAAAAGTTCAGTTTCCAGAATTCCATCATTGGGAACAGTCCCGTTCTTCAAAAGGTTTTTACCATGATGGAAAAAGCCATCAAGACCAACATCAATGTTTCCATTACAGGAGAAACCGGGACAGGAAAAGAAGTCGTGGCCAAAGCGATCCATTATAACAGCGATCGAAAAAAGAACAAGTTTGTCGCTGTAAACATGGGCGCTATTCCCCATGAGCTTATAGAAAGTGAATTGTTTGGTTATGAAAAAGGTGCTTTCACAGGCGCTGTTACCCGAAAAATCGGAAAATTTGAAGAAGCTTCAGGGGGCACGATCTTCTTGGATGAAATAGCCGAAATGGATTTGAACAATCAAAGCAAATTGTTACGGGTCCTCCAAGAAAGGGAAGTCACGCGCGTCGGAGGAAATGAAAAAATAAAGCTGGATGTCAGGCTTATCGTGGCCACCCATCAGCATCTGGCCGAAAAGGTCAAGGCCCAAGAATTTAGGGAAGACCTTTTCTTCAGGATCATGGGATTGCCCATTGACCTTCCCCCGTTGAGGGAGCGGGGAAATGACATTATCCTTTTGGCCAAGCATTTTATGGATGAATTCTGTAAGGCCAATAAAATGCCGTCAATAACCATCAGCAACACCGCCAAAGACAAATTATTGAAATACCAATACCCCGGAAATGTACGTGAGCTAAAAGCCATCATCGAACTGGCCATCGTCATGTCCAATGAACGGGAACTCATGCCCGAAGATATTTCCTTTAACAGCATCGCCAAGGAAGACATGTTTTTATTGGAACAAAAAACGCTGAAAGAGCATACCCGGGACATTATTAAATACTACTTGAAAAAAAATGAAAATGATGTCATGAACACCGCCAAACAACTGGACATCGGCAAGAGTACCATCTATAAAATGCTCCAAGAAGGAGAAATATAAATAACGCATATTACCATCAACCAACACTGAATTTGCTGACCACTTTTAATACCATAGTGGACCAATCACTGATCGCATCCGGCAACCTGACGCTGGAAAAATCTTCATTTGATTTAAGACAGCATCTGGAATCGGTCATAAAAATAATAAGACCCCTTGCCTTAGCATCCAAGCGTTTCGAAGTCATTCACACTACATTTCACCCCAATATTGACCAAGTCTTTCTGGGAGACCCATACCGGATCAGTCAACTGCTCCTGTATGTTTTAGAAAATATAATAAAATCCGCAGGTGGAAAGGCATTGTCCCTATCTGCTGAGATGGCAGAAGAAAATTCCCATCGACAATTGATCCGCATCAACATCAATGGTGTTGACCGAAAAGTCCTGGAAAACCTAGCGTCCAAACTTTCGGCCCATGCAAATCCAGGCGGTCGCAAAAAACCTCTTGACCCTAGCCCAATAATCAGTATTTGCCAAGGACTGGTCTACTTTCTCCATGCAGAAATTTCCGTCCAACACGATCATACAAATGAAAGTACGTTGGTCATGCTGCTTCCCCTGCTCAAAGGGAACCTAAAATCCCATCCCTCACATCCCCAACCAACCATCACCGGTAAGGAACTGGAAAACCGGTGTGTTTTGGTCGCCGATGGCGCTGCCATAAACCTATCCATTGTCCGCAACATCCTCAATGAAGCTGGAGCCAATGTACTGAAAGCCCACAATGGAATCGAGGCATTGAAAGTACTTGAAGAAACTACCGTAGACTTGGTTCTTTTGGATCATCGATTACCTATTTTGGACGGAGAACAAACTGCCCGCATCATCCGGAGCAAGTACGGGGATCGCTTACCGATCGTCGCCATGACCACCTACCCGATCACTGAAAAAGACCAACGATTTTTACACAGCGGGCTGGACGATTACCTGACCTCCCCATTTGGCCCGCAGCAGTTATTGGATAAAATCAATCACTGGCTACAACTAAGAACCCTTAAAAATGAAGAAAAACCTTCTACTCAACCACTCTTTGACCTGAACAGGTTAGACGCCATCGCACCGGGCAATGCAGCATTTAAACGCCGAATGGTCGACCTCTTCAAATCCCTTTCCCAAACGTCGGTCCAAGAAATGAAGGCTGCCCTGCCCCATGATCCGGAAGAAAACATCCAAAAAATCGCCCATCGATTAAAGCCCTCGATTTCCACGCTGGGAATCGACAGCCTCAAGGAGCCATTAACCGCCTTAGAGAGCGGAACCTTGGCTTCAGAAGAAAAAGAAAAAGCCATCCAACAGCTAGAAACTGTTTTGTCACAGGTTTATAAAGAACTGGATCGACTGGAACCATAACCCCTTTTTCTCTCTCGCCAAAAGATATCCCAGCGGTCATTCTTGGCATTCCAAAATCAGGACGTTTTTCCAAAAGATGGAATGGTTCGTTATCAAAATCGCCCTGTACGCTACTTTAAACCTGTAAAATCCAATTGGCACACTACTCGCAAGTACGTCGTGAAAAAGTAAAGTATGCAAGCGCTTCAGGAAAAAGGTGTTTTCATCGTGGACGAGGATCCCTTCTGGAAATCCATACTTTCACAAATGCTGTCGGACCTCGGTTTTGGAAACATCACCTGCTTCGACCATGAACAAAAGTGCTTGGATCATTTGTACCTGAATCCGGCGTTGGTATTCATCGACTATCAACTGGTGCGAACGAAAGGTTATGAAGAATTGGCAAAAACCAAAGCTGCCTTTCCTCACATCCAGATCATCTTATGCCTCGCCTCGGATGAATTGAAGGCGGCCTTTCAGGTAATGGAAACCGGATCATATGACTATATTTTAAAAAACCATGTCACACCTTACGAAATAAATGAGATTCTAACCAGGTATATAAACCATTGAGGACTATATGTCAGGCTATCCATGTACATAATGGCAAAACCAGGTGCTTTAAATAGATTATCTAACCATTACCCGTAAAGATTTCAAAGAGCCAAAGTTACCAAAGCCATACTAGTGAAACAATTTCTAAAATATCATCCCGGATTTTGTCCGGTAAAAAGTGCTAAAACCACCAACACTTATTTAAAAAAATCCCTTCGATGTTAATTTCACCAACATCATGATCACCTTACCATTCACACATCCTACCCGTAAGCGTGATCACCCTAGGTGCTCGGGCACTCCATGTGCTTGAGCACTTTTTCCCTAAAATGAATAGCGATAGGTTCCAGTTACTTTTTTGCAGCATATGAAACACCAAAGAAAACGCTGAACAGTATGTTGGCCTCCGGCAAACAACGCGTAGTTACCTGCGATAAACCGGAGACACCAATTTCATGGGCAGTTGTTCTCCCAATTGCCGGTCAAATTGTAATTGATGCATATCATAGCCCCTACAAATTATCATCAACTTAATCCGTAAACCACGGTATAAAACCGATGAAACAAAAAATATTATTTTTTTAAAAATTATTTTTTGTTCTTTTTCATCTAATAAAACAAACGATTATTTAGGGTCAAGGTCAAGTCCTATCCATAATCCCTCCTACCCGCTCACAAATCACAACAACCTATTTAACAGCAAGTTATAAACACCTTAAACTAATAATTATTACCCCCTCACTTCTACTTAAACAAGTGTTTAATCTATTGTTTTCCCATAAAAACCACCTAAAAATACCATTTAGTTCAAGGACCAACTTCAAAAAAAGGTGTGACTTTTTAATAGTTCATGTGTCCTAATAATAAAGACTGAAACGAAAAGAAAGTATTAACCATTTAAATCAATTCGTCATGAACAACCTTGTTACTCAAAACTATAGTCATCCACAGGAACCAGTATTCAGTTCCAACCCGATGCAAAATCTAAAATCATTAATAGAAAAGGGTGATCTTCATTTCCTTTCGGAATTCAACGAGATCTTCCCTGATTTCATTTCAAAAATTAAAAGTGCCAGCTCCAAATTAAACGCAATGGACATCAAGTTCTGCGTGCTGCTTAAAATGGGGTTTACGACTAAAGAAATTGCCAGCGTGACCAAAAGCACCATCCGAGCGGTACAATCCAGAAAGTATCGTATCAGGAAACGTCTTGATGTACCCAATGACGAGGACCTTAATCTCTTCATGGTCACATTCTTTTAATGGTTAAAAAAGTCACGTAAGAAGGTTTTATCGAAAAGAACTACACATTAACTCTACACTTGACGGGATTCCATTTTTTGGAATTTCCGTCATTTTTTCACTCGAAGTCAACTATAGTCCTCCTTTACATGAAATTATCGCTACCGCTAGCTCCTCCATACATTTGTTCTGATAACTGCCACTGCAATACGCCAATAGCTGGGAAAACCGCATGTTATTTCACATCCACATTAAGACTAGCCCCTAGATATATAACCCAACCACCTAAAAATATCAAAAATCAACCAAATTCAGACATATTATTAAATCCAATAGTAATTTCATCCATTAAAATAATTAAGTTTATATATAAGCGTAGTACCTCCTTATTGATCAATTTTGGAAAGAAAGTGGTGAATCACTTTCCATGTGCACATAGGGGTAACTTCTGCATGTTTAATGGGGCCTTGTTTTAAAATCTATAAGGGAAGGTTTGATGACTATCTCAAAAGGAAAAGCGGATCAGGAACTAGACTACACAAGTCTTGAGGACATCCAGCTCATAGAGCAGGTGGTCAAAAACAATGACTCAAAGTTATTTGGTATCCTCTACGACCGATACTCCAACATTGTCTACAACAAGTGCCTGAGCTTTGTAAAGAGCAAGGACGAAGCCCAGGATTTGACACACGACATATTTATCAAGCTGTTTTTCCAGCTTAAAAAGTTTAAGGGAGACGCTAAATTCTCCACTTGGCTCTATTCCTTTACTTATAATTTCTGCGTAAACTACGTTCAGCGTAAATACCAGAAAAAGAAAGAGACATTTCAGCGCTTGGATGATTTACAACATCACCCTTATGAAGAAATCGATGATAGTGAAATTTATAAAATGCAAGCTGAACGCTTACAGCGATCCCTTCAGTCCCTGGATCCCAACGATAAAATGGTCCTGTTGATGAAGTATATGGATGGGATGTCCCATAAAGAAATCCAACAATCCATAGGAGTAGGAGAATCAGCGGTAAAGATGAGAATCAACCGTGCCAAACAGCGATTATTGGATATTTATAAAAATATTGACTGATGAATAATCCTTTTAAAGAAATAATCAGTGACGAAAAATTACCGGAATATATCCGCCAAAAGGTAATTGACGATATCAACCTGATAAAATTATCCATTGATATGGCTGACCTATTTATGGTCAAGAGCCCAGGTGTCTTGGGGACACTATTCGATGACAAAAATAAAAATCCTGATAAATAAATTTACAATTGCTATTATGAAAGATGTTTTCGACAATACAGACTGGAGTTTTTACTTGGTAGATAACACGCTCAAGCAAATTGGTGACTTTTTACCCCGGTTGTTTGTGTTTATTGTGCTGTTGGTAATGGCATGGTTGATCATGCGTGGTTTGCTTTTTTTAATTAAGAAACTGCTCAAGTTATCCAAAATAGACGACTTGGCAGAAAACCTTAGCGAAAGTGATCTGTTTAACCATATCAAAATCAAACCTTCGGCCATTATTATGGCCTTTGCCAAATTCTTTTTTGTACTCCTGATCATTATTTTCGGTGCCGATTTCCTGCAGTTACATGCTGTATCGGACGAAATCAGTAAATTTCTTGGATATATCCCCCAAGTTTTTGTGGCCATTATCCTTTTTGTATTGGGTGTGTACCTGTCCATTGTGGTCAAAAAGTTCATCAGGGAGTTACTCCGATCGTTTGGATGGTCTGGCGCATCGGTTATTTCCAATATTGTCAGCTATATTATCCTGATCATTGTCAGTATAACCGCCCTTAGTCAAGCGGGAATCAACACCCATGTCATCACAGACAATCTTTCCCTGGTATTGGGAGCATTTCTTGCTTGTTTTGCCTTGGCTATCGGATTGGGTTCTAGAGAGGTTGTATTGCGAATTCTTTACAGTTTTTATTCTAAAAAGAATTACCAAATCGGTCAAGTGATCAAATTTGATAACATCGAAGGGGAAATCCTGGCCATCGACAATATTTCTATCACACTTAAAACCGATAGCGGAAAGATGATTGTCCCGATTAAGGATCTCGTGGATACCAAAGTAAAAATTCTGAGCAATGAATAAGAAAAATGCTGTCTCATAAGTTAAAGTTGGCGATGATCCCATTCACATAATTGAATGACACTTCATTGGAACTTGTTGGCCGCATAACCTAAGCTGCAACTAACTTCCCTATGGAACCTTGGATCGGTCAGTTTTAATGATGAGACAGTTTTTTTTACACCATGATATAGTTAACCCTTTCCTTGCTCAATAATTCATCCTCAAATTCCTCTCCTGTCTTCACAAGCAAAATTATACTGGCTTTGGGAAACTGCGCAATCACGTAGTTAAGTATTTTTACGGTTTCTTTATATAAACCAAGCATCACAATGTCCGGTGCCGGGGTACACGCTTTTAGTTTTTGTCCCACCTTTACGAAAGTATTGCTGTTTCCAAGGCAGGTAAACTTATGGCGGCTCAGGCTTAGCTGAATCTTTGTCAACACCTCCGGATCATTTTCGATAATATAGTAGCCACAGCCCTCATTTAAATCATTCATAACAAGTCATTTTCTGTAAAGATTAATTTTCAAACCTGAAATATGCATTAGCTAATCCACGCCACTGCGCACAAGGATTCCGGCCAAAAGCTATTTTAAAATCGGTCACTCATTTTGCTTTAGCCCTGGCTAACCATCTGGGTGACATTATCGCTCCCTACTGATCAATTTGCTTATCGTATTGGCACTTTCTCATAGTAGGCGGAGCAGCCTATCATGATTCCTAATGCACCATCGGGTTTAAAGAAAAATAATTACGAAACAACAACCAACATTAGCCCTACGCACATGTACGCAAAGGTTTAAAAAGCTAAAACTTACGCTTTCGCACGTTGCCCGACGTGCCTACCTCCTGTAGCCTCAAATGAGGGATTCGATAATCCCATTTAACTTTTCATCTCCAAACAATTTACCTATCATAAGACTTCCTTTATCCAAGCCTCTTTAAACCCTTTCCGCTGATAACTGTCCAATTCTGCCCTTGCTACAACAGCATTGGTTAGGTACCTAAGAAACCATAATAACAGCCAGTTCGCTCTTCATAAAAACATCCTGCCGTCGACCTGTCCTCTTCAGTTAGATTTGACAAATATTGTGTGGCATTTTCTTCCTGGGAAAACACCCCTGAAATAATATAATGGCTGGATTCAAATGACGGTTCTTGCTGAGAGAGCGTGGTTTTCTCGGACGGTTTAGCCTGGTCACCTCCGTTCATTTTAAAGGTAATTTCCGTCCTCCTGTTCAATTGATGGTCTTTTTCAGTACAAGAGGCATCGCTGCAGTCATGCACCGGCCTGGTCCTACAATACCAATTTTAGCTGATCTTTCCCTCCTCGATCCCTTGGTTTAGCAAGAAATCTTTCACTACTTTAACCCCTCGAATATCCGTATGGCCGACCACTTCAATTGTGAACTCATCATGTACCTGAAGAAGGATCGCTATCTTATCGAGGTCATGGACACTTTTTGGCCTTAACGAAGCCTTGTCAAAATCAAAATAAACAACAGTAGTCTCCCCCCCCAAAAAAATCAGGTTGGGAACAGGGATCTTCAAATTCGCTCGGCAATTCGCAGTCATGCTATATTCGATCAAACAATTTCCAATTCTTCTTGATGATAACGGACAGCCACCATGGATTTATCGCTATGGTAAATTCCACCAAGCTTCGGCAGCTGACATCCTCAGGATATTGACCAATCTGCTGATTTCCAGAAAACCCTAGAGAATACCACTATGGCCCCTGTTGTCATTTTTCACCTAATCCCAGCAAAACTAGACCAGTCCAAAAGACCTAGACCTGATATACATCTCGCTAAAAGCTGATATTTATCAGCTTTTTTTTTGAAAAGAACAATTGAATCACACTATGTTGGCTCGTTTTCAAATCGTTAAATGTTGTTCAGACGACTTGTATATACCTTTGCCCCGATAAATGAAAATCTCATGTTCGGAGACAGCAGGCATCAATAAAATCGATCACCGTAACACCAAAAACTTCATCATCATTTCCATCGCCTTCAACCTTGAAAAAACACCCCTACTAAGAATTGATTTTCAAAACCTTAAATCAAAAACATTTACAAAAAACCAACATTCATTATGCTTTTTCTTGACTTTATTTCAGTAATTAAGTCATACGTAAAATTTGTATATTATAATATTTACTATATTTAAGTATTTTTTTATAATATTACATCCGTATACAAACTTATAATAACCTAAAGTTACTTTAAATTACATTTTTCATAGTATTTATACCAAAAATAAGTAAATTTTATTTTACACATCACCAGACCTAAAAACATCAAACACATCTTCGCTATAGGATGCATTTCCTTTTCAATTAATGGGACATGCATTCCACCTTAAAAAACAGCTCAAAAACCGGTTTAATCCACCCACGATCACCACAAGTTCAAATCTCTTTTGTAGCTTTATTCTTAGTCAACCAAACCAACCCCTCATGAATCCTACCGATACCATTTCCGACCGGGCAAAAGCCATCATGGAAAGCCCCATGCGGGCAGACTTGGAGGTATACTTTGATGCTTTGGAAAACCTGTACCATCCCAGTAAAAATCCCCAGGGAGCCTTCCCCCTAAACATGGCAGAAAACACCTTGGGCTGGAACCTGCTGAAGTCCAAAATCCAGCAGATCCAAGAAAACGAAATCGTTCCAGACTGGGCATCCAAGTACGGCAACACGCTCGGAGTGGATTCCTTTCGGGAAACCGTGGCTCAGTTCCTGTCCACGTTTCTGATAGGCTGCCCCATCCAGCAGGAGCATTTGGCGTTTTCATCGGGATTGACTTCGGTCATAGATCTCAGCGTATTTTTACTGGCAAACGAAGGCGACACGGCCGTTTTCCCAGCACCTGCCTATCCCGTCTATAAAAATGACATAGGGGCCATTCCGGGCATAAAGCGCTTTGACCTGCAGACCCATGACACGATCGATGAACTGTCCGCTGGTATTCCACTTGATGAAAAGTCCCTTCGCCAAGCGCTCAAAACGCTAGAGGAATCGGGAGAGCGGTTCAAAATCCTGGTCCTCACCCATCCTGACAACCCCACTGGAGCTGTTTATTCGGATAAGCAACTCACACTCATTGCTGATTGGTGCATCGACCATCGCATCCACTTGGTGGTCAATGAGATCTATGGATGCTCACTGATCGACACTAACCATCCGGCCATTGCCGGTGACTACCCAGCACAGGTTTCCTTCAGGTCTTTCGGCAACATCATGGCCGCATACAAAAGCCCCTACCTCCACCTCTGGTATTCTTTTTCCAAGGATTTTGGCATATCAGGATTCCGGGTAGGATTGGTACACTCATATAACGAAGCGTTCCTTAATGCCTATGCCAACGCCAACCTGACCCATTCGGTCTCCAATTATACCCAATGGATATTGCAGTGCCTTTTGGAAGATCATGATTTTATTGCCGATTACCTTCGGCAATATCAAAAGGAGCTGACTGCATGCTATGTGATGGTAGTGGAATTACTCAAAAAGCACCAAATTCCTTATGTTCCTTCCCGAGGGAGCTTATTTGTTTGGATCGATCTTTCAGACTGGCTTGAGGAAAACACGGATATCGGTCAGGAGGCATTATGGCTGGACATCTATCATGCTACCGGGGTGCTGCTCACCCCCGGGGAAGGCTTTGGTCACCGGCAGAAGGGCCATTTCCGCTTGGTCATTTCCTACCATATCCCTTCGCACCTGAGGGTGGCCCTCCAGCGCCTGGATGATTATCTGCAAAAAACAGTCCGAACTAAGGATTGATCCATCCACTCTTTTCCGCAGTGGAAGGCATTACCCTAGCCGCCTCAAAGTACCTTTTCCGGGCAGCACTGACGGTATCGACAAAATGTTCTCCCAAGCGTTGGTCCTTAGAGGATTTTGTGGACAATCTGCTGACCTGGTCCTGGAAGTCCTGATCTCCCCACCGCTCTGCAAAAAATGCCAATGTCGGTTCCTCTAGCCCCAATCGGTCGATCCAGCGGTAAAGGGCTCGCATGACCGCTTGGCCATCATTTCCCTTAGCCGCCTGCTTGAATTGCTTGAAGAAATAAGGCTCGGACCTTAGATAAGCCTGTCGCTTTGCTTGGTAGCCCTTGACCAAACGCGGCACATATTTCAGCATAAAAAACAACAGCAGCACCACCAAAGCCAAAATGATGGCCAACTGCTCAGGACTCAAGCCCAAAAATGTCAACGGCACCTTCTCCGCTTCGGCGGTCACCTCCGCCTGCTGCACCGCCATCAAGGAGTCCTTTAAGGTTTCCAGCATTCCCAAATTGGGATTGGGCTTTACCTCTACCTGAACAGCCGGCAGGGTCCGTTTATAAAGCTGCTGACGGTATGGATTCCACCAGGTAAACACCATTTCGGGAATCTCCACCGTTCCTTCTTTTTCAAAAAGATAGCGCGTCATATCGCTCCTGACTGCTCCAATGGCCGTTTTGGAACGAATATTTTCAATGTCGCTTCTGCCGGGATATTGGCTGACCCCTGGCAGGCTGTCCCACTTTACCGGCGGGATCAGCTGCGGAACCGTATTGTCCGCATTTCGGATGATCGTCCGCTGGATCACATCGCCGACTTTGACATCGGTTAGCTTCCCTCCCCATTCCTGACGGACACTCAGGCCGTTGGCCACCAGCCAACCTTCCACATCAAAACCGGGAGGAGCCGGCCTCACCTTGATCACCTGTTCTTTGGTGCTCACGACATGTGAATTTCCCTTGTAACCGCCTTCTGCCGGTGATTCCACCGTAATGTCAATGGAGGGGATGGTGATATCCTTATTGGCAAATGGAAAAACATTGTAGATCATTTCCACTCCGGAAAAGGTCTTGCCGTTTCTGGAAGTACTGGTACTGATATTGCGAAAAAACACTGTATAGGCACCGTTGACCTTGATATTACCGGGATCCACCCCTTTGGTAAACCAAGTGGACGTGTATACGCGAACCGTCACCTCCACCGGCTCACCCACATACGCCGTGCGCTTGTTAAGCTGCACCTCACTCCACAGGGTCTGCGCCGAAACGGGCAGTACCCAAGCGGAAAACAACCACAACCCCACGAGCAAGCTCCTGAGCAAAACCAAGCCATACCCGTTTCGGTCCAGTGCCGCTCTGTCTTTTTGTGGGGCAATGACAGCTCCCTTCATAGGTGTATACCGGTTACCAGGCTTTTTCATTCGGATCAGGTTTGATTTTCTTTCGCTTCACCTCAAATTCAAATTTCTTTTGCAGAAACCGCGCGGGATCATCATCGATTTTTCGAAGCAGTACTTTTTGCGCGTCATCAGCTCCCCCGCCCGACTTAAAATCATCCGGCACCTCGTCCATCTCCTTGGCCGTTCTGGTTCCGGTGGTGGCGGTTTCCGATAGGCGCTCCTTTTCCATGTCTTTCTTGGTCGCCTCTTGGCCTCCACCACTCAAATCCTCAGGACTCTTGTTTTGCCGGGTTTTGGCAGGGCCTTTCTCAGCTTGTTCTTCCGCACTGGCAGGATCCATTTCACGTCCTCCTGAGAGCACCCTGTCCAGCGCTTGCTTGTTTTTCGTGGCCACGGCCAACGTCGGGTCTTGGACAGCAGCCATCCCAAAAGCCATTTGAGCAGCTGCATAATCCCCGACCTTAAAATAGGCCAAGCCCAAATTATAACTTCCCATCGCAGTGGTATCCTGACTCAAGGCCTGAATGGCATCATCATAGTCCCCTGCCTTATAAAAAGCGACTCCTTTACGGAGCGGGTCATGGTACAGCTTTGCCGCCTCTTCAAAATCCCCCACATCACTTTTCCGCTGTCCTTGGTAATCCCTTGTGTACCAAAGGTCCGCAAATCCTTCTAAGGGCTCTTTTTGTCCGCATGAACTGAGCATTACCGCCAACCCAAACACGACCCAGCCACGCCTGAACCACATCAAAAGGATTAGGGCCGCCGGAATTACCAATAGCAGCCCGGCATCCCGCCACTGGTCTTGCTTTTCCTCGGGCTCCTCGGTAAAACGAAGGTTTTCCCTCACATGCTCGGCAATCCACTTCACATCGCTGTCATCCAAGGTAAGGGTGTGCACCCGACAGTTTTCCAGCGAACCAAGCTGGCTCAACACCGTCGCGTCCATCGCAGAATGCACCGCCTTACCACCTACCGTCAACGATCCGCTGCCAGCATAGGCAGGCACCTCGCCCCCCGAAGGGGTATTAAAGGGCATGATCTCCAGCCGCCCTTTCCGGGAGGTCATAAATCCCTGGATGGTCTTAAAAGTCTCCTCCGAAAAATCATCGGACAGCAGCAACACCGTCCCCGGCGCAGCGGTCACCGCCATCAAGCTATCCGCCAAGGCCAGCCCCTTGGAAAGGTCCGACCCCCTGAAGGGCATCACCTTAGGAGACAAGGTCTCAATATGGCTTTTGATAATGTTATAATCCGAGGTCAAGGGCACGATCGTATGGGCAGTCCCGGCATACCCCACTAACGCCACCCTCGCTCCCGGGCGGGCATCCAGCAAATCGGCCACTTTAAACTTGGCCCGTTCCAGCCTGTTGGGCTGAATGTCGTCGGCGAGCATGCTTTGGGACAGGTCCAGCAGGATCACCATCGGCGTTTCCAATACCTGCCCGGGCACTTCCACCTTTTTCCAAGTGGGACCAGCCAAGGCCAGGACACCCAGACTGAGCCCAAAGACCATCAACAGGTGCATTATCAGCTTCATCCGTCCACTGCCTTTGGCAATCATAAAAGGCCTAAGATGAGGGGCAATGTGTTTTTTCCACGGCATCCGCTCCTGAAGGTTGGCCAAGCCCAGTACCAGCAACAAGCCCACCCCGGCAAATCCCCAAAGCAGCGTTGGCCTCAAAAAGTGAAAGGCCTCCCAATCTATTGGAAACAAATCTTCAAACATACGCCTCTCGGTTTCGTGATTTCTTCAATAATCCCACCAGGCTGGCCACTAAGTTCGCGAGAAAGGCCAAGCCCAAGGCCGCTGCCAGTGGGTACATGTACAGCAAGGTCTCAGGGCGATGCTCCTCTTCCTCATATTCGATCGGTTCCAGCTTGTCCACCTCAGTATAAATCTGCTGTAACTGCTCGGCATCTTTGGCCAGAAAGTACTTCCCTCCTGTCATCTCCGCGATCTGCTGAAGGGTCTTCTCATCCAGGTCCGAACTTTGGCTGCCCGGATCACCAATACCGATCGTATAGATCATCACTGAATCCTGCTTGGCCATATCCGCGCCATCCAACGGCAGCACATCCGTCCCGGCATCCACTCCATCGGTAAGCAACAGCATTACTTTGGTCTTAATGGTATCTTGATCAAACATGTCAATCCCCTTGGCAATGGCTTTACCAATATGGGTCATCTGGCCCGCCATCCCCACATCTGCCTCTTCCAGCATTTGGTCCACTGTCTGCAGGTCAGGCGTAAACGGCGCCTGCACATATGCATTGGTCGCAAAAAACACCAAGCCCATCCGGTCTCCTTCACGCTTCTCGATAAATTCGTGCATCAGTGATTTAACCGCATCCCATCGACGTACTTTTTGCCCATCGACTTCCCAGTCCTTCTGGGCCATGCTAAATGAAATATCGGCTGTAATCAAAAAATTACGAGAGGTCTTCACCTTCATTTTGGGTTCCCCTACCAGCTGTGGAGAAGAAAGGGCCGCCAAAAACAACCCCCAAATCAGGATGAGTGCCAACCAATTGAAGAAGTTCCTTCTTTTCACCAAAGCGGACTTCCGAGGTTTGCCACCGGTATAATCCAAAGCCCTTTGGTACCCCGGAAACAGTAGGGCAGCACTTCTCATCCGCAAGGGAGGCAGCAGCCAAAACAGCAATAATGGCAGCGGAAACAGCCAAAAAACCCACGGGTACGCAATTTCAAAATTAGCTGGCATCATGGTCTCTTATCCACTTTTTGGTATTTGAAATAATAGCTTTCCTCACCTGCTCGTCCGGTTGCTCTTCCTGATAAACCAATCGTTCGATCCGGTCATAGATCGAAGCAAATTGAACCCCTTGGGCCTTTTTGTCCAAAAACATGTACCAGGCCTTTCCATACATGTTCCCGACCTGATCCCTTCCATAAGCATGCATGGCGGTGCGTTTTAGGAGCACAAGGCTATGGACCAAAGGACTTTGGCCCGAAACGACCCGCTCAAGCTCTGCCAAGGCTGATCTACGGTAGGCATTTTTTCGATAGGCCCTCACCTTTAAAAAGCCAACGATCAAAATCCCCAGGAGCACCAATCCTCCCAAAATCGGCCAGCCAATGGTCTCAAAAGAAAAAGGCACTGCCGATGGTTCCTGCAAAGGCCCCAGATCGAGCTTTGCAGCTAAGTGGACCAGGGAATCGGTCGCCAAAGAATCTTGCCTCACCAACATGCTCATTGTTTGCCCTTTTTAAAATATGCCTTGATCTGACTTTCCAATGGTGTTACCGTATCCACGCTGAACACCGGAATGCGGTGTTTCTTCAGGGTGGCCTCAAAGCCCATCAAATCAGCATCAAACCCTTCCTCAAATTGCTTGCGCACGTGGGATTTTTGGCCATCTATACTCACTTGGTAGTCTTGGTTCCCGGCGATAAATTTCGCCTTCGGCACCGTACGCTCCATGGGATCATACACTTTGGCCACCACCACGTCATTATGCTGGGCTATCTGCTTGAGGTACTTGATTGTCTGCGGAGAATAGCGGTGAAAATCCCCGATAAAAAAAACCAAAAAATCATGCGTAACAATATTCCTGATCCGGGCAATCACATCCCGGAGTGCCACATCAAATTCAAATTCATTGGAATGAGCCAGCTCGTGGTTTCGGGAAACAATTTTCTCCATAAACCGCAAAATATTTTTCCGGTCTCGCTTGGGAAATATAATATCGGTTCCCTCATCCGCAAAGACCACTCCGCCTACACGGTCTCCCTCTTTGAGCACCCGAAACGCCAGCATGGCCGCTAACTCTGCCGCCACGACGGATTTGGTGCGTTTCTGAGAACCAAAAAACATGGATTTCGACTGGTCTACCACTATCAATGCCGGCTTTTCCTTTTCTTCGGTAAACACCCGGGTATGTGTCCGCTGGGTCCTCGCGGTAACCTTCCAGTCGATGTTGCGGATATCGTCTCCCTTCACATAATTCCTGACCTCCTCAAAGTCAAGCCCCCTTCCGCGCAGTTTGGATGCATGCTTGCCTGCCAAAATGGTATTCACCTTCTGCTTTCTAGCCCTCAGGCTAAAGTGATGGGCCACGTACTCCATCCTGAGCAGTTCGGGCAGGGAGGTAAAAACCTCCGCAGGATATTTTTCGCGCACCTTGGCCATACGTTTCTTTTATGCTACTACAGCTACCTTACTGATCACTTCCTCCAGCACCTTATCGGCCGTAATGCCCTCAGCATTGGCTTCATAGCTTAGGATAAGGCGGTGCCGGAGACAGTCATGCACCACCGCCCGCACATCTTCGGGCGTCACATGGTCACGGCCTTCCATCCAAGCGTGGGTCCTCGAGGCCCGGTCCATCGCTATGCTCCCCCTCGGGCTGGCCCCAAAATCAATCCAACTGTCCAGTTCTTCACTGTACTTTTCGGGATAGCGGGTCGCTGAGATAAGGTCTACGATATACTTTTCCATCGGCTCACTGATCTTCACGTGAGCGATCTCCTTTCTGGCCGTAAAAATCACTTCAGGACTCAGCCGTTCCTTTTGTTCCTCTTTGGCCGTTTGCTGCTCCTCCCTGTTTAGGCGGAGAATGGCCAATTCGGACGCATCGTCGGGATAATCGATGACCACGTGCATGAGAAAACGGTCCATTTGCGCCTCTGGAAGCGGATAGGTCCCTTCCTGTTCCACCGGGTTTTGCGTGGCCATGACCATAAACAATGGATCCATGGCGTAGGTCTTCCCCGCCACAGACACTTGTCGCTCCTCCATCGCCTCAAGCAAGGCGGATTGCACTTTTGCAGGAGCCCTGTTGATCTCATCGGCCAAGATCAGGTTGCTAAAAATAGGTCCCTGCTGGAAAACGAATTTTTCTTTTAGTTCGGGCTGGTAGATTTCTGTCCCGGTGATATCGGAAGGCAAGAGGTCCGGCGTAAACTGGATCCTGCTCAGCCCACAGTCCAATTCCTTGGAAAGGGTCTTGATCGCCCGGGTTTTGGCCAGGCCGGGAAGCCCTTCCAAAAGCATGTTCCCATCTGCCAGCAGGACAAGGATAATGCGCTCGATCAACTTATCCTGTCCAATAATAGCGGCCGACATGCGTGTTTTAAGCTCCTGTATTGATTCGATTGCTGTCATGTAATGGCTGTTGAATACTGATTATTTTGCTAATGGTGTTTGAGTATTGATTGGGCTACCGGTCAGAAAGCACTGTCCCAATACTTCATAAACAACCTTCCCCTAATCCGATAAACATTCAAGTCAAAAAGGGGCAGCCAAAGAATTGCCGCCCCATTTTGATGATACTTCATGAAATGATCCGCCTAATTTCTTGGAGGACTGGCCATCTGCTGTACCACTTTGTCGATGGAAAGGGAAGATCCTGTCTGTGGAGGAAAGTCCTTAAATGTGGACAAAAACTCTGCTGCGTAACGCTGCGCAGGCACAAACAACCACATATTTTCACCATACCATCGAACATACATCCTTGAGTCTGGAGAAACTTCATACGGATCGGCTCTTAAATTAACGATCAATGGCCAGCTAGGAGATTTTCGATATGCTTCGGTAATATCACCCTCCATGATGGTAAAATGTAGCTTCCACATACCATAACGGATGGCGTTTAGGTTAGCTCCGGCATCAAAGTAGAAAATTTCCTTTCTCGGGGATTCTTCTACCTCACCTTTCAGGAACGGTAACATATTATACCCATCCAAGTGCTGCTTGAAGGTCTTCCCATTGGCCTGATAACCGTTCAATACTTTTTCCTTGATATTGGGCTCACCAGCGGCGGCCAAAATGGTCGGCATCATATCTTCATGAGAGAAAATATCATTAAATACCGTTCCTGGCTCGATTACCCCTGGCCAACGAATGGCACATGGCACTCGGAAACCACCTTCCCAAGTGGTACCTTTTTCGCCTCGGAAAGGCGAACTACCACCATCAGGCCAAGTGACTTTCTCTGCTCCATTGTCGGTAGAATACATCACAATGGTATTGTCTGTTATCCCGAGCTCATCTAGTTTATCCAGAATTCTTCCTACTGCCTTATCATGCTCAACCATTCCATCTGGATATAGCCCAATTCCAGTCACACCTTCGCTTTCCTCCTTCAAGTGTGTCCAAACGTGCATACGAGTAGCGCTCAGCCATACAAAGAATGGCTTGCCATCAGCGTGAGCCTTTTCGATGAATTCGATGGCTGCATCTTCAAACTCCTCATCGACGGTTTCCATCCGCTGCTTGGTCAAGGGACCGGTATCTTCGATACTGCCGTCAGCGGTACTGTGAATCACCCCTCTTGGGCCAAATTTCTTTCTGAACTCGGGATCCTTGGGATAATAATAACCTTCCGGTTCTTCTTCAGCATTAAGGTGGTAAAGGTTTCCGAAAAACTCATCAAAACCATGGTTGGTAGGCAGGTGCTCGTCCTGATCGCCCAAGTGGTTTTTACCGAATTGGCCAGTGGCATAGCCCTGAGGCTTCAGCAGATCCGCAATGGTGGGCTGCGAAGCCTGAATACCATGGGAATCTCCCGGCATACCAATTGTCAAAAGACCAGATCTAAAAGGATGCTGACCTAAAATAAATGCCGCACGACCGGCTGTACAGGACTGCTGTCCGTACCAATCGGTGAAAACAGCTCCTTCATTCGCTATCCGGTCAATATTGGGCGTCTCATAGCCCATCAGCCCGTTGTTGTTAAATCCGACATTGGACCAACCAATGTCGTCCCCCCAGATGACAAGCACATTCGGCTTGTCCTGAGCTTCTGCAAGCTGCCAACCACCGGTTGCCAAAATGCAGGTTACTAATAGTTTTCTGATCATTAGAAATGGTTTAGGTGAACATGTAAAATTAAAGTCTTTTATTGCCTAGGGGTGAAACTTCCCGACTCCTGTCTAGGAGGAAAATCCTTAAAGGTCGCCATAAAACTTCCCACGATATTTTTCAATGGTTCAAAAGCAAACATCCGGCGTACTACCCAATCATCGTAATAGGCAGAATTATCCATGGCCAACTCAAATGGATCGGCATAGAGATCCACCAAAAGAGGAGCCTTCAGTACGGTTTGGGGATAAATCCACGCACCAAGCCCCTCATGATCTTGGGTGGAAAAATGGAACTTCCATCTTCCGTACCGCACCGCGCCCAAAGATCCATCATCCACAAAGGCAAAAAATTCATTTCTGGGACCCTCCTCTGCATCACCCGTCAGATAAGGTAGAAAATTATACCCATCAATATGGACTTTGAAGGTCTTGCCCGCAGCGCTATGGCCATTGAGGAGTTTGGATTTGATATCCGAATCTCCAGCAGCAGCCAATAATGTAGGTAAGCAGTCTTCTAGCGAAATGATCTCATTGGAAACTTTACCTGCGGCAATCTTCTCTGGCCATCGGATCATAAACGGCACACGGATACCGCCTTCCCAAGTGGTGGCCTTTTCTCCTTTGAACGGGGAAGTTCCACCATCAGGCCAAGAGAATTTTTCCGCTCCGTTATCGGTAGTATAAATCACAATGGTATTATCCGTTATGCCCAACTCATCAAGTTTGTCCAGCAAAATTCCAATTTGATAATCGTGCTGGGTCATGCCGTCTGCCATGATTCCCAAACCTGTCTTCCCATCATACTCTTCTGGTAAATGGGTAAAAATGTGCATTCGGGTGGTATTAAACCAAGCGAAAAATGGTTTATCGGCATCGTGCTGTTCTTCGATGAAATCCATGGTAGCATCCAAGAACTCCTGATCAATGGTTTCCATACGCTCCTTGGTCAAAGGCCCGGTATCCTGAACTGGGCCATCTGCGCTGGATTTCAGCACTCCCCGTGGGCCATAATTCTCTCTAAAGTCTGCACTTTTGGGGTAATCGGGATTTTCGGGCTCTTCCTCTGCATTCAAGTGGTAGAGATTGCCAAAAAATCTATCAAATCCATGATTTGTAGGCAAAAATTCATCCAAATCACCAAGGTGGTTCTTCCCGAACTGACCCGTAGCATAGCCATGGGGTTTGAGCAGTTCGGCGATGGTGGGATCTTCAGGCTGTAGCCCCATGGGATCTCCCGGCATCCCAATCTTAAGCAACCCTGTTCGCTTCGGACTCTGGCCGGTAATGAAAGCCGCCCTTCCGGCGGTACAGCTTTGCTGACCATAGGCATCCGTAAACCGCATGCCCTCATTGGCAATCCGATCGATGTTTGGCGTCGTATAGCCCATCATTCCATCGTTATAGGCACTCGTATTGAACCAACCAATGTCATCCCCCATGATGACCAATATGTTTGGTTTTTCTTGCCCCATGGAAGGATAGAATCCCCACAGCACAAGAAGCACTGTTAAAAATAAAGGTGTCTTGCGTACCATACTTTCACGTTTTTTCAAATTCTAATTGAAGTTATAAATTATCCCAAACGAATAATGGTAACCTTTACCAGTGCCTGCCAATATTTATGGAATGTTTGCAAGAAAAGATCGTTTTAAAAAGACAGAGGGCAGCCGAGCTCCGAAAACTTACCACTATGCCATCGCCATATCCAAATGGTGTAAAGCTGATGTTGATGACAAAAATCAGTGTAAAAACCTTACCTCAAATTTAAGGAGGGCAAAACAATAAATGCCCTGCAGGAAACTCGTCGGCTTCCTGCAGGGCATTTAAATTCCATGTTCCCTAACCCGTTTTCTTTAAAACAGGCTGGGCACCAAACTACCCAAATGCGATCCGAACGCCAAGATCAAACAGGAGATCACCGCTCCTATACTAATGGCTACAAAAGAAGAGACACGTGGCAATTTGAAGATGTAGGCTGCAATGGTCCCCATGTAAACCCCCGTGAAGGGCAGCGGAATCATGACAAACATCATCAAGCCCCAGAAGCCGTATTTTTGGATTTTATCGCCTACGCCACTTTTGGCGCGGCGCATCAATTTTACCGATTGGCTTTTGTATACCCGATACTGCCATAATTTACCATTGAAGGTATCGATCAAAAACATCATCAAAGGAAATACCAGCAAATTGGCGATCAGTCCTACTCCCAATGCTGTCAGCGGATGGAGGCCATTGAGGACTCCGTACGGAATGCCTACCCGCGACTCTCCAAAGGGAGAAATACTCAATAAAAAGGTGTAGATTATGATATTGATCATTTAGAATAAAATAAATACGTAGGAAATGCTCGTTTTTCACATTTCTTAACAGCAACGTACCGAAACGATCCGGGCACATCCATTAAGGCGTGAAACGAGGTTGTTTAAATCAATAGTTGATGGCAGGAACTCAGCAAACCGGCGGAGCCCTTCCTGAAAAATGCGGCACAGCTCCTTGACATGGCGAAGCTTTCCATAGCGGATTATAAGCACTTAAAAAAACTTGATCGTGTACGCTAAAGTCTACTGACTTCAGGAAAAAGGTTTTGCTCGGATGTTGCTCATGATCACTGAAGCTTACCCGCTCGGCTGTAGAACGCGCCTGAACATGGCTCCTGGCCAAGGAAAAATCCTTTCCCTTCGCCAAGCGGACATTTTCTTTTACAGCCTTGGCTACAGTCGCCTCTTCCATTTCCCCAAGGAAAAAGGTAAAGGCCACCAGGCAGAATAAAAAGAAAACGATTTTGGAGCTCTTATTCATTATCGCGAATGTAGATACTTTAAACTGATTTATGGCAAACAACCATTACACTTCTACGAAAAACATTTAATCAAGTTTGATGCCAATTGTATATTACATGACACCTTGACCATTTTTTTGGACCATCCCCCATCTTTTGGCAGTAACAGGCTAAAAAAAAAGCCATCCAGCACCTGAACGTGTGTGCTGAATGGCTCGTTCTGAACATGACGCTGCCCCTTAGGACAACGCTTCCGTTCGGACTTTTTCCACCTCATCGGGCGCAATGGGAAGTGGCGTTCCCAATAGGTCTGCACCGCTATCGGTAATGGCAAAATCCTCTTCCACACGGATTCCTCCAAAGTCCCGGTAAGTCTCCAATTTATCGTAATCGATAAATTCCTTGAATTTGCCCGCTGCTTTGTTCATGTCTATCAGCTCGGGAATGATATATATGCCCGGTTCCACGGTAATCACATTGCCCGGCTCCAAAGCCTTGCCAAGTCTCAGTGACTTCAACCCAAACTCAGTGGATTTTTGGAGTTCAGGAGTATAGCCTACATACTGCTCTCCCAGGTTTTCCATATCGTGCACGTCCAAGCCCATCATATGGCCCAGTCCACATTGAAAGAACATGGTATGTGCACCGGCGGCCACGGCCTCTTTGGCATCTCCCTTCATCAAGCCCACACCTTTCAGGCCTTCCACCAAGGTTTCAGCTGCCAATAAATGGACATCCAAGAAACGCTTCCCGGGCCGCAGGGCCTCCACTGCGGCACGATGGGCATTGTACACGCATTCGTAAAGCTCTCGTTGTCTGCTGTCAAACTTGGCACTAACAGGAAAAGTCCTGGTCATATCGCCGGCATAAAATTCCGTAGATTCAGCTCCTGAATCAAAAAGCAAGATATCCCCTTCTTTCAGGGTATTGCCGTAGTAATGGTTGTGCAGGGTTTGTCCGTCTTTGGTGGCAATGGGAGGAAAAGCCAAGGAAGCATTATAAGACCGGGCCACACTGGTGGCCACGGCTACCAACTCATATTCCTTCATGCCTGCCCGCGCTGCCTTCATCACGGCCAGGTGCACTGCTGATGTTCTGCTTACCGCTTCGTCCATCTGCTCCAGTTCTTCAGCTGACTTGATATTACGCTGCTTTGCCACCGCTTGGATCAGTTTAACAGAAGGCATTTTTTCTATTTCCTCCACGGATTTCCCCAGCAGCCCCCTGAGCTGTAGGACGTGTTCTCCCCTGTATGGAGGCAAAATATGGCAATCTGCCTGAACGATCTTACCCAACTTTTCCAAAGAACCGGTATGGCTTACCCCTACTTGTTCCCCAAGCTCAGCGATGGTAGGCTGCGGCCCGGTCCATACGATATCGTCTATCTCATAATCGTTTCCGAAAATATAATCTTTATCCGCATCACAGTCGATCACCCCTACCAATCCCGGCAAGGAAATTCCAAAGTAATATAAAAAAGTACTGTCCTGTCGGTACGGGTACCAATTGTGCTTGAAGTTGATACTGGCTTCATCATTGCCCAAAAACAGCAATTGACCACTGCCCATTTCAGCCCTGAGCTTGGCCCTTCTTTCTTGGTATATTTCTCTTTTGAACATTATAAGTGGGTCGGTTAATAATAATTAAAACACAAATGTCCGAAAGTATTTCGGTCAATCAAAAAAAGATCACCGTTATTGACGATAGGCCCCGGCCTTACCTTATTAGCCCGCGCTCCATAAAAGGAACCGGGCGATGCCGCAACGGGGCCTCTGGCAGCAGTGCTTAGAAAGAGAAATCATATTGCACCCTCACCCGCCAGTCATTGGCCTCCCGGTTTTGGGACATCTCATCAAAGTCAAAGAAGGTAAAATCTGCAGTCAGCTTATTGAGGTGCCCATTAAAGAAGCAGTTGAATGCCAAGGTATACTCTTCCTCACTGTTTTGGGGAAGGCTCAGCTCCGGCTGATAGTGTACATACCGGGAAGCGATCTCGAAAAGCGGCTTGCCCTTGGCAGCGTCTTGATGATTCAGAATATAACCGCCTTGGACGTACAACCCTGCCAAATGTCCCGTGTTGGGGCCATAGTTATCGTTTATCCTTTTCCTGTGGTATTCACTTTGCCAACTGAAGGACTTGTACTGGAAGGCGGTTTCCACCACCCACTGGTTGACTTGGTATTGGCCCGGAGCTCCTGATCCATACCCTGCCAATTCACCTCCACCACTGGAAGAAAAACGGGTATACGGGCTGGTATTGGTGGCTCCTGCCAAAGCAATGGACGCCTGAGGCTTGGATTGGTGCTTCAGATCTGAGCCGGAAATGGCCACCCCGTCGCCCAAAAAATTCCAGAAAACTTTTCCGACATACATGAGCTTTTTATCGTCGTTGTGCCGCGTTTCACGTCCCATGCCGGTCAATATTGAAAAGTGGTAATTAAAATCCAGTAAACCACCCTCATCAATTCGTCCATATACCGATACGCCTTGTTGACGGTCGATGGTAAAAGGCCTGTTGATCAAGGACCGCTCCAGCATTTGCTGCTTCCCACTGGAAATGGACCTTTCTCGGGTATATTCCACTTTCCACTGTCCCGCCTTAAAGCTTAACCATGGCCATTTTTCCACCATCACCCTAAAATCCAGCAGCCTGCTTGCGCCCAATTCATATTCGAAATAATACTTCAACCAAGGCTGATAGGCATGTCCACCAACCTTTAGACGAGCACGGTTTACCTTAAAAAGGTGCTGATCCGGTTCTTCAAAATCATCAAAATCCAATGGATTTTGGTCGTAAGGGAACGCGTATCGAAATTGCAGCCTTCCTGCTATTTGCAACTGAAACCTATTTTCTGGAGTGGTAAATTGGAATCCCTTAGAAGTGTGCCTGATATCCACACTTGCCGAATCTGTTGATGCGGTCTGGGCATGGGTAGTCACAGCAAACGACAGCCATACACAGACAGCAACACACAGTTTGCCCATGTCCATAAAGCGTTTTTTTTTTGTAAATGTAAGTATTTGGTACATTTAAATCGATCCGGCTCCTTGCATTTCCAGATCAAATTAATGTTAAGCTTTCCGTGAAGACCCTTCACGGAAATCGGCTGCAAAATTAACGGTTCGGTGTTTAGCCTACACTAAATCAATATTACCTTTTTGTTAATATTAACGCAATCAAGATAACATATAAGTAACCGTTTTCAAAGGATCGCTCTGCTGGCTTGGTTTCTATATCCCTTCAGGCATAAAAATAAAGAAAACTATTGACCGATCCACCTCTGCCTTCGTTAAGGTAATCCAAATGCCAGACCATCCAGCCCCATATACCGGTGGCAGATCATGAATATCACCAAAACCCGACCTCAATCATCTATTACTGCCGCTAGTGCTACTGAGTTCCACCTTTTTTTTTATCTTTGTCCTGTGAAAAGCAAAACCATTTCCTTAACAAAATCTACACAACATGCCCGAGGTTAAACTCTTTGCCGGAACCAACACAAAAAAACTGGCAGATTCCATTGCAGGAAATTATGGACAAGATTTAGGTGCGATGACCCTATCCATGTTCAGTGATGGAGAAATGTCACCCAGCTTTGACGAGTCCGTCAGGGGATGTCACGTGTTTTTGATCCAGTCTACCAACCCCAATGCGGACAATTTGCTGGAGCTTTGCCTTATGATTGATGCGGCCAAGCGGGCCAGTGCCTACAAGGTTTGTGCCGTGGTTCCATATTATGGCTATGCCCGCCAAGACCGGAAAGACCGCCCTCGAGTATCCATTGCTGCCAAGCTGATCGCCAATATGATCATGTCAGCAGGTGCAGACAGGATCATGACCTGCGACCTTCATGCAGGCCAGATACAAGGTTTTTTTGATATTCCTTTGGATCATTTGAATGGATCTGCTATTTTTGTGCCCTATTTGAAAAGCCTGGACTTGGGCGACAACCTGATCTTTGCTTCCCCAGATGTGGGAGGAGTAAGCAGGGCAAGGGCTTACGCCAAGCATTTCGAAGTAGACATGGTGGTCTGTGACAAACACCGTAAGCGTGCCAATGAGGTCGCTTCCATGCAGGTAATCGGCGACGTAGAGGGTAAAGATGTGGTGTTGGTCGATGACTTGGTGGACACCGCAGGCACGATGTGCAAGGCCGCGGAAATCCTTCTTGACAAAGGAGCGAATTCCGTCAGGGCAATTGCCACGCACGGGGTATTGTCCGGAAAAGCCTACGAAAATATTGAAAATTCCAAATTGTCCGAACTGGTCATCACCGATACCATTCCGATCAAAAAAGAATCTTCAAAAATTAAAGTCCTTACCGTGGCAGAGTTATTTGCCAAGGCGATCCACGCTGTGACCGGAAATGATTCGATCAGTGCGTTGTTTATTTAGCATTTCTTATTTATCACATATTTAATTTAAAAAACTATGAAATCGTTAGAGATTATAGGGTTTAAAAGAGCAAATCTCGACAGTCCTTCCATTTCGGAAATCCGTGAAGAAGGGAATGTACCTTGCGTGGTTTACGGTCCAGGCATCAAAGAGCAGATCCACTTTTATGCACCTGCCATCCTTTTCAGAGAGCTTCTTTACACTCCTGAAGTACACATGGTGGAACTTAACGTGGAAGGAACAAAAGTTAAAGCGATCCTTCGTGAAGCACAATTCCATCCGGTAAGTGATGTATTGCTACACGCAGACTTCTTGGCCTACAGCGACAAAAAGCCAATCAAAATGGACATCCCTGTAGACATCCAAGGTTCTGCACCAGGTATCCTTAAAGGTGGTAAACTGGAAATGAAGACCAGAACGCTAACAGTAAAAGGATTGGCACAAGACCTTCCTGACAGCATTCCTGTATCCATCAGCAACCTTGAACTGGGCAAATCTGTGAAAGTTCATGATGTAAGAGCTGAAGGTTTTGAAATCTTGACCAACCCTAGTGTTTCCATTGCTACCATCGGTATTCCTAGAGCACTTAGAGGTAAGAAAAACAATGAAGAGGAAGAAGAGGCATAAGCCGTTCATCCTTCTGAAACATAAGTATCCAATCCTGTCAGCAATTCCTTGTTGGCAGGATTTTTATTTTACATAAATGTCAAACGAAAACAAACCATGAAATACCTGATCATCGGCCTTGGAAACATTGGCCCTGAATATGAACTGACACGGCATAATATCGGTTTTTTGACATTGGACAGGCTTGCCGATCAGGAAAATGCCGAATGGAGAAGCAACCGCCTTGCCTTCACCTCGGAAGTCAAATACAAGGGCCGCACCCTTCACCTGATCAAACCCACTACTTACATGAACCTTAGTGGAAAAGCCATGAACTATTGGATGAAAGAACTGAAAGTGCCCAAAGAAAACACTTTGGTAATCGTGGACGATCTAGCCCTTCCATTTGGCAAACTTCGGCTTCGGGCAAAGGGTTCCTCAGCTGGCCACAACGGGCTCAAGAACATCGAAGCCTTAACCGGCGGCCAAAACTATCCTCGATTACGGTTTGGCATCGGTGATGATTTCCCAAAAGGAAAACAAATAGACTATGTACTGGGCCGATGGAGTCAGCAAGAACTGGATGAGCTCCCATTGTTTATGGACAAAGCCATCGATATTATCAAAGGATTTTGCACCATTGGGATCAACATGACCATGAGCCAGTTTAACGATTAGCAGCCGGCCAAATCAAACACGGATAAAAACCAAGCTGCCATACACTATGTTGACATCAGGAAAACGCAACCTGCATTCTGTGGCAAATGAACTCCTGAGCTTGGCAAAACAGTAGTTGCCGGACTCTTTCTTATCCGGTAACTTTATACCTCCTAAACCTCCCTCAACCATGAAAAGCATCAATTTAGGCCTTCAGATCGTACCGAAAAGCACCACACTGGACACGTATAGCCTCGTGGACAAAGCCATTGAGGTCATCAAAAACGCTGGCGTAAAATATGAAGTCACGCCCTTCGAAACGGTCATGGAAGGACCTGAAGAACAACTGATGGAAATTGCCCGTAAAGCGCAACAGGCCGTTTTGGACGCAGGTGCCGAAGAAGTACTCGTATATTACCGACTGCAAATCCGAAAATCAACCGATGTCACCATGGGAGAAAAAACCGACAAGCACCGGCATTAGGCCAACCTCCTAACAACATACACTTCTCACCCAACAGAATATATTTTTATTATTTTTGGCTTTTTAAACTATTTGCAAAATATTTTTTACCAGTAATCCACTTTTGCGTACATATGCGTAGGTCACAAAGATGGCCATGGCATTATACTTGATATATTTGAGCCGACAATTTATAGTTAACGATACATCACTGCTCTTGGCCATCAGTTGTGTTCGTACAATCCCTATAATTCATTAGCACATCCATTTTTTTGGATTAATGTATCACTAGGGACAATGGGAATTACATTCTCTTTCGAGCTTATCACTATCAAAAAAAACACACTAATCACTTCGAGATTATGAAGAATTTTACTGCTCTAATGCTACTGGGAATCCTATGTTCATTTCAAATGGCACAGGCCCAAATCAGTTCCGTACAATATGACGTTGTGCGGAATCAAATCAATGAAGGGAATCCACTTCCTTCGGAAGAACTATTCTATATCAAAGGCATCATTCCCCAAGGAATCTCATACATCGAAGGCAAAGTATATCGGGCCAATAAAGGCCTCGACAAAGCTGAAACCTATACGTGGAAACAGCCTTTCAATTTTGAAGTCAACCAATATGAAATCTTGGTTGCCGATCCCTTAAGGAGCAACGACCGGTACACCATTGAGCTGTACTTTTATCAACGTGCAGATGACAAGCAAATGGAGCAATTAAAAACCTCCATCAATCAAAATTTGTCCGCATACCTCAAGGCCAACCTTGAAATCACAAAAGGAAAGATCCATGCCTACAACAGCGACAAGGTCATCTTGGCACAACTGGACAAAATCGTTTCCGACGGAATCAGGAATTACAGCCATTTCATCCATCAGGGCTTTAATGGCTTTAGTGACATCGTCAAGCAAAAACTGGAACAGCGGGAAGAAATACGCCTCAAAAAGGCCAAATTCAACATCTTGGGCAAGAAAAAAGATAGCTTGGACAATGATCGAGCGGTTTATGCCTATCAATACATTGACGAATTGATCGCCCTTGTGCAGAACGAAGCGGACCAGTATCTCGCTGACAACATGTTTGCGTTGGTGGACATCAGGGCCATTGAGGCCTATCCTACAGAGGACAAACCATCCACTATCCCGCTTAACTTCGGTTACGGTGGCTTTGCCATGAAGCGGTCGTTTTCGGAGACCGAATATTTTAACGGCATGTATGCAGGGGTGTCGGTACCGCTAGGCAATAAGACCTTTACCAAATTCCTTGGCAATGCATCGTTTTCAGCAGGAGTCTTTCTACAAAATTTCGAATCGGAAAACGGCACCAAAATTTCCGGTCCATTTGTAAACCTCCCCATTTATGCCGGCTTGGGCTATAAAGTATTCCGAGTATTCCGCTTCAATGCCGGCCTGGTCGCGGCCACCACCGAAACGCCTGGTGTATCCAACGACGATTTCAACCTACAGCCCTATGCGGGCTTCAGCCTAGAATTCAACATCTGGCTGGGACTGAACAACAAATAACCGAACGCCACTATGAAACGAATTATAATAGCAATGCTTATCCTTTTGGCCGGTCGTCTTTCGACTGCCCAACAGGTTAACTATAACTGGCGAATCGGGGTCAGTGGTGGCTTTACCAACTACTACGGTGACCTAAGTCCCTACCCCGTGGAAGGGATCGGGGATTTCTCTAATGCCCTGAAACTTTTCAACTATAATGAACACTATTCGAAAAGCCTTTCCGGTCAAGTCTCTCTGGAGCGCAGGCTTACCGCCACCACTGGCCTTAGGGTTCATTACGGCCAGTATCATTTCGGCATGAGTGACCGCTATACGTCACCAAGCGGCACCTTGGACGAAACCGCGCCCCATTTTGAACGCGCATTGAATTTCCGGACTTCGATGGAGGATGTGGGGATTGCACTTGTGCTTAAAGCCGATAACGGCAAGTTGCTACCGGAAAAGTCTTTCATCGCCCCTTACCTTACCTTGGGTGGCGGATGGATGTGGTATGACGTTAAGGGGGACCTCCTCGATGCCAATGATGCCCCTTACGACTACAGCTCTCCTACAGTAATGACAGACGGCACATACGAAACCGATTTATCAACCATCGCCACCGAATCTAATGGCGACTACGATACGCATGGGCTCTATGCCGCCTTGGGCATTGGTTTCAGGATAAGGTTAAGCAACACCCTGGAGCTTTTTGCGCAGAGCACCTTTAACCATGCCTTTACCGATTACTTGGACGATGTCAGTGGAAAATACAAGCAGGAGTATGCCAACGACTTTGAGGCCTATGCTGCCAAACCCGGAACCAATGAAGTCAATGCCGAAAACCCTTACCGCGGCCATAAAAACGGTGGAAAGGACTGGTTCATTTACCATGGCGCGGGCATCAAGCTCAGCTTCGGATCAGCCACGAGCCACTTTAGGGCTCCGCAGATCACTTCGTCATACAACACTGCACCGCCGCCAATGGCCGTTAGCAGCGCCGTTCAGGAGCAACCAGCCCCCAACACGGATTCGCTGAGCCAAAAGGACAACACCAAGGCCCAACCCCTATCGCCAGGACCTACGGTTACCAATAATTATTATTCCCTCAATTGGGGACGGCCTCCCCATTTGGATCAACTAAAACGTCATAAGGCCACTTTATCGGTTGACCTGGAAATAATGGAACTGCAAATGGAACTCGACAGTGTACACTATGAAGGTTTTCTCGTGGATAAAAAGCTTCGTGAACTTAAACTGGATGCAGCCCAGATCCAATCGGACAGTACCTTGACAGAAATGGACAAGCTGAAGGCCCTTAAAGAGCTGGAGTACTTTCAGCAATTGGAACAGGAAAAGAAAGACCTTCTTGACCGGGAAGCAACAGCCCTTCAGGAGAAAATTCGTCAATTGGAAGCCGATAAAGAAAGTGTGGGGATGGGTTGGGAAAGTGATTCCCTAGCCCACCAACGCTACATGGGATCATTGGCCCAATATGATCCAAACTACCCGAATAATGGGGAAACCGGGACCATCCAGATGGGAATGATGGTACCACAGACTGTTCCAGACGACAGTGTACGGACAAGCCGTGCTTTGGCGACCGATTCAGCCACCACCGCAGCTGCTCCTGTTCTCCCTATGGCGACCATGCAGCTGGCAGAGGCAGACGACCAAGCCGAAGCAGCCGAATCCCCGGAACCAGCATCCATCGCCCCAACCGTCGAGCCTGAAGTGCAATACGTCTATCTCCAGCCAAGTGAAGGAACTCCTTCCACGACCACGGTGCAAGCCACCGTTCCTGAGGCGAGCTACCAAGAAGAAAAGCAAAAAAGAAGTTGGATTCCAATCCCCATCATTTTTGGTGGAAATAAAAACAGGGACAAAAAGAAAGAAAAAAGGGCAAAAAAAAACAGCGAAGACAGCTCAAACAGTCCTGAGAAGACATTGGATTCCACCATTCCTTGGTACGAGCAAGTGTCTGAGGAAGATTACCAAAAATATTACCTGCCAGCTGCTGCCTTGGGGATGACCACTGCCGGCATATTCATCGCTGCCAACGACCAAACGTCAACGGAGCCACCTGTAACTGGCCCTACCGAGACGGTCAATACTCCCATCATGACGGCACCTCCACAGGAAGCCAGCAGTCGGGTGGACACGGTTTACCTAAAGGGCAAAGACACCACCAAGCTACTGGCCTCACGGAAGGAAATATACTTTGACTTGAACCAAAAGACTGTCAGTGACCCTGAAAAAAAGAAACTTGAAGACCTGATTGCCTTTCTGAAGGAAAATCCGGAAAGCAGCATCCAATTAGAAGGATTTGCCGACAACACCGGCAACATCGACTATAACCTTAAACTGGTTCAAGAGCGTACACAAGCCGTTAAAGATGTTTTGATCCAGCAATACAAGGTTGATCCCCGTAGAATAAAAACCCTTTCCGGAGGACAAATCCTACGCAATCCTTCGAAGAAGGAACCCAATCAATCAGACAGAAGAGTAGAAGTGTCGCTTATTTTTGAATAGGCAGTTAGTGGTGGGACGGGGCTTTCCATTTTTCATGGAAGCCCCGTTTTTTTTATTACCATTAATGATAACGTCCGGCCCCGTTACGGGAACCTGTTTTAATACCCATATTTTTTACCCCAGAGGCGCTGCAGGTTTTTCCTGAGGTCATTCTCCCGTGCATTGGCCCCCGGTTCGTACAGCTTTTTGCCTTTCAGCTTATCCGGCATAAACTCCTCCTCTACAAAACTCCCGGGGTAATCGTGGGCATATTTGTACCCCTTCCCATAATTCAAATCCTTCATCAATTTGGTAGGGGCATTGCGTAAATGAATGGGCACAGGCAAGTCGCCCTCTTGACGGACAATGGCCTGGGCTTCATTGATGGCCACATAACTGGCATTGCTCTTTGCCGAACTGGCCAAATAGGTCACACATTGGGAAAGGATAATCCTGGCTTCTGGATAACCAATAATCTTTACCGCATCAAAACACTGCGTGGCCAGCAGAAGGGCGTTGGGATTGGCATTTCCAATGTCTTCAGATGCCAAAATCACCAATCTCCTGGCAATAAATTTCACATCTTCTCCCCCTTCGATCATCCGTGCCAGCCAGTAAACTGCCGCATTGGGATCAGAGCCCCTGATGGACTTGATGAAAGCAGAAATGATGTCATAATGCTGTTCGCCAGATTTATCGTACATGGCCACCTTTTGCTGGGCAATCTCGGTCACTTTATCGTTGGTGATGACAATCGGATCGTCAGGAATGGCATTCACCACAATTTCAAATAGGTTTAACAGCTTCCGGCCATCCCCACCCGATAGGCGCAGCAAGGCCTCGGTTTCCTTTAATTCAATGGGTTTGCTTTTGATGAGCGGATCCTTTTCCATTGCCTGATGGACCATGGCCTCCAAACTCTCCTTTTCCAAATGATTCAGCGTAAACACCTGGCAACGGGAAAGCAATGCTGCATTGACCTCAAAAGAAGGATTTTCGGTCGTCGCACCTATCAAACGAATATGGCCCTTTTCGACCGCCCCCAACAGGGCGTCTTGCTGGCTCTTATTGAAGCGGTGGATCTCATCGATAAACAAGACCACCCCTTGTTGAAAACGCGCCTTCTCGATCACCTGACGAATATCCTTCACCCCCGAGCTGATGGCACTAAGCGTATAAAAAGGAGCCTTCACTTCATTGGCAATGATATTGGCAATGGTAGTTTTTCCCACACCGGGAGGCCCCCAAAGGATCAGGGAAGGCACTGTTCCTGACCGGATCGCCCGGTGGAGAAATGTCCCTTCCTTGCTCAAATGTTCCTGACCGATCAGTTCTTCCAACTTTGCCGGCCTCATGCGCTCTGCTAATGGCTCTTGACTCATGTAATGGTTTCTAATTTCTTCGGTTTATCGTCATGCGGCCTGCTCTTCGCCACTGGCACGCAAATTACTTCAATCGCTTTTCCATGGCCTGCAAATGGTCATCGGTAATATCCAAATGGGTAACAAACCGGACCATGTCCTGCCCAAACTGCACCGCCTTGATTCCTTTATCATTCAGTTTTGACAACATCTCTTTTGGGCTGATATCCCTTAACCTGACGATGACAATATTGGTTTCTACCGGAAAGACTTCTTCCACGTGCGGATGTTCCCTGAGGATATCGGCCACTTGCCGCGCCCGCCGATGATCTTCTCCCAACCGGCCAATATGATGCTCCATGGCGTAGATCCCGGCAGCAGCCACAAAACCGACCTGCCTCATACCGCCTCCCATGGCCTTTCGGATCCTTCTGGCCTGATGAATGGTGGCTTTGTCGCCGATCAGTACAGATCCCATGGGACAGCCCAGTCCCTTGCTCAGGCAAACAGAAATTGTATCAAAAACATTTCCCCAATCCGCCGCTTTTTCACCACTGGCCACCAATGCATTAAAAATTCGTGCCCCATCCAAATGGAGTTTCAACTGATGTGCTTGGCAAACCTCCTGGATCGCGGTCACTTCCTCCAAACGATAGACACTTCCACCTCCTTTGTTCATGGTGTTTTCCAGGGAAACCAAGGTGGTCATGGGCGCATGTACATCGTCCGGCTGGATTGCCGCTTCCACGGCTTCCGGGGATACCTTTCCATAATGCCCTTCCAGAAGGCGCACTGAAGTCATGGCATTGGCCATGATACCACCTCCCTCGTAAAGGTAAATATGGGAATCTTTGTGGCAGATCACTTCTTTGTGTTGGCCAGCATGCAGCTTTATGGCAATTTGATTGGACATGGTGCCCGACGGACAAAACATCCCGGCCTCCATTCCAAACATGGCCGCCAGGCGAATTTCCAAGGCCCTAACGGTAGGATCCTCTCCAAGGACGTCATCCCCTACTTCTGCCGACCACATGGCCGCCAACATTCCCTCGGTAGGCTTGGTTACCGTATCACTTCTAAGGTCTATGGTCATGGTTTCTTTGAAATTATGTTGGCAGCTTCGATTGGCCGATCTGTGGCCAGGATATCTGCCCCGTTGTTTACGAATTCCTGATACAGCTGGTCTCCTCTGGCAACCGCCCGCTTATCCAAGTTGCCCAAAGTACCTAAAATGGTGCACACGCCATGTTGGTGGAGTTTTTCATTGAATGCAGCACTGCGTGCGGTCACGCCGGTAAAGGCTATGATGTTTTCGACGGGAATACCAGTGGCCAAAAACCTGTCCCACTCTTGGTCATTTCTCAAGGTTACCGACAACATCAGCTCTGGAGCCATGCGGTGCAGCTTTTTTGCCGCTCCCAAACTGTAGGTAATCAAGACAACATGGGCTTCTGCTCCGGTCGCGTTGATTTCTTCGAGCACCAGTTCATAGGGCACATTGGACTTGATATCCAAGGTGAGCACTGCTTTCCCTTTTGCCCATTCCAATACTTCCCGGAGCGTGGGCACGTTAAATGCCGTAACCTTTCCTTCAGCATCTTCTAAATCAAATGCCTTGATTTCCTCATAACGAAGCGCACTTACCGCACCCGAACCAGAAGTAGTCCTGTCCACTGTATTGTCATGCATCATGACCAATACAGAATCCATGGTCATCGAAATATCACACTCGATCAAGGCGGGTGTATGCTGGAGTACATAATCAAATGTTTGGATGGCATTTTCAGGGTAACCGGGGTAACTCCCTCCTCGGTGGGCACTGACCATCGGCTCCCAATCGGCATTCCAATTAAAAAAAGCCTTGGTGGCCGCTACATTCTCAAAACTAAGGTAATTTCCATCGGTGGTAACCGCTTGGTCCGTCGAACCGCCACAGCCCAAAAACAAGATAATGAGCAGCAGGCAAAGCCCTGCCAAAGATTGCTGGTGCATGGATTATGATTTAGAGGTTGATGTATCGGAGTCTTTAAATTTCAGGCCGAGCGCCCCACTTTTTGATTTTTTCAACACTTCTTCCATCCCACTTAGCTCAATACTCAAAGCCTTGGTGGACAAATTTATTTCCCAAAGTGAAATCCCCAATGAAACCAATAGCGCCACCATGCTCATCATAAAGGTAATATTGGCCGCAGTGTCGAATTTTTTGTAGATCAAAAACATACAGACCACGCAAATCAAAAAGCTGATCACCCCAAAAATCTGCATGTACTTGATCATGATCATGCGGATGCGGAGATTTTTAAGCTGCCCGAGCAATTGCATGTCATCGGGTCTTTCACGGTACCGCTCATTCAGCCCCCGAATCAAGCTGGCCATGGCCAAAAAACGATTGGTATAGGCCAACATCAGTAGTGTGATGGCCGAAAACAACAAAGCCGGTGTCGAAAGTTCAAGTTCCATAAGCGCGTGGATTCTATTGGACTACCTAAATTCAGGAATTTTACAGGATAATAAAAACCCCGCCAAAAAAATTGACGGGGTTTGTCCCATATTTAATTTTTTATCAAGGGTGCTTTGCTTTATACCACTTCACCGATCACCACAAGGTTTTCGAGAGTTGGTGCCTCACTTCCGCCTTTTGGCTCGATGGTGATGGCAAAGGCTCCGGCACTTGCTGCTGCTTCCATTTGCTGCAAGGTCAGCTTTTCACCCGGCTTCACAATCCCTATGCCCACGGGACCATCGTCACCGATTGCCCACAGCTGATAATCCTGATCAGCCTCCAATGCCGCCAGCTGATTTACAGAGACGAATACATTTTCGGTAGATTTGTCCCAGAAAACATCCACTCTGGCATCTTTTTGCAGCTCAAAGGATTCTCCCAGCATCGGAACGCGCTCATAATCTCCGGAAAGCAAGGTTTCAAACTGCTCGTCAAGGCTGTTATAGCGTGCTTGATTAATGTCTAGTTCTTCCGAAAGGATATTACGTTCCTGCAAAAGCGCAGTAAACCGCTCTTCCACGTCATAGTACATGACGGCAAAATACACTGCTGCCAGAATGGCCAGAAAGGCCACAATTGAAGAAGCCACTGCAAACTGCTTCCAAGGCTGCAGCATTACTTGCTTGGCCGCCGGGCGAGTCTTCACGGATTCTGGCTCAGGCTCCGTTTCCTTTTCTTCCACCAAGTCCATTGACAGGCTTTCAAAGATCTTGTCCTTTACTGCTTCGGATGGCTTGACGCCTGTCTTGTCATCAAAAGCAAACATGGCATCCTCGATTTCCTCAAGCTCTCGTTTGATTTCGGGATGCTTTTTGGAAAGCTCAATAACCTCCTCACGCTCCCTGTCACTGAGTTCTCCCAGCACAAAGAGCTCCAACTTACCTGACGCTATGTAAGACTGAATATCCACTAAATTCTATTAATATTCTTTTTTAATACTCCTAAGGCCGCACGAATCCTGGATTTCACCGTCCCCAGTGGAATCTCAAATTCTTCAGAAATCTCGGAATGGGTGTAGCCTTTAAAATAAATACATTCAACCACGAATCGTTGCTCCTCATTTAAATTGGTAATGAGTTCCTTTACGCCGATTCCATCTACAGCTTCTGTAGTTCCCGACGTTCCTTCCAAACCATATACGTAGTTATCGATCGTATTGGTCTTACTGTCTTTGGAAAATTCTTTGGAACGGGTCTTGTCGATGGCTGCATTCCTGCAGACGTTGGCCATCCAGGTGTAGAGTCTCCCTTTGGATTCATCATAGCTATCAATGCGCCTGATGATTTTCACAAAAGCATCATGAAAGACTTCCTCTGCAATGTCGTGGTCTTTGATTACACGGGATATAACAACAAATAAAGCCCTGGAATATTTTTCGTACAAATAGTCCACAGTTCGCTTATCCTTAGCTCGTAATCCTGTTATGAGTTGGTCTTCTTGCAAAAGTCGCCGAGGTTATTAAATGTTTTTTGTCTCTTAAAAAAAGAAACACGAGACGGCTAGCCATCTCGTGCCTAATATTAGGATAAGTTTACCAATTTTACAAATGTATCACCTCATCATATGCGGCTGCTGCTGCTTCCATCACGGCTTCTGACATGGTTGGGTGAGGATGCACCGTCTTGATCAACTCATGACCGGTGGTCTCTAACTTCCTGACCGCCACGATCTCTGCAATCATCTCGGTCACATTTGCACCGATCATATGGGCACCCAAAAGCTCTCCATATTTGGCGTCAAAAATTAATTTGACAAAACCATCAGAAGCGCCTGCTGCTTTTGCTTTACCAGAGGCTGAGAATGGGAATTTGCCCACCTTCAATTCATAACCTGCCTCTTTGGCTTTCTCCTCAGTATAGCCTACTGAAGCGATCTCCGGCACGCAATAGGTACACCCTGGAATATTGTTATAATCCAACGGCTCTGGATCATGTCCTGCAATCTTCTCCACACAAATAATGCCTTCCGCAGAGGCTACGTGAGCCAAAGCCGGGCCAGGGATCACATCACCGATGGCATAATAGCCAGGCATATTGGTTTTGTAGAACTCATCTACTTTGATACGGCCTTTGTCCACTACGATTCCTACATCTTCCAGCCCACAATTTTCCACGTTGGCTACCACGCCCGCTGCAGAAAGGACCACATCGCAGTCAATCGTCTCTTCTCCTTTTTTGGTCTTCACCGTTACCTTACAGCCAGACCCTTTTGTATCCACTGAGGTCACCTCGGTGCTGGTCATGATGTTCATGCCTGCCTTTTTGTACATTCGCTCCAAAGCTTTGGAAACTTCCGCATCCTCATTCGGCACGATACGATCCATAAACTCCACAACGGTCACCTCGGTACCAATCGCTGCATAGAAATAGGCAAATTCCACTCCAATGGCTCCAGACCCTACTACAACCATTTTCTTCGGCTGCTTCTCCAACGTCATCGCCTTGCGGTATCCAATGATCTTCTTGTCATCGATCTTGATGGCCGGAAGCTCGCGAGACCTGGCACCTGTGGCAATGATAATATTGTCGGCACTGTAAGTGGTTTTCTTACCGTCCTTATCTTCAACCTCTACTTTCTTGCCCGGCTTCACTTTGCCCCAGCCAAGGAGTTGTTCTATCTTGTTTTTCTTTAAAAGAAACTGGATACCTTTGCTCATGCCATCGGCCACTCCCCTGCTTCGCTTTACCATTCCGCCAAAATCGGCCTTTGGATCCTTTACGGTAATCCCGTAATCTTTCGCATGGTTGATATATTCAAAAACCTGCGCACTTTTCAACAAGGCTTTGGTAGGGATACATCCCCAGTTCAAACAAATACCGCCCAGTTCAGCGGCTTCTACAACAGCAGTTTTCAGACCCAGTTGGGATGCGCGGATAGCCGCTACATATCCTCCCGGTCCACTACCTACTACAATAACATCAAATTTTGTTGAAGACATATGTGTATGTTTTTAAAATAGCTATTTTAACCTTCGCAAATTTAAACTATTTAGCCACAGAAAAAAATTTAGGGTTCCATTATCCTGGCCTGCTACCGCTCAAATACGGTACGGTACGGGACAGTGTCTCCTACTTCCTGTCGAAAGCTAAATGCCGAAGGAAACCGTCATGGAAAAGGGACAGCCTATGTAACGCAGACGGATACATGGACCGATCCTGGATAATGGTGTCAGGTCATCTCTACTTTGACACCTTTCTGGGGAAACGCCATTTACAACATGACCCGACATGGGGCTTTGGCCAATTGGCTTTCGGCTTCCATCCCTTCACCCTCACCAACGGCTAAAATCACTTTCCTTCCTTTAAACCGCCTCTGTCATGGATCGCTGAATTTGTTTTTGGGAAATTATCCCTATTTTTGATCCTTCTAACCGAACTAACTTTACAATTTAATATGGGATTATTAACAGGAAAAACCGCCCTCATAACCGGGGCATCCAAAGGCATCGGCAGGGCAATAGCCCTCAAATATGCTCAGGAAGGTGCCAATGTAGCATTTACTTTTTTGTCCAGTGTAGAGAAAGGACAAGCCTTGGAAAAGGAGCTGGCTGAATTTGGCGTCAAGGCCAAAGGATTTCGATCGGATGCTTCCGACTTTAAGGCTGCTGAAGAGTTGGTCAATGAAGTGGTCAAGGAGTTTGGCGCTTTGGATGTATTGATCAACAACGCCGGGGTCACCCGTGACAACCTGCTGATGCGCATGAACGAAGAAGCGTGGGACGATGTCATGAACATCAACCTCAAATCCTGCTTTAACACCGTAAAAGCTGCCACCAGAACCTTGATGAAGCAAAAAGCAGGATCCATCATCAACATCACTTCGGTGGTCGGCATCAAAGGAAACGCCGGACAGGCCAACTATGCCGCTTCCAAGGCAGGTATCATCGGCTTTACCAAATCCGTGGCCCTTGAGCTGGGTTCCAGAGGCATTCGCAGCAATGCCGTGGCTCCAGGTTTTATCGAAACGGAAATGACCGAAGTATTGGACGAGAAAACTGTCCAAGGCTGGAGAGACGCTATCCCTATGAAGCGGGGCGGCCAACCAGAAGAAGTGGCCAATGCCTGTGTGTTCCTCGGCTCGGATATGAGCTCCTATGTCTCAGGACAGGTCATTCAAGTGGATGGTGCCATGCTGACATAAGGTGATTGAAAAATTGGAAAATTATAGGTCTCTTCGATCCGTTTTGGACGGATCGAAGAGACCTTTTTTTTTAGCGGAGGTTGTGCAGGGTCTCTGACCCATGCACCAACCAAACGTTGAGTCTGTGACTCAATACTGCCCCCGACACCCCATAAATCCAATCCCAATAATCGAAGACTTAGCAATGCTTCTCCCAGCAAGTCAGCAGCCCCCAACATTACCAACTTTTAAACATTGCAACCTTTAAACACTCAGCAACGTATATCAAAATGATATCACTTTAAAATCATACTAAAATGGAAAAAACAACTAAACCCATTTCCGGATACGTCATGGTATTGATCGGACTTTTGCTATTCTTTGGTGCCTTCGCCTCCATAGGTACCGGGAATGCTATATTGGCGGTCATTATCGGCATAGTGTTTATTTTTGTCATTCCCGGATTCTTTATCGTCGAACCCAACAAAGCCGTAGTATTACTCCTCTTTGGGGCATATAAGGGTTCTGTAAAATCCAATGGTTTCTTTTGGGTAAACCCATTTATGAAGAAACAAAAAATCTCCCTGCGTGTCAGAAACTTCGAAAACAAGCCCATGAAGGTCAACGATAAAATCGGTAATCCCGTTATGATTGGCACCATTGTGGTCTGGAAAGTAGAGGACTCTTACAAAGCCTTTTTCGATGTAGATGATTATGAAAATTTCGTCCACCTACAGGCTGACGCTGCTGTCCGAAAAATGGCCGGACTGTATCCTTACGACAACTTTGAAGACGAGGATGCAGAAGTAACGTTGCGCTCAGGTGTGGAAGACGTCAACCAATCCCTGGAGACGGAAATCAGCGAGCGTCTGGAACATGCGGGCATCAAGGTCATCGAAGCCCGTATCAGCCACTTGGCCTATGCTTCGGAGATTGCCAGTGCCATGCTTCAGCGACAGCAGGCCACGGCGATTGTAGCGGCCAGAAGGCGGATCGTGGACGGTGCTGTAGGCATGGTGGAAATGGCTTTGGAAGATTTAAAGATCAAGGAAATCATCGAATTTGACGAGGAGAAAAAGGCCGCCATGGTCAGCAACCTCATGGTGGTGCTCTGCTCAGACAAGAGCGCCAGTCCAGTCCTCAATGTAGGAACCTTGCACCAATAATTTCCTCTTACCATGCCAAACAAAAAAGCTTTTGCCCTTAGGATCGATGAAAAAATGATGAAGGCGGTAGAAAAATGGGCGGCCGATGAATTCAGAAGCACCAATGGACAATTGGAGTACCTGATCCATGATGCCTTAAAAAAAGCAGGCAGGCTTCCCAAACCCGGCAAAAACCAAAAAGAGGCCGAATAGTCGGCCTCTTTTATTATCCCCTCTCTTATAGTGGTACTAACCCATCTACTACACGTTCTTGTTGAAATGTTTTCCTATACATAACCAATCCACTAGAAAAATCAGTCGCTTCTAATCTTATACTATAATAATAGGTCACTTCATCATCTCCAGTCACCTCATAGGTAAAGTAACTACCTGTCACATCCCAAATCAACAGTCTATGTGGTGAGTTTGTTTCAAAATCAACTAATTCTGGCTCACTAAGACTTATATAATTAACACGAAGTGTGTTATATAAAGGATCTCCTGGAATAACTGCCTGATAAGCAATATAAAACACCGTCTCTACCTTAATTGACTCATAATCGCCAGGTAAACCTTCTGTAACTTCAAGACCAAAAATACCACCTTTCTGCTGAGAAAACGAACTCTCATAAAAGAAAACACAAAGCATTAACAACAAAACAATTCTTTTCATAGTTATATTTTTTTTGTAAACAATACAACAATATACATTAAAACATTTCCTTTTACTAAATTTACACTCTATTTTTATGAAAAAACCGTTAACGTCAGATCCTAATCGGCTTTAAGTTCTATCTCTTGATTATAAAGCAACTTTTCATTTTGGAAATCGTACAAGGTCAGCTGCCGCAACTCATAATACGCCTGCCAGTATTCCTGCAGGGATTGGATATAACTTCTCCTGTTCGAGTCCTTCTCCTGCTGGGCAATATTTAGGTTCGTGATATCCACCTTTCCACTCAGGTAACGCTGCCTTGAGATTTCATACCGCTTGGCGGCCACCTCATCAGCCTTTTCACTGATCATTATCCTGCTCCTCAATTGTTGAAAGTTCTTGACCCGGGTAAAAACCTCCTGCTCAAAGTTGATCACTTCCTGATCGATCGTATAATTTACCAATTCCTTATTGGCCTTAGCACGTCCCATTCGAGCCTTATTTCTACCCCAGTCCAGTACTGGCACACTTACGCCTAAACTTACGACCGCCTGCTGGTCCGGGTTTTCATAAATCCCTCCCCAGCTCATGGCTGCGTTATTGTAACCATATCGTGCGTTTAGATCCAAATTAAACCGCTGTCCTTTTGCTCTGGCCACTTCCGCATCGGCTTCCAGTCGTTGGATCTTGAAGTTTACTGCATCCGAGCTGTTTTCAAAAGCCAAACTAATGGCCTTGTCCACATCCACGACAAAATCAGGGATTTCATCCGGCAGGACCAGATCAAACTGGGTGTTTTCATTCAAGCCAATATAAGACCTCAAGGCAAGCGCAGAAGACTCTAGGGACAACTGTGCAGAAGTTAAATCCTGATCCGCTTGGAGCACCTGTAGTTCCACTTGGAGCAATTGGTCCTCTGTGGTGGTACCGATATTGTACCGGCCTTTCTCAATTTTATAGATCGCTTCGGTATTGGTCTTGTTTTGCATCGCAATATCGTACCCTACTTGGGCGACCAAATAATTAAAGAACAGCTGTGTGGCCCTTTGACTGATCTGCTCCATTTCCTCTACATAGCTCTTCTTGCTTTCTTCGTATCGCAACGGCTCAATTTTCTTGTCCCATTTCAATTGGTTAAACGCAAAAATTGGCTGGTAGAGTTGGATATTGACAGGAACACCTCGCCATTGAGTCTGACCTTCGGGGGAATCAGTGAGATAATTATCAAATCTACTCGCAGAAGTATTGACTGAAATACTACCACCAGTTAAAGCAATTTCCTGCTGCAACCCTAACCCAACGTCCACAAGACTCTGTTTTAGAGGAACATTTAAGTATGATCCATCATTTTGTTCTACAGCCTTTACTTCCTGGGTATAACTCGGCAATTCACCATTTAACCGCAACTGCGGATTATAATTGGACTTGTAAAACCGGTATTGCCAGTAACTATTCTGCCGTTGGGTTTCGGCCCTTAAGGCCGCCGGGGATACGGATTTAGCCCTGGCGATAATATCCTGCAAGGTATATTTGATCCTTTCCTGCCCATTCACGTGGCACGGAACGCTAAACATCAAACAGAAAATAAAAACGAAGAATGTAATGTGCTTATTCATGTCTTAAAGAAGTTATTGGGTCCTGACTCGCGGCTCTTTTGGCCGGAGCTATTCCAAAAATTAATCCTACGGTAGCGGCCACACTAAAGGAGACCAATATAGAAGGAATGGTAATGATCGTAGGAAAGTCCCCAAACTGGGAAACCAAACTGGCCAAAATGATCCCTAAGATCACCCCTATGATCCCGCCTGTAACGCTGATCATCATCGCTTCGAAAAGAAATTGATGAACAATATCCGTCTTTTGCGCCCCCAAGGCCAGCCGAAGGCCTATTTCCTTGATCCGCTCCATCACCGAAGCCAGCATAATGTTCATAATACCAATCCCTCCCACGAGCAAGGAAATCCCGGCAATGGCCCCTAACACGATGTTAAAGATATTTTGGGTCCGTTGCTGCTGCTTAAGGAGCAATTCGGGAATGGTGATTTCAAAGTCAATGACATTATAATGCTTACGCTCCAATAACCGGGACAATACCTCTGCCGTCGGGTTCAGCATGCTGCTTTCTTCTACCTGCACCACCAATTTATCGATCTGATGATAGTTGGTCTGCTTATTGGAGGTATTTTGCTGCACTTCGCCATTGATAATCACAACGCCCTGCCTACCGGAAACCAAACTTCCAGAAGTAACCATATCGCGGTTTTTATAGCGTACCAGCATGGTTTGCATGGGAATGTATACATCCATGTTAAAGTCCCGGATACCAAGTTTGGCGAGGCTTTTATCAGAGACGATCCGCTCTTCCAAAATACCGATGACCCGCATCCATTGATTGCCGCATTTGATCCGCTTGCCAATAGCATTTTCCTTGCTGAAAAACTTGGTCTGAACTCCACGTCCAATGATGCAAACCGGATCACCGTTCAAGAGGTTATTTTCGGTAAACATGCCGCCTTCACGCAATTTAAAATTGGTCACTTTAAAGTACTCCGGTGTCACGCCCACGAGTTTGGCTGATCTCCGTACCCCACTTTTCACAATATGCGTATCCATGATCACCTCAGGGCTGATCCGCTGGATCCCCGGAATGACTTCTTGGATGGCTTCCACGTCCAGCATGCGCAGGCCGGGGCTGAACTTATTCTTTTCGGCTCCGGGGCCTCCTCCAGGGCCATCCTGAACTTCTTCCTCTACCTGCTCCACCACCGGTTCGATGATAATGTTATTTACCCCCACCAGTTTGATCTGCTCCAGGATTTCCTGCTGGGCGCCGTTTCCGATGGCCATCATGGCGATCACCGCTGCAACCCCAAAAATAATCCCCAGTGCTGTCAGCAGCGACCTGAGCCTGTTGGCCATCACCGCCTCCAAAGCACTGTAGAAATTAGACAAAAGTCTTGGTCCAAACATAGATCAGCAATTAAGAATTTGAAGCTTTCTTACCAGCCTTAGCGCCACCCGCCGCTGGCTTTCCTCCGCGCTGCCCTCCTCCAGGAGTGGGACGCTTGGGGGCCTCCGGCTGGGCCGTTTCTTCCTCCTTCAGGTTACGCTTGCCATTGAGCTCTTCGAGCAATTTCACCGATTGGCTCTCTCCCCAATTGGGAATGGACAGGTAAACCTTGTCTCCTTCCTCTAGGCCTAGCTCAACGATCGCCTCGTCATAGTTGGACAATCCAAGCTTTATTTCCTGCTTCACGCCATTGTTGAGGTATACGTAATTGATACTGTCGTTTTGGACATGTACGGCTTCCAAAGGCACAAAAATGGCATCTTCCAGCTCCTCTGCTATAATGGTATTGCTAGTGGTCATGGCCGGACGCATGACCGGATCACTCTCATTGACCAATATCTCTACTTCAAACACCTTGGCATCCGAGTTTGGCCGCTGCTGGCCAACATTGGCGACACGGGTTACCTTTCCCGTAAATTCCTTTTCAGGGAAGGCATCAAGGCCAATTTTCACTTCCTGGCCCACTTTCACCTTTCTGATTTCAACCTCGTTTACGTAAGTGATGCTCTGCATTTCGGTCAAATCAGGCAAAGTGGCCACTACCGGATTCCATGCACTGATCTGGGAGCCTTCAGCAATTTTATTACCGTCCCAGTTGGTCCGGTAAATGACCATACCATCTTGAGGAGCCGTAATGGTAAATTCATCCAGTAAGTCATTCATGGCTTGGAATTCACGCTCCTCCTTCCGTAACCTGGCTGTCCGCTCAGCCATTTTGGCCAAGGCCTGATTGTACTTGATCTTATAGTTTTGTCTGGCCTGGTCCAAGTCTCTCTCCGCTTTTTCCAGATCGTATTCGTTTTGCTTGATCGTCGCTGGCGGTTCGTACTGGGATTGCTCCAGCACCAACTTCTTCTGCTCTACGTTATACTCCAGGTTCAGAATATTGTCCCGTTCTTGTCGTAAGGTCAAGGCAGTATCCAATTTGGCCTGCTCGTATTGGGCTACTTCTGAATCCAAATTGTTTTGCCCGTCACTGAGTTTACCGAAAAGTTCTGATTTATCTAGTGAAGCAATAAAGTCCCCTTTCTTTACGACCGTTCCCTCTTCTACCATTCGCTCAATGGTAAGCTGGTTTACCCGAAACTCCCGAGCCCGCGTCGGCCCCATGATCATCACCGATCGCAAGGCTTTCAGCTCCCCGGTGGTTGCTATTTCAACGGTAAATTTTCCTTTCTCGACAGGAACGATGATATCGGCACCGTCCCCGGAGGCAGTGGGCGAAAAAATAAAGTATAGGACCAGAATGGCCACCACACTCCCTACCGCTACAAATAATAAATTCTTTTTCATGACAGTTTCACTGTTAGGTGTATTTATAGATTATTGTTTACAAAATTAAATTTTTAAAAACTAAGCACCGTCCCAACTAAATTCAAATATAGCCATTGACGTAATATTTCAAACTAAAAGCTTAATTAATAAATGTTAAATTTAAACGATATGTTTTGTTAACTTGCGGCAAAATCCTCCAAAAACAGGCGTTCATGAAGTCAATCATCAGTTTTGTCATCAGATATATACCACGAAGCTTTTTGCAGCTCATCAGCCACATTTTTTTAAGGATATTGGCCATTTTCTATCGGGGAAATGATGTTAGTTGTCCGGTATGTCAGCGGGAATTCAGTAAATTTCTACCGTACGGCCGCAAGGCCAGAGAAAATGCCTTATGCCCAAATTGTCTTGCCCTGGAGCGGCATCGACTCATGTGGCTTTTTCTTCAGCAGGAAACCAATTTCTTTGAGGCCGACTTAAAAGTACTGCACATCGCTCCCGAATTGTGCTTTATTGACCGCTTCGAGAAACTTCCCAATATCGACTATATCACCGGAGATATCGAATCCCCGCTTGCCAAAGTCAAAATGGACGTCCATAACATCCCTTTTGAAGACCAATCCTTTGATGTGGTCTTTTGCAACCACGTCATGGAACATGTCGAGGATGACCTGCTGGCCTGCAAGGAAATCAACCGTGTCCTCAAAAAAGACGGCTGGGGGATCATCCAATCACCAGTTTATGACATCCCAAAGACCCTAGAGGATCACACTATCACGTCCCCTGCTGAACGCGAAAGGGTATTTGGCCAGCGGGACCATGTCAGGAAATATGGCCAGGACTATGCCGAGCGGCTTTCCCAATCAGGTCTGAGCGTACAAAAGAACAACTTTGTAAAAACCCTTTCGGAGGAAACCATCAAGGCCTTTGCCCTTCCGCCAAATGAAATCATCTTTTATTGTTCCAAAGGAAGTGCTACTTCTTAAGTAATGCGGTCACCAAACCGGCGCCATAAGCAAACAGCTGCCCATAAGAGGTAAAAACGGACAATACCCCTACCCATAATGAACGCGATCCAATGGCTGCTGACAGCAGCACTCCCATAGTCCAGCCCCCGTAAAGGAGCACTCCGGCAGTGTATAGGGGGGGACTGATAAAATAGCTGAACAGTACCGCCAAAAAACCACCAAGGAAAAGGGCCGGCATCAAATGAACCGCCTTAATGGCTCCTGGATGGAAGCGGTTGACATTTACCCTGTTTTGGCCAAATGAGAAACTTTGGCGCAGAAAAGACATGAAATCATTTCTGCGCTTATGGTAAACATAAGCCTCCTTGACCAGTTCAAGGTGAAATCCTCCCTTTTTGATGCGAATGCTAAGCTCTATGTCCTCTCCCCTATTCGGATCTACAAAGCCTCCCAGCGTATCGTAGACTTTTCTCGAAAACCCCATGTTGTAGCCTCTGGCCTGATATTTTTTCGGATCAGCTACTTTCCCCCTGATACCCCCAGTCGTCCAAAATGAAGTCATGCTGAAATTGATGGCTTTTTGAAAGGGGGAAAAACCTGCGGCTGCCTGGTCCGGTCCCCCATGGGCATCTAGCTGCCGATATTGAATGGCCTCCTGCAAATTCATAAGGTATGCGTCGGGAATCACACAATCTGAGTCAAAAAACACAAAATAATCACCCTTGGCATGTTTCATCCCGAAATTTCGTGCAAAACCTTGCCCTGAATTTTGCTGATAAAAATATCGGACGGCCAACCTGTCTTCAAATTTCCTAACCACTTCCTCGCACCTGTCAGTAGAACCATCCTCTACCATAACCACCTCAAAGGTCTTAACGGTCTGCTGGCACAAGCTCTGGAGCAATTCTGAAACTTCTGAAGGCCTGTTATAAACCGGAATGATGATGGAAAAAAACATCAGCGACCAAAATTAAGCTCCTCATCGATATTATAATCTCCCTTTCGTGAGCTCGTGGAAATCATCATTTCAGCCAAAAAACCTGTCAGAAAAAGCTGTACCCCAACAATCAGGGCCACCAATGAAAGGAAAAACAAAGGCTGCTCCGTCACTTCCCTCACGGGCAGGCCATGATGAATCCCCCAGACTTTTTCAAACACCAACCAGCAGGTAATCAAAAAACCACCAAAAAAGGAAATGGTGCCCAATGCCCCAAAGAAGTGCATGGGCTTCTTTCGGTACCTGTTGACAAAAGAAACCGAGATAAGGTCCAGAAAACCGTGCACAAAACGCTCGATTCCAAATTTGGTCGTGCCGTACTTTCTCGCCCGGTGCGCTACTGCTTTCTCTCCAATTTTATTAAAACCGTTCCATTTGGCGATCAGCGGGATATAACGGTGCATTTCTCCATACAGATGGATCTGCTTGACCACCTTGTTTCGGTAAGCTTTTAACCCACAATTGAAGTCATGTAACTTGATTCCTGAAATCAAACGGGTCACGCCATTAAAAAATTTAGAGGGAACTGTTTTGGTAAAAGGATCATGGCGCTTTTTCTTCCAACCCGAAACGATATCATATCCCTCCTCCATGATCATGGCATACAGCGCAGGGATCTCATCCGGACTGTCCTGCAGATCTGCGTCCATGGTAATGACTACATCCCCCGAAGCTTTGCTAAAGCCAATGTCCAAAGCAGCCGATTTCCCGTAATTTCGGCTAAAACCAACTGCTTTGACATGGCCATTTTGCTGGGCAAGACATCCGATTACCTCCCAGGATTTATCTGAACTACCGTCATTGATGAACATCAATTCATAACTGAACCGATGTTCGTGCATGACCCGCTCTATCCACGTGGTCAATTCAGGTAAAGACTCCTCCTCATTATATACGGGAACGATAATCGAAATTTGCGTCATTTAATATCAATAACTTTGGGTTGGTTCTTTTCTTTTGATGATAGCACCGATGATCAAAGCCAAGATCGCGTAAATTATAAGAGCAAAGCCAAAAGCTTTAAGTTGTCCCCCCACAGAATAGGCATCCAAGAAGCCTTGCTTCATCTCATTTATTTGCTCGGTACTCATGGCATCCGCCGCTCCAAAACTTTCAATAATTTCCATCGTATTTTCCATTTGCTGATCGGCCAATACCTGTGGAAGCGCTGGATCTATGACCATATAAAGCAACAGGTTTCCCACAAGGCCAATAATTCCTGCCACTATCAACGTAAAAAAGGAAAACTGAAAAGCTGAGCCAAAAGGCAGGTAACCTCCAACCTCTTTTCTGTATTTAAATCCAAAAAACAATAACAATGCAAAATATAATATCAGTACTGCCAATCCAAACCAGTTAGATGCCAGCAAAGAAGCTTCTATAAAATAGATCAAGTAAACGATTACCATCATCATTAATCCCAGGACCAAACCAGTCCTTAAGGCTGCTCGAAAAGGTGTTTCATGTGTTTCCATATTAACAAAATTTAGTTTTTTATCCTTTTTAAAATTATCGAAATAATAATTGTAAAGAACAATTCCAACATAAAAATTTTCAGAAACACATCCAGTACCACATCCCAAACGGACATTTTTTGATGTGCCGCCAAGGCACTATCATAGGCATCTTGATCTACGTTTTCACTAATATAGGCTTCTTTTCCTTGGAGATATGTGATTTTTTCTGCCTTGTAACTGTCAAATAATGTCGAATCCATTTCAAGAAAAAGCGCAATTCCCAATGCCGTAATCAACGCTACCAATCCATAAATAACGAAGCCAACGGTCATTCCCTGGGCAAACAGCATTTCGCCCTGCCCTTCGGTATCTCGATAGTTTTTGGTCCCTATAAACACAAAAACGGGTGTGATCAAACAGGCAAATAATAAGGTAAAATCTATCGGTTCCAAGCCTATCCAATACAGTACCCAAAAGGCCAGCAAGCAAAAAACGCCCCCGACGATCCCGAATAAATAGCCTCCTTTAAAATATTTAGTCATCCAACCGCGCGAATTTATCCTTATTGATCACCAATTTCACTTTTCCTTTCAACGTTTGATTAAAAAATGGAGAATTAGCAGAAAGGGATTTATTGGTCTGTTTGTTGAAAACCCACTCTTCGGCAGGGTCAAATACGGTTAATGAGGTCATCTCCTTCCCCGTACTTCTGATAATACGTCCGGGAGCAGTGGTAATCTTTTCAATCAACAATGGCCATCCCAGTTTCGCTTCCAGGGAAACCATACCCGGCAAAAACGTCTGCAAGCCACTCATGCCAAAATCGGCTAGATCAAACTCCATGTGCTTGGCATCATAATCTCTTGGCTGGTGGTTCGAAACAATGGCATCAATAGTACCGTCCTTAAGCCCTTCCAGTAAGGCTTCCTGATCTTCCTTGCCCCTGAATGGTGGCATCACCTTTAGATGGCTGTCATAGTTTTCTAGATCGCTGTCCACAAATAGCAACTGGTATAGCGAGACATCCGCGGTAACCTGCAGCCCTTCTTCTTTTGCTTTCCGAATGGCAGCCACCCCGTTTCGGGTACTGACGGTTTGGAAGTGAATACTACCGCCCGTATACTTCAAAATCTCAATATTCTTTTGGATGGCCACCTCCTCTGCAAGGGATGGTATTCCTTTCATCCCCAAAGAAGTGGAAGTATATCCCTCATGCATCTGACCAAATATAGCCAATAGCGGGTCATAGGACTGGTCAAAAAGGATCCCATCAAACTTTTGTAAATACTGCAGCACCTTCATCATCCTATCCGAATTGGATAGGGGTACATTTCCGTCCCCAAAAATATTGACACCATGATGGTGAATATCTAAGATTTCGGTAAGATCCTCACCTAAAGTATCCTTGGTAACCGCTGCATGAACATGAAGTTTGGCAAAAAAATCCCTGGCTTTATTTTTTATAAACTCTACTTCATTTTTACTCTGAATCACAGGGGAAGTATTGGGTAACAAAACGGCTTCTGTAAAACCTGCAGATTGGAGTGCGCTGTCCAAACTAGCTAGGGTTTCCTGGTACTCATGTCCGGGTTCCCCCACCCCACATCTCAGATCAATCCACCCGGCACTTCCAAGCCATCCGGCGCAATCCACTATTTCATCAAATTCACTTTCATCTCCCTCATATGGCTTTACCTGATTTCCATCATAGGCGTAATTTTGGGGGCTACCGATGGTGTCTTTTTGGATTAACTTAAGTGATTTTAGTAGAACTGCCATGCTTAAAATATTTGTGCAAAACTGGCACTTTTTTCTTTAAAAATAAACCGAAAGGTCAAAAAAAGCCTTTTCAATGTTCAAATGATCATAACCTTCCCAATCTAATTTCCGACGGATGATAAATTCAGCTATCTATCGAAATAATGGTAGGCCACAAAGACGCTAAGTCACAAGGCAATTTTACATCCCTTTCCATGCGGTCGCAGCATGCATTTGGTGGTTTGGACTTTATGGCTTTTCCAGGGGATGAATGTTGACATGTTCTTGTGAAAGATGATGCCGCCCCGTCAAAGCGATGGTTTTGATCTATTCGCACGAATGGGTTTTAGCGGGAGTTTGTGGGGAATAGGGAGGTAAATGTAGCTAAAACGGAAAACGTTGAATGGGCAAATATACCATGGGTTTCACCCATGGCTATGGATGTGGCGCCCCTCCGGGGCTGGGCATCGGTTGTGAATTCCTTGTGTTCTTTGGAGTTTAGGGGTATTTCCCATGAAAATAAAGGGACAAACGATATTTCTGGGGAGGAATTTCCGACCAAGCCGAAAGATTGGGGGAATTTGTGAGAAACAGTGCTGGTGACCATGTTTGCCCACGCGCGCAGGCAAACTCCTGCGTTTGGGCAGTGATCAGCTTTTTTCGCACCATCACGTCATACCTGCCTGCCGCAGACTGGCATGCCTGCATCTTTTTCCAGTCCGCTCGCTTGGTTTCTCCACGCCGAAATCCCTCAAGGCAGCGTATAAAAAACTGAAATGATAAATGCGGGGAGGCCGACAAGGCAGCGGGGCGGCGGCTGGCTAGCGGGCGAAAGCCTTGCCATGTCTTGATTTCCTCTTGCGACGGACAGGTTTTCGTTCTTTTTTATCAAGAAAAAAGGACAAAGAAGTCCGGATGGCATCTGTTCTTGCCCGATGATGGGGAAACCATAAAGTCTCCTTTAAGGGGACTTAGGGGCAGAAACAAATCAAGCAATATTTCTGAGGGCTACTTTATTTAAAGGAT
>JGI2924J29684_1078655_pt1 | contig 92859 bp, 99 predicted proteins | sample BenlonsequencITS_FD_29684 | JGI IMG/M metagenome (IMG submission 29684)
TGCTGTTCGCCTCCACGCCCGCTGACAAAGCAATTTTGCCAACGGCATGGGGAGGTCGCTACTTTTTCAACAGAATCGGCCGTAAGCAGTCACCACCCTAACCCAACCCCGGCAAACCCCTCTCCAACCTCGGACAAACCCAATCCACAAACGCCCGCACCCTTGGCGATAGCTGCAAGGCGTGTGGGTAGACCAATTGGATCGGCAGGTCCCTCGGTTCGTAATCCCTGAGCACTCTTACCAGACGACCATCAGCCAGTTCTTCTGCCACCTGATAGTGCATCAGCCGCGTGATGCCGAGACCTTGCACGCAGGCGAGACTGGCGGCGCGGATCTGGTTGCAGGTCAGGCGTGGGGTGATTTCTTCGGCCTGTTCCTTTTCGCCGTGGCGGTAGTACCAGTGGCGGCCCTGGGCGGCGAAGGCGATGCAGGCGTGGTCCTTGAGCGCCGCCGGGGTGTCGATGGCGGGGGCGGTGCTCAGGTAGTCGGGGCTGGCGCAGGTGACCAGCCGGGTGCTGCCGATCTGCCGGGCGACCATGGCCGAGTCGGGGAGGTGGCCGATGCGCAGGGCGAGGTCGAGGCGTTCGTCGAGCAGCGGAACGATCTGGTCGCTCAGGCTCAGCTCGACCCGGATCTCTGCATGTTCCTTGAGAAATTCGTTCACCAGCGGCGCGACGTAACGTTGGCCGAACTCCATCGGTGCGGTGATACGCAGCAGGCCGCGGACGGCGCCGTCGCTGGCTTCCAGGCGCTGCTCCATGTCGGCGAAGTCCGCCAGCATGCGCCGGCTCCAGGCCAGGTATTCCGCGCCCTCGTCGGTCAGTGCCATGCGTCGGGTGCTGCGGTTCAGCAGGCGTACGCCGAGGTGCCGTTCCAGCGCCGCCAGTGAGCGCACCACCGATGCCACGGATTGCCCGGTGGCATCGGCGGCCGAGCTCAGGCTGCCGTTGTCGACGATGCGAACGAAGTTGGCCATTGCCTTGAGCTTGTCCATTGCCACCCTTGGATTTGTGCGATTGCTGCATAGATGTTGTCAGGCCCGCGGCATAGGTGAAACCCGCAGGGCGGCTGACACTACCGGGACTGAGGTCTTTTGGAGTTTCGCACATGAATCAATCAGCCAGTCCCGCCCGCATTCTCGCCTACGACCACATCGGTATTCGTGTCAGCGACCGGCCGCGGGCGATGGCCTTCTACCAGGCGCTGGGCTTCGTCGAGAGCGCGAGCTTTCCGCTGTTCGAAGCGAACGAAATGCTCAGCCCGGACGGCGTGCGCATCAACCTGATCTTCAACGGTGCGCGTGCGCCTGATGCGCACAACGTGCTGCTGGATGAGCCGGTCAAGCGGCCCGGCATGACCCATCCGGCGTTTATCGTCGATGACCTCGCGGCGCTCCAGCATTGGCTAGAGGCGCAGGGCATCGTCATCACCGAGGGGCCGCATCCCATCGGCCCGCGGCGGATCGCGCTGTTCATCCGCGACCCGGACGGCAACGTTCTGGAATTCAATCAGCTCATCAGAGGAGGTGCGCAATGAAACTGTACGACCTGGGTCCATCCGGCAACTGCTACAAGGTGCGGCTGTTCGCTGCGCTGGCAAATATCGACCTTGAACTGGTAGCCGTGGATTTCGCCAATGGCGCACACAAGAAGCCGCCGCTGTCCGAGCTGAACCCGCTGGAGCAGTTGCCGATTCTGGATGATGGCGGGCATATCGTCCGCGACTCGCAGGCCATTCTGGTCTACCTCGCCGGCGCATACGGCGGCCTGGCGTGGTGGCCGGACAACCCGCGCGGGCAGGCGGAGATCGTGCAGTGGCTGTCCTTCACCGCGAACGAGATCCAGCAGAGCCTGAATGCGGCGCGGCTGGTTCAGAAGTTCGGCTATCCGCTGGACAAGGCCGCGGCGCTGGCGAAGGCACCGGCGGTGCTCAAGCTGCTGGACGATCATCTGCAGCGCCACGACTGGCTGGCGATCGACCGGCCGACCATCGCCGATTGCGCGGTCTACCCCTACGTGGTGCTGGCGCCAGAGGGCGATGTGGATCTCACCCCGTACCGCCACGTCGCCCGCTGGATGGAGCGGCTGGAAGCGTTGCCGGGTTATCTGCCCAAGCCCTGACCTGCAGGCGCTCGCTGCCGACAGGCGACCCGGTAAGCCGGGCCGCCCCTTGTCGCGTTATCAGAAGCTGACCACCGTCTTCAGCCCTACGACCACCACGTCCTCCGCATCGTCGAAGCCGCCGGGCCGGTGGAAGTACTGGATGTTCGGCGTCAGCGAGATGGCCGGCGTCAGGGCGACGCGGTAGTAGAGTTCCGCGGGGTATTCAACGTCCGGCACCTGCCCGCCCTGTTCGCGCAGGTGCTTGCGGGCGTCGTCGTTGATTTCCAGGCGGCCAAGGCCCAGGCCGAGCTCGTCATGCGGGCGCGAGGCGAAGGGGGCGGAGAGGATGCCGCCAACCTGCCAGATGCGCTCGATATAGGTCACGTCCGGGTCGGACTGGATGAAGTTGGCGAACAGCTTCAAGCGTCGCTCGGCCACCGTGCTGCTCTGCCAGAGCTGCTGTTCGGCCATCAGGTATCCGCCAGTGGCCTTGTCGTGCTCGGCGGCTGGCGCCCCGGAAAGCGCCATCGGCCGGCCGGCGGCGTCACGGTAGATGTCCTCGAAGTCGCCGGTATTGCGCCAGAGGCCCAGGCGATAGGCGCCGGGTTGACCGGAGAAGGTTGGCGTCCAGCCCAGTTCGGCGACCGCGTGGTAGCCGGTGGTGCCGGACGGGCTACCGAAATTCAGGCCCTGCTCGCGCTCGGTGAAACGCGGGTTGACCTGATAAAGCGCAGTCTGCAGCGACCACTCTGCGTCCAGCTGGTAGCGCGCGGTGGCGCCCCACTGGCTGATCGGCCAGGTGAACCAGTTCGGTGTGATATAGCCGGGCACCGTGCCGCAGAAGCCGAGATTCTGGAACGGGCAGGCGAAGGGGAAGATCTCGCCGCTCATGGGCAAACGGCCGAGCTTGACCAGCAGGCGGTCGTCCAGCAGTGCTTGCTGGTAATAGAACTGCACCAGTCGGGTGACGCTGCCGTAGCCGTGAATTTCCTGGGGTTGCAGCAGGACGCCGAGATCGGCCTCGGCGTTGAGGTTCTCGCCGTTGCGGTTGACCACGCTGAAGCGGAATCCGGCGCCGGACCAGCCGAGCAGTTTGTCCAGGTCCAGCGCGGCATCGAACATCAGCTGATCGGAGTAGGTGCCGGTGTGGTCATCGCCGCCCTGGGTATTCCAGGCCAGCTCGTTGACGTAGGTGATCTGCAGGTCTACGCCGGCCTCATGCAGACGGGTACGGCTGCCGTTCCAGTCGCCGAAGAGGAACTGATCGGGTGAATAATCGGCCGCGTGGGCAGAAGTGAACAGGCAGGCGGCGAGAACGCCGCTGCCGAAGCGCAGGCTTGTTGTCATTGTTCTGATCCTTCGGATGTAACGATGCGGGTGCAGCGAATACCGTTAGCCGCACTGCCTGCGGGCATTCACGGTATTCGCGTGCGTTTCTGCTCAGTGGTAACGCCTGGCTATGTAGGCGTTATTGGTTCAAGTGTTTAGTTGGCGATTGAACGTGGCCGGCTTAATGTCCGCCGCCAGCCTTCACACCATCGCGCGCTTGCCGACGAACAAAATGGCGAATGCTTTCCAGCTCTGCATCTGTCAAATCTGAAAACTTGGGCATGCCGTTGGCAAGTAACGCGCCACCGCGCACAACACTCTCGAACGCTTTCTCACCGCCTTTGAGCAATATCGGCGACTCCCGCAGATCGGGTGCTTTCATACCCGCAACAGCGCCGGCGCCATGACAGCCAACACAGAGGTTCTCCGCAAAGACACCCGCGCCTGCCTCTGCCTTTTTGGCATCGACCTCGAACTTCTCATCGATGATTGGCTTGGCAAGTTGCGGTGCAGGCTGCTCTGGAATAACCGCTTTTCCGTCAAGCGAAAACGTCATGATGCGGCGCTCATGCACGCCATATTTCCAGCCATGGCTTTCAAAGCCCAGTTCACCGGAGCCGCCGAAGTTGGAGGCCAATGCACCACCAGGACCCACCAGCAGGGAAACCATCTGCTTGCCATCCAGCTTGTAAGTTATCGGTGGCGCAGAGATGCCGAGACCCACGTCATAGGACCAAAGCTCGTCACCAGTGCGGGCATCGTAGGCTTTCAACATGCCATCAGGCTGGCCCTGGAAAACCAGGTTGCCGGCTGTGGTCAAGGTTCCGCCACCCCATGGGCTCTTCTGGTTTACCTGCCACACGCGCTTGTTCTTGACCGGGTCCCAGGCCTGTAGGGAGCCGCGTGACTCGTGTGGGTCCTTGGTCAATTCCCAACCGGTCAACCCCAGGTAAAGCTTGTGGCTCGCCATCTTGTGGCCAGGCTTCGTATCCTTGCCATCGTCCTTGAAGGTGTTGCCCAGATGGTTGGTGGGGATAAAGGCAAGATTCAACTCGGGGTTATAAGACATTGCATGCCATGAGTGAGCACCGAATGCCGAAGGATAGATATTCTTCTCGCCATCAGGATACCGGGCGTCCTCAGCAACAATATGGCGCTGTTCTTTCAGGTCGTATTTGGTTGACCAGTTGGCGTCAGTGAATTTTTCAGCAGACAGGACCTTGCCGTTCGAGCGGTCGATCGTATAGAAGAAGCCGTTCTTCGGCGCATGCAATACCGCATCAACATCCTTGCCATCGATCTTGAGATCAGCCAGCACGATGTCCATGTTCGAGTTGTAGTCCCAGGTGTCGCCTGGTGCAGTCTGGACGTGCCATTTGTATTCGCCGGTATCCGCATCTACAGCCACGACAGAACACAGGAACAGGTTGTCGCCGCCGTCCGGGCTACGCACCTTGATATTCCATGGCCCACCGTTACCGGTACCGAAGATGAGCTGGTTGTATTTCTCGTCGTAAGTCCAGCCATGCCAGGCATTGCCGCCGCCGCCGTTTTCCCACCACCGGCCAGTCCAGGTCTTGGCCGCCATTTCCTGAGCGGCATCCTCGAAGCCATCGGCAGGGTTGCCAGGGACGATATAAAAGCGCCAGACCTGTTTGCCCGTCTCAGTATCGTAAGCGGTTACATAACCGCGCATCGGACCAAGTTCCGTTCCGCCATTACCTACAAATACTTTCCCATCGAAGGCCTTGGGATGGCCGGTAATGTTCAACGGCTGGTCGTGATCGAAGGTCCTGGTCTGCCAGACTTCCTTGCCGTCTTTTCGGGTGATCGCAATCAGCCGGCCGTCCCAAGTGGCAATGAATAGTTTGTCGCCATAGGTTGAAAGCCCGCGGTTATGCTTCCAGAAGACCTTCTTCATGTTGTTGTCGATGATCTCTTTGGAAACTTGTGGATCGTATTCCCAAAGCATCTTGCCCGTGCGTGCATCGAACGCACGTGTTCTGTTCATTTCACCAACGTAATACATCACGCCATCGACAACCAAAGGTGTTCCGACGATATCGGAGCGATCCGGCAGCGGCGCGTACCATTCAGGCTTTAGCCCGCTGACGTTCTCTACGTTGATGTCTTTGAGTGGGCTGAATCGCTGTTCGGAGTGTGTTCGTCCGTAAGCCAGCCAATCAGTAGTGTTCGACTCGTCAGACAATTCCTTGTCCGTAATGACTCTGTCTGATGCGTGCAGTGGCGTGATCGCAAGAAGCGAGGCTGCCATGATCATTTGAACCCTTAGATTTGACTGTTTGAAGTTCATTTTTATTATTTCCTTGTTTAGGGTTTTTTCTCGCTTCAGGCACGCCTCAAACGAGCATCCGCTGTTAAAGCTTTTCTGATATTTGTTTTATTGGCAAAGCGGCTTCCACTGCTGCGCGCTGTAATGGCGAGCAACATGGGTGTGCATATGTCACTGTTTTTTGGATTAGTTATTTAAACGTCTATAACTAGAAATCCGGTTTTTTTGCGTTTGGGTTGCCTGCGCTAATGACGGTAGCGTCGCTGCGGTAACGCTCCGCAGAGAGTCGCAGTACATCGTCCTAACAGGGTGCTGCTGCCTTGGGGCGGGGAAGGGCTGGGATGCCTCATGGTGTTTCCTCCGATGCATGGCGGGCCGGATGGCCTGCCGTGTTGTTGTTATTCAAAGCAAGGGGGAGTGCCGTCCGGCGGCGAGGCCTTCGGGCGGATAAGTGCTGGCGCGGGCGCCGAGTTCCAGGCCCTGCCAGGCGAGGACGCGCTGGTAGCACTCGGGCAGGGATGTGGCGGTGGCCCAGGCATCGGCCAGCCGCTCGGCGAGCGCCAGATGGCTTTCGGCCTGGCAGCGCAGGTCGCTGGCGCAGGCGTGATAGAAGCGGTTCACCACGTCGGCCATCGGCTCGCGCCAGTCCTCGATCAGCAGCGCGGCATGCGCCAGCACCACCGGGCGACCGTCACGGCTGCGCCGCCAGCGCTGGGCGGTGCCGGCCAGCTTGCGGCCCTCCAGGGTGAGGTTGAAGCGGCCGTCGCAAAATGCACCCGGCACCGCGCCTACACCGGCCTTGAGGCCGTTCTCCGCCAGCCACAGCGCCAGGGGTTCGAGCAGCCGTTCATAGGCGATGTCGATGCGCTTGCCGACCTCGTCGCCGCTAGGCAGCGCGCAGGCCAGGGCGATATTGAGCACGGCAGAGGATTGCGGCACCGGCTCGCCGCCAGTGTCGCGCAGCAGGATCGGCCAGCCCTGCGCCGCGCAGCGTTGGCTGGCCAGGGCGAAACCGGGCCGGCGCTCAAAGCTGCCGGGCATCACCAGCGCCTGACCGGTGGGGCGCCAGAGCAGCAGCTGGCAGTCGAACAGGCCGTCGCAGACGCGCTGCAACAAGGCCCGCTCGGCATTCAGGCCAGCGCCCACACTGAACCGGGCGATGCCGTTCATGCCGCGTACTCCTCGATACGCCGGCAGAGATCATCGAGAAACTCTGCCGCCGGCGAGCCGTTGACGGCGCGGTGATCGAAGGTCAGCGACAGGCCCATCCACTCGACTTCCACCAGTTCGCCGCTCGGCCCGAGTTCCAGCCGCCGCTGAATGCCGCCGACACCCAGGATCGCCACCTGTGGCGGATTGAGGATCGGCGTGAAGTGGTGCACCCGCGACAGCCCCAGGTTGGAGACGGTAAAGGTGGCGCCGGTCAGTTCCTTGACCGACAGCTTGCCGGCCAGGGCCTTGTCCACCAGCGCCTTGCGCGCCTGGCACAGACTTTCGCCGTCCAGCTGCTCGGCGTCGAACAGCGCCGGGGCGACCAGCAGATCGCCCGGCAGCGGAATGGCGAGACCCAGGTGCACCGCCACGTGCTGGTGAATCACCTCGTCCTCCAGCGTGGCATTGAGCCCGGGATGGGCCTTGAGCGTCTCGATCACCTTGAGAAGCAACAGGTCCTGCACGGACACCGCGCTGCCCTCGGCCTTCAGTTCGGCGCGACGGGTTTTCAGCGCATCCAGCCGGCATTCGGCGTGGTGAGTCAGCTGCGCGGTGGTCTGCAGGCTTTCGTGCATCTTCGCCGCGATCATCTTGCGCATGCCCTTGAGCGGCACCCGTTCGGGCGCGCGCTCGGGCAGGATTTCCAGTCGAGTCATGGCTATTCCACCTGGCCGATGACCGCACCCTTGGCGATCACCGCGTCTTCTTCCTCGATGATCTTCAGCACCCCGGCGACCGGCGCTTCGATCTCGAACTGGGCCTTTTCCGACATGACCTCGGCGACCAGGTCACCGGCGGCCACTTCGGCGCCGTCGCTGACCAGCCAAGAGGTGATCACCGCTTCGGCGTCACCTTCCCAGAGGTCGTCTGCAATCACGATGGGGGTACTCATAAACGTCATTCCTTATGCATGGCGTGGTAGGCGGCCACGATCTTGTCCGCGTTGGGCAAGGCCCATTGCTCCATGACCGGGGTGAAGGGGATCGGGATGTCGGGAAAGGCCACCCGCTGCGGGCGGGCCTTGAGCATGCCGATGTCGTGCTCGACGACGCTGGCGATGATTTCGCCGCTGACGCCGAAGCTGTGATAGTCCTCGTCGATCACAATCAGCCGGCCGGTCTTCCGGACCGAGGCGATGACGTGCTCGCGGTCCAGCGGCACCAGGCTGCGCAGGTCGATGACCTCGGCGCTGACGCCGTCCTTTTCCAGCTGCGCGGCGGCGCGCAGGGCGTGGTGCACGCCGGCGCCGAGGCTGACCAGGCTGACGTCGCGGCCCTCGCGCACGGTCTTCGCCTTGCCAATCTCGACGATGTAGGGCTCCTCCGGCACCGGCACCGTGGCGCCTTTCTCGGTGCCCAGCCAGCCCATGCCCTGTAGCGCCTTGTGGAAGAGGTAGACCACCGGGTTGTCGTCGCGAATCGCCGCGGTCATCAGCCCTTTGGCGTCATAGGCGTTGCTCGGCACCACCACCTTCATGCCCGGCAGGTGGGCGAAGGTGCCGTAGAGGCACTGCGAGTGCTGCCCGGCGTCCGAATAGCCGGCGCCGGTCGAGGCCATCAGCACCATCGGCACCGGCACCTTGCCGCCGGAGAAGTAGGTGTTCTTGGCCATCAGGTTGTAGATGGCATCCATGCAGACGCCGAAGAAGTCGACGAACATCAGCTCGACGATCGGCCGCATGCCGTCCGAGGCGGCGCCCACGGCGGCGCCGATGAAGGCGGTTTCGGAGATCGGCGTGTCGCGGATGCGCGTCTTGCCGAACTCCTCATACAGCCCGCGGGTGTTGCCGAACACGCCGCCGAGCTGGCCGATGTCCTCGCCCATCACGAACACCTTCGGGTCCAGGCGCATCTCCTGCGCCACGGCTTCGGCCATGGCGCGGGCGACGGTGAGCTTTCTTTCTTTTACTGCTGTGGTCATGGGGTTCTCCTGCTCAGCCGGCCAGCGCGCCGGGACTGACGATGATCTTGACGTTGCGGTCCTTGTGGTTGGCCAGCTCCTCGAAGCCCTGTTCGAGGATGTTGTCCAGGCCGATGCGGCCGGTGATCAGCGGGGTGACGTCGATGCGCCCGTCGTCGATCAGGGCGATGACATCGGCGAATTCGCCGGCATAGGCGAGCGAGCCGATCACCTGTTTTTCAGTGGCGACGATCTCGAAGAAGTTGAATTCCGAGGGTTCCTCGAAGATGCCCACCATCACGCAGCGACCAGCCTTGCGGATCACGTCGATGGCGAGCTTGGCGGTGGCCTTGTGGCCGATGCACTCGAAGGAGACGCCGGCACCGTAGCCGCCGGTGAGCGCCTTGATTTCGGCGATGGCGTCGCACTCGCTGGGGTCGATGACCCAGTTGGCACCGACTTCCAGCGCCTTGGCCTTGCGTGCGGCGGACATCTCCAGGGCGATCACCTGGCCGGCGCCAGCGGCCTTGGCGCACATGATGGTGCACAGGCCAATGGTGCCGGCGCCGACCACTACCACGGTTTCGCCGAGCAGGCTGCCGGCCTTCTTCACCGCGTGCATGCCGACTGCCAGCGGCTCGATCAGCGCGCCGGCTTCCAGCGGAAATCCTTCAGGCAAGCGGTAGAGCAACTCGGCCGGCACGTTGACGAACTCGGCGAAGGCGCCGTTGTTCATTAGGCCGGTGAAGGCGAGCTGCTCGCAAAGGTTGTACTGGCCGGTCTTGCAGAAACGGCACTGCCCGCAATGCTGGCAGGCATCGGCGGCGACCTTGTCGCCAGGCGCGTAGCCCTCGACGCCTTCACCGATGGCGACGATCTCGCCGCAGAACTCGTGGCCGAGGATGCACTGGCCTTTGATGCCGGTGAGCGGGTGCGGCGCGTCCACCGGAATGAACACCGGGCCGGCGAGGTATTCGTGCAGGTCGGAGCCACAGATGCCGCACCAGTGCACGCGAATCTGTACCCAACCCGGTTGCGGCGCGCCGGGCAGCGGCACCTGTTCCAGGCGGATGTCCTTGCGACCGTGCCAGACGGCGGCGGTCATGGTGGCTTGGCTGTTCATGGTGGTGTTCCTCTTGTTGTTCTGCTGTGTCCGCGTTTCGCGAGCAGGCTCGCTTCTGCGGTCTTCGGGACTGACCTGCGCTACACGAAGACCTTCTCCAGCGCCTCTTCCGGGCGCGGGTAGGGGCTTTCGCGGGCGAACTGCACCGCTTCGTCGATGCGCCCGCGGGCGCGCGCCGCGATGTCTTCGGCCTGCGCTTCGCTCAGCACGCCTTCGTCGATCAGGCGTTGGCGGTAGCCGGGGATCGGGTCCTTTTTTATCAGGCCGTCCTTTTCGCCTTCGGGGCGGTAGGTTTCGCCGTCACCCATGAAGTGGCCGGCCAGGCGATAGGTCTCGATCTCGATCAGGGTCGGGCCGCCACCGGCACGGGCGCGCTCGATGGCTTCACCGGCGGCGCGGAACACGCCGTCCGGGTCGTTGTTCTCGACGAACACACCGGGCATGCCGTAGGCCGCGGCGCGCACGTGGTGCTGCGCGATGCAAGTGGCGCTGGCCTTGGCCACCGAGATGCCCCAGGCGTTGTCCTCGATGACGAACACCACCGGCAGCTTCCACAGCGCCGCGAGGTTCAGCGTTTCGTGGAACGCGCCCTGGTTGGCCGCGCCCTCGCCGATGAAGGACACGGCCACGCCGGGCTTGCCCTGCATCTGCCGCGATAGCGCCGCGCCGACCGCTGGGCCCATGCCCTCGGCGATGATCCCCGAGCAGGAGAAATTCACCCGGCCATCGAACAGGTGCATATGCCCGCCGCGCCCGCCGGAAAGACCAGTGGCCTTGCCGAAGATCTCGGCCATCATCTCGTTGAGGTCGACGCCCTTGGCCACGGCGATGTGGTGCGGGCGATGGGTGGCGGTGACGATGTCCTCTGCCTCGAGGTGGGCACAAACGCCCACCGCGCAGGGCTCCTGGCCGTTGGAAAGGTGCATCTCGCCGGGGATCGGCCCCTTGGCCATGTTGAACACCGGCGTCTTGCCTTCCATGTAGATGCGCTCGATGGACTCCTCCATGTAGCGGCTGGTCAGCATCTGCTCGTACATCCACAGGCGCTGCGAGTTGTTGGGCTGGGTCATGGGTGGACTCCCTTGTAGTGGCGGGTCAGATCGCGCGTTCGTTGAGCAGCCGGCCGATCTGCTCGGCCTGGCGCAGGGCCAGCGCGACGATGGTGAGGGTGGGGTTCTGGCCGCCGCTGGTGGTGAACTGGCTGCCATCGGAGACGAACAGGTTGGGGATGTCATGGCTTTGGCCCCACTTGTTCACCACGCCGTCACGCGCCATGGCGCTCATGCGGTTGGTGCCCATGTTGTGGCTGGCCGGGTAGGGCGGCAGCTCGATGATGTCGGTGGCGCCGGCGGCCTCGTAGCACCTGGCGGTGGCGGCAACGCCGTGCTTGCGCATGGCGGCATCCATCGGGTGGTCGCTCTTGGTCACTACCGGAATCGGCAGGCCGTACTGGTCCTTCTCGCTGTCATGCAGGGTGATGCGGTTGCTCTCCAGCGGCAGGTCCTCACCACACAACCAGACGCCGGACATGTGGTTGTACTTCTCCATCCGCGAGGTGAACTGCTTGCCCCAGCCCTTGGGTGTGGGGTCAAGGAAGGCGGAGAGGAAGGGCAGGCCGAGGGCGAGGATTTCCAGCCGGTAACCGCCGACGAAACCGCGCGACGGATCGTTGTAGGACTCGTCCGAGATCACCCCGGCGCAGGTGGTGCCGCGGTGCATGTTCACCGGCTTGGGCATTACCGCGAAGATGCCGGCGGTGGTGTGGGTCATGTAGTTGCGCCCGACCTGGCCGGAGGAGTTGGCCAGCCCGTCGGGGAACATTGCCGAGGCGGAGTTGAGCAACAGGCGCGGCGACTCGATGGAGTTGCCCGCCACGCAGACCACCCGGGCCTTCTGCCGCTGGATGGTGCCGCTGGCATCGGCGTAGACCACGGCATTGGCGCGGCCCTTGGCGTCATGCTCGATGCGCAGCACCATCGACTGCGGCCGCACCTCGCAGTAGCCGCTGGCTTCGGCGCGGGGAATGTCGGTGTAGAGCGTCGACCACTTCGCGCCCATCTTGCAGCCCTGCATGCAGAATCCGAGCTGCTGGCAGGCGGCGCGATCGTCGTAGGGCTCGGTGTTGATCGCCATCGGCCCGGAGAGGATCTCCTTGTAGCCGACCCGCTTGGCGCCTGTGGCCAGCACCTTGAAGGAGTTGTGCCAGGGGTGATAGTCCATGCCGGTGCTCGGCCCGGTCACGCCCATGTGCTTCTCGGCCTTCTCGTACCAGGGCGCCATCTCCTCCAGCGTCACCGGCCAGTCGAGCAGGTTGGCGCCGGCGATGTCGCCATTGATGCTCTGCATCTTGAATTCGAAGTCGCGAAAGCGCAGGGCGATGCCGGCCCAGTGCACCGTGCTGCCGCCGACGCCCTTGACGATCCAGGCGGGCAGGGTCGGGTTGTTCTCGGTCAGGTGCCAGCCACCGGCGGCCTGGCGTTTGTCGAGCCAGGAGATCTTCTTGAACATCGCCCACTCGTCGTTCTCGATGTCCTCCAGCGTGTGGCGCTTGCCGGCTTCGAGCACCACGCTGCGAATCTTCTGTTTGGCCAGCGCGTTGGCGAGCGTCCCGCCGCCGGCACCGGAGCCGATGATCACCACGACGCCATCGTCATCCTGGGCAAAAGTTGCCATGGGGTATTCCTCGTCTTGTTCTTGTTGTTATCCCGTGTGCACGGAGTGGTCAGAGCCAGTTCAGATCGTCGAAGCCGCGGTTGACGTAGCCGCCGTATTCCCAGGACGAACCCTCGTAGCCGAACAGCGGGAACAGCGCCTTGTTGTCGTACAGGCCGAACATCAGGCTGCTGCGCACGGCCTTGAAGAAGGGGGTGTTTTCGATCTCGGTCAGCAGGGCTACCCGCTCGGCCTCGTCGAGCTGTTCGAATGGCGAGCCATGGAACTGGCGCGCCTGCTGTTGCAGGTCGTCCAGGCCGCTAGCCACCAGCGCTGGCTGTTCATCCACCAAGCCGAGCAGGGGCTGCACGTAGTGGTGGTCGCTGATGAACTCGTGGGGAAATACATCGCGGCCCATGCGCAGCAGGCCATCGGGCAGGTCTGGCAGGCGTTCCTCGGCGAGCAGGTTCACCGGGATCAGTTGCGACAGGCTGAATGCCAGCAAGGACTGGCCGGAAATGGAAAGAAAACGTCGCCGGTTTAGCGTGCCGTGCGGGCGAGCTGAATCGTGCATGACATAGCTCCTGATTATTACCGGCAGTTCCGTGGTGATCGGAATGCTGGCGATCTTGTTATGCGAAGAGTTTGTTCCGCAAAACAGTAGGAGCAGTTGTCATGCCAACTTTTAGTAAGGACTTTACCTTTGGATAAGTGATTGATACATATGGTTTTTAGGTAACTTGATGGTGTTGTTGTGTTTGATGTGTAAAGCGCTTTGAACGTTACACCTGTAAAGCGCTGTAAAGCGCTTTACAGTACGGCGACAAACAATATGAACAGAAAAAGTGCTTCTAAAGTTCAGGCTGGTCTGTGCGGTTCTATGGTTTATCCTCTGTTTATTGCAAAACAATAAAGCGTTTCGCTGGAGTGGCCCGCGTCAGTCTGGCGCGAGCGCTTCGAGGAGGAGGCATGAATCTGCTATCCGGTCCGGTCAGCCATATCGACGCGGTGCTTTCGCTGGCCAATGCGCCGCACCTGCCTGGTGATCGTGATCCGATCATCGCGCGCTCCTGGCACCGCTGCGTGCACGACTACGGCCTGGACCCGGCGCGACCTGCCGAGGCCCGATTCGTCCCGCGGCAGGTGCTGCGCGAGCATCAGGATCAGGCCGACGAGCTGATCAATGTCGCCCGCGCCGGGGTCGAGCAGCTGTACCGGCAGATCGCCGAGCTGGGTTACGTGATCCTGCTGACCGACAACCGCGGCATCGCCGTGCAATTTCTCGGTGATCCGGCCGATGAAAAGGCGCATCGCAAGACCGGGCTGTTCCTTGGTTCGGACTGGGGCGAAGACCATGCTGGCACCTGCGCAGTCGGCACCTGCATCAAGGAGCAGCAGGCGCTCACTTGTCACCAGCACGATCACTTCAGCGTCTGGCACACCAACCTCACCTGTACCGCGGTGCCCATGTTCAACCCGCACGGCCAGCTGCTGGCGGTACTGGATATTTCGGCGCTGCATTCGCCACCGACCAAGGATTCCCAGACCTTCGCCCTGCAGCTGGTCAAGCAGTACGCGCGGATGATTGAGGATGCCTACTTCATGCGCGTCTATCGCGAGCGGCCAATCCTCTGTTTTGATGGCTCGCGCGAGTTCGTCGTGATCAACCGTCGCTACCTGCTGGCGCTGGGTGACGATGGCGAGCTGCTCGCCGGCAACACCGCCGCCCGCGGTCTGCTGGCCGAGCACGGGCTATTGATGCCGGGGCCCTTTGGCACCCTGGCACAGGCGCGGATCGACCAGCTGTTCGACTGCGAGCTGAGCGATGTGCTGAGCATTCCCTACGCCAGCCATGACCAGGTTCGCGCCTTTCGCACCCATCGCCACCAGCTGTTCTTCGCCGCCTTGATGGAGCCGCGGCGCCGGGTGCCGGAACCGGTCGAACGCAGCGCGCCCGGCGGGCATTCCGCGCTCGATGCACTGGCTGACGACGACCCGGTGATGCGCAAGATGCTGGCGCGCGCCAGACGCCTGTGCAGCGAGCCGCTGAACGTGCTGCTCAATGGCGAGACCGGGACCGGCAAGGAACGGCTGGCCAAGGCGCTGCATGAGAGCGGCTGCCGGCGCAGCAAACCCTTCGTGGCGATCAACTGCGGCGCGATGCCCGAGTCGCTGATCGAAAGCGAGCTGTTCGGCTACGCCCCCGGCACCTTTACCGGGGCGCGCAGCAAGGGCATGCGCGGGCTGATCCAGCAGGCCGACGGCGGCACACTGTTCCTCGACGAAATCGGCGACATGCCGCTGCATTTGCAGACCCGGCTGTTGCGGGTGCTGGCCGAACAGGAAGTGATGCCGCTGGGTGCCGATAAACCGGTGAAGGTGGATATCCGCGTGGTGGCCGCGAGTCACCGTGACCTGCGGCAGATGGTCGAGAGTGGGGCGTTTCGCGAGGACCTGTTCTACCGCCTGAACGGCGCGTCGCTGAAGCTGCCACCGCTGCGCGAGCGCGCCGACAAGGGCTTTCTCATCGAGCGGGTGTTCGCCGAGCTCGCCGAAGGGCGGCCGGGCAATCCGCACCTGCGTGGCGATGCCATGAGTGCGCTGCTGGCCTACCCCTGGCCGGGCAACATCCGCGAGCTGCGCAATGTGCTGCAGTACGCGCTGGCGACCTGTGAGGGGGACGAGATCACCGTGCAGGATCTGCCTGACGAGTGCCTGCCACCGATTCTGGCGCGCTGTCGTCAATCGGCGACCGCGGCCGAACCCGAGTCGGCAGCAGCGCTGCGCGAGACGCTGCGTCGTCATCGCTGGAACGTCAGCGCCGCCGCGCGCGAACTTGGCGTGTCGCGCCCGACGATGTATCGCCGCATGCGCGTGCTGGGTATCGAAGCGCCGGTATGACCGGCGCCGGGGCTCTACTCGCTGACCGGCTGTTTTGCCGGCGTGCCTTTTTCAGCGGCGATATCGAACGCGATGCTCCAGTTGTGCAGCGGGTAGGGCTGGTGCACCAGCGCTTTGATGTTCGCCTCGGCGGGCATCAGGTCGGGCAGGTATTCGTAGGTGGCGTCGGCGCGCATCGGGTCGCTGTCGCGTAACTGGCCAGCGCCGCCGACCTGATGGCTGGCGTAGCTGATGCGCGGTTGACCGCTGAGGTCGCGACCAGCGCGCAGGCGCACGATGGTATCGGCGGCGATTTCGACGGCCTCGATGGGCACTTCACCCTGGTCGTCACGCAGCACGAAGCCCTTGTCCTTCACATCACTGGCCTGGTGGCCGAGGTAGGGCTGGTCGAACGCCAGCGGTGGGTGCGGTACATGGAAATCGACCAGCACATCGCGGCCGTCGACTGTGGCCTGGCGCGGCGACAGCGGCACCCAGTCTTTGCGCTCGATGACGACATGGTGGTAGACCTTGCCGAGCATCTGGCCGAACCAGCGGTAACCGTTCGCCGACAGGTGTACGCCCTTGTCGGTGTACGGGTAGACCGGGCCGACCAGATACCAGCCGGGTTCTTCCTGGGCCAGTTCCCATTGCGCCATGCCGATGGCGAGCGAGCCGTCCTTGACTGAGGATTTGGCGTCGGTCTGGTAGCTGAAGAAGGCGGGTATTTTTTCCTGCCCGGCGATGGCCTTGGCGGTGTCGGCGTAGAGGTCGTCGCGCAGTTGGCGCATTTTGGCCTTGTAGTAGTCCTTGTCGTTCTTGCCGCCGTTGGTGTGGGAATAGTCGAACTCGCCCTGCAACCAGAAGAACGCGCTGATGCTGTAACTGGCCTGCTGCGCGTCGGCCAGTGCCTTGGCTTGATCGACGGCCTGGGTCACACGGCGATACTCGTTGGTGCCGCCGCTTTTCGACAGCTGTGCGACGGAGCGGCCGGAGGTCGACGCGTTGCTGGCGACGAGCAGGTGATCGGGGTCGGTGTCACGGCCCAGGTGATGCAGATACAGCCGCCGTGCCATGTTCAGCGCGCCGACTTCCACCGACTCGCCTTCTTCCTGGGCCTTCGGGTCGAGTTTGGCGACCTTTTCTGCGTCAAGAAGCACCGCCGCATTGCTCTTTTGTTGCACCACGGCGCGCAGTGGGGTGAAAGCGGCATCGCCGACCGGCTTGAACGTTGCACCGCTGAAGGCGGCCGAACGCGGCGAATCGCCGAGCATCAGGTTGTCGTAACGCGGCGCGACGGACAGCGCCGGCCAGCCTTCAGCCGCGGAGGCGAGCGACTGGCCGTAGGTGATGACGTGGTTGTACTTGCTCTCCAGCGGCTGCGTCAGCGCGTTCGGCTTGGCCATGAGCTCAGCGGTCAGGCGCTTGTTCTCGGCGTCGCGGGCAGCCAACTGCGTCTCTGTTTCGGCTGCCAGGCTGGGCGTGGCCAGGGCGAGCAGAATTGCGGCGGCGAGGGTGCTGTGCAGGATCGTGGGTTGATCAGGGCGATGGGGCATGAGGTTGTTCCGGATGCGCGGGGCAGTTTGATGCGGCTGCCTTTGGCGAGCCGTTGACTATTGGCGAACGCGCTTTCGACGATGCTAAAGGAGGTAAGTTCGCGACCTCCATGTCGATGGCGGATTGGCTATGCTGTGGCGCATTCGAGCGGCGCGCGAGCAGCGATGCACAGGAGCCGTTGGCAGGTCGAACGATGCCGCTACCGTCCGTTCCGATACAGGTCATCCTATTCGCAGAGGAGAAGTCCATGAGCCACAAAGCCATATTCGTGCAGCCCGGCGGCGGCTACGACCGGGTCGTCGTCGGCACCAGCGAGGCCGCCAGGCCAGAGGCCGGCGAGATCACCGTGCGCCTGCGCGCCAACTCGCTCAACTACCACGACTTCGCGGTAGTGAGCGGCATGTGGGGCCCGAGCGAACCACGCATTCCCATGGCCGATGGTGCCGGTGAAGTGGTGGCGGTGGGTGCAGGCGTGACTGAATTCGCCGTTGGCGATGCGGTGGTCAGCACCTTCTTCCCCGACTGGCTGGCCGGTGAGCCGCTGATCGAAGGTTTCGCCACGGTCCCAGGCGATGGCGTCGATGGTTACGCACGGGAAATGGTCACCGCCCGCGCCACCTCGTTCACCCATGCGCCCAAGGGCTACAGCCATGCCGAGGCGTCGACCCTGACCACCGCCGGCCTCACTGCCTGGCGTGCGCTGATGGCCGACGGCAAGCTCAAACCCGGCGACAGCGTGCTGATCCAGGGCACCGGCGGTGTTTCCATCTTTGCCCTGCAGTTCGCCAAGATGGCCGGCGCCACGGTCATCGCCACCTCGTCCAGCGACGCCAAGCTCGAGCGCCTGCGCGAAATGGGCGCCGATCACCTGATCAACTACCGCAGCACGCCAGCCTGGGGCGAGACGGTGCGCCAGCTCACCGATGGCCGCGGCGTCGATCACGTGATCGAAGTCGGTGGGCCGGCAACGCTGGAGCAGTCGATGGTGGCGGCACGTATCGGCGGGCATATCTCGGTGATCGGCATCCTCACTGGCGTGGCGGGCGAACTGCCGCTGGTGCCGGCATTGGTGCGCCAGTTGCGTCTGCAGGGTGTGCTGGTCGGCAGTCGCGCGCAGCAGCAGGAGATGATCCGCGCCATCGACGCGAACGGCATCCGCCCGGTGATCGACAAGCACTTCGCCGTGGACGATATCGTCGAGGCGTTCCGCTATCAGGAAACCAACCAGCACTTCGGCAAGATCTGTCTGGATATCTGAGGCCTGGCGTCGGCGGCGGCTGCGTTTAGAATGCGCGGCCACGCTGCCGACGATGCCTGCCCATGACACCCGAACACCTCTCCACCCTGCAAAATCACCTGCTCGACGCGCTGGCCAACGTGCCCGACGAGACGCGGCGGTTGTTTCACGGTCGTGGCCGCTGCTATCCGGGGCTCGAACAACTGACCGTCGACTGGCTGCAGGGCGTGGTGCTGGTGGCGCTGTTCCGTGATCCGGGCGAGGCGGAACGGGCGGCGCTCCGGCAGATGCTCATGGCGCTGACCGAATCCCCGGCCTGGCAGCAGAGCCAGGCACAGCGTTTGCTGCTGCAGCATCGCTATCTGCCGGATGCACCGACCGAGGCGTTGCTGGGAGATGTGCCCGCCGAGTGGCAGATCAGCGAGAACGGCCTGCACTACAAGCTCGATCTCGGGCGCAAGCAGAACAACGGCCTGTTTCTCGACATGCGCTACGGCCGACGCTGGGTGCAGAAACATGCGCAGGGCAAGCGGGTGCTCAACCTGTTCGCCTACACCTGCGGCTTCTCCGTCGCGGCGATCGCTGGTGGCGCCGAGCATGTGGTGAATCTGGATATGGCCAGCGCGGCGCTGACCCGTGGGCGGGAGAACCATCGCTTGAATGGTCACGATCTCGGCAGGGTGAGCTTTCTCGGCCACGAACTGTTCAAGTCATGGGGCAAGGTGCGCAAGCTCGGGCCTTATGACCTGATCATCATCGACCCGCCGTCCTTCCAGAAGGGTAGCTTCGCCCTGACCCGCGATTACCAGAAGATCCTGCGCAAGCTGCCGGAACTGCTGAATGCCGGCGGGCAGGTGCTGGCCTGCGTGAATGACCCGGATATCGGCGCCAACTTCCTGATTCAGGGCATGGCCGCCGAGGCGCCGCAGCTGCGTTTCGAGCAGCGCCTGGACAACCCGCCGGAGTTTCCCGACATCAGCCCCGAGAGCGGGCTCAAGGCATTGCTGTTCGTGATGGGTTGACCGTTATCGGCTGGCTTCCAACTCGTTGATCAGCGCTTTCATCTCGTCGATTTCCCTGCGTTGCGCCTCAATGATGCTGTCCGCTAGCTCGCGTACCCTTGGGTCTTGGATATCGGCCCGCTCGCTGGTGAGGATGGCGATGGAGTGGTGAGGAATCATCGCCTTCATCCACGACACCTGGTCGACCGTCGCCTGGCTGCGCACCAGCCACAACGACACTACGAACATCAGCGCGCTGCCGGCGAAAATGGCGATGTTCACGCCACGTCGCGGATACATCTTCAGCATGAATACGAGCATGACGATGGCCATGCTCGCGCCCATCACCAGCGCCATGTAGGCGCGGGTTTCGCTGAACAGGATGTGGTCGATCTGGAACACGTTCAGGTACATCAGACCGAACATGACCAGCGTCGAGGTGGCAATCATTGCGCCGAATTTGGCGTAGGGCTGCATAGGCGTGCTCCTGCGGTGACATTGGGGCGACAACGGCCAACCCCTTGGTCATCTCGACCGTAGCCAGTCTTCGCGGTTTCCCAAGGACCAGGCCACCCGCAAGGCGGTTACGTCTGCCCGCCTAACCAGTGTCTTTCAGCGACTGGCCAGCTCGGAGCAGTTGGGCTCGATGGTAAAGGTGCGCGCCGAATCCACCGGGCCGAGCTTTTCCAGGGTGCGGCGGCCGAGCAGGACGGGGTAGTTCATCTCGTCGCGGTCGCGAAGCGAAAACTCCTCTTCGAGCAGGCGATCACCGACGCAGACCTTCATCAGCACCACCGGCCGGTCTTCCTTGCCGCCGGCGCCACGCACGGTCAACTCACGCTGCAGTTTGCGCTCGATGCGCGACTTGACCAGCTTGTCGTGCTCAACGTCCTTGAGGTCGAGGTCGAAGCGCACCCACTTGTCGCCATCCTTCTCGAAGTAGTCGACGTCCTCGGCGTGCATGGACGACGTCAGGGCGCCGGTGTCGAGCTTGAACTTCACCGTGACCTGTTCAGGAAGAATCAGGCCGCGCTCCACCCAGCCCAGCGGGGTGCCTTCTGCCGCAAGCGATGGGAGGGTGGTCAGTGAAAGTAGCAAGGCGGCCGGTAAGGCGAGCAGACGTGATGCCATCAATGACGCTCCTGAGCGTTGGGTTCGCTCAATAGAGCGATATCCGCGGCGGACGTTCAGCGTCGCTTCGGCATCGTGGCGGGCAGGTCGGCATCCTGCGCTGCTTCGCGGGTGGCGATTTCTTCGGCAAGCGCGCGAACGAAGGCATCCACCGCGACCGGCAGATAGCGTGAGCTGCGCACGTAGACGCCGAGGTCACTGAATACCGAGCCGCTGTCATTCAATGGCACATGCACGAGCGTACCGCTGGCCAGTTCGGCCTCGATGCCGATGCGTGTCTGGAAGGCAACGCCGGCGCCACGCTTGGCCATCTGCAGGGCCAGCTCTACCGAACTGGTTTCCAGCGGTGCCTTGTGCCGTGGACGGGTACGCGCGAGCAGCGGTGCCAGCAGGTGATGGATGGACAGGTCGCTCTTGGCGAGGATCAGCGGGTATTCGGCGCAGGTGGCGAAGCTCACCTCGCTTCGTTCGGCCAGCGGGTGTGCGGGATGCACGATGGCGCCGAGGCGGAAATGCCCGACGCCCAACTGCTGCAGATCTGCGGTGCGCGGCAGGGCAAAGGCGAGGCCGATATCCGCCTGGCCGCTGATGACAGCCTCGGGGATCGCCTGCGAGCCAAGGCTGGTGACGCCTACGGTGACCCGCGGATAGCGCTCGCGCAGCTGCTCCAGCACGCCGGGCAGCAGGTCGGTGGTGACGCCGGATACCGTGGCGATTTCCACATGGCCGGTGCGCAGGCCCTGTAGTGCGTCCAGTTCGGAGCGCACGCGCTCGGCGTCCTGCAGTACGACGATGACGTGGCGGGCGAAGATCTCGCCAGCGGCGGTCAGCCGCAGCCCGCCGGGCAGACGTTCGAACAGCGGCGTGCCGATTTCGTCCTCGAGCTTGAGGATCTGTCGGTTCACCGCCGACGAGGCGACGTTCAGCCGCCGCGAAGCCTCACGGATCGACTGGCAGCGGCGCACCATGTCGAAGTAATGGATGGCCGGCGAGTGGATGCGCAGTTTGCTGGCCAAGCGTTCAGCGCTCCACGGCAGGTGGCTTGAGCCCGCAGCCCTTGAGGATGATGGCGATCAGGTTGTCGCTGGCATGGGCGAAGTCCGCGCGGGTCATGCGCTTACCGTTGATACGGCGGATCTGGTCGGAGAAGTCGGCGTAATGCTGGGTGCCGCTCCAGATCAGAAAGATCAGATGCATCGGGTCGACCGGGTCCATCTTGCCAGCGGCGATCCAGGCGTCGAACACCGCGGCGCGGCCGCGGAACCAGTTGCGATAGTCCTGGTTGAAGTGTTCGGACAGGCATTCGCAGCCGCTGATGACCTCCATGGCGAAGATCTTCGAGGCTTGCGGATGGCGGCGCGAGAATTCCATCTTGATGCGGATGTAGCCGGCCAGGGCGATGGCCGGGTCGTCGTCGACGGTCATGTCATCGAAAGCGGTGTCCCAGAGTTCGAGGATGTGTCGCATCACCTCCACGTACAGCCCCAGCTTGCTGTTGAAGTAGTAATGCACGTTGGCCTTGGGCAGGCCGGCGCGGTTGGCGATGGCGTTCATGCTGGTGCCCTTGAAGCCGTAACGGGCGAACTCCTCGGCAGCCGCGGCGAGGATGGTTTCCTCGTTCTTCTGGCGAATGCGGCCAGCGGGTTTGCCGTGGGCGGTGTAGAGCGGCTGCGGTGCGTTGTTCTTGTCCATGGTCCCTGTCCGTTGGCGCGCTGGCGGTTGGCCTGCTCCCTGGGTGGGACAAGCCGATGCTGGGTTGATGATGGCGTCTTCGGGGTGGTCGTGCGGTGGACGCAGAGCCGGTGGCTGGGCCGTCGAGTCGCCGCAGGGTGATTGCCGAAGCAGGCTGATTCTGCACGAGATTCACTGATCGTTGCAGTCGTTGTGCTTGCATGGATGCGGTTGGTGGGCAGGTCGCGGGAAGCGCCGCCCGGCGTGCGGGCGGCGAGGGCATCAGAAATGCGCTTTGACGATGGCGCTGAAGGTGTTCTGGTCGGTCGGGCCGACGAAGTTCTTGCTAACGAAGCCACCGTCCTCGATGCCGTACTTGTTGGACCAGTAGTCGTATTCGATACCGACATAGAGCTTGCCGGGGGTGTAGTCCAGCGCCTTGCCGAGGTCGTACTTGATCTGCGGGTTGAAGTGGAAGTTCTTCTTCAGCTCGGTGTTGCTGTTCTTCTTGTCGTTGACGACCCAGTCGATATAGCCGTCGAAGAGAATATCCGACTTGCCCACCGGGAAGGTCATGGCCCAGGTCGGGGTGATCTGCCACTGGCCGCCTGGTTTGCCGGTTGTGCCATCGGGCTTGCGGTAGTAGGTGTTCAGCGCGAAGCGATCGAAGCCGGGGATGGCGAGATCCACCGCCGGGCCGAGCAGGTAGTTCTGGTTGGGCGTGCCGTCGGCCTGGCTTTCACCGCGCTCGTAGGTGGCGGAGATGAGCACGTCCTTGATCGGGCCGAAGGAGAGATCTGTGCCAGTAATCTTGCCCAGCGACAGGCGCGGGCTGAATTCACCGTAGTAGGTGTGGCCATCGCTGCCGGAAATGCCGTTGTACCACTTGTTGTCGACGAACAGGAACATGTCGCCCCAGGTCCAGCCGCTGGCATGCTCGAAGGTGATGGTCTGCTGGATTTCCCCCGCATCCACCTTGTAGTCCTTGCCATAAAGGTAGGTCAGGCTGTTGTTCTGCCAGAGCATGGGGCTGGCCATGGCTTGGCTGCTGAGGATGAACCCGGCCGCGAGGGCTGCGGTGGTCAGGCTGCGCTTCATTGAATGTGTCTCCGTATTGGCATTTGAATGAGCTTGTAAGTTGTCCAAGCGGTCAGGCTTTGGTCCCATAGCAAGCGCCGCGCCAATACGCGGGTGCGTCTGTAGCGTTAACTTAACTGATTGATTTAAGTCGAGTTATTTATCGGCTTTAGTGCTGGGGAACTGCGTTTAACGACGACGAACGCCGAAGCACAGATCTAGGGGATCTGACCGATGCGTCAGCTTGCTTCAGTTTGGGGCGCGTTGGATGGCTGATTGCCAGGCTCGCCACCGAAACGGTGCGCGGGCCGGCAACGGCCGGTAAGCAGATGGCAATGCAAAAACGCAACTGCCGGCACGTGGCCGGCAGTTGGTGGAGCGAAGAAACTTAGTGCTGGGTGACCAGGGCGCTGTTGTTCACGCCGTTCTGGGTGATGTAGGCGGCGTTGCCATAGCCTGCCTGGCTGGCGATCGCCTCGTTGCCGACGCCGTGTTGTGTCACTTTTATCAGGTGATCGGCGCCGCTCTGGCTCAGCATCACGTCGTTCAGCGAACCTTCCTGGCGGACAGTCGCCAGGTTGTCACGGCCGTTCTGTTCGATATCGCTGCTGTTGGCCCAGCCATAGCTGACCCCGATGATTTCGTTATCGGTGCCGTTCTGCACAGCGTTCAGCTCGTTGCCAGTGCCGTCCTGATGGAAGTGCAGGTGATTGCCGCGGCCCTGCTGGTCGACGGACGCAACGTTGTAGTGGCCTTCCTGAATGGTCTTGGCGGTCTGGTTGCGGCCGTTCTGGTAAACGTCGGCTTCGTTGCCAGTACCGAATTGCTCGGTGGTGGCGGTATTGTTGCCGCCGAACCAGCCATTGGTCTGCACGATGCTGGAGTCGTTACCGGTGCCGTTCTGCAGGACGAATGCGTTCTGCGCGTTGCCGGTCTGGTTCACCTCGACAGTGTTGTAGCTGCCGTCGGACATGACGTAAGCCTCGTGCTTCAGGCCGGTCTGCGAAACCATGGCGTCGTTGCGCCAGCCGAACTGTTCAACTTCGGCAATGGAACCGCTGCTGGCGAGTTGCGTGATGTGCGCGTCGTTGTCGGTGCCCTGCTGATCGATGGTTGCGCGGTCGGTCATGCTGGCGGCTTGGGTGATGCTGCCATTGTTCAGGTCGCCGTTCTGGGTCAACGTGGCCTGGCTGCCGTAGCTGGCAGTTTGGGTGATCAGGCCGTAGTTGTCCTTACCGGTCTGGTTGGTGGTGGCGTTGGTCATCGTCGTGACGGTCTGGAAGGTTTCGGCGACGTTCCGGATGCCATTCTGGGTCTGCGAGGCGCCGGTCTTGTAGGTGTTGTCCTGTTCTACCAGCGCATCGTTGCCCCAGCCGCGCTGGTTCTGCGTCGAGCCGGTCATCACGGTGGTGCTCTGGTGCGAGTTGGCGACGTTGAAGTTGCCTGCCTGAGACTGCGCTGCGGTGGTGTCCCGCGCGCCGTGCTGCTCAATCAGCGCATTGTTGGCGAAGCCGCTCTGGCCCTGCTGGGCCAGGTTGCCCGAACCGCCACTTTGCAGCACTTCTGCGACGTTGTTGATGCCCAGCTGGTTCTGCTCCGAGGTGTTGTTGGCCGCGAAAGCCTGGGCAGTGGCGACAGTCAGAATGGCTGCTACAAGAGGTTTGAACTTAAACATTTTTGTCACTCCATGGATGTTTTAAGTACAGCGGTATTTCCCTGGGATTAGCGGTACTGGCGAACCACTACCGTCAGACCTCGGCCGCTCTGGCTGACATTGCTGCTGTGCCCGCTGCCGGTCTGTTCGATGAGGGCGCGATTGCTCGAGCCCTGCTGTGCGATGGCGGCGCGGTTGTCCGCGCCGAATTGTTCGATGTGGGCGTCGTTGTCGAAGCCGTACTGGCTGATCAGCGCGGCATTGCCTAGGCCGATCTGCTCGATGGATGCGCTATTGGCGTAGCCGCTCTGGATGATGTATGCCTCCAGCTCCGCACCTCTTTGCACGATGCGGCCGGCCATGTCCTGGCCGGACTGCTGAACGACTGCCATCGCGCCCTGAGCGCTGACCGCGTTCTGGCCGAGCACGGAAAGGTCCCTGCTTATGCCGGACAATTCGGTGGGGGCGAGGTCGGAAAGGGGGGCGCTTTCGGCGTAACTGCAGGAAGCCAGTAGCAGAATTACGGGTAGCAGCAGCTCATACGCAATCCGTTGCGAGCGGGTCATGGGTCCGTTCCTGATTAAGCTCATGTGTCGACATACTTGCCCCGAATCGAGACGGCGAACATCCATCCAATGATTGAAAGTGCTGCGATCCGGTGCGATGCAGGCAAGTTCGCGACGACAGCGGTCGTGCCGGTCAGCCGCCGGCGGAATCGCCGACGGCCGTTGGACGGACCTTTGGTTGGATGGTTGTGCGGTATGAAGTCTCGTCGGCGTTGCACCGACGAGTTGGGTCAGTTCAACTTGCTCAGGTACTTGCTCAGCTCCGGGTGCTCGCTGCCGTGGCCTTCGGCTGTTTGCCAAAGGCGCCGATCGACGCCCTGAGCGATCAGGTGCGCGACGGCGGCCTCGATCGCCGAAAGCACGCAGAGCTGCGCCGGCTCGTTGGTCGTGTAACCGGCTTCGGCTTCGAGCAGCTCCTTGAACTCGATGAACTTGTAGACGTTGGCGCTACGGCCGATAGAGAAAATCGTCTTGGTGGTCATCACGTTCGACAGCACCCGGCCACTGCGCACATCGATGGCCCGCAGGTTCACCGTGACCTGATCGACGCGGTATTCCTGGGACAGGCCGATACCAAGGTAGCGCGCCCCCTGGCCGCCACTGCGCACGTTGGTCTCGTAGGCGACGATGGCGCCTTCCATGATGATGTTCGCCGCCAGCAGCGAGGGCAGCTCGGACTGGATGTTAGGCGCGACATCCGGCTTGGCCTGGGAGGCGCGGATGATCTTGCGTTCGGTCAGCACGTTCTGCAGGCCTTCGCGTTCGAGCACCACGAACCAGCCGCTGGCCTGCATGGCATCGACCAGCATGCTGGCTGCGCCCTGGGTCACGGCGGTGGAGAATGAGCTGGCCGGTGTCGGCTTGTACTGGCCGGTCTGGTCGCGAAAACCGTACACCGCGGCCACCAGCGGACCTTTCGGGCGTGGCAGCGCGAGCAGATCCTGATAGGTCGAGGTGCGCGGGGTGAGAGTTGGTGGATGCTGATCGGCAGACATGGGTTCGCGTACGGCGCAACCCTGCAGTACAGCCATCATCCCTATGGCTACGAATAGGCTTCTCATGGCCTTTGTTTCTCCTTGGGGTCATTTGCCGATGATGATTTCGGACATTTCGCCGGTGAGCCGGTCGGTGATTTCGACGATCAGCATGCCGGCGTCGCCGTTGTAGACGCGTACGAAGAAGTCGTCGGTGGTTATCGCGCCGGTCTTGCCGTCTCTTGCGTCGTTGAGCAGATCATTCAACAGGCGTGATTCGAGCTGGCTGGTGAAGCGATCCAGTGTCGACTGGTTGCCCAGCAGCGAGGAGCGATCCAGCGCGTCCGGGTCCTTCTTGCTGTTCTGCGCCTGCGCGTTGCCCAGCAGCCAGGCACCGTTGAGCGGGCTGCCGCCGAAGGATGGATTGATCGGGGTGTAGACCAGTTCGGTGGCGCTGGCGCCGGCACTGAGCAGCAGGCTGCCGAGCAGCGCGCCGAGAGTCTTGCGGGTGTGCTGTTTCATAACTCGTCCTTGGCCATGTCTATGTTGTCTTCGAACAGCGCTTCGATCTTGCGCCGATTGATCTCCTCCACCACGAAGTCGGCCGCCTCGTAGGCCGGCTCCTTCATGTCCGCCACGTTGGGCTGCAGGAAGCGCCGATACAGCGTCTGGTTCTCGTGCTCGACCCAGACCAGAACGCCCCAGCGCGCCGAGGGCCTTTCCTTGACCGCAAGGTTGAAGTCCAGGCCGCTGATGTCGTTCAGGCGTTCGCAGAAGCGCACGTAGAATTCGTGTCCGGAGCGGGAGATGGTGTTGTCGGTGATGAACCCCTGCAGCTCGGCTTCGTCGCCGTGGGCGCTCAGACCCAACAGCAGCAGAAGCAGTCCGGCGGTGCGTTTCACGACACCGCCTCGCCGACGTGGGCCAGCACCAGTGATGCCCCCTGCGCGCGATTACTGGCGCCGAGCTTGCGCAGCGCGTTGTGCACGTGGCTCTTGATGGTGTGGATGCTCAGGTGCAACTTTTCACCGATGGCTGCGTTGGACAGGCCTTGCCCGGCGAGGGCGAGGATCTGCTTTTCCCGCAGCGTCAGTTCGTCGATCACCTGATGCGAGTTGCTGAGCTGACGGTAGCGGCACAGCAGCGTTTCCATCAGCTGCCTGGGCAGCCAGTCACCCCCCGCAAGCATGGCCTGGACGCCGCGCACGAAGATGTTGCGTGGGGTTGCGCGGTAGAACACGCCACGGATCCATGGGTGCGTTTCGACCAGTCGCCGCGCCTGATCCGGCTGGGCGTTGATCAGCGCTACCGGAGCGTCGCCGACCTGCCGCAGCAGGTGGATGCATTCGTCGCGGTCGAAGCTGGCGACGTCGAGCAGGATCAACGCAGCATCCGCCTGTTCCGGTCGTGGAGCGGTCATGTGGACGAGGGTGCAGTCGGGGCCGTCGTGGAGGTGCTGACGCAGTGTGCTGTGGAGAAGCCTGCTGGCGGAAAGCAGCATTACGCGAGGTTGGGCGGGCTGGAAAGCCGACACAGCGTGATCGTTCATTCGCATGTCCTTTGCTGAATGTGGGTGGGAATCCGTGATTTGTCGTACTCGACAGTGGTGCGTTACGGAGCGCACTTGAAAGTAGTTCAGCTGTGCGACAAAAAAAAGTCAAAAGATGAATTTGGTGTCAGATTGCCGACGAAGCGTGATTGGGAAGTTCTGCTGGCCGCGCTTCAGCGTTGCTCCTACAGTCTGTGTTCTGAACGGAAGCCGCTCATGCGGCCTCATGGACAAGGAGATTCGCAAATGGGTGATCCGCTTTTCTGGCTGGTGTTCTTTTCGGCTGCGCTGGCACTGAATCTTTCGCCCGGGCCGGATCTGCTCTACGTGATTTCGCGAACGCTGAGCGGCGGCCGCCGCATCGGCATCATCTCCGCATGCGGTGTATGCAGCGGGGCGCTGGTGCACGTGGCGTTCGCCGCGCTGGGCATCTCGGCCATTCTTGCCACCTCGGCGCTCGCCTTTACGGCGGTCAAGTACGTGGGGGCCGCCTATCTGCTGTATCTCGGCTATCAGGCGCTGCGCTCGGCCGGTAGCGGGACGGCGCCGGCCCTCAAGGCAGCGCCGCGAGTGTCCGCTTGGAAGGCCTATCGCCAGGGTGTGCTGGTCGATCTGCTCAATCCCAAGGCGGCGATCTTCTTTATGGCGTTCCTCCCGCAGTTCGTTCGTCCCGAGCATGGTGCGGTGCCGCTGCAGTTGCTGGTGCTCGGTATGCTGGTGGTCGTGGTGGCGATCATTGTCGAAAGCGCGTTGGTTTTGCTGGCGGCGCGTGCCACGCAGACGCTGCGCAACAATCCGGCCGTCAGCCAGTGGCTTGACCGGGCGCTGGGCTCGGTGCTCATCGCGCTTGGCATCCGTCTGGGGTTGAGTGAGCGCATCTGAAGGGAATTTGATCCGCTCTGCGCGGCTCTCAACAGGGGAGGGCCGGCAACCGGCCGTCCATGATGGGAGCTGCGTATGTCACAGCAGAGCAAGAACACCTCGGCCAGCCTGATCCCCTGCCTGCGCTATCGCGACGTGGCCAAGGCCATCGACTGGCTTCGTCACGCCTTTGGTTTCGAGTGCCAGCGCCAGTACCGCGACGAGCAGGTCGGCATCACCCACGCGCAACTTGCCTTTGGCAACGGCATGCTGATGGTCGGGCCGGTAGCGGATTCCGAATATGGTCGTCAGCTACGCCAGCCCGATGAAATCGGTGGCGCGTCGACCCAGGGTATCTATGTGATCGTCAACAGCGCCGATGCGCTCTACGCCCAGGCCAAGGCCGCCGGGGCGCAGATCGTCGTCGAGCTCAAGGACGAAGATTACGGCGGTCGCGGTTTCACCTGCCGTGATATCGAAGGGCATCTGTGGAGCTTCGGTACCTACGATCCCTGGGCTGACGAGGCCGCCGGGACGGTCGCCCAGGCCTGAGCGCGCCGACCATCGGGGGGAATGATCTCGCCGTTGTCGCTGTCACCTTAACTACGACAGCAGACTGCGGAGGAACGACGATGGCCCACGGAAATCTCTACGGCGCCCTGGTGGTACTCACCGGCGCTTCCAGCGGCATTGGCCGCGCGGCGGCGCAGGCGTTTGCCCGTCAGGGCGCGCGGCTGGTGCTTGCCGCTCGCGACGCCGAGGCGTTGGCGGAAACCGCCGATGAATGCCGCGCGCTTGGCGGCGAGGTTCTGGTGGTGCCCACCGACGTTACCCACAGCGACGAGGTCGAAGCGCTGGCCAGCGCCGCGGCGGAGTTCGGGCAGGGGCGCATCGATGTGTGGATCAACAATGCCGGCATCGGTGCGGTCGGCGCGTTCGACGAGACGCCCCTGGACGCTCACGAGCAGGTGGTGCAGACCGATCTGCTCGGCTACCTGCGCGGCGCCCATGTCGTGCTGCCGTATTTCAAGCAGCAGCAGAGCGGTGTGTTGATCAATACGCTGTCGGTCGGCAGCTGGGTGGCGCAACCGTTCGCGGCGGCCTATTCGGCTAGCAAGTTTGGCCTGCGCGGCCTTTCCCAGGCGCTGCGTGGCGAGCTGGGTGCCTGGCCGGGCATTCATATCTGCGATGTGTACCCCGGTATTGTCGATACCCCCGGTTTTCGTGACGGTGGCAACTATGCTGGGCGCTCGCTGCAGCCACCGCCACCGTTGCTCGATCCCCGTGACGTGGCCAACGCGATGGTCAGCCTGGCGCTGCACCCGCGGCATACCACCTCGGTCGGGGCGACCGCGACATTGCTGCGGCTGGCGCATTTCCTCACGCCTGGCTTCGATCGCCTCAATGGCCTGCTGACCGGTTTTGCCCTCGGGCGTGCGCAGCGGGTGGCGCCTTCGTCAGGCAATCTCTTTCATCCGCCGCTGGGCCAGCGACGGATCGACGGTGGCTGGCGCTCTTCACCGGACGATGACAAGCGCTGGCTATTGATTGGCGGCATCGCTGTGGGACTGATCGGCCTTGGCGTGCGCCTGGCGCGGCGCCGCTGAGCGCGCTGTCAGCGCACCTTCGGCGCGGCACTGACACCTTCGAGCGTGGCGAAGGAGGTGTCCTTGGCCGTCAGCAGGAAGTCGCGCATGAAAGGTGAATCGAGCATGTCGGAGCGGATGCCGGCGTACAGTGTGGCGAACAGCCCCTTGTCGCCCAGCCGTTTGGCGGTGACGTAGCCGCGCGAGCTGTACTCGTGCAGTGCCCAGTTCGGCAGTGAGCAGACGCCGCGCCCGGATGCCACCAGCTGCATCATCATCACCGTGAGTTCCGAGGTGCGCACCTGCGCCGGCTCGATGTCGGCGGGTTCGAGGAAGCGGGTGAAGATATCCAGGCGGTCGCGTTCGATGGGATAGGTGATCAACGTTTCACTGGCCAGATCTTCCGGGCGGATATACGGCCGCGCGGCGAGTGCATGCTGGTTCGCCACCGCCAGCAGCGCCTCGTAGGTGAACAGCGGCACGTAGGTGATGCCGGGCAGCTCCAGTGGATCGGAGGTAACCACCAGATCGAGATCACCGCGCGCCAAGGCCGGCAGCGGGGCGAAGGAGAAGCCCGAGGCCAGATCCAGCTCGACCTCGGGCCAGGCATCGCGGAACTGGTCGATGGTCGGCATCAGCCACTGAAAGCAGCTGTGGCACTCGATCGCCATGTGCAGCCGCCCGGCTGTGCCGCCGGCCAGCCGTGCAAGATCACGCTCCGCGCTGCGTAGCTGCGGCAGCATCAGATCCGCCAGTTGCAGCAGACGCAGGCCCGCGCTGGTGAAGCGTACCGGGCGCGTCTTGCGCACGAACAGCTGCAAGCCCAGGCGTTCTTCCAGTTCCTTGAATTGATGCGACAGCGCCGATTGCGTCAGGTGCAGGCGTTCGGCGGCTTCGACGAGACTGTCGGTTTCCCGAAGTGCATGAAGCGTCTTCAGGTGACGAATTTCCAGCATGCCGAACTACCTTGCGAAGCGGGAGCGTTGCGCAGCTGAATGACAGACGCGGCGTCCCGGAAATGGATATGCAAATGAGCAACGCTCATCCGCCGCAAGTGTGTCCTAGCATCCCGATGCTGTCGAGTCGCCGCTATGCGTTGGCGCCGGGTACTTTTTAGAACCAGAGCCGGGTAACCATATAGGCCAGGCCAAAGAAGAACAGCAGCGCAGCGACGATCATCGCGCCGTCGCGGGCCATCATGCCCAGCCCGAGCACGCTCAATGCCGCACCGGCAGTGGAGTTGCCGAACGGGATCAGCTCCAGCGGCGGCATGGTGGCCGCGATTGCCAGGCACAGCACGGCATTCAATCGATTCGCCAGGCCGTTGGTAAGGAAGGTCAGCCGCCGCTTGAGCAGGCGGTCGACGAAGCCGGCAATGTGATGCAGAAAGGCTATGGCCTTGTCGTACTTGCTGCGCGAGGTGCTACGCCGCAGCAGCCATTTGGGTAGCCAGAAGTGCTTGCGCCCGATCAGCAGCTGAATCGCAATCAGTGAAACCATCACCGCGAACACGCTGGGCAATCCGGGAATTCCCGACAGCGGCGAGAACACCAGCAACCCTGGCACCAGCAACAGGGCACCGAAGCTGCGCTCATCGGTGGCTTGCAGCATGCACTCGATGGTCACCGGCTGGTCGGCTTCGCCGGCCTGTTCGAGACGCTGCAGCAGGCTTTCGAGATTTTGCGGTGGCTGATCCGGGTTCATGAATGGGCCTGATAAAGAAGGTCTTCGTTAGAGGCCTGCCTGACCGAAATGCTCCTGCATGAATATTTCTATATTTCAAATGTAATTACGTGAGTTTGTTTCACGTGATCATGGCGCGGACAATCAGCGCATTCATGCAGAACGACATTCGGAGTGAGAAATGGCTGTAGCGCATAACCTCGGTTTTCCACGCATTGGTGCGGACCGCGAGCTGAAGAAGGCCCTAGAGGCATACTGGAAGGGTGAGCTGGACGAGCTGGGGTTGCGCCAGGTTGGTCGCCAGCTACGTGCGCAGCATTGGCAGGCCCAGGCCGATGCCGGCATCCAGTTGCTGCCGGTGGGCGACTTCGCCTGGTATGACCAGGTTCTTACGCATTCGCTGATGTTCGGCGTGGTGCCGCAGCGCTTCCGCCCGGCCGATGGCCAACCGACGCTGGACACAGTGTTTGCCATGGCCCGGGGCGTGACCAGTAGCTGCTGCGGTGGCGGCCAGGCCCAGGAAATGACCAAGTGGTTCGATACCAACTATCACTACCTGGTGCCGGAGTTCACCGTCGATCAGCAGTTCCAGCTGTCCTGGTCGCAACTGTTCGAGGAAGTCGAGGAGGCGCAGGCGCTGGGTCACGCGATCAAGCCGGTGCTGGTCGGACCGCTGACCTATCTCTGGTTGGGTAAGCTCAAGGGCGAAGATACCGAGGGCTTCGACAAGCTGGAACTGCTCGAGCGACTGCTGCCGGTCTATGGTGAGGTGCTCGACCGGCTGGCGGCGCAGGGCATCGAGTGGGTGCAGATCGACGAGCCGATCCTCGCCCTCGACCTGCCGCAGGACTGGAAGAACGCCTTCGAGCGTGCCTACAACCTGCTGCAGCGCGCCCCGCTGAAGAAGCTGGTCGCCACCTATTTTGGCGGACTGGAGGACAACCTCAGCCTGGCCGCTGCGCTGCCGGTGGACGGCCTGCACATCGATCTGGTGCGTGCGCCGGAGCAGTACCCGCTGATTCTCGACTGGTTGCCGACCTACAAGGTGCTGTCACTGGGGTTGGTCAATGGGCGCAACGTCTGGCGCTGCGATCTGGACAAGGCCCTGGAAGTCGCGCGGCATGCCGCCGAGCGGCTGGGTGACCGCCTCTGGCTGGCGCCTTCCTGCTCGCTGCTGCACAGCCCGGTGGACCTGGAGCGCGAAGACCGGCTCGATCATGAACTGAAAGGCTGGCTGGCCTTTGCCGTGCAGAAGTGCGCCGAAGTGGCGACGCTGGCCCGTGCCATCAATGAGCCGACGAATGAGGATGTGGTGGTCGAGCTGGCGCGCAGCCGTGCGGTGCAGGCGGCACGTCAGCACTCGCCGCGCATCCACAAGCCACAGGTCCAGACACGCCTGAGTGCAATCCAGCCGCAGGACAGCCAGCGCACGTCGGTGTTCGCTGCGCGAATCGAACAGCAGCGCGCGCGGCTCGACCTGCCGGCGTTCCCAACCACGACCATTGGCTCGTTCCCGCAGACGCCGGCGATCCGCCTGGCGCGGCAGGCCTATAAGCAGGGCAGGTTGTCGCTCGGCGATTACACCGAGGCGATGCAGGCCGAGATCCGCCATGCGGTGGCGGTGCAGGAGCAGATCGGCCTCGATGTACTGGTGCATGGCGAAGCGGAGCGCAACGACATGGTCGAATACTTCGCCGAGCAGCTCGATGGCTATGCCTTCACCCGTTTCGGCTGGGTGCAGAGCTATGGCTCGCGTTGCGTGAAACCGGCGGTGATCTACGGCGACCTCAGCCGCCCGCAGCCGATGACCGTCGACTGGATTCGCTACGCCCAGCAGCAGACCGACCGCGTCATGAAGGGCATGCTCACCGGACCGGTAACCATGCTGATGTGGTCGTTCGCTCGTGAGGACGTTTCGCGTGAGGTGCAGGCACGGCAGCTGGCGCTGGCGATCCGCGACGAGGTCTGCGATCTGGAAGCCGCCGGCATCCGCATCATCCAGATCGACGAGGCGGCGTTTCGCGAGGGCTTGCCGTTGCGTCGCGCGCAGTGGCAGCACTATCTGGACTGGGCGGTCGAGGCGTTCCGTCTGTGCGCCAGTGGCGTGCGTGACGAGACGCAGATCCATACGCACATGTGCTACAGCGAGTTCAACGACGTCATCGAGTCCATCGCGGCGATGGATGCCGATGTCATCACCATCGAGACCTCGCGTTCGCAGATGGAGCTGCTCGAAGCCTTCCGCGCCTTCGACTATCCCAATGACATCGGCCCGGGGGTCTACGACATCCACTCGCCACGCGTGCCGGACACCGCAGAAATGGTGCAGCTGCTGGAGAAGGCCGCCGAGCGCATCCCCGCCGAGCGGCTCTGGGTCAATCCGGATTGCGGGTTGAAGACCCGCGCCTGGCCGGAGACCGAGGCGGCGCTGGTGAACATGGTGGCCGCGGCCCGTCAGCTGCGTGCGTTGCGCAACGCCAAGGTCGCCTGAGGTCGACGCGGGCGCAGCGCTCCAGTGCGGGCGCTGCGCCGTGGTGCGTCAGCCCTGGGCGACGTGGTCGAAGTGGGTCAGTCGCTCGGCTGTCCGGCTATCCAGATAACGCTGCACAAGTGCGACCTCCGCGGGTTGCATGAACAGGCCGAGCTTGGTGCGGCGCCAAAGGATGTCTTCTGCCGTCTGCGCCCATTCCTCGACCATCAGGTAGTCCACCTCGCGCGCATGCAGGCCGGCGCCAAAACACTCGCCAAGGTCCTGCAGTGAATCGGTGCCCTTGAGCAGCAGCCAGCTGCGGCTGCCGTAGGTGCGTGCCCAGCGCCGGGCAATCGGACCGGGCAGCCACGGATAACTGGCGCAGAGTGCGTGGGCCAGCGCCGATGGTTCGTCCAGATGCTCACCGCCAGGCAGCGCCGCGTCGTGCGTCCAGGGTCTTTTCATTTCGGGAAACAGCGGCGCCAGCTGCGCCAGTGCCGCTTCGGCGAGCTTGCGATAGGTGGTCAGCTTGCCGCCGAATACCGAGAGCAGCGGCCCCTCGCCGGCGCTGTCGCTGAGCGTCAGCGTGTAATCGCGGGTGATCGCCGAGGGCTGGTCGGACTCGTCATCGCACAGCGGTCTGACCCCGGCATAGCTGTAGCGGATGTCGGCGCGGCTCAGCTGATGCTTGAAGTGCGCGTTGACGATGGCCAGCAGGTAATCGATCTCCGCGTCGGTGATCCGCACCTGTGTCGGATCGCCGTGGTACTCGTGGTCGGTGGTGCCGATCAGACTGAACTGGCCGAGGTACGGCGTAATGAACACGATGCGCCGGTCTTCGTTCTGCAGGATGTAGGCGTGGTCACCCTCATAGAGTTTCGGCACGACGATATGGCTGCCCTGGATCAGGCGCATGCCGTGAGGCGAAGTCTGCCGCAGTTGCTCTTCGATGAACGAGGCTACCCAAGGACCCGTGGCGTTGACCAGCGCGCGGGCGCGGATCGAAAAGCGGCTGCCATCCTGGCGCTCCAGATGCAGGTGCCAGAGCGCCTTGCTGCTGCGTGCACTGACGCAGCGAGTGCGGGGGTGGATATGGGCACCCAGCTCGCGTGCGGCCATCGCGTTGAGTACAACGAGGCGCGCATCGTCGACCCAGCAATCGGCATATTCGAAGCCGTGGGTGATCTCATCCTTCAGTGGGCTATCGGCGCCGAAACGCAGGCTGCGCGAACCACCGAGCTTCTCGCGTTTGCCGAGGTGATCGTAAAGAAACAGGCCGGTGCGGATCATCCATGACGGGCGTAGATGCGGACGGTAGGGCAGCACGAAGCGTAGCGGGGTGACGATGTGCGGCGCCTTGGCCAGCAGCACTTCGCGCTCGGCCAGCGCCTCGCGGACCAGGCGCAGCTCGTAATGTTCGAGATAGCGCAGGCCCCCGTGCACCAGCTTACTGCTGGCGGAGGAGGTGTGTTCGGCCAGGTCGCCCTGTTCGCAGAGGAACACCGACAGGCCGCGCCCGGCGGCATCCGCGGCAATCCCTGCGCCATTGATGCCGCCGCCCACCACGGCCAGGTCGTAGACTTCCGCGAGCGGTGCAAGAAGAGGATGATTCATGGGCGCTTATAACTACCGATTCTTTGTTGCGTTACGTTACCGCCATTCATTAACCAATAGCACTACCAAGCCATGACACCAGCCATCGACCTGTTGAAAAAAGCCCGAGCCGAGCACGCCGTACACAGCTACGAGCACGATCCGAAATCCGCCTCCTATGGTCTGGAAGCAGCCGAAAAGCTCGGGTTGGAGCCGGCACGGGTATTCAAGACGCTGCTCGCTTGCAGCGAGAAGAACGAGCTGCTGGTCGCCGTGGTGCCTGTCGCCGGCACCCTGGATCTCAAGGCGCTGGCTCAGGCGGCCGGCGTGAAAAAGGTCGAGATGGCAGACCCTATGGCGGCCCAGCGTGCCACCGGTTACCTGGTTGGTGGTATCAGTCCGCTGGGGCAGAAGAAGCGCCTGCGCACCTTTCTCGACAGCTCTGCGCAGGCGCACGCCACCATCTATGTCAGCGCCGGTCGTCGCGGACTGGAAGTGGAGCTGGCGCCGGCTGTGCTCGCCGAGCATACGAAGGCCATGTTCGCTGCAATCGGGCGTGCCTAGAGATCCGTCACGCTGCCTTTTTTGATGTCGGTTTTTTTCTACTGAAAAAGGCAAGCGCTTTCTTTCCATAGCGTGATGGCGTCGAGCTATATTGAGTGCTCCGCTGGCTGCCAGAACGAGATCCTTTTGAATTTATCCGCCGTGGCTACGAGGCCAGGACCTTCCTTCGCGGTGCGCGCCTTCTTTCCCCGGGCCATAGGACTGGCGGTCGGTTTCATCTGTGTGGCCGTCGTCTTGCTGGACAGACAAACGCCCGGGTGGGTATGGGGGTTGCTGGTCGGCTTCTGCTTCATCTGGCCATCCTTGGCGCTGAGCCTGTCCCAGCGGGCCCGTTCGGCAACCATCAGCGAACGCCGATTCGTGCTGTTCGACTCGCTGATGGGCGGTTTCTGGGTCGCCACGATGGGATTCAACGTGCTGCCTTCGGCCATGCTGGTGTCGATGATGGCGATGAACAACACCGCCACCGGCGGTGCGCGATTCGTCTTGCAGGGTCTGTTGGCGCAGCTGATCGGCGCGGGACTTTCGGTGCTGGTACTGGGCTTTGAATTTTCCCCGTATACCAGTCAGCTGCAGATGTATGCGTGTCTGCCCATGCTGGTAGTGCATCCGCTGACCATCGGCATGGTGCTCTATCGCCTGGCATCTCAGCTCGGTGAAAACAAGCGGGCGCTGCGCAGTCTGAGCCGTACAGACAGCCTCACCGGCCTGTTCAATCGTGGCTACTGGAACGAGTTGCTGCAGCTGGAGTTTGCCCACTGCAGGGCGACCCGCGGCGTCGCCAGCCTGGCACTGATCGATCTGGACAATTTCAAGCTGGTCAATGACCGGCATGGCCATGTCATTGGGGACGAGCTGCTGCGTCAGGTCGGCCAGTGCATCCGGCGCAACCTGCGTGCCGAGGACATGCCCGGGCGTTACGGCGGGGATGAATTCTGCGTCGTGCTGCCGGGTGCGCGTGCGCAGGACGCCTGGGAAGTGCTCGAGCGGCTGCGCACCGAAATTGCTGCGCTGGACTTCCCGTTGGCGCCCATGCTGAGCGCCAGCCTGAGCATCGGCATTGCCGAGTGCGACCCGCGCATGAGTGATGTGCTCGCTTGGGTACATGCCGCCGATTCGGCGTTGTACGACGCCAAACGCCTCGGGCGAAATCGCATTTCCTTGGCGCAGCCGCTGCAGCGTGAGGATGCTGCGGTGGCACTCGCTGCCGACTGACTGATTCAGCAGAACGGCCGGCCAAGGTGGCCTCCCCGGTCAGGAGTGGCTGCGGATGGCCTCGAGCGCCGAGCGCTCGTCCTGGATTTCCGCGGCGGTTCGCAGCCCCAGGCGGCGAAATACCGGTAGCGGTGGACACCAGCCCTGCAGCGCGTGCTGCAGCAGAAAGCCGCCCACCACCAGCGGAATGCCGAGGAATTTGCGGTCGACGGTCAGGCCCAGCACAGCGCCGGCTACGACCAGTGTTGCCGCATTCGCTTCAAGAGTGCGCTCGATGTCCCATTCCCGATCCAGCTCACGCAACCGACGGCCGATCTGTTGCGGGTGTTGTCGGTAGTACTCCACTGAGCGCTCGGTGCGCCGTCGAATCTGCTGGTTGACGTGTTCTGCGGTGTGCGCCGGAACCCTGTTCACGGTTGAGGGAAGTGCCATGGGAGTCGCCTCCTGTCTGCAGTTGTCTGGGATGACTTCACTGCATTAGGTAGGCGATAGTCCCGGCAGGTTCAGTGCGAATCATGCGCCAAGGCGCTGCAGCAAAGCCTCGGTGTCGGCTGCACCCATCATGCGTGCAGCGGCCAGCACCGTTGCGCCGTTGCTATCGCTGGCCCGCGGATCGGCGCCCTGCGTCGCCAGGTACTCGACAATTGCCACACGGTTGAACATTGCCGCCATCATCAGCGCGGTCTTGCCATCCTCACAGCGGCTTTCGACGTCGGCGCCGTGCTCGAGCAACAGTTTGACCATCGCCAGGTCACCCTTGAACGCAGCGCCGGCAAGCGGTGTGTGTCCGCGACGGTTACGCAGCTGCGGATCGGCGCCGTGTTGCAGCAGTAACCGGCTGGCGTCGAGGTGGCCGTGGTAGCTGGCGAGCATCAGCAGGCTGTCGCCAGCGTGGTTGCACAGGTTGGCAGGCATGCCCTGGACGAGCAGTTCACCGAGGCGGGCGCTGTCGCCGCCGCGGGCGCTATCGAACACCTGCTCGGCAAAGGCCAGGGTGGCGTCATCCAGCTCCGGTAGCGGCTTGGGTGCTTGCGACATGACTGTTCTCCGTTCGACTGTAGGGCGGTTGCGTTTGCTGAGTTGTAGCCGATTGTCCAGCCGCCGGCCGGGCTGCGCCAGGCAAGGCTTTCTATGCGGCGGATAGGGGTGCTGTATGTCATGCAGCAACGATGCGGAGACAAGTCGGTGCGCTATCAGAACCCGGCATTCTGCGGTTCTGGTCTGATGTTCCGAGTGGGGTGGATCGGCAGCCCATCAGTCAGGTTCGCCGCCACACCCCCAGCACCAAGACGGTCCGGTTATGGCAGTATCAGGCGCCTGTGACCTCCGACTGCCTCCATCATGAAGCCTGAAGATCTCGAACGTCTGGTAACGCAGACGATGCCCTACGGTAAATACAAAGGCCGGTTGATCGCCGACCTGCCCGGCCATTATCTCAATTGGTTCGCGCGCGTTGGCTTCCCGCCCGGCAGCCTCGGCCAGCTGCTCGCGCTGATGCACGAGATCGATCACAACGGGCTCTCGGCCCTGCTCGAACCGCTACGCCGGCGCAACGCATAGTGGGTAGTCCCGGCGCGGCTGGCAGCTATTGCTCGAGTTCCTGGCGCAGCGCTTCCAATGCAGGTGCGGCATAGATGCCCACTTCCACCGCCAGCTCCATCAGCCGCGGCACGTCGCAGGTATAGACCAGCACTGCCTGCAGCTCGTCATCCAGTGGTTCGCTGAAGTCCACCAGCACGTAGCCGCCTTTCTCGGGATAGAGGCTGCTCAGCTGCACCTGAATGCGATTCAATGCCGTCAGCGGCTCGGTCTTGGCGAGCTGCTTGGGCTTGAGAATGAAGGTCACGCTGTCGCCGAAGGAGGCGACGATCTCGCTGAAGAGCGTCTGGTAATCATCGGCCTGGAACAGCACCGTTTCCGGAAGGCTACCCACTACCACCCATTCACCCAGCGGGATAGGGAAGCTGTCGTCGTAATTGATGTCGGGGTTGGCCTTCAGAAAGGCTTGCGGATCGGCGTAGGCCTGAGCGGCCTCATCGGCGACGTGGGCGATTTCCTCGTCAGTCATGCAGCCGGAGCTGATGAGGGTGATCAGTTCGGCAAGTTGTTCTTTCATGGGCAGTCCTGAGGTAGTGAGCGCGCAAGGATAACCAAGCTCATCGGTTCGTGCGCGTCCTGCCAGGCGGGAGCACCGTTGCGTTAGGCATATGCAAAGCAGTTCTAAGCTTATTCTGTTTCTGGAGGATTGCCGCTGCGCTGTGATAGCGTCCCGTCTGCGACAAGCTGCCGCACACATAAGAGAGCGTCGGGATCACGATGCCGGTGGCGCGACAGCATAACTACAACAGCTGATGAGGCCTTTCATGAAACTAACTCGCTGGCCCTTGGCCGGTGTGACTGCGTTGTTGCTGACAATGCAGGCACAGGCTGCCGACGGGCAAAAGATCTATGCGCAAGGGGGCGCCAATCCTGCCGCGATGGCATGTGGCACCTGCCACGGCGCCGATGGCATGGGAATGGCGGCTGCAGGCTTTCCGCGCCTTGCGGGAATTGATGCTGCCTACACGCGCAAGCAGCTTGCTGATTTCCGCTCGGGTAGCCGCGCCAATCCGATCATGCAGCCAATCGCTGCTGCGCTGAGCGATGACGAGATCCAGGCCATCGCTGCGACCCTGGAGGCAATGCCAGCACCGTCGTACGCCGCCATCGGCCGTGCGGAGAAAGCCGAAGGTGCCGGCGCCACGCTGGCATTGCGAGGCGCCTGGGGGCGCAATATTCCCGAGTGCGTGGCATGCCATGGGCCGGGCGGCGTGGGCGTCGGCGAGAGCTTTCCGCCGCTGGCTGGGCAGTCGGCGCAGTATCTCAGTGCGCAGCTCAACTCCTGGCGTCAGGGTACGCGCAAGAATGATCCGAATGACCTGATGGGGCATATCGCCCGCTCCATGACCGATGCCGAGGTCCAGGCGGTATCGGAATACTTCGCCAGCGTGGGACTCAAGGAGGTCAGCCAATGAGAGCGCACCTGATGCTCGGCCTGCTGGCCATGGCTGTCGGCAGCCCGCTACATGCTGCCGAAATCAAGATGGACGACCAGTCGCAGCTGACTCAGCAGACGTCGAAGGAATCCGGCGAGCAGTATTTTCAGCCTCCCAAGGAGAGCGAGCTGCCCGCCAATGCCTACGGCGAGCTTGTTCAGCAGGGACGGGCGATTTTCGTCGACACTCAGAAATATGCAGCCGAATACGTCGGCAATGGCATGAACTGCACCAATTGCCACATCGAACAAGGTCGCAAGGCCAACTCCGCTCCCCTGTGGGGCGCCTATCCGATGTATCCGGCCTACCGGAAGAAGAATGACAAGGTCAACAGCTACGCCGAGCGGGTGCAGGGCTGCTTCCAGTTCAGCATGAACGGCAAGCCGCCGGCCGCCGATAGTCACGTGATCAATGCATTGACGGCCTATTCCTACTGGCTGTCGACCGGAGCGCCGACCGGCCAGGAACTGCCGGGGCGTGCCTACCCAGAGGTTCCGCAGCCCAAGGCGGGATTCGACGTTGCCAAGGGCAAGCAGGTCTATGCCGAACAGTGTGCGATCTGCCACGGTGACAATGGCCAGGGCCAGAAGGCTGGCGACGGTTATGTCTTCCCACCGCTATGGGGCAAGGACTCGTTCAACTGGGGCGCCGGCATGCATCGGATCAATACCGCGGCGGCGTTCATCAAGGAGAGCATGCCGCTGGGCAAGGGTGGTTCGCTCAGTGACGACGACGCCTGGCATGTCGCCGCCTACATGAACAGCCATGAGCGGCCGCAGGATCCGCGCCTGGTCGAAGGCTCGGTGGAGAAGACGCGCGTGCGCTATCACGCCAACGACGGCGTCAATCTATACGGCCAGGAGGTCGGCGGAGTCGTGCTTGGGCAGGGCATAAAGTAGAACTGGCAAGTGCGTTGTGGAACCAAAGAGGGCGCCATCTGGCGCCCTCTTCATATCCGGACTACACGGTCACGCGATGATGCGTCAAATGGCTTAATTCCTGCCCCTGGAATCTGCGCAATGTTACGGATTCTTTCAGCTTTTCATGCACAATAGCCGCCATAAGAGGCGCTGGAATGATCGTGGTTGGCCAAGGCTAGCCGCCGTACCGTCCCACCGTCAGTACGATCAAGCCCTATTCGAGAGGAACGACTGTGTACAACGTCGTCATCAGCGGTACCGGCCTTTACACCCCTGCCAGCAGTATCTCCAACGACGAACTGGTGGAGTCCTTCAACATCTACGTGCAGCGCTTCAACAGCGAGAATGCCGCTGCCATCGAGGCCGGCGAGATCCAGCCGCTGCCGGAGTCCAGTTCCGCCTTTATCGAGAAAGCCTCCGGGATCAAAAGCCGCTATGTCACCGACAAGGCCGGCATCCTCGATCCTGAGCGCATGGTTCCGCGCATTCCCGAGCGCAGCAATGAGCAGTGGTCGATTCTCTGCGAGATGTCGGTCAAAGCGGCCGAAGAAGCCTTGGCCCGCGCCGGCAAGACGGCGGCCGACATCGATGGCGTGATCGTCGCCTGTTCGAATCTGCAACGCGCCTATCCAGCCATCGCCATCGAAGTGCAGGCCGCGCTCGGTATCAAGGGTTTCGGCTTCGACATGAACGTCGCCTGCTCGTCCGCGACCTTCGGTATTCAGAACGCGGTGAACAGCATCAAGCTGGGGCAGGCGCGCGCGATTCTCATGGTCAACCCGGAAATCTGCACCGGACACATGAACTTCCGCGACCGCGATAGCCACTTCATCTTTGGCGATGCCTGTACTGCGGTGATCATCGAGCGCGAAGATCTGGCTACTTCCGAGCATCAGTGGGAAGTGCTGAGCACCAAGCTGGTAACCGAATTCTCGAACAACATCCGCAACAACTTCGGCTTCCTCAACCGTGCTGCCGAAGAGCACATGAACGATCCGGACAAGCTGTTCATCCAGGAAGGTCGCAAGGTGTTCAAGGAAGTCTGCCCGATGGTGGCGGAGCTGATCGGCGAGCACCTGGGCGAGAACGGCATTGCGGTGGAATCGGTGAAGCGCTTCTGGCTGCACCAGGCCAACCTGAACATGAACCATCTGATCGTGCGCAAGCTGCTCGGCCGTGACGCTACCGAGCAAGAGGCGCCGGTGATCCTCGACACTTACGCCAACACCAGTTCGGCCGGCTCGGTGATCGCCTTCCACAAGCATCAGGACGACCTGCCCAGCGGCAGCCTTGGCGTGCTCAGCTCGTTCGGCGCCGGCTATTCGATCGGCAGCGTGATCCTGCGCAAGCGCTGATCGTCAGCGCTGGCCGCAGCAGCCGGTCAGCTCCCGCATACGACGCAGCACGGCGGTCATGCCGTTGCTGCGTGACGGCGACAGTTGCCGCGAAAGGCCGAGGCTGTTGAACCATTCAGCCATGTCCACCGCCGCCAGCTCGCCCGCATCCAGACCGTTCACCCTGGCCAGCAGTACGGCCAACAGCCCTCGGATGAGTCGGGCATCACTGGACGCGCGAAAATGCCATCGGCCCGCATGTGGCGTACCGATCAGCCACACGTGACTTTCGCAGCCTGATACCAGATTGGCTTCGCTACGCTCACTGTCGTCCAGCGGTTCCAGCCGTTCGCCCCACTGCATCAGCAGGCGTGCGCGCTGCTCCCAGCCGGCTGCCTGGGTGAAGGCGTTCAGTGCCTCGGCGGCGGTTTGCGGCAGACCAGTCATTGCAACAGCTCCAAGGACTGATCCAGCGCGCTGAAGAAGCGTTCCAGGTCGGCTTCATCGTTGTATAGCCCTAGCGAGACGCGCGTGGCGCCATCCAGGCCGAGATGCTTCATCAGCGGCATGGCGCAGTGATTGCCGCTGCGCACGGCGATGCCCTGTTCGGTGAGCAGGTGACCCAGATCGGCGTGATGCACGCCTTCGACGACGAAGCTGGCGAGGGCGAGCTGCGGCGAGCCGAGCAGGTGGATGCCGTCGCGTGCGGAAAGCCCGGCGAGCAGCTGAGCGTGCAGCGCCTGTTCATGACGGTCGACGGCGGTGAGGTCGAGCCCGGCCAGATAGTCCAGCGTGGCACCGAGGCCAATGACGCCAGAGATCGGTGGTGTTCCCGCCTCGAAACCCAGTGGCGCGGCGTGGAATTCAGCACTCTGGTAGTCGGCGATCCGCACCATCTCGCCGCCAAACTGCCAGTGACGCAGCTGCAGTAGTGATTCGCCGCGGCCATAGAGCGCACCGACGCCGTCCGGCCCGTAAAGCTTGTGGCTGGACAGCACATAGAAGTCGCAGCCCAGCGTGGTCATGTCATGGCGACCATGAACCACGCCTTGCGCACCGTCGACGACAGTCAGCGCGCCCTGTGCCTTGGCCAGGCGCATTAGCTGGTCGAGCGGCTGCCAGCAGCCGAGCACGTTGGACAGTTGACTCACCGCCAGCAAGCGCGTGCGCGGCCCGATCAGCGCAGCCGCCGCGGCGAGGTCGATACGCCCTGAGGCATCGATTGGCAGCACCTGCAACCTGGCATTGCGACGTTTGGCCAGCTGTTGCCAGGGCAGCAGATTGGCGTGATGTTCGAGGGCGCTGATGACGATTTCATCGTCGGCCTCGATCAGATGTTCCAGTCCGTAGGCGAGCAGATTCAGTGCTTCGGTCGCGCCACGGGTAAAGACGATTTCGGTCGGGCAGGCAGCATTCAGCCACTTCGCCACCTTGATGCGGGCGTCTTCGTAGGCGCGGGTGGCACGTTCGGCCGGCTGATGCTGGGCTCGATGCACATTGGCAGCGCCGCAGGTGTAATAGCCGCTGAGGGCATCGATCAGCGCCTGCGGCTTCTGAGCCGTGGCGGCGCTGTCGAGGTAGGTCTGGCCTTGTCCTTCGAGCACCGCCAGAGCGGGGAAGTCGGCACGCCAGGGAGAGAACAGGGCCATAAGCGGCAAACCTCCAGCTGCAGGGAATGCGGCAAGGCAGGCGCTTATGGCTCGCAGCTTGCCGCTGCTCCTGCGTCAGTTATGCGCGTGCAGCGCCTCGTTCAACTCGATGGCCGACTTGTGGGTCTTGCACTCCACTGCACCGGTCTGTGAGTTGCGACGGAACAGCAGGTCGCTCTGGCCGGCCAGTTCGCGGGCCTTGACCACCTTCACCAGCTGATCGTTCTCATCGAGCAGGCTGACCTTGGTTCCGGCGGTGATATACAGACCGGATTCCACGGTGTTGCGGTCGCCCAGCGGAATGCCGATACCCGCATTCGCGCCGATCAGGCAGCCCTCGCCGACGGAAATGACGATGTTGCCGCCACCGGAAAGCGTGCCCATGGTGGAGCAGCCGCCACCGAGGTCCGAGCCCTTGCCGACGAACACGCCGGCCGAGACGCGGCCTTCGATCATGCCTGGACCCTGGGTACCGGCATTGAAGTTGATGAAGCCTTCGTGCATCACGGTGGTGCCTTCACCCACATAGGCGCCGAGGCGCACACGGGCGGTGTCGGCGATACGCACGCCGGCCGGCACCACGTAGTCGGTCATCTTCGGGAACTTGTCTACCGAGAAGACTTCCAGCAGGTCGCCCTTCAGGCGCGCTTCCAATTGGCGCTCGGCAAGCTCGCCAAGGTCCACGGCGCCCTGGTTGGTCCAGGCGACGTTCGGCAGCAGCGGGAAGATGCCGGTCAGGTTCAGACCATGCGGCTTGGCCAGACGGTGGGAGAGCAGGTGCAGCTTGAGGTACGCCTCGGGCGTCGAGCTCAGCGGCGCGTCTTCGGCCAGCAGCGTCGCGACCAGCGGACGCTGGCTTTCGGCCAGGCGGGTCAGCAAGGCGTACTGCGTCGCATCGAGCGGCTTGAGTGCATCGGCCAGTTGGGCGGCCTGGCTGGTCGTGATGGTGATCGCCTGATTACCACCGGCGTAGCCGAGCAGCGGGGCAACGGCGGCTACCAGCTCGCCGGCCGGCTTCAGCAGCGGCTGCGCGTAGAAGACTTCCAGCCAGTCGCCCTGGCGGTTCTGGGTGCCGACGCCAAAGGCGAGGCTGAATAGGGTTGCGGACATAGGATTTCCTTTTTTGTCGGCCGCGCCGTCTGGTGGGCGGCTATCAGTTCGGCGCTGCCACTGCGGCAGCGTAAAGATCGGGCTTGAAGCCGATCAGGGTTCTACCGCCCAGGTCGAGTACAGGGCGTTTTATCATCGACGGTTGGGCCAACATCAGCTCGATGGCCCGGGCCTGGTCAAGATCGGCCTTTGCAGCGTCGTCCAGCTTGCGGAAGGTGGTGCCTGCACGGTTGAGAACGGTTTGCCAGCCGTGTTCGTTGCACCAGGCTTCCAGATGGGCGCGGTCTATGCCGGCGCTCTTGTAGTCATGGAAGTCGTAGCTCAGTCCGTGTTCGTCGAGCCAGGTACGGGCCTTTTTCATGGTGTCGCAGGCTTTGATTCCGTATAGGCACAAGCGCTGATCTGATCCGGACATAAACGACTCTCCAAAGGCTCCTGCAAAACTGGACGGCGGATTATGCCATGCCTGGCGGAGCGATGGATGGCGGAGCGTCAGCACACATGCCGTGCGTTCGGATCGAAGTCATGCTCGATTGTTGCGAGCCTCAGTCCTTGCCCATCTCGCCCAGCGCCTGATCGATTGCCTGGGCATTCTGCGGCCGTACCACGCGCCCCAGCTCCTGACCGTTCTCCAGCAGGATCAGGGTCGGCCAGAGTTTGACGCGAAAAGAACGCCCCAACGGTCGGCCCGGACCGTCCTCGATCTTCAGGTGATTGATGCCCTCCCGGTCGGCCAGCGCCTTGGCAATCCCCGGCTGCGCGGCACGGCAATGTCCGCACCATGCCGTGCCGAATTCCAACAGCACCGGCCCGTGCATGGCATCGACTTCGGTGCGGCTGGGTTCGGTCTGCGCATAGTGTTCAGTTATGTTCATGGCGAGGTCCTCCACATATCCATTCAGGTTCGAGCCTGCCACCAAACGGTCGTTCAGCCACCGCTCTCGACCTTTTACAGCGATGGTGTTGTCCATTGATGACAATCGCAACGGTGAGGTGACAAGTAATGGCGCGCAAGCATTTCGAGAATTTCGAAGCGATTTCTTCGGCGGTGCCTGCCGAGGATGCTTTCGAGGCGGTGATTGCCATCAAACGACGCGACAGCGACGAGCATGTGCAGGTATTCAAGATCGCCGATGGTCGTCGCTACGACTTGGCATCCGAAGCCGATGCGATTGCCGAGGCAGCGTTGACTAAAGTGATAGAGGTCAGCGACGACGGCGAGCTGATCTGGGAAGAGCACGCAATCTGAACCGGAGGCGTTGTATGAGTGATCACGACGAGCGTACCGAGCATGCGCATGAGCCGGCGGATGCCGATCGGCATGAGGAGCATCCGAAGGCGGATATTCCTGAGCACATGAAGCCGGAAAACCTGGAAAAGCTGCGCGACTACGGCAAGGACATGATCCCGCCTGGCGTGGCTTGAAGGTCGATGACCGGGCGGCTGGACCGCCCGGTGCGCTGTCAGAGCGTTTCGATGAAGTGGCGAATTCGCTGGGCTGCTTCGATGCATTCGGCTAGCGGTGCGACCAGTGCCATGCGAACGCGCCCAGCCCCTGGCGAAGCACCATCCACCTCGCGTGACAGGTACGAGCCGGGCACTACGGTGACGTGCTCGCGGGCGAAGAGCTCACAGGTGAATTGCTGGTCATCCATCGGCGTTTTCGGCCAGAGATAGAAGCCACCGTCCGGGCGTTGCACGTCCATGACCGGCGCGAGGATCTCAAGCACCGCATCGAACTTGGCGCGATACAGCTCGCGGTTTGCCCGTACGTGGATTTCGTCATTCCAGGCGGCAATGCTCGCCAGCTGGGTTTGCACCGGCATCGCGCAGCCGTGGTAGGTGCGATAGAGCAGGAAGGCCTTGAGGATTTCGGCGTCACCGGCGACGAAGCCTGAGCGCAGCCCAGGGAGGTTCGAACGCTTGGACAGGCTGTGGAAAACCACGCAGCGCTTGTAGTCGTTACGCCCGAGCGCGGCGCAGGCGGTCAGCAGGCCTGCTGGGGGATTGGCTTCGTCGAAATACAGTTCGCTGTAGCACTCATCCGCCGCGATGACGAAGTCGTACTGGTCGGCCAAGGCGATCAGCTTCTTCAGCGTTTCGAGCGGTACGAGGGCGCCGGTCGGGTTGCCCGGCGAGCAGAGAAAGAGGATCTGGCAGCGTTGCCAGACTTCTGCCGGTACTGCAGCGAAGTCCGGGTTGAAGCCGTTCTGCTCCAGGCACGGCAGATAGTGCGGCGTGGCGCCTGCCAGCAACGCTGCGCCTTCGTAGATCTGATAGAACGGGTTGGGGCTGACCACCAGGCCGTCCGTTTCGCGGTCGACCACGGCCTGCGTGAATGCAAACAAGGCTTCCCGCGTACCGTTCACCGGCAGCACATGCCGTGCAGGATCCAGGGCATCGGCTGCCAGACCGAAGCGCCGCTCGCACCACCGGGCAATGGTTTCACGTAGCGCAGGAATGCCAAGCGTGGTCGGGTATACCGCCAGCTGATCGAGATTGTCCGCCAGCGCCTGGGCAACGAAGTCCGGCGAGCGATGCTTGGGTTCACCGATCGATAGGGCGATGTGGCGCTTGTCAGTCGGGGCTTCGGCACCGGCGAGCAGGCCGCGCAGCTTTTCGAACGGGTAGGGATGCAGCAGATTCAGGGCGTTGTTCATGGGTGCAGTTCTTTCAGAGTGAGCGCGGCGAACGCCCCGCATTCGTGATGTCAGTCGTTGCGCCCGCCACCGTAGTAGGCGCAGCCACGCAAGGTCTGCCCGTCCAGGCGAAGTTCGACGCTCAGATGGCTGACGGTGCCGCTGGCACTGTCGACGCAGCGCTGCGGCGCAACCCAGAGGTCGAGCCGATGCTCGTTGGCCTCACTGGTAAAACTGAGCTGGCCGCCAGGCAACTGCTCCTCAAGATAGGGCAGAGCAATGGGCGACTCCCCTTGGCGCACCAGCAACATACCGCGCGTGGTCACTGTGACCGTCCAGCCGGGTTCATGTCCGCTGGCGCGAAGGATCAGCTGCTTGAAGTTATCCTCGTCGCAGCCGTGACCTTCTCGCTGCAGCCGGTAGATACGAGTGATAGAGAGCTGGCCTTCGACGCCCGGCTTCGCCTGGCTGAGCGTCCCACGCAGGTCGGCGAACAGTCGGTCCTGCGCATGGGTCATCAGCGCCTGCGCTTCTTCCTCAAATCCCGTATTTGCGTCCAGCAGCGTCAGCAGCCGTTGCCCCTGGCAGCTCTGCAGTTGCAGCTGACCATCGATCTGCCGAACCTCGCCTTGCAGGCGTTCGGTTGCCGGTTGTGCCGGGCTGCGATCAGCGAAAAAGGACTGGCAACCCGCCAGGGGCAGGAGCAGTACAGCCAGTAGCAGGCGGGAAGCGATCATTCAGGAGGCCCGGCATGTTTCGAAGGGACGGCAGCCCTGCGGCTGCCGCGGAGATGATTCAGTTGCCTTTGACGGCCTTACCGCCGACGCGGCCTTCTTCGAGCATGATCTGGTATTCCTTGCCATCGGTTTCGACCTGATGCAGGCGAACCAGCAGATAGTCCCAATCCTTGGCGAACCAGAGGATGGTTTCGCGCTTGCTCTGGGTCGGATCCCGCACGCGCTCGACCTTGATCGCATCGACCTGACCGGCCTTGGTGCTGACCTTCTCTTCGCCAAGTACACGGAAATCGTAGGTTTCGATCTCATCGCCATCGACGACCTGATAGCTCATGCTTTTCTTGCCGGCCGCCACTTCGTGCTGCAGAGCCAATTGATAGGTGGACTTGTCCAACAATCCGCGATGCAGCGGCAGCTTCACCGGATCGCCGCGATCACTGCCCTCGACCTGCTTGTTGTCCCAGTCGAATCGATGCTCGACGCGCTTGCCTTTACCCAGGCCGCTGCGCTTGAGGCGATAGCTCAGCGGCAGGAAGGTGTCGCCCTCGATACGGAAGGTGCTGCGTTCGTTGAGGCTGGCGACCAGCATGGATGCGTCGAAATCCAGTCGCCAGCTTTCATCATCCAGTTGCTCGAGGCTGCGCTGGGCAGTGCCGCTGACCGGCACCTGTTTCCAGTCGGCGGTATAGGTTGCGGAGAAGGGCTTGAGCTCCAGAGCTTGGACCGGTAGGGCCAGCACGGCGAGAGCAAGCAGCAAGGCGCGACGCATGTTATCTCCTAGATTCTGATCTGATAGCCGGAGGCCGGCAGGGTGACGCCATCCAGCATCGCGCCTTGTTCGGCAAGGCGCAAGCGCCCCTCGGCGAACCAGCGCATCGCCAGCGGGTAGATCTGATGCTCTGCCGTATGCACCCGCTGAGTCAGCTCGTCGACGTTTTCGCCCGCTGCGACCGACAACGCTGCCTGGATCGCTACGGGCCCGCCGTCCAGTTCCTCGGTGACGAAGTGCACGCTGCAGCCGTGTTCGCTATCGCCCGCTTCGAGTGCCCTTCGATGGGTATCCAGGCCCTTGTATTTGGGCAGCAGCGACGGGTGGATGTTCAGCAGGCGGCCCTGGTAGTGGCGGACGAAACCGGGCGTGAGGATGCGCATGAATCCGGCCAGAATCACCAGATCCGGCGCATAGCCGTCGATCATCTCCATCAGCGCGGCGTCGAACGCCTCGCGGCCACCGAACGCCTTGTGATCCAGTACGGCGGTTGGGATGCCCGCGCCCTGCGCACGGATCAGACCGAACGCATCGGCGCGGTTGGCAATCACGGCACGAATGCACGCGGGATTGCCATCGGCCTGACTGTCGATCAGGGCCTGCAGGTTGCTGCCAGACCCTGAAATCAGTACCACTACATTGCAGGTCGCGGTCATCAGTGCTGTTTCAGATTGTTCAGCACGACGCGTTCCGCGCCTTCCGCGGCGTTGGCGATCTGGCCGATGATCCATGGCGATTCGCCAGACGCGCGCAGGTTGGCCAGCGCGGATTCGACCTGGTCCTGAGCGATGCAGATAACCATGCCAACGCCACAGTTAAGCACGCGGTGCATCTCGTGCTCGTCGACGTTGCCCTTCTCCTGCAGCCAGTCGAATACCGCCGGGCGGGTCCAGCTAGCCACGTCGATGATCGCCTGGGCACCGTCCGGCAGAACGCGTGGAATGTTGTCCAGCAGACCACCGCCAGTGATATGCGCCATGGCCTTGACCGCGCCGGTGTCCTTGATCAGCTTGAGCAGCGGCTTGACATAGATACGCGTCGGGGCCATCAGCAAGTCAGCCAGCGGCTTGCCGTCGACCTGGGTGCTGTCGATGTCGGTGCCGGACACTTCGATGATCTTGCGGATCAGCGAATAGCCGTTGGAGTGCGGGCCGGAAGAGGGCAGTGCGATCAGCGCGTCGCCAGCGGCAACCTTGGAGCCGTCGATGATCTCGGCCTTCTCCACCACGCCAACGCAGAAACCGGCCAGGTCGTAGTCCTCGCCTTCGTACATCCCCGGCATTTCAGCGGTTTCGCCGCCCACCAGCGAGCAGCCAGCCAGTTCGCAACCGGCGCCGATGCCTGTGACCACGGTGGCGGCCACGTCCACGTTCAGCTTACCGGTGGCGTAGTAGTCGAGGAAGAACAGCGGCTCGGCACCACAGACCACCAGGTCGTTGACGCACATGGCGACCAGATCCTGGCCGATGCTGTCGTGCTTGTTCAGGTTCAGCGCCAGGCGCAGCTTGGTACCGACGCCGTCGGTGCCGGAAACCAGCACGGGCTGCTTGTAGCCAGCCGGAATTTCGCACAGGGCGCCGAAGCCGCCCAGGCCGCCCATAACCTCAGGTCGAGCGGTGCGCTTGGCCACGCCTTTGATGCGTTCGACCAGCGCTTCGCCTGCATCGATGTCGACGCCTGCGTCCTTGTAGCTGAGGGAGGGTTGCTTGCTCATAGAGTCCGGACCTGTAAAAGGAGTGCGGGTGTCGACCGGTCGGTTCTGCATCCAGGCCTTGCAAACGATTTCGGGCATCTGGTGTTGCCACCAGTGCGGCCGAGTGAACGCAGGGCTTGCCCCCTGCGCCGCGTTTGCCACTGGCGCTGGATACCGGGCTCGAGGAGCGCCGGAACCGGTCTGCGGAAAGCGCGCGATTTTATCAGGCTTGCCGCACAGCGGCCATCCCGATAGCGGTGACCCAATGGGGTTTGGCTGTTGTTTGCTTACGCAACTGTGCGGTCGGCGGTTGCCGCCTCTGGGACGGCTGTTTAAGGTGTAGCGTCCCGTCCCTCCTTACTTCCTGCCCTGGTGGCCTGCGAGAAACAATCATGCGCCTTATCTATCGCCTAATCGTCCTGTGCCTTGCGCTGGGCGCGGCCTTGCCCAGCCAAGCCGAACAGCTCAGAGGCCTCTATCAGGTGCGCGAGGCTGTTTCCGGCCAACAGGCCGAGGAGCGTGCCGCAGCATTGCAACGTGCCTTCGATACCCTGTTACTCAGGCTCACCGGCGATGCGCAAGTGGCCAAGCGCCAGGAAGTTGCTGCGTTACGGGAGGATCCGCAACAACTGATCCGTAAATATGGCTACGAGGGTGAGCATATCGTTGTCGACTTCGATCCGGGCACGACCGAGCGAAGCCTGCGGCGTGCCGGCGTCTCCCTCTGGGGCTCCAATCGGCCGACGCTTCTGGTTTGGTGGTTGAACGAGCGGGTCGAGGGCACCCAGCTTCTGGGCGATGGACAAGACGGTGCAGCGCCTTTGCGCGCTGCAGCGCAGCATCGTGGTCTGCCGGTGCGTCTGCCGCTGGCCGACCTGTCCGAGCAGCTGCTGGCCACGCCGGACGCGTTTGGTGCGAATAGCCGCCAGGTGTTGGGCGATGCCTCGGAGCGTTATGACGCCGATGTGCTGCTGGCCGTCCATGCTCGCGAGGCCGACCCCGCCTGGCAGGGTGACTGGAAAGTCTGGCTCGATGACGAGGCGCACGACGGCAAGGCCAAGGCCGATTCCCTCGAGGGGTTGGCTGATGCGGTGCTGCTGGCGGTCAGTCAATATCTGGCGCCGCGCTATGTGGTTGCCCCGGGCGCCGCGTCGGATATCACCCTGGAAATCATCGGAGCCGACGTTGCGCGCTTCGCCGAACTGGATCGGTTGCTGGAGCCTTTCGGTGGCAGCCTGTTGAGGGTGGAGAGCGATCGCCTGGTTTATCGGGTCAACGCCAGCCCGGAGCAGCTGCGCGCGCAGTTGTCGCTGGCACGCCTGCAAGAAGTTCCAGAGGATGAGCCGCCGCTGGATGCCAGTCAGCCCGTGGTTGAGCCCGGCGATGGGGCAGGTGCGTCTGCGGCGCCTCAGGGCGGTACAGTGCTGCGTTTTCGCTGGTAGTACAGCACTCGGTACTTCAGTGTTTTTGTGATCGTCCTGCAGGGAAGGCATTAATGACCATGAATGATTCGAACCGTTGGCTGGGGCTGGCGGGCCTGCTGCTATGCGCCTGGCTGGTCTACCTGCTTACGCCAATCCTTACGCCGTTTCTGATCGGCATTCTGCTCGCCTATCTGGGCGACCCGCTGGTCGATCGTCTGGAGCGCTGGGGGCTGTCCCGGACCTGGGGGGTGATTGCCGTATTCGCTCTGTTCAGTCTGCTGATGTTGCTGATGCTGCTGGTCCTGCTGCCCATGCTGGGCAAGCAGCTGGTGAGGCTCTATCAACTGGCGCCGCTGACCCTGGACTGGTTGCAGCACCAAGCCTTGCCGTGGGTGCAGCTGCAGTTTGGTCTGGAGGAAAACTTCTGGCGCCTCGACCAGCTCAAGGCCGCTTTCTCCGCCCATCTGGGCAGTACTACCGATGTGCTCGGCATAATCCTGAGTCGAGCTACAGCGTCCAGCCTGGCACTGCTCGCCTGGATCGGTAATCTGTTGCTCATTCCAGTGGTCAGTTTCTATCTGCTGCGCGACTGGGATCTGATCATGCTCAAGCTGCGTAGCCTGCTGCCGCGCAAGCGTGAGGGCATGGTGGTGCGGCTGATGAGTGAATGCCACGAGGTGATCGGCGCATTTCTGCGTGGTCAGCTGCTGGTGATGCTGGCGCTGGCCATCATCTATGCCTCCGGTCTTATGCTGGTAGGGCTTGAACTGGGACTGCTGATCGGCGTGCTCGCCGGGCTTGCCAGCATCGTGCCTTACATGGGCTTCGTCGTCGGGATCGGCGCGGCCGTAGTGGCTGTGCTGTTCCAGTTCGGTCTGGCGCCTTATCCACTGCTGGGCGTGGCGGCAGTATTTACCGTCGGGCAGATGCTCGAAGGCATGCTGCTGACACCGCTGCTGGTGGGCGATCGAATCGGACTGCACCCGGTCGCGGTGATTTTTGCGGTGCTCGCCGGTGGGCAGCTTTTCGGCTTTACCGGCGTTCTGCTGGCGCTCCCGGTGGCGGCCGTGATCATGGTTCTGCTGCGCCATGTTCACGATCTCTATAAACTCTCGGACCTTTACGCCGAGCCCGCCGGTGCACCGGCCGAACCACCCAGCCAGCCATGAAACCCATCCAGCTTCCCCTTGGCGTCCGCCTGCGCGACGACGCCACCTTCGCCAACTTCTATCCGGGCGCCAATGCCGCGGCGCTCGGCTATGTGGAACGGCTATGCTCGCCGGCCGCCGGCTGGTCCGATGAGCTGATCTATCTCTGGGGGCAGGCGGGTGTTGGCCGCAGCCACTTGCTGCAGGCGGCCTGCCTGCGGGTGGAGGAGCGCGGCGAGCAGGCCGTTTATCTGCCTTTGGCCGAAGTGGTCGAGTACGGTCCGGCCCTGCTGGACAATCTCGAGCAATGCGAACTGGTCTGCCTGGACGATCTCGATGCGGTAGCGGGGGATGCGGTTTGGGAGGAGGCGCTGTTCCATCTGTTCAACCGGCTGCGTGACGCCGGTAGGCGGTTGCTGCTGGCTGCGAACGGTTCGCCGAGGGAGCTGCCAGTGAAGTTGCCTGACCTCAAGTCGCGCCTGAGTCTGGCTCTGGTGTTCCAGCTGCAGCAGCTGTCCGACGAGGACAAATTGCGAGCTCTGCAACTGCGTGCTTCACGTCGGGGGCTGAACCTGCCGGATGACGTAGGCCGCTTCATCCTGACCCGCGGCTCGCGCAGCATGAATGCTCTGTTTGAGCTGCTCGACCAGTTGGATCAGGCGTCGCTGCAGGCACAGCGCAAGCTGACCATTCCCTTTCTCAAGGAAACGCTCGGCTGGTAGTCGGCCGGTTGCGATGGAAGCGCCGCTGCGCGCTCCCATCGAGTGCGTTCTCAGGCTTCGCCCATCGCCTTGCGCTCGTATTGGTAACTCCAGCGGGTATACAACAGCGCCGCAACGAACAGCGTCATGCTGATCGCTGCTTCCAGCAAGCCGTAGATCATCCGTGCCGGGTCGATAGCTGCCAGCACGCCCTGGATGAAGTACAGGTTGACGATAAAGCAGAGCCAGGCGTGCGCGCGCGGACTGCCGGTGATCATGCCGGGCGCGACCAGCAGCAGTGGGATGAGCTGGATGCTGACCACAACCCAGGTACGCGCGCCGTGCAGATCGGCGAATACGAGGTTCCACACGGTCAACAGCGCCGCAAGGCCGAAGAAACTGGCCAGGCTGATCGCACGGCTGGCTTTTACCCGGGGGGTGAGCCAGTCCAGGGATGGCAGCGGTTTACGTTTCTTAGCCACGAGATGTCTCCAGCTGCTGTGCGGTACGCGCCAGGCGCTGCCCAAGGGCGCGACACAGAGCAATTTCATGTTCGTCCAGCAAGCGCTTGCCGTCGGCGCCGGCATGATGGCTGGGGCCGTACGGCGTACCGCCGCCATGGGTTTCCAGCAGTGCGTTCTCGCTATAGGGCAGGCCGAGTACCAGCATGCCGTGATGCAATAGCGGCAGCAGCATCGACAGCAGGGTGCTTTCTTGGCCGCCGTGCAGGCTGGAGGTCGAAGTGAACACGCCGGCTGGCTTGCCGACCAACTCGCCGGTCAGCCACAGGCTGCTGGTGCCGTCGAGAAAGTACTTCATTGGCGCCGCCATGTTGCCGAAGCGAGTCGGGCTGCCAAGTGCGAGGCCGGCGCAATTCTTCAGGTCTTCGAGGGTCGCATACAGAGCACCGGAGTCCGGAATGGACGGCGCAACCGCTTCGCATTCGGCGGAAACGGTGGGGACCGTGCGCAGACGCGCTTCCAGCCCTGCCATCTCCACGCCGCGGGCGATCTGCCGGGCCATTTCCGCTGTGGCGCCGTGGCGGCTGTAATACAGCACAAGGATATAGGGCGTGCTCACGGTAGGATCTCCAGCACTTTCTCCGGTGGTCGGCCGATGATCGCCTTGTTCCCGGCGATCAGGATCGGGCGTTCGATCAAGCGTGGGTGTTCGATCATGGCGTCGATAAGCTCGGCTTCGCTGAGCTCGGGGTTGGCCAGGTTGAGGCTCTTGTACTCTTCTTCACCGGTGCGCAGCAGCTGCCTGGCGGTGAGCCCCAGCTTATCCAGCAGGGCGCAGAGTTCAGCGGCGCTTGGCGGCGTTTCCAGATAGCGCACGATTTCAGGCGACAGGCCGCGGGCTTCGAGCAATTCCAGCGCCCCGCGTGATTTCGAGCAGCGGGGATTGTGGTAAAGGGTAAGTTCGGTCATTTGTAGTTGCGTCTCGCCGGATGAGGTGGCCATTCTAACCCTCATCGGGGCACTGGCCGAAATGAGCTGCTCCGGTGATTCGTGCCTGCGCCGGTCCGGGTTCTTAGATCGTTAGAGCTGTCGAGCCAGTGGCCAAAGGCAGTGCTGAAAGGAGAGGGGATGCATCAGCGCATCGACAACATGCTTGAGTTCGGCCGCTTTCTCGTCAGGCGTTTCCTGGCGGACCAAGGGCCTCACAGCGCAGCGGCCTTGACCTACACCACGCTGTTCGCCGTGGTGCCAATGATGACCGTCACCTTCGCCATGCTGTCGGCGATTCCCGCGTTCAAGGGGGTCGGCGAGCAGATCCAGTTCTATATCTTCAACAATTTCATTCCGTCTACCGGTGCGACGATTCAGGAATATCTGCTGGCCTTTACCAGCCAGGCGCGGCAGCTCACCTGGTTCGGTGTCGGCTTTCTCATGGCCACCGCGTTGATGATGCTGCTGACCATCGAGAAGGCATTCAACACTATCTGGCGCGTTCGTCAGCCGCGCAGGGGGGTGTCGAGCTTTCTGCTGTACTGGGCAATTCTCAGTCTGGGGCCGTTGCTGCTGGGCGCGGGGTTTGCTACCAGCACCTACATCGCTTCGCTCTCGTTGATTTCAGGGCCTTACGCACTGATCGGTGTCGGCACGCTGATAAAAGTTATGCCTTTGCTGCTCAGTGTGGCAGCTTTCACGCTGATCTATGCTGCTGTGCCCAATACCCGCGTTCCTCTGCGGCATGCCATTGTCGGCGGGGTTTTCACTGCCGTGCTGTTCGAGGCCGCGAAGCAGCTGTTCGGTGTGTATGTCAGTTATTTCCCCAGTTATCAGCTGATCTACGGGGCCTTCGCTGCCGTTCCGTTGTTCCTGCTGTGGGTCTACCTGTCCTGGATGATCGTGCTCTTCGGTGCGGAACTGGTATGCGGCCTATCCTCATCTCAGCAATGGCGTAGGCGGCCGCTGCCACGTTTGTTGGTAATGCTGATGCTCCTGCGCAATCTGCATCAGCGCCAGCAGGACGGACGTGAGATGCATCTGCGCGATTTGCACAAAGCTGGCCTACGCCTGCCGGAAGATGAGTGGGACGAAATACTTGGGTTCTTCGAACAGGAGCAGCTGGTCTGTCGCACCGGATCGGGAGGCTGGGTGCTCTGCCGTGACTTGAGCCATTACAGCCTGGACCAGCTGCTGCGGTGCAATCCCTGGCCTTTGTCGGCGCGGGTCGAGTTACCCGGGCAACTCGACGAGCCCTGGTACCCAACGCTACGCCGATCGCTCGAACTGCTGCAGCAGGAACAGGGCAATCTGTTCGGTGGCAGTCTCGCGGACTGGCTGCAAGCCGGTGGTGACAAAAAACGTCAGTAAGGGAGTGATTGCGCGAGAGTCGTTCTCAACCGCTGCTTCCACTGGGGGCTCGCAAAGGCACGGATATCAGGCGCGCCGACGTCCGTTAGCGTGGTGGCACGGTTTTGGCTATTACTTCGGTGGCTGAGAGGAGCGCGTGATGAACGGCAAGCGCAGCACAATTCTATATATGCATCAGCGAGCGCCAGACGCAGCGCTCGAAGCATTGAACCGCCTGACCGGTCTGCGCTTTACGCAGTGGCCCGAGTCGCTCGTGGATCGGTCTCGCACGCAGCTGAGCCCTGCACGCGATGTGTCAGGAGCTCCACTTATCGAGGCCCAAAAGGTCAACGGTTGATGTCAGGCCTGTACGGCTTTCATTTCAGCGGCGACAGGCTCGACGGGATGGACGAACAGCTCTTCGACCGTAACCGCTGCCACTGCTGTCGCCGGTCGCAGATGTACCTGCAGGTCCTCGATCTTGTGGCGAACCGGCAGTCGCGCAACACCTGATAGCAGTATCTTTCCCGCGCCATCGGTTCGCCCGTGATCAACGGCCGCTTCTCGCTGTTGCTGGCCGTCGCGATACTTGGCGACAAGCGACACCGCCAGCCCTGCGTGCCCTTGCAGCTGCAACCAGCTCGCAACGTTGAATTCGGCGACGCGGCCGTCGTACGTGGTTAGGGCGATGGCGGCTTTTTCGACGATCCGCGAGGGAACTGTTCCGATCAGTTTGTCGTGAAGTTGGGACATGGTTTCGCTACTGGCAGACGGTGAAGGTGCGGAATTATAGGCAGTGCCAGTCGGGCAAAACTGTGCACTTGAGCGTCGGGGTGCGTGACCGGAATCGCAGAACGGCAAAAACGCGACGGTTACTTGGCGCCACCAGCTTTGGTGTCAGGTAACGGTCCTCCTGGCCTGCGCGCTGGCGGCATGGACGCTGTATCCTCCGGGTGCCTACGCAAGAGAGCCTCTTATGACCAAGCCTTTTGTCACATCCTTGCTCCTGCTTGCCTGTCTGTTGCTCTCCGCCTGCGAAAAGGATTGGGGCGTCGATCAGCACGGGCAGGAGATCACCGCTGCGCATTTGCAGGGTAAGTGGTTGTTGATCAATTACTGGGCCGAATGGTGCGGGCCCTGTCGTACCGAGATACCAGAACTTAATACCCTGGCTATGTCTGAGCACAATCTGGAGGTGCTCGGGGTCAACTTCGATGAGCTGCGTGGTGAGGAGCTTGCAGAAGCTGCCGAGGCGCTGGGGATTCGCTTTCGCGTGCTCAGCGACGATCCCGCCGAACGGCTGAAATTGTCACGCAGCGAAGTGCTGCCGGTGACCTACCTTGTTGACGATAAAGGCGCTGTTCGAGAGCGTCTGATCGGCGAGCAAAGCGCTGCCGGGATACTCGCGCATCTGGAGAGATTGAGAGGCGAGTAGCGCGGGCGCGTCATGGTTTGACGTACCAGAAGTCCTGCCAGAACCCGATCACCTTGGCGGGGTAGCGGTTCTTGCCCAAGCTTCCGTTATAGCGCGCCAGCGCTCGATTGATGTCGCCGTTTTCCTTCTTCAGGTAATAACTGAGGATGGTGCAGCCATAGCGAAGATTGGTGGCGTTGTCGGTAAGGTTATCCTGAGGTCGTCCTAGTTCGGCTTTCCAGAAAGGCATGACCTGCATCATGCCTTGGGCTCCGACACTGGAAATGGCGAAGCGGTCGAAGAGGCTTTCGGCATGGATCAACGCCAGCACCAGTTCGGGCTTCAGGCCCGCCTTGCTTGCCTCGCGATGCACCAGCCGGAGAATCGACAGCCTTTCTTCGGCATCCGGCACGTAGCGCTTGAGTCGGCCGGACATGTCTACCAGCCAGACTTCCGCATCGAAGCGATCCTGAAAGCTGTCCGCCTCGGCCACGGTCCGTTGCATGAGATCGCGCAGCTCCGGCTCTGGAGCCTGGCGGATGTTGGCGGTTGCCGGCAGGGCGCACGCAAGCAGCAGGGCGAGCAGAAGAGCGGACGTCTTCATTGGTCTCAGTTCCCGCTGCTGCCTTCGATCAGGCTCTGCAGAAACTCTTGCTGCAGCTCGGGGTCGTTGCGTGTCAGCTCGATCAGGCTCTGCTCAAGCTCGCTCGCTTCCTCTTCCAGACCCAATTCAGACAGGCGTCGAACGCGGTGCACCCATTGCGCTACATCGTCGCCCTCGAGATCGTTGAAAATCAGGTCGTGCGCTTCCTGCAACTTGCCGCGCAGCTTGTGGCTGACCAGCAGGGTCGCATCTGCTCGCGTGCCGTCCTGGCTATCTTCGACCGACAACTGCAGCTTGCCGATCTGCGCAACATCCTGATCGGCGAAAGGGCCATCCAGCAGATTGAGGCGCAGAACGCCGTGGCGATCGGTGGACAGTTCATGGGTGTCCCGTCCGGCAATGACTGTCACTGGCCGCTCGGCCCAAGGCAGGCTGGTGTATTCGAGTCGCGCATCCCGGCGCTGCTCATTGAGGCTGGCCAGGTTCTGTTGCGAGCGCCCATTCGACTCGACGTTCATGAACGGGTTGATGCCGGCGAACCCGTAGCTGATCCAGCCGCGGGTGGCGCGTTCTGGAACGTTGCCGAGCATCACCACGTTAAGCACGTTGGCACCTACGCCGGCGACTACTGCGACGATACCCATAGGGATTTCGTACAGCTCGCGCCAGGGTTGGTAGGGAGTGTATCGATCGTAACGACGCGTGACCTCGAAGTCAGTGACTTCGAAGGTCTTCTGCTCCTGCACACGGATGCGCCGTTGCGGCAGCTCCAGTACCTGAGGCTCACCAAGCTCGATGCGCAGGCTATGGTCGAGCAGCTTGCGCTCGGTGCGCGCCTCATGCTCGCTGCGTTGCGGCAAGTGGTTAGCGCAGCCACCAAGGAGCAGCGCCGCACCAATGGCGACGCTGGTTGAAACGACAACACGTCGGTTAAACATGGTTTCCGATCAGCGATTAGCACGCGAGTTGATGAAAGACAGGATTTCAGCTGCCGCGACCGGCTGAGGTTGGGCGTCACGGCGGTGTTTGTATTCCAAGGTGCCGTCAGCCAACCCGCGATCGCTGATTACGATCCGATGCGGAATGCCGATCAGCTCCATGTCGGCGAATTTGACGCCGGGACTGGTCTTTTTGTCACGGTCGTCGAGCAGCACTTCGTAGCCGGCCGCGATGAGTTCGGCGTAAAGCTTGTCAGTCGCCTCTTTCACCACCTCGTTTTCGTACTTCATCGGCACCAGGGCGATCTGGAAGGGAGCGAGTGCGTCCGGCCAGAGGATGCCGCGATCATCGTAGTTCTGCTCGATCGCAGCGGCTACCACACGGGATACGCCGATGCCGTAGCAGCCCATGATCAGCGTGGCCGGCTTGCCGTTCTCGCCCATCACCTGGCAGTTCATGGCTTCGCTGTATTTCGTGCCGAGCTGGAAGATGTGTCCGACTTCGATGCCGCGCTTGATGACCAGTTTGCCCTGACCATCCGGGCTCGGATCGCCAGCGACGACGTTGCGCAGGTCGGCGATCTGCGGCAGCGGCAGGTCGCGCTCCCAATTCAGGCCGAAGTAGTGCTTGTCGTCGATATTGGCGCCGGCGCCGAAATCGCTCATCAGTGCGGCAGAGCGATCAATCACGCAGGGGATCGGCAGATTCAGTGGGCCGAGCGAGCCGGGGCCGGCACCAATGGTCGCGCGGATTTCTGCTTCGGTGGCGAATACAAGTGGGCTGGCAACCTGCTCGAGGTTCGCGGCCTTGATTTCATTGAGCTCATGGTCGCCGCGCACGATCAGGGCGATAAGTTGGCCTTTTTCGATGCCGTGGACGACCAGCGTCTTAACGGTCTTCTCGATTGCCAGGTCAAACTGTTCAACCAGTTCGATGATTGTCTTGGCGTTAGGTGTGTCGACCAGACGCAGCTCTTCGCTGGCCGCTCCACGTTCGGTTTCGCGCGGAATGGCTTCGGCCTTCTCGATATTGGCGGCGTAGTCGGAGGTGTCGCTGAAGGCGATGTCATCCTCGCCGGACTCTGCCAATACGTGAAACTCATGGGAGCCGGTTCCGCCAATGGAGCCGGTGTCCGCCTGCACGGGACGGAAGTCGAGGCCGAGGCGAGTGAACACGTTGCAGTACGCCTGATGCATGCGGTCGTAGGTGTCCTGCAGCGACTCCTGAGTCAGATGGAAGGAGTAGGCGTCCTTCATCAGGAATTCGCGGCCACGCATCAGACCGAAACGCGGGCGTATCTCGTCACGGAATTTGGTCTGGATCTGGTAGAAGTTGATCGGCAGCTGCTTGTAGCTGTGGAGCTCATTGCGTGCCAGGTCAGTAATGACCTCTTCATGGGTTGGGCCGACGCAGAACTCGCGGTTATGGCGATCCTTCAGTCGCAGCAGCTCCGGGCCGTACTGTTCCCAGCGACCGGATTCCTGCCAAAGCTCAGCCGGCTGGATAGCGGGCATCAGCACTTCCAAGGCACCAGCTTTGTTCATTTCCTCGCGAACGATGGCCTCGGCCTTGCGCAGTGCACGCAGTCCCATCGGCATCCAGGTATACAGTCCCGAGGCCAGCTTGCGGATCATTCCGGCGCGCAGCATCAGTTGATGGCTGATAACCACTGCATCGGATGGGGTTTCTTTGAGGGTCGAGAGCAGGAACTGACTGGTGCGCATGTGGCCGTTATGTCCTTGCAGAGGCTGAAATTTAGCTCGGCATTGTACGGCGCGCGTGGTGCTGCGTATAGGATCGACATGGCCGCTGGGCTCGGCGTAGAAACGAAGAGCCCGGCTTTCGCCGGGCTCAGTTTTGCATCGAATCAACTGTGCAGCTGGGTTACAGGATGCTCAGCGGGTATTCGACGAACGCGCGGATCTCGTTCAGATCCGGGCTGTAGTACTCGCGCATATCGCTGTTGGAGCGATAGATCGAGTTACGCAGTTTCAGCGACAGGTCTTTTGCCGGGCCGCTCTGTACGACGTACTGGACCTGGTTGAAGAACTCGCGCTCCTTACCTTCGCCGGTGCCGGTGTCTACGTTGTCGCCGTAGACGTAGGCAGTTTTCCAGAACAGGCCGGGAACGCCGTAACCGCTGAAGTCCAGCTCATAGCTGGCCTGCCAGGAGCGTTCGTCCTTGGAGTTGAAGTCGGAGTAGTAGGAGTTGGCTACCCAGATGGAGCCGCCGCCGTCGCCGATGTCGTATTCGTAGTTGCCGTCGCCAGTCACGCGCTGATGGGCGAGGATGAAAGCGTGTGAGCCGACAGAATACTTGGCTGCAAGGCTCCAGATCGTGGTGTCTTGAGTCTCGCCGAAGGCTTGCTTGTCGTATTTATTGTCGTAAATGTTGAAGTCGAAAGCCAAAGACTGAGCGTCAGCGAAAGGCATGACGTAGTTGATATTGGCGTACTTCTTCTTGGCGACATCTTCGTTGTCTGCGTAATACAGGGAGGCGCTCAGGTTGTCATTGAATGCATAGGTGCCACCTATGACGTCAATGCTCTTGAGAGTCCGGTCTAGGTAGTTAAGCGAGTCGCGGCTAGAGGTTTGCATCGCGCTGTCCGCAGTGAAGCGGCCAGCATTCAGCTCCAAGCCTTCAATCTCGTTACTGGTGATCAGTGTGCCGGTGAATGACTCAGGCAGCAGGCGCGAATCGTCATATGCCAGAACTGGCATGGACGGGAACTGGTTGCCGTACTTGATCACGGTGTTGGAGAACTGTGCCTTGATGGCTGCGCCGGCCTGCGAGAGGTCGCGCTCCGGATCGCCATTGGAGTCGCGCTCGAACATTGCGCCATAGGTGTAGCCGCGGCCGCCATCAAGCCGAACGCCCAACAACCCATAGGCATCCACACCTACTCCGATTGTGCCTTGTGTGAAGCCGGACTCGAAGGTAGTGATGAAGCCTTGGCCCCAGCTGCGAACGTCGCCGGCGCCGTCCTTGTAGTCACGATTGAAATAGGTGTTGCGCAGCAACAGATCAAGGCTCGCGTCCTCGACGAAACCCTTGGATTCCGATTGCTGGCTGGCCAGCGCCATCTGGGAGGTGCCCGCCGCTACGGCCAGGGCGATTACGCTCCACTTCATCACTTTCATTGTGATTGCTCCTTTGGTTTAAAAACGGTGCTTACCTTCCGCGGTTGCGCGGAAAGGGTGCAACTTCTTAGTCCTGCATCGGGCTTTGCCAGTCATGGCCGCTGTCGCGAAATAAAGCCATCCAGAGACTTTACTGTTTAGCTCTAGTGGTGCGCTAGAGCAAGCAATGTGTGTTTCTTTGCGGTGCTTCAAGCCTCTTTCAGGTCCCCGTGCACTCTGCTAGCAAAAAGCGTACTCAAATTCGCTCTGCGCTCATTCGTTGCCTTCGCCGCCGCTTTTCCTTCGAATATGCACCAGGAGCGCGCGGTGTCACTGCAGCCAGGCACCGTTGCTGTGCGCTGTAGAGCTTGTTGTGCGGTGTGCATGGAGTATCCTTTTTCGATCGCAGTGCAGCAGTACGCACTTTCATTTTCGGTTCGCAGGGGAGTTATATGTTCGTACTCGATTCGCGTCTGGAGCAGGATACGTTGCTGCTTGGTGACTTCCCGCTCTGCCGGTTGTTGTTGATGAACGATGCGCAATATCCGTGGTTCATCCTGGTGCCGCGTCGTGAAGAGGTTAGTGAGTTGTTCCAGCTTGACACTGCGGATCAACAAGCACTGTGGCAAGAGGCCACGTCGCTGGCCGAGACGGTGAAAGACACTTTTGGGGCGGACAAGATGAACGTTGCCACTCTTGGTAATGTGGTCAGCCAGCTGCACGTTCACGTCATTGCAAGGCGTCGCGATGATCCCGCTTGGCCGGGACCGGTCTGGGGTAAGCATCCGGCACAGCCATACAGCGCCGAACAGGTTGCTGCGATCAGGAGCAAGCTCAAGCTGGTGCTAACCGATCACTTCCGATTTGGAGAAGGATGATGGATCTGGAGTCGCGTGTTACGGATCTGGAGACGCGTCTGGCATTTCAGGACGATACGATCCAGGCGCTGAATGATGTGCTCGTCGAGCAGCAGCGGGCCATGCAACGGATGCAGCTGCAGCTGCGCGCGTTGGCGAAGCGTCAGGAGGAGATGCAGGTGCCGCTGGACACTGGCGAGGATGAGGCCCCGCCACCGCACTATTGAAGATTGGTGTGGTGGGGAGGTGGGCTGACGCTCCCCGCCATTGAGCGCTTATCGATCCGATTCAACCGGGACGACGTCCTCTGCCTGAAGGCCTTTGTCGCGCATCATGATGCTGAACTCCACCCGCTGCCCTTCGACCAGGACGCGGTGCCCCTCTCCGCGAATCGCACGGAAATGCACAAACACGTCATCTCCGCTGTCTCGCGAGATAAAACCGAAACCCTTGGAAGTGTTGAACCACTTGACGGTGCCAGCCTCGCGACCTGCCGCTGACGGTGCGCTCGTGCCAGCGGGCTTGCGGGCCGGTTTGGGCTGCGCGCGCTGTGCTTGAGGCGTGGCCAGGTGCAGCAGTACTGCAATGAAGGCAAGCAGCAGGCTGGCCAGCGTAGCGGGCTGTCCTGCGATCTCGGGGAGCGATACGAGGACGATAAAGGATTGCAGTGCGATGGAGATCAGCAGCAGTACGGACGCTGCGATCAGTGTGGGGCGGGTCCGGGCGTCTATCAGTTGAGCGGATGGCGCAAATTGCACGTTCAGCAGGCCAAGCATCAGTAAGCAGAGGGCTTCAGGCTGCAGAAGCAGAGGCATGGCGCCGCGCAGGCTGGGAACAAAGGACAGTAACAGGGCAATGACACCCGCCAAAACATGGACGATCTTAAGCATTCTTGTATGACTCACGGTTGATAACACGACAGAAGAAGCCGCAAGGCCGGGAGCTCGTGAAAACGTTAGTCGGGCAGGGCTGAACACTGTTCGAAAAACCGCGCGGGTCCGGGCTGCAGCGCGGCGTATTTAACAGTAAAGAAGGAGGGTGCTCAAATGTGTGTTCCGCTGCTCTGGCTGAGTTCTATGGAATAGAGCGTGGCGGTGCTTTATTGGTCGCAAGGCTGGGCGGGGCGCGTAACGGCGCCCCGTCCAGGGGGGCAGCTTAGGCGGACAGCAGGCTGCGCAGCATCCAGGCGGTCTTTTCATGGCTTTGCATGCGCTGGGTCAGGAGGTCTGCGGTTGGTTCGTCATTGACCTTGTCCAGCAGCGGGAAGATGCCGCGAGCGGTGCGTACGACCGCCTCCTGGCCTTCAACCAGCAGTTTGATCATCTCTTCAGCCGAAGGGACGCCTTCTTCTTCCTTGATTGAGCTCAGGCGCGCATAGGCGGCGTAAGTGCCCGGTGCCGGGAAGCCCAGGGTCCGGATGCGTTCGGCAATATCGTCCACCGCGAGGGCGAGTTCGGTGTACTGGGTTTCGAACATGGTATGCAGCGTGTTGAACATCGGCCCGGTAACGTTCCAGTGGAAGTTGTGGGTCTTCAAGTACAAGGTATAGGTGTCGGCGAGCAGGCGAGACAGGCCCTCGGCGATGGCTGCCCGGTCCTGTTCAGCGATGCCAATGTTGATTTCCATGTTTTTCTCCTGATGGATGGTTCAGTTATTAGTTATGCCAGAAAACTGCATGGCTTTGTGAAGCGATGCGCCTCTGGCTCAACACTCGTGGTTTTGGAAGGCCTGGATGGATGAGGGGTTCCGTCCGCAAGAATTCGAATCCCCGGGGCAACGGCTGCGCCGAGGTAATTATGCAGATATAATCTCGCGCTTATGCCCGGCGGCCTCTGCGCAAGCCGCAGCGCCTGGTGTCATCTGCGGTAACGCTTGCGGCAAGCGCCGCTTGCTCAGAGCAGCAACGGGGCTGTCAGCCTGTCGCGGCTCTAGCGCCCCATCGAATTCAAGATACGAGAAGCGAACTCCACCATGATGCGCAGCCACTATTGCGGCCAACTGAACGAAAGCCTGGACGGCCAGGAAATCACTCTTTGCGGCTGGGTACATCGCCGTCGTGACCATGGCGGGGTGATCTTCCTCGACGTGCGTGATCGTGAGGGCCTGGCTCAGGTGGTCTTCGATCCCGATCGCGCGGAAACCTTCGCCACTGCGGACAAGGTGCGTAGCGAGTATGTGGTGAAGATCACCGGCAAGGTGCGCCTGCGCCCGGCTGGTGCGGTGAACCCGAACATCGCTTCTGGTGCCATCGAAGTCCTCGGTTACGAGCTGGACGTGCTCAACGATGCGGAGACGCCGCCGTTCCCGCTCAACGAGTACAGCGATGTTGGCGAAGAGACGCGGCTGCGCTATCGCTTCATCGACCTGCGTCGTCCGGAAATGGCCGAGAAGCTCAAGCTGCGTTCGCGTATCACCGCCAGCATTCGCCGCTACCTGGATGAAAATGGTTTCCTGGATGTGGAAACCCCGATCCTGGGCCGCCCGACGCCCGAAGGCGCCCGTGACTATCTGGTACCCAGCCGTACCCATGCTGGTAACTTCTTCGCTCTGCCGCAGTCGCCGCAGCTGTTCAAGCAGCTGCTGATGGTTGCCGGTTTCGACCGCTACTACCAGATCGCCAAGTGCTTCCGCGACGAAGACCTGCGCGCTGATCGCCAGCCCGAGTTCACCCAGATCGACATCGAGACCAGCTTCCTCGACGAAGCGGACATCATCGATATCACCGAAGGCATGATCCGTAAGCTGTTCAAGGAAGTGCTGGATCTGGAGTTTGGTGAGTTCCCGCACATGCCGTTCGAAGAGGCCATGCGTCGTTACGGCTCGGACAAGCCCGACCTGCGCATTCCGCTTGAATTGGTGGATGTGGCCGATCAGCTCAACGCCGTCGAGTTCAAGGTGTTTTCGGGTCCGGCCAATGATCCGAAGGGGCGCGTCGCTGCCCTGCGCGTTCCGGGTGCGGCGAGCATGCCGCGCAGCCAGATCGACGACTACACCAAGTTCGTCGGCATCTACGGCGCCAAGGGCCTGGCCTACATCAAGGTCAACGAGCGCGCCAAGGGTGTCGAAGGTCTGCAGTCGCCGATCGTCAAGTTCATCCCGGAAGACAACCTCAACGTGATCCTCGATCGCGTGGGTGCGGTCGATGGCGACATCGTCTTCTTCGGTGCCGACAAGGCGAAGATCGTCTCCGAGGCGCTGGGCGCGCTGCGTATCAAGATCGGTCACGACCTCAAGCTGCTGACCTGTGACTGGGCGCCGCTGTGGGTGGTCGACTTCCCGATGTTCGAGGAGAACGATGACGGCTCGCTGAGCGCGCTGCACCACCCGTTTACCGCGCCGAAGTGCACGCCGCAGGAGCTGGAGGCCAACCCGGCTGCCGCTCTGTCGCGTGCCTACGACATGGTCCTCAATGGTACCGAACTGGGTGGCGGTTCGATCCGTATTCATCGCAAGGAAATGCAGCAGACCGTGTTCCGCATTCTTGGCATCGATGAAGCCGAGCAGGAAGAGAAGTTCGGCTTCCTCCTCGATGCGCTGAAATTTGGCGCGCCGCCTCACGGTGGTCTGGCCTTCGGTCTCGATCGCCTGGTGATGCTGATGACCGGTGCGCAGTCCATTCGTGAAGTGATCGCCTTCCCGAAAACCCAGAGTGCTGCGGACGTGATGACCCAGGCACCGGGTGCGGTGGACAACAAGGCGCTACGCGATCTGCATATCCGTCTGCGCGAGCAGCCGAAGGCGGAATAAGCGCTACCCGAAGCCTGGCTCTGCCAGGCTTCTTCGTCTTGCGGCCTCGAGCCGTACAGGCGTTACGGTGATGGCCGCTTCGCCCTGATGGCTAGCAGCAGGCGGGGCGGTTATCGAGATATCCGATTCAGTCGAAGAATGGAGTGAGTTATGGCTGGTCATTCCAAATGGGCCAATATCAAGCACCGCAAAGAGCGCCAGGACGCTAAGCGAGGCAAGATTTTCACTAAGTTGATCCGTGAGCTGACCGTGGCGGCCAAGCATGGCGGCGGCGTGCCGGCGGATAACCCGCGTCTGCGTCTGGCTGTCGACAAGGCGCTGACGGCCAACATGTCGCGTGACGTCATCGATCGCGCCATCGCACGGGGCGCAGGCTCCAGCGAGGCGGACAACATGACCGAGCTGAGCTACGAGGGTTACGCGCCAAGCGGCGTGGCCATCATCATCGAGGCCATGACCGACAATCGCAACCGTACTGCGGCCGAAGTGCGCCATGCCTTCAGCAAGAACGGCGGCAACCTCGGTACTGATGGCTCAGTCGCCTATATGTTTGATCGCAAGGGTCAGATCAGCTATGCGCCTGGTGTCGATGAAGATGCATTGATGGAGGCGGCGCTGGAGGCGGGTGCGGACGATGTCGTCAGTCAGGAGGATGGCTCGGTCGAAATCTATACCAGCTTTGCCGATTTCCTCTCGGTCAACGAGGCGCTGACGCAGGCTGGCTTCAAGGGTGACGAGGCCGAAGTGGCGATGATCCCCTCCATCATGGCGCCCATCACCGATGTTGAGACGGCGCAAAAGGTTCTGCGTCTGATCGATGCGCTGGAAGATCTGGATGACGTGCAGAACGTCTACCACAACGCGGAGATCTCCGACGAGATCATGCAGCAGTTGGGGTGAGCGACAACGCCATTCGTAGCCGGGAGTCGCATAAATGTGCTCCCGGCTTTTTTACGGCTGGCGCATTTAGCGGGGTGCCGGCCTAGTGCTCGGTGGCGGATCAGGCAGCGGCTCCGTATACTCGCCACTGGATAAATAGACAGCACGGCCAAGGCATGACGCTGATTTTGGGTATCGATCCCGGCTCTCGGATTACCGGTTACGGCGTTGTGCGCGACACTGGCCGCGGGTGTGAATATGTCGCGTCCGGTTGCATTCGTACCGGCACTGGCGAATTGCCCGAGCGGCTTCGTGCCGTATTTAGTGGAGTCAGCGAGGTCATCCGAACCTACGGTCCGGTGACCATGGGCATCGAGCAGGTGTTCATGGCGCGCAATGCCGACTCAGCGCTGAAACTCGGCCAGGCCCGTGGGGCGGCGATCGTCGCCGGTGCCGAAGCGGGGCTGCAGATCGCCGAATACACCGCGACGCAGGTCAAGCAGGCGATCGCTGGAACCGGTGGCGCGGACAAGCAGCAGGTGCAGATGATGGTCATGCACCTGCTCAAGCTTCTGGAAAAACCACAGATCGATGCGTCTGATGCGCTGGCGATTGCGCTGTGTCACGCCCATCACCGGCAGAGCCTGATTCCACACGGTCTGGTCGGCGCCAAACGGCGAGGCGGGCGGTTGCGTCTGTAGTCGGCGCAAGTATTTTTGGTTGGACGAATAATCGACTGGTCGCCAGAAATGGGATGGCCATGGAGGACACAGATTGATCGGACGTTTGCGCGGCACGCTGGCGGAAAAGCAACCGCCGCATCTGATTCTCGACGTAAACGGCATTGGCTATGAGGTCGAGGTGCCGATGACGACGTTGTACCGCCTGCCAGCGGTTGGTGAGCCGTTGACGCTGCATACGCACCTCGTCGTGCGCGAAGATGCACAACTACTTTATGGCTTCGCCGAAAAGCGCGAGCGCGAACTTTTCCGCGAGCTGATCCGTTTGAACGGCGTTGGTCCCAAGCTGGCGCTGGCATTGATGTCCGGGTTGGAGGTTGATGAGCTGGTGCGTTGCGTGCAGGCGCAGGACACTTCGGTCCTGGTACGCATACCAGGCGTCGGCAAGAAAACCGCCGAGCGGCTCCTGGTCGAGCTGAAGGATCGCTTCAAAGCGTGGGAAGCCATGCCTGCGATAGCGACCTTCGTGGTTGAACCCGGGAGCAAAACGGCAGTCACAAGCGCCGAGAATGATGCGGTCAGCGCGTTGATCTCCCTGGGCTTCAAGCCGCAGGAAGCCAGCCGTGCAGTGTCCGCCATACAGGAAGATGATTTGAGCAGTGAAGAAATGATCCGTCGCGCCCTAAAGGGTATGGTGTAAACCATGATCGAAGCGGATCGTATCGTCACTGCAGGCAGTCGCGATCGCGACGAACAACTGGATCGCGCGATTCGGCCACTCAAACTGGCCGAGTACATCGGGCAGCCGGTCGTTCGCGAGCAGATGGACCTCTTCATTCGTGCCGCCAAGGGCCGCCAGGAAGCGCTCGATCACACGCTCATCTTTGGTCCGCCGGGGCTGGGCAAGACCACATTGGCGAACATCATCGCCGAAGAGATGGGAGTTTCGATCAAGAGCACATCCGGACCAGTGCTCGAGCGGCCGGGTGACCTGGCCGCATTGCTGACCAACCTGGAGGCCGGCGACGTGCTGTTCGTCGACGAAATCCACCGGCTCTCGCCCATCGTTGAGGAAGTGCTGTATCCGGCGATGGAAGATTTTCAGCTGGACATCATGATCGGCGAGGGGCCGGCGGCGCGTTCGATCAAACTGGATTTGCCGCCATTCACCCTCGTGGGTGCCACCACCCGTGCCGGCATGCTGACCAATCCGTTGCGCGATCGCTTCGGTATCGTCCAGCGGCTGGAGTTCTACTCCACCGAGGACCTGGCGACCATCGTCAGCCGCTCGGCCAGCATTCTGGGTCTGCCAACCGAGCCCGAAGGTGCGTTCGAGATCGCTCGAAGAGCGCGTGGGACTCCGCGAATCGCCAACCGACTGTTACGCCGCGTGCGCGATTTCGCCGAGGTGCGCGGTCGCGGCGAGATCACCCGGCAGATCGCCGACCTCGCGCTGAACATGCTCGATGTCGACGAGCGAGGCTTCGATCATCAGGACCGCCGGTTGCTGCTGACGCTGATCGAGAAGTTCGATGGCGGCCCGGTGGGAATCGACAGTTTGGCCGCCGCGATCAGCGAAGAACGGCATACCATCGAGGACGTCCTCGAGCCCTACCTCATCCAGCAGGGCTACATCATGCGCACGCCGCGCGGCCGGGTCGTCACTCGTCACGCCTATCTCCATTTCGGCCTCAACCTGCCTAAACGCATGGGCGACGCGCCGACCCCGGATCTGTTCGATGGCGACATAGTTTGACGAAAATATTGTTGTCTTACCCGATTGGCATTTACAGGGCCGAGCACTAGTATGCGCGCGCAAGCCGGAGCTGAAATCTTCACCCACCGCTGTCGAGTCTATTACGAGGACACCGATGCGGGCGGCATTGTCTATTACGTCAATTACCTCAAATTCATGGAGCGAGCTCGTACCGAGCGGTTGCGCAGTCTGGGATTCGCCCAGTCGCAGCTGGCCGGTGAAGACTTGCTATTCGTCGTGCATTCGGTCGAGGCGCGGTACCGCGCTCCGGCACGGCTGGACGATGAATTGCTGGTTACGGCCGAGGTGATTGAGTTGAATCGAGCCAGCCTGCGTTTTCGCCAGCAGGTCCGGCGTGCGGTAGATGATGTTCTGCTTTGTGAGGGGCAGGTGCTGGTGGCCTGCGTGCGTGCCGAAAGTTTGAAACCCCGAGCCATTCCCGAAGCGCTGCGTGCCGCCTTCGCCGGTTCGGGTCTATCCCCTGCAGGAGAGTAAGCGTGGAAGCCAACGTCGACCATATGTCCATGTGGAGCCTGATCAGCAACGCCAGCTTCGTGGTGCAGCTGGTTATGCTGATACTTGTAGGCGCTTCGGTGACCTCATGGATTCTGATTTTTCAGCGCGGCAATATGCTGCGCGCAGCGAAACGAGCGCTCGATACTTTCGAAGAGCGCTTCTGGTCGGGTATCGATCTGTCCAAGCTGTATCGTCAGGCGGGCAGCAATCCTGACCCGGACTCGGGCGTCGAGCAGATCTTTCGCGCCGGCTTCAAGGAATTTTCCCGTCTGCGCCAGCAGCAGGGCGTCGATCCTGATGCAGTGATGGACGGCGTCAACCGCGCCATGCGCGTGGCGATTTCCCGTGAAGAGGAAAAGCTCGAACAAAGCTTGCCGTTCCTGGCGACAGTTGGTTCCACCAGCCCTTACATCGGCCTGTTCGGCACCGTTTGGGGCATCATGAACTCGTTTCGTGGCCTGGCCCAGGTTCAGCAGGCCACGCTGGCAACCGTCGCGCCGGGTATCGCCGAGGCGCTGATTGCTACCGCGATCGGTCTGTTCGCAGCGATTCCTGCGGTCATCGCCTACAACCGTTTCGCTGCCCGCGGCGAGATGCTCATTGGTCGTTATTACACGTTCGCCGATGAGTTCCAGGCCATCCTCCACCGCAAAGTTCACACCACCGAAGACTGAGGCCCACGGCCATGGCCAGAATCCGCAACAGACGCAAGCCCGTCGCCGAGATGAACGTGGTGCCTTACATCGACGTGATGCTGGTACTGCTGGTCATCTTCATGGTGACGGCGCCGATGCTCAATCAGGGCGTCAAGGTCGATCTGCCCAAGGTCAGCAGTGAAGCCCTGCCGCAGGACAACGACAAGCAAGTGCTGACGATCTCCATCAAGGCAGACAAGACCTACTACTGGAACGTTGGCAGCGAGGTCGATACCGAAAGCAAGGGCAACGAGGCTGTCGCATTGGCCGACATGACGCAGGCCGTGGTCGCGATCATGCGTCAGCGCCCGGATACCCAGGTGTTCATCCGTGGCGATCGGGCCGTGGATTACGGCTCGGTCATGGCTGCCATGGGTGGTTTGCAGGAAGCCGGCGTCGGTAATGTCGGCCTGATCACCGAGGCACCTTGATGCAGCAGCGTGACTCGTCGCCTTCGCAGAGTTATTTCTGGCCGACCGTGCTGGCGGTCGGCCTGCACATCATTATCTTCGGCATGTTGTTCGTCAGCTTCTCGATGACACCCGAGCTGCCCCCTTCCAAGCCGATCGTGCAGGCAACCCTGTACCAGTTGAAGTCCCAGAGTCAGGCAACTACTCAGACCAACCAGAAGATCGCGGGCGAAGCGAAGAAGACCGCCGCCAAACAGTTCGAAAGCGAGCAGATGGAGCAGCGCAAGGTCGAGCAGGAGAAGCAGGCCGCTGCCGCTCGTGCTGCGGAACAAAAGAAGGCCGAAGAGGCTCGAAAGGCCGATGCGGCGAAAGCTGCAGCCGAGAAGGCCGCGGCGGCGAAGAAGGCGGAGGAGGCCAAGAAGGTCGAGCAACAGAAGCAGGCCGAGATCGCCAAGAAGAAGGCCGCCGAAGATCTCGCCAAGCAGAAGGCTGCAGAGGAAGCGAAGAAGAAAGCTGCCGAAGAAGCCAAGCGTAAGGCGGCGGAAGAGGCCAAGAAAAAAGCTGCAGCTGAAGCGGCAAAGAAAAAGGCGGCAGAAGACGCGAAGAAGAAAGCCGCGGCGGATGCAGCGCGCAAGGCGGCGGAAGACAAGAAGGCCCAGGCGCTTGCCGAGCTGCTGTCTGATACCACTGAGCGTCAGCAGGCGTTGGCCGACACCCACGGCGACCAGGTCGCCGGTAACTTTGACGATCTGATTCGGTTGCGTGCGGCAGAAGGTTGGACCCGTCCGCCGTCGGCGCGTAACAACATGACCGTGCAGCTTCAGGTAAACATGCTTCCAGATGGCACCATTACCAACGTCAGTGTCTCGCGCTCCAGCGGTGACGTGCCATTCGATAACTCTGCGGTTGCCGCAGTTAAGAACATCGGTCGGCTGACTGAAATGCAGGGCCTGAGCCCGCAGGACTTCCAGCCTTACCGGTCATTCAAAATGACATTTACGCCTGAGGATCTTGCGTTGTGATCAATTCCATTCGAGGTCTACTTGTCCTGCTTTGCTGCCTTGCGGGAATAGCGGTGGCGCAGGAAAAAAATATCGTAGTGACCAGTGGTGCCGATCGGGCGATCCCGATCGCCGTCGTGCCATTCGGCTGGCAGGGCGGTACCGTGTTGCCAGAAGACATGGCGGAAATCGTAGGCAACGACTTGCGCAATTCCGGCATCTTTCAGCCGATTCCGCGCCAGAACATGATCAGCATGCCGACACGCGGCAGCGAGATCATCTATCGCGACTGGAAAGCCCTTGGCGCCCAGTACGTGATGGTGGGCAGCATCGAGCCGGCCGGCGGCCGACTGCAGGTTCGTTACGAAGTATTCAACGTGACCACTGAACAGCAGGTCATGACCGGAACGGTCGGTGGCTCGCCGGACCAGCTGCGCGACATGGCCCACCATGCGGCCGACCAGTCTTTCGAGAAGCTGACCGGCATCAAGGGGGCGTTTTCCACCCGCCTGCTTTATGTCACCGTCGAGCGGCTGGGCGGTGCGAACACCCGCTACACGCTGCAGCGCTCCGACTATGACGGTGCGCGCGCCGTAACCTTGCTGCAATCGCGCGAGCCGATTCTCTCGCCGCGCTATTCGCCGGACGGTCGTCGTATTGCCTACGTTTCGTTCGAGCAAAAGCGCCCGCGGATCTTCGTTCAGCATATCGACACTGGCCGCCGCGAGCAGATCACCAACTTCGAGGGGCTGAACGGTGCTCCGGCATTCTCGCCTGATGGCAATCGCCTCGCATTCGTGCTGTCCAAAGACGGCAACCCCGAGATCTACGTCATGGACCTCGGCTCGCGTCAGTTGCAGCGCCTGACCAATCACTACGCAATCGACACCGAACCCTTCTGGGGCGCGGATGGTCAAACGATCTACTTCACCTCCGATCGCGCTGGCAAGCCGCAGGTGTACAAGCAGCGGCTGGGCAGCAACTCGGCTGAGCGAGTGACGTTCGTTGGTAACTACAACGCTAACCCGAAGCTGTCAGCTGACGAGAAAACGCTGGTGATGATTCACCGTCAGGACGGCTATACCAACTTCAAGGTCGCTGCGCAGGATCTACAGCGCGGCAACCTGCGGATACTTTCGGATACCAGTCTGGATGAGTCTCCCACTGTTGCGCCTAATGGCACCATGCTAATCTACGCCACCCGCCAGCAGGGCCGGGGAGTCTTGATGCTCGTGTCCATCAACGGACGCGTTAGGCTCCCGCTTCCAACAGCTCAAGGCGAAGTCCGAGAGCCGTCCTGGTCCCCTTACCTGAACTGATGCGGTATCAACGCTTTTTAACCAAAAACACACCTGGGGTTGTTACACATGGAAATGCTGAAATTCGGTAAGTTCACCGCTCTGGCTCTGGCCATGGCTGTTGCTGTCGGTTGTTCCTCCAAGGGCGGCGACGATTCTGGCGAAGGCTCGGGCGCGATCGATCCGAATGCCGGTTACGGTGCTGATTCGGGCGCCATCGACGGCAGCATGAGCGAAGAAGCTGCTCTGCGCGCCATCACTACCTTCTACTTCGAGTACGACAGTTCCGACCTGAAGCCGGAAGCCATGCGCGCTCTGGACGTTCATGCCAAGGACCTGAAAGGCAACGGCGCTCGCGTCGTTCTGGAAGGCCACACCGACGAGCGTGGTACTCGCGAGTACAACATGGCTCTGGGTGAGCGTCGTTCCAAGGCCGTACAGCGTTACCTGGTACTGCAGGGCGTTTCCCCGGCTCAGCTGGAGCTGGTTTCCTACGGCGAAGAGCGTCCGGTTGCCATGGGCAACGACGAGCAGTCCTGGGCTCAGAACCGTCGCGTCGAACTGCGTAAGTAATTCGATATGCGCAAGTACCGCCACGCTCTGACTTTTACAGTGCTCGGCCTGCCGCTCTATGGGGTGGCCCAAGTGCCGGTTGTGGATTATGAGCAGGGTGCCGCTAGCGGCAACTCTGGTTACTCCACGGCCGCGCCGAGCGGTGACGGTGCCTATGCCGGAGGTGGGGCTGCTGCTCCATCTTCGGCGCAGGGCATGCTCTTCATGCAGTTACAGCAGATGCAGGAAGAGATCGCGCAATTGCGCGGCATGCTTGAGGAACAACAGAATCAGATCCAGCGCCTGCAACAAGAGGGGCTGGAACGTTATCAGGATCTGGATCGACGCTTGTCGAGCGGGTCCGCGGCTGGGAGTAATCAGTCTGCGCCTTCACGGGATGAGCCATCCATAGCTGGAAACACCGGCGCGCCCGCAGCTAGCCCAGGCCGGACACAGGGCGGGTCCAGCGATCCTGCTCAAGAGAAGCTCTACTACGATGCCGCTTTCGACCTTATCAAAGCGAAAGACTTCGATAAGGCGAGCCAGGCTTTCGCGGCGTTCCTGCGAAAGTACCCTGACAGTCAGTACGCGGGTAACGCGCAGTATTGGCTTGGTGAGGTGAATTTGGCCAAAGGCGATCTGCAAGGTGCCGGTCAGGCCTTTGCTCGGGTCAGTCAGGCTTATCCGCAGCACAACAAGGTGCCGGATTCGCTCTATAAGCTGGCCGATGTCGAGATCCGCCTGGGTAACCGGGACAAGGCTCAGGGTATTTTGCGGCAGGTTATCGCCCAATACCCGAACACCTCGGCAGCACAATTGGCCCAGCGGCAGCTCAATCGCTGAGCCTCAGCTTGGCATTCACGAACTAAACCCGCCCATTGGGCGGGTTTTTTCGTTAGAATCGCCGCCCCTATTTCCCGCAACGGAGGCGGATGGCCTGTTTAGCCGTCACGCCCGTGGCTGATATGACCCTGCGAATTACTGAGATTTTCTACTCGCTGCAGGGGGAGACGCGAACCAGTGGCCTGCCTACTGTGTTCGTTCGCCTGACCGGCTGTCCCCTGCGCTGTCAATATTGCGATACCGCCTATGCCTTCAGCGGCGGCGAGCTGATGAGCATCGACGCAATCGTCGAGCGTGTTGCCGCCTACAATCCCCGTTACGTCTGCGTGACGGGTGGTGAGCCACTGGCCCAGCCCAATTGTGTGCCCTTGCTGCAGCGTTTGTGCGATGCGGGATATGAGGTGTCGCTCGAAACCAGCGGTGCGCTCGACATTTCTGTAGTGGATGAGCGAGTCAGCCGCGTGGTTGATCTGAAAACACCGGGTTCCGCCGAGGTTGCGCGCAATCGCTATGAGAATATCGCCTCTCTCACGCAAAACGATCAGGTGAAGTTCGTCATCTGCTCGCGCGAAGACTATGACTGGGCGGTCAGTAAGCTGATCGAATATGGTCTGGATCGACGCGCCGGCGAGGTTCTGTTTTCCCCAAGTCACGGTCAGGTTGATGTCCGTGCACTGGCTGACTGGATCGTCGCCGACAACCTGCCGGTACGCTTGCAGCTGCAGCTGCACAAGATCATCTGGAACGACGCACCTGGCCACTGAGCATGTTGCGTCGGAGGCGGGTTCGCCTATTCAGCTCGAGGGTATCGTGAAATGAGTGAGCAGAAAGCAGTCATCCTATTGTCGGGCGGGCTTGATTCGGCGACGGTCGTGGCGATGGCCCGTGATCAGGGTTATGCCTGCTATACGATGAGCTTCGACTACGGACAGCGTCATCGTGCCGAACTGCAGGCTGCCGAGCGAGTTGCCGCGCAGTTAGGTGTGGTCGAGCACAAGGTTATCGGGCTCAACCTCAATGGCATCGGTGGTTCAGCGCTGACCGACGATAGCATCGACGTGCCTGAGGTTCCCGGTGAGGGAATTCCTGTCACCTATGTCCCTGCACGCAATACCGTTTTCCTTTCGCTCGCGCTTGGGTGGGCGGAGGTCCTTGGCGCTCGTGATATCTTCATCGGCGTCAACGCAGTGGACTATTCCGGTTATCCGGACTGTCGGCCGGAGTTCGTGGCCGCGTTCGAGCATATGGCGAATCTGGCCACCAAGGCCGGCGTTGAAGGGCAGGGGTTTCGCATCCAGGCTCCGCTGCAGCAGCTCAGCAAAGCGAAGATCGTCCAGGAGGGGTTTCGCCTGGGTGTCGATTATGCGATGACGGTGTCGTGCTATCAGGCGGACGCTGACGGGCGCGCTTGCGGTAAGTGCGACAGCTGTCGGCTGCGTGCCGCCGGTTTTGCGGAGGCCGGAGTGGCTGATCCCACGCGCTATTTCTAACGCGACAGACTGATGGATGCGCGCAAGAACGGGCGAATTTTTTTTAAAAAAAAAGTTTGTTTTCATCAATCAAATCAGTATCATGCGCCCCGCATTGGGTCGTTAGCTCAGTTGGTAGAGCAGTTGGCTTTTAACCAATTGGTCGTAGGTTCGAATCCTACACGACCCACCAAATTGCTCCCGAGAGAGCACAAGAAGCCGGATACCCGCAAGGGCATCCGGCTTTTTTAATGGCCGCAGTTTCGCGTTGCCGCGCGCTGCTACGTTCGGTCATAAGAAGCGTTTTTCTCTACGACCTTAGTAGGTGGCTCAAGCGTTTTTAAACGTAATAGACTGCGGCCCCTTCCGATTTTCCGTTGGTTCGAGGCTCAAATGTATTCTGATCGTATCCGCTTGTCCTCTCTGCAGAACAAGGTCATGAGCGCCCACGAGGCCGCTGCCCTTATTCGCGACGGCATGACCGTTGGCATGAGTGGTTTTACCCGTGCTGGCGAAGCCAAAGCCGTGCCCCTGGCGCTTATTGATCGCGCCAAGGACGAGAAGCTACAGATCAGCCTGGTGACGGGTGCCAGCCTGGGCAACGATCTCGACGGCAAAATGGCTTCGGCCGGCTTGCTGGCGCGCCGCATGCCGTTCCAGGCAGATCCGGTACTGCGCAAGGCGATCAACGCGGGCGAGGTCATGTTCATCGACCAGCACCTGTCGCATACCGTCGAGCAGATGCGCAACCATCAGATCAAGCGTCCGGATGTCACCATCATCGAGGCGCTGTGCATTACCGAGCAGGGCCACATCGTTCCGACCACTTCCGTGGGCAACTCGGCCAACCTGGCCATGTTCGCCGACCAAGTGATTATCGAGCTGAACCTGGCACACAACCTCAACCTCGAAGGCTTGCACGACATCTACTTCCCGGGCGAGCGTCCGAATCGCGGTCCGATTCCGCTGACCCAGGTCGACGACCGTATCGGCACTGCCGCAATTCCGGTCGATCCGGCCAAGATCGCAGCGATCGTCATCACCAACCAGCCGGATTCCTACTCCACCGTCACGCCGCCGGACGAAGAAACCCAGGCCATCGCCAATCACCTGGTCGAGTTCTTCAAGAGTGAAGTGGCTGCTGGCCGCATGGCGAAGAACCTCGGTCCGATGCAGGTCGGCATCGGCAATATCGCCAACGCCGTAATGTGCGGTCTGATCGACTCGCCGTTCGAAGACCTGGTCATGTACTCCGAAGTGCTGCAGGACTGCACCTTCGAGCTGATCGACGCCGGCAAGATGAGCTTTGCTTCCGGCTGCTCGATCACTCTTTCCGAGCGTTGCAATGATCGCGTATTCGGCAACCTGGAGAAGTACAAGGACAAGCTGGTGCTGCGTCCGCAGGAGATCTCCAACCATCCGGAGCTGGTGCGTCGTCTTGGCATCATCGGCATCAACACTGCGCTCGAGTTCGACATCTACGGCAACGTCAACTCCACCCACGTGGGCGGCACCAAGATGATGAACGGTATCGGCGGTTCGGGCGATTTCGCGCGTAACGCTCACATGGCCGTCTTCGTGACCAAGTCGATCGCCAAGGGTGGCAACATCTCCAGCGTCGTGCCGATGGTTGCTCACGTTGACCACACCGAGCATGACGTCGAGATTCTGGTTACCGAGCAAGGCCTGGCTGACCTGCGTGGCCTGGCTCCGCGTGAGCGTGCGCGCGTCATCATCGACAATTGCGTGCATCCGTCCTACCGCGACGTGCTCAACAAGTACTTCGAGGACGCCTGCAAGAAGGGTGGTCAGACACCGCACCTGCTGGGTGAAGCCATGCAGTGGCACATCAATCTGGAAGAACGTGGACACATGCTCAAGGGCGAGTGATCCAACAGAACCGCCGGCTTTTCAGCCGGCGGTTTCATTTATGGGGTGCAATGCCCTGCTTCGCTCGAATCCCGCCACGCTTTCCCTTTTCCAAAGGCTTCGGCTAGTATTCCTGCCCCGTTGAACGGCAGGAGTCGTGTCTGAATCCTGCACCTTCCGTCCTTAACGACAAGTCGAGCAGGCTTGCTCAGGCCGCCATACCTTCGGCGCTTCGTGCAATCCCGTGCTGGCAGGACCCGCGACCATGACGCAGATACCCGAACGCATCCTCGTGCAGGCTCATCTGGCGGCCAAGCAACCCAAGCCGCTCACTCCTGAGCAAGAAGCGCAGTTGCGCAGTGAAATCGCTGTGGAATTGAAGCGTCAGAACGCAGTTCTGGTCGCGCATTACTACACCGATCCGGTAATCCAGGCGCTGGCGGAAGAAACCGGCGGCTGCGTATCCGATTCCCTGGAAATGGCACGCTTCGGCAATGAGCATCCGGCGCAGACGGTGCTGGTCGCCGGCGTGAAGTTCATGGGGGAGACGGCGAAGATCCTCAACCCCGAGAAGCGCGTGCTGATGCCGACGCTCGAAGCCACCTGCTCGCTCGATCTGGGCTGCCCGGTCGATGAGTTCTCGGCCTTCTGCGATCAGCATCCCGAGCGCACAGTGGTGGTCTACGCCAACACCTCGGCGGCGGTGAAGGCGCGTGCTGATTGGGTGGTGACATCCAGCTGCGCACTGGAGATCGTCGAGAGCCTGATGGATAACGGCGAGAAGATCATCTGGGCGCCGGACAAGCATCTTGGCAATTACGTGCAGCGCGAGACCGGTGCCGACATCCTGCTCTGGGATGGCGCCTGCATTGTCCACGAGGAGTTCAAGGCCAAGCAGCTGGCCGATATGAAGGCGCTGTATCCGGATGCGGCGATACTCGTGCATCCCGAGTCACCGCAAGCTGTAGTCGAGCTTGCCGACGCAGTGGGCTCGACAAGTCAGCTCATCAAGGCGGCGCAAACATTGCCGCAGCAAACGCTCATCGTCGCGACCGATCGTGGCATCTTCTACAAGATGCAGCAGCTTTGCCCGGAGAAAACGTTCATCGAGGCGCCCACCGCCGGGCAGGGTGCGAGCTGCCGTAGCTGCGCGCATTGCCCGTGGATGGCGATGAACACCCTCGAGCGAACCCTGGAGTGTCTGCGCGCGGGAAGCAACGAGATTTTCGTCGACCCGGCGCTCATACCCCGGGCCGTCAAGCCGCTCAAGCGGATGCTCGATTTCACTCAGGCTGCTCGACTCAAGCAGGCTGGCAACGCCTGAGGTTGGCACGGCGCTGATCGACCTTCAGCGCCTCCGTCGATTCAGCGCAGCATTTCCTCGACCATGCGCTTCTCGTCCATCAGCTGCTTCTGCCGTGCGTCTATTCGTGCGGAAATCTGGAAGTTGCTGGCGCGGCGTTTGGCCAGGTTGAGCTGCTCGATGCCCTGATCGTAATCGCCGACCAGTGCGAAGTACTCGGCTCGGGCCTGGTGCAGGCCGACGATATTGCCACTCAGCCCGCGCACTTCGGCGACCTGATACCAGATGTCGGGGTCTCGGCGACGCTGTTCCGCAAGCTTGTCCAGTTCGCGTTCGGCCTGCTGCGTCTCCCCTTGTTCCATCAGTAGATCGATATGCATCTGGCGCACCGGGTAATTCCCCGGATACAGCTGCAGTAGCCGCTGCAAGCGGGTCTGTGCCTGCTGCAGGCGATTGGAGGTGATGTCCAGCTCGACCTGGGCGAGGTTGTAGGTGAGGTCGTCCGGCGCCTTGGTCAGCAGCGGCGCGAGGCTGCTGCTGGCCTCAGTCAGCTGGCCTGCCTTGATCTGCGCCAGCGCCAGACCATAACGGGCTGCGTCCATTTCCGGGTTTTCGTTGAGCATTGCGCGGAAGCGTTTTGCTTCGACACCGGGGGTGCTTTCGAACTTCAGTTGCGTGCGAGCACGCATCAGCTGGTAGCGCAGGCTGTCCTGCGCGCCGCCCTGCGGGTATTGCTCCGCGCGGTTGGTGGTGTCGGCAATGCGCGACTCGCTGACGGGGTGGGTCAGCAGGAACTCTGGCGGCTTCTGATCGTAGCGATACTGGCGCATGAGTCGGCCGAACATGGATGGCATCGCGCGTGGGTCGTAACCGGCCCGCTCCAGGTTGACGATGCCGATGCGGTCTGCTTCCTGTTCATTCTGTCGGGAGAAACGGCGCTGTGCCTGAATCGCAGCGGCCTGGGTCGATACGATGGCCGCAATGCCGGCATCGCCTGCACCAGCTGCCGCGGCGACGACGCCCGCCAGCATGGCGGCCATCAGCGGCAGCTGCATGCGCTGCTGCGCTTCCAGGCCTCGGGCGAAGTGACGTTGCGAAAGGTGAGCCAGTTCGTGTGCCATGACCGAGGCGTACTCGGCCTCGGTCTGGGCGTGGATGAACAGGCCGCCGTTGACTCCGATAATGCCCCCTGGCGCGGCAAAGGCGTTCAATTGAGGGCTGTCCAGCAGAACGAATTCCAGGCGGCGGTCCTGTAGCTGGCTGGTCTCGGCCAGGCGATAAACGCTGTTCTCGACGTAATCCTTGAGCTGCGGATCGGAAAGCTGCCTGACCTGGCCGCGGAGCAGACTGAGCCAGGCGCGCCCGAGTAAATGCTCCTGTTCCGGTGAAACGATGCCCGAACTGGCATCGCCGAGCGATGGCAGATCATTGGTCAATGCCGGCTGGACAAACAGGCAGGTGAGCGTGAGCAGGGCAGGGCGCAGCAGTTTCATCCAGACAGGCTCGTTGAAGTTAGAACGGCTACTGTAGCCTTGACCTTGGCCGGCTGGCCAGAGCCCTGGTGTGCTAGGTATGCTGCGAGGCTTTTCTGTGGAGGCGAACCATGACTGACGAACAATCGCAGTCGCTCGTACACGATGCTGAAGTAGATGCCGTGGGCCTCGACTGTCCGATGCCATTGCTCAAGGCCAAGCTGGAGCTCAACCGCTTGGCCAGTGGTGCGGTGCTCAAGGTCATTGCCAGTGATCCTGGCTCGCAGCGGGACTTTCGCAGTTTTGCCAAGTTGGCCGGTCATGCGCTGCTGCGTGAGGAGACCGAGGATGGTGTTTATCGCTACTGGCTGCGCAAGGCCTGACGATTCGCTTCGAGGAAATACATGATCAAGGTACTTCGCGGTTGGATGCAGCGTTACTTCTCCGATGAGGAGGCGGTTGTTCTCGCGGTCCTGCTGTTCCTTGCCTTTGCAGCCGTACTGACCCTGGGCAAGATGCTTGCGCCGGTGTTGGCCGGGCTGGTGCTGGCGTTCCTGATGCAAGGGTTGGTCGGCACGCTGGAGCGGCTGCGCGTGCCGCATCTGGTGGCGGTCTGGCTGGTGTTCCTGATGTTCATCGGGGTCATGGTCGTGTGCACGCTGTTTATCGTGCCTTTGCTGTGGCAGCAGCTGTTGACCTTGTTCAACGAGTTGCCGCGTATGCTGGTCGAGTGGCAGTCCTTGTTGCTGCTACTGCCAGAGCGCTATCCGCAGCTGGTCACCGAAGAGCAGGTATTGCGCGGCATCGATTTCATGCGCGGCGAGATCGGACGCTATGGCCAGGTGGTACTGACATCCTCACTGTCCAGCCTGCCGTTGCTGATCGGGTTGATGATCTATCTGGTGCTGGTGCCGATCCTGGTTTTCTTCTTCCTCAAGGATCGGCAGCAGATCAGTGACTGGATCAAGGGCTACCTGCCGCGCGAGCGTGGCCTGATCACCCAGGTTTCCCAGGAAATGAATCTGCAGATCGCCAACTACATCCGTGGCAAGGTGATCGAGATCCTGATCGTGGCCGTCGTGTCCTACGCGGTCTTCGCCGCGTTGGGGCTCAACTATGCGGCGCTGATGGCGATGTTGGTGGGGATTTCCGTCGTGGTGCCGTATATCGGCGCTACCGTTGTCACCATCCCTATCGCGCTGATCGGAATATTCCAATGGGGGTTGGGCGACCAGTTCTTCTATCTGATGGTGGCCTACGCGATCATCCAGACCCTGGATGGCAACGTGCTCGTGCCGCTGCTGTTCTCCGAGGCGGTGAACCTGCATCCGGTCGCGATCATATGCGCGGTGCTGTTGTTCGGCGGTCTCTGGGGTTTCTGGGGGGTGTTCTTCGCGATCCCGTTGGCAACGCTGTTCAAAGCTGTTCTGTATGCCTGGCCGCGAGAGCCCGCCGCGGTAGTGGTTGCCCCAAGCGAATGAGCTGGGAAAGGGCTGGCATTGCCAGCCCTTCTTTCATGCGTCGTTCAATGCTTGTGCCGCTTGAAGAACAGCTTCCACGTGGCCCGGCACCTTCACCCCACGCCATTCCTGGCGCAGTACGCCGCTGCGGTCGATGAGAAAGGTGCTGCGGTCCACGCCGAGATACTCCTTGCCATACAGCTTCTTCAGCTTGATCACGTCGAACAGCTGGCACAGCTGCTCGTCCTTGTCGCTGATCAGCTCGAATGGGAAGCCTTGCTTGGTGCGGAAGTTCTCGTGGGTTTTCAGGCTGTCGCGCGAGACGCCAAAAACCAGCGTGTTGGCGGCGAGAAAGGCAGGGTGCTGATCGCGAAAACCCTGCCCCTGGGTCGTACAGCCGGGCGTGTTGTCCTTCGGGTAGAAGTACAGCACCACCTGCCTGCCGGCCAGCGACTCCAGATCGACCAGCTGGCTGCTCGTGGCCTGGGCCTGGAAGGGAGGAACGGGACGGTCGATTTCAACGGCCATGTTGATTCCTGATATCGGGTCTTAAGGATTCTGCGGGCGCCAAGGCTCGATCAGTGCGTCGAGATTGAGCGCATCGGCGAAGTCGAGGAACTGGTCGCGCAACCAGCTGATCTGCGTGCCAGCCGGCAGCGTGACGGTCAGCGTGGCGTTGAGCATGGTCCCGCCAGTCTGAGGGGCCTGATAGGTGTCGCAGGTCAGGCTCTCCAGCTCGACGCGGTGGTCGATGAAGAACTGGCACAGTTCATTGAGAATGTCCGGGCGAAAGGCCGCGCTCACATACGCCACGTAAGGCAGTGCTTGCGGACGGGTTTCCAGCGCTTCGCTGCGTACCACGTTGGACGTGAAGGCGTGCTTCTTTGCCAGGCCGGGAAGGGTGGTTTCCATCCGGGCCAATGCGTCCCAGCTGCCAGTGACTTCCAGAACCAGCGCACTGCATTCGCCGTGACGGGTCAGTCGTGTGCTGACGACTGCGCAGCGGTTCTCGTTCGCGGCCCGGCAGAGCACATTGGTCAGCTCCATCGGGTTGGCGCCGAGAGCGCTGATGACGAGAAATTGTTCGCGGGGTACAGGGGGGGTGGACATGCAGCATTCCTGGCGGTGGTGAATCGGTCGGCCAGCCAAGCCGAAAACGGCTAAGGGTAGCGAAAAGCGAGGGCGGAGGGAATGCGCGCTGCCCGATGGAGGTCGTTGTCGTGTGCGTTTCGGGCAGCGTCGGCATGCTTCGTGCGGCGTGCTTCACGCTACTCGCAAAGCGCTGGGGAGCCTTGTACCATTACGCCTCTTTTTATTTATCCGGCAGGAGTGGTTGCATGATTGCGGGCAGTATGGTGGCGCTGGTCACGCCCATGGATGCGCAGGGCGGTCTGGACTGGGACAGCCTGAGCAAGCTGGTGGATTTCCATTTGCAGGAAGGCACCAATGCAATCGTTGCTGTCGGAACCACGGGTGAGTCGGCCACGCTGAGCGTTGCCGAACACATCGAGGTGATCCGGCGCGTCGTCGATCAGGTCAACGGTCGTATCCCGGTCATCGCCGGCACGGGCGCCAACTCCACCAGCGAAGCCGTCGAACTGACCGAAAATGCCAAGACTGCTGGCGCAGATGCCTGCCTACTGGTTACCCCGTACTACAACAAGCCAACCCAGGAAGGCCTGTACCTGCACTTCAAGCATATCGCCGAGGCCGTGGCGATCCCGCAGATTCTCTACAACGTACCCGGTCGGACCGTATGCGACATGCTGCCGGATACGGTCGAGCGGCTGTCGAAGATCTCCAACATCATCGGTATCAAAGAGGCCACCGGTGACCTCAAGCGCGGCCAGGAAGTGCTGGACCGCGTCAGCGGGGATTTCCTCGTCTATTCGGGCGACGATCCCACCGCTGTCGAGCTGATGCTGATGGGTGGCAAGGGCAACATTTCCGTCACGGCGAACGTGGCGCCGCGCGCCATGAGCGACCTCTGCGCTGCGGCGATGGCCGGTGATGCTGCCACTGCCCGTGCGATCAACGAGCGTTTGATGCCGCTGCATCGCGCTCTGTTCCTGGAAGCCAACCCGATCCCGGTCAAGTGGGCATTGCACGAGATGGGCCTGATGGGCAATGGCATCCGTCTGCCGCTGACCTGGCTGAGTCAGAGCTACCAGGAACCGCTGCGCCAGGCGATGCGCCAAACCGGCGTGCTGGCTTAACAACAAAGGAATACGCATGAAGCGACTGGCCGGATTCTCGACCCTTGCCCTGATGATCTCTGCAACCAGTGGCTGCGGCTGGCTGTGGGGCGACGATGGATATTTCCGCGACCGCGGCAGTGATTACCTTTCCGCCCGCCAGACTGCACCGATGCAGGTTGCCGTCGATGGTGAGATCCGTCCGCTCGACCCGCTGCTGCCGGTCCCACGTCAGGTTGCCGACAGCAGCCACTCCGGCAAGTACGAGGTGCCACGCCCGCAGCGCCTGCAGGTGGCGGCGGATATCAGTGATTTCAGCGTGCAGTCCTCTGGCGATTCCCGCTGGCTGGTAGCGCAATACGCTCCCGCTCAGGTGTGGATCGCGGCGCGGCAGTTCTTCACCGACAAGGGCTTCAGCATCGCCGACGAGCGTCGCCAGACCGGCGAGTTCGCCACCGCATGGCAGACCGCAGCTCAGCTGGACGAAGCGCTGGTGCGCAATCTGGGTATCCAGGATGGCGAAACCCGCGTGCGGGTTCGTGTCGAGCCTGGCGTGCAGCGCAACACCAGCGAGATCTACGTCGTCAGCGTCAAGCGCCCGGCCGGCAGCAACGCCGAGGTGGCCTGGCCAGAAACCTCCAGCAACAAGGAGCTCGATCGGGTACTGCTCGACGAGCTGCAGGCCAGTCTGAACCGTAGCGCCCGTCAAGGCGGCTCCGTATCGCTGCTGGCCGAGCGCGACTTCGACGCGCCAAGCCGCGTGAATCTGACCCAGGACGGCAGTGGCAATCCGCTGTTGCAGCTCGATAGCGATTTCGACCGCGCCTGGTCGAGCGTAGGCCGGGCGCTGCAGGCCGCAGACGTCCGGGTCGACGATCTGGATCGCAGCCTGGGTGTTTACTACGTGAACCTCAGCGAGCGCGCCAACGATCCGGCTGACAAGCCCGGCTTCTTCAGTCGTCTGTTCGGCGGTGATGACAAGGATGAGATCGAGGCGCGGGCCGAGCGTTATCAGGTGCGCCTGACACGTGCCGGTAATGGCGTCCAGGTAACGCTGGACAAGAGCATCGACACTGTCGCGCCAGCGGACGTCGCCCGTCGTGTGCTCAGTCTGATCAAAGACAACCTGGGCTGACTGCGAGCTGCCCCGTTACACGAACACGGATAGGCGAAACCCATGGTTTCGCCTGTTTCGTTTCTGCCGACCTGCCAATTGCGGAAGTTTTGCGTATGACCACTCCCACTGCCCTCAGCCTGAAGAAGATCTACTCGGGCAAGGTTCGCGACCTCTACGAGATCGACGACAAACGCATGCTCATGGTCGCCACTGATCGCCTGTCGGCCTTCGATGTGATCCTTGCCGAGCCGATCCCGGAGAAGGGCAAGATCCTTACCGCCATTTCCAACTTCTGGTTCGACAAGCTCAAGGGCCTGATTCCCAATCACTTCACCGGCGACAAGGTCGAGGACGTGGTACCGGCTGACGAGCTGGCGCTGGTGGAAGGGCGTGCCGTCGTCGCCAAGCGCCTCAAGCCGGTCGCGGTAGAGGCCATCGTGCGCGGCTATATCGTCGGTTCCGGTTGGAAGGAGTACCAGAAGAGCGGCACCGTCTGTGGCATCCAGCTGCCAGCTGGCCTTAAGGAAGCTGCCAAGCTGCCGCAGCCGATCTTCACGCCCTCGACCAAGGCTGCTGTAGGCGATCACGACGAGAACATCTCATTCGAGCAATGCCAAGCCATCATCGGTAGCGAGCTGGCCGCCCAGGTGCGCGACGTTTCCATTGCGCTCTACAGCGCAGCGGTCGAATACGCAGCCACACGCGGCATCATCATCGCCGACACCAAGTTCGAATTCGGTCTGGATGAAGATGGCACGCTGACGCTGATGGACGAAGTCTTGACCCCCGACTCCAGCCGCTTCTGGCCCGCCGATAGCTACGAGGAAGGCAAGAATCCGCCGAGCTTCGACAAGCAGTTCGTTCGTGACTGGCTGGAATCCACCGGCTGGAACAAGCAGCCGCCGGCGCCAGCCGTTCCGGCAGACGTCGCGCAGAAGACCGCGGACAAGTACCGCGAGGCACTTACCCGTCTAACGGCCTGAGCGACAAGCGGCCCGGCTAGGCTGGGCTGGGCAGAGTCTGCTCAGGTTCAGCCGCAAGAGGCTGAAAACGGTAAAAAATCTGTGCAGTTGGGGTTCGACAAACCCGATCCAGCTGCTATGATGCGCGCCGCTGGAGAGATGCCGGAGTGGCCGAACGGGACGGATTCGAAATCCGTTGTACCCTCGCGGGTACCTAGGGTTCAAATCCCTATCTCTCCGCCACTACATGTAGCCTGAACCCTCGAACTCGCCAGAGTTCGGGGGTTTTTGCTTTCAGGCGTTGTCAATTGCCAGGCAATGCCCTGGCTTGCCTCAGCGCTGTGCTCGAAGAGTGCGCAAGGTGCCGGGGCTGCTGCCAGCGCTGGCGACTACGGCAGGGTGCGAAGCGATGGGGAGGGTGATGTCGCAGCAACAGCGAGGCTTCATACTGACCCGACACTGGCGCGATACGCCAGCTGGCACCGAGATCAGTTTCTGGCTTGCCACTGATGACGGGCCACGGCAGGTGTGTGTTCCGCATCAGCATTCGGTTGCGTTCGTTCCCGAGGAGCAGCACGCGCTTGCCGAGCCTTTGTTGCGTCGTGAACGTGATGCCGAGTTGAGGCCGCTGGCTCTGTGCGACTTCCGGCATCGGCCGGTGATGGGGCTTTACTGCCGTTCGTATCGTCGCTTGCTGGATTGTGCACGGCTGTTGCGAGATGCCGGGGTGGATGTCTACGAGGCAGACATTCGGCCGCCCGAGCGCTATCTGATGGAGCGCTTCATTACTGCGCCGGTGTCTTTCACTGACGCGCCTGCGGGTCGCAATCTGGTCAATACCCAGCTCAAGCCGGCGTCGGACTACCGGCCTCAGCTCAGATTGGTTTCTCTGGATATCGAAACCACTGCCCGCGGCGATCTCTATTCCATTGCTCTTGAGGGGTGTGGCCAGCGCCAGGTCTATATGCTTGGGCCGGAAAACGCGCAGGGCACGGCCGTCGATTTTGCTCTGGAGTATTGTGAAAGCCGACGCGAGCTGCTCGAGCGCCTGAACGCCTGGTTCGCCGCGCACGATCCTGACGCAATCATTGGCTGGAATCTGGTGCAGTTCGATTTGCGCGTGTTGCACGAGCATTCGCAGCGGCTGCAGGTGCCGCTGCGCCTCGGGCGCGGTGGTGAGGAGATGGAGTGGCGGGAGCACGGCGGTCGCGGCAACCATTTCTTCGCGGCGACCGCTGGGCGCTTGATCATTGATGGCATCGAGGCGCTGCGCTCGGCGACCTGGAGTTTCCCCTCGTTCAGTCTGGAGAACGTCGCCCAGACTCTGTTGGGCGAAGGCAAGGCGATCGACAATCCGTACCAGCGCATGGCGGAAATCGACCGCATGTTCGCCCAGGACAAGCCGGCCCTGGCGCGCTACAACCTCAAGGACTGCGAGCTGGTCACGCGGATCTTTGCCCATACCGAACTGCTGACCTTCCTGCTGGAGCGCGCCACGGTGACGGGACTCGCGGCTGATCGAAGCGGCGGATCGGTCGCTGCGTTCGAGCATCTGTACATGCCGTTGATGCATCGCCAAGGCTTCGTTGCGCCGAACCTCGGCGAGCGTCAGGCCGAGGCCAGCCCGGGTGGCTTCGTGATGAATTCGCAGCCGGGGTTGTACGAGTCGGTGCTGGTGCTCGATTACAAGAGCCTTTATCCGTCGATCATCCGCACCTTTCTCATCGACCCTGTGGGGCTGATCGAGGGGCTGCGTCACCCCAACGATGAGTCGTCGATTCCCGGCTTTCGCGGCGCGCGTTTCTCGCGCACCCGGCACTGCCTGCCGGCGATCGTGGAGCGTGTCTGGGAAGGGCGCGAGACAGCGAAGCGCGAGCACAACAAGCCGCTGTCACAAGCGCTGAAAATCATCATGAATGCCTTTTACGGCGTGCTGGGCTCCAGCGGTTGTCGATTCTTCGATACGCGGTTGGCCTCGTCTATCACCTTGCGTGGCCACGAAATCATGCGGCGTACGCGGGAGCTGATCGAGGCGCAAGGCCACGCCGTGATCTATGGCGATACCGACTCTACCTTCGTCTGGCTGCGCAAGGCGCACTCCGATGGCGAGGCTGCATGCATCGGTCGCGAGCTGGTGCAGCACATCAACGATTGGTGGTGTGAGCATCTGCAGGTCGAGTACGGCCTTGCCAGTGCGCTGGAGCTGCAGTACGAAACGCATTTCCGGCGTTTTCTGATGCCGACCATTCGCGGTGCTGAGGAGGGCAGCAAGAAACGTTATGCAGGCCTGGTTACCCGTCCGGACGGCAGTGACGGCATGGTCTTCAAGGGCCTGGAAACAGTGCGCACGGATTGGTCACCGTTGGCCCAGCGCTTTCAGCAGGAGCTCTACCAGCGCATTTTCCACCGCCAGCCGCACCGCGATTACGTCCGCGAGTACGTGCGGCGCACGCTGGCTGGCGAGCTGGATGACTTGCTGATCTATCGTAAACGCCTGCGTCGCAGGCTGGACGACTACCAGCGCAACGTGCCGCCGCATGTGCGTGCGGCGCGCCTGGCTGATGAGTTCAACGAGCGTCAGGGGCGGCCGAGGCAGTACCAGAACGGCGGTTGGATCAGTTACCTGATCACGGTCGCGGGGCCGGAGCCGCTGGAGACGCGGTCATCGGTTATCGATTACGACCACTACGTGACGCGGCAGCTGCAACCTGTGGCGGATGCGATCTTGCCGTTCGTGGGCGACGATTTCGCTTCGCTGGTCGACGGACAGCTCGGGTTGTTCTGACTGCCAGCCTGGCGTCATCTCTTGCGGCGAGGGGTCGAATGCTTGTTCCCTTTCGTCGCCGAGGCCTCGTATGTTCCTTGTTCAGTTGCTGTTGCCGATTTACGACAACGACCAGCGAGCGCTGCCGAAATCGCTGTTTCGTAGGGTGAGCGAGGAGCTCATCGAGCAGTTCGGAGGCCTGACCACCTATTCGCGCGCGCCGGCGAGCGGGTATTGGCTGGAGGAGGGCGACAATCCCGTCCACGATGAATCGGTGGTCTATGAGGTCATGACCGATGAGCTGGACAGGGAGTGGTGGGCAGAATATCGCGCCGAGCTAGCGTGCAGGTTTCGGCAGAAGGCGCTGGTGGTCAGGGCGCACGCCCTGACGCTGCTGTAGGTGCCTGCAGGCAGCTGTGGAAACGACGGCCGGCTGACCCGGCCATCGTGGCTCGGTCACTTGCGGACCCAGTTCCCGTTGAGCTGGATGATCTGGCCGGACGGTGTTTTCTCGATGGCTTTCTTGCCGGCGATGGCTTCGACGTCGCTGACGCTGATGCCGTTCTGCTTGGCAACACGGTGGTATTCCGCGCGGCGCGCCTGATTGATCTGGCTGGCGATCTCCTCGGCATTATTGCTGGAGCGAACCACGCCCAGGTAGCCGTCGGGCCTCTCGCCAAGCAGGCCGCTGGCCTTGGCATCTCCCAGCGCCGACATGGCTTCGTTGAGGGTCATGGCTGCTGCGGGCAGGGCGAGCATCAGGGCAAACAGCAGGCTCGTCAATTTCAGATAGGTTTTCATCGTCGTCCTCAGAACAGTCCGCTGTCTTGGTTGATGATCGAGTCGAGCTGCTTGTCTACCCGGATGTAAATCTCGTGTTCGATCTTCACGTTCAGGTTGATGTTGATCGGCTCGTTCGGCACGGCCAGTTCCACCCGCGGCGTACAGGCGCTGGCGAACAGGGCCAGCAGCAGAATGGTCAGCGATTGGCGCAACCGCATGGCGGTCTCTCCTGTGTCGGCTTGCGGTTGCATGGCCTCAGCGAAGCCGTTCCTGCACCCGCCGTTGAATGGTTTCGCTTACCCGGTCGCTTAGCTG